>WNGJ01007202.1_pt1 | contig 22557 bp, 18 predicted proteins | sample 5400611 | NCBI WGS metagenome assembly WNGJ01 (sample SAMN13153375, study PRJNA577476) | soil metagenome | isolation source: 40 cm soil or saprolite under Garry oak tree replicate 1 | place: USA:California | collected 2016-06-15
CCAAGACCTGTCAGAGCCACCTGACCGCCTTTATGCACCGACTCGAGCGCGCGAGCCGCGGCAGCGATACCCACCGTGGTGGGAGAAATGATCCCTTTGAGGTTTGGGTACTGCTGCAGCAGGGCTAGCGTAAGGTTAAAGCTAGTCGTATCATCGTCGTTCCCATAAGCGATCTTGACCAATTTCATGTTTGGGTACTTCGCTGCCAGTTCATCCTTCATGAAGCCAATCCAGGCGTTCTGGTTCGCGGCCGTGCTGGCTGCCGAGAGAATGGCAATCTGGCCGGTGCTATTGATTTGCTGGGCCAACAAATCCACCTCGCTGCGGCCAATCTGCTCACTATTGGCCTGGTTGACAAAAACGTTGCGCGCATCGGGTGCCACATCAGCGTCATAACTCACGACCTTGACTCCCTGCGCCATTGCCTGTTTCAGAGACGGTGCGACGGCATTGGGATCATCGCCCGAGATGACGATGGCGCCGACATGCTGCTGGGTGAGGCTCGTGATGAAAGGCACCTGCGCAGCGGCGTTGGCTGAGGATGGGCCGACCTGTTTGAATTGTCCACTTAGAGCCGTAGCAGCCTCCTGACCCCCTTTGGCCGCAGTGTCGAAATACGGGTTGTTGATCTGCTTGGGCAGGAACACGATGTTGAGGTTACCCCCTGTTCCGGTAGTAGGAGTAGCTCCTCCGGTGCCAGCAGTGCCCCCACAGGCCGCCAGCAGCAACAGTACAAAAACCAGACAACCGAGTCCGAGTGTTTGGAACAGCTTCTTCACTGCCTTCTCCTTTACGATTGCATTGAACTTCCCGCGGCAAGACGCCGGTGGGTTATAACGACTTGAATGCGCCGGGCAAGGTTGGGACCCAGCACAGAGAGGACCAGCAATAAGCCAATGGCGAGACTCTGAATATCCCCACTGATATTCAGCAGGTTTAACACGTCCTGTAAAACAGCTACAATGAAAATGGCCAGCACCACGCCCAGCAACGAGCCACGACCCCCAAAAATGTTGACGCCGCCCAGCAAGACAACCGTCACGACAGCCAGTTCAAACCCCAGCGCATTGTCTGGTCGAGCGCTGGAAAAACGCGCGGTAAAAATCACTCCGGCCAGCGCCGCTATCACCCCGGAGAGCATGAACAGCATGAGTTTCACCCGGCTCACGTTGACCCCGGAAAAGCGCGCTGCCTCTTTGTTATTGCCCATGGCGTAGAGTTGCCTGCCCAACCGGCTAAAATGCAACACCGCCACAAAAATCACCACCAGGATGGCAAAGATTAGACCCGACCAGGGAATCTCCGTGCCCGGGATAGTGCCAAATCCCAGATTAGTAAAAGAGGAAGGAAAGTCGCTGACCGCCTGATCACCCAGGACGACATAGGCCAGACCGCGATAGAGGGCGAGAGCACCAATTGTTATGACTAGCGAGGGCAAGGCAAGCTTGGTGACAAGTAAGCCGTTGAGACCGCCCGCAACAAGCCCCACCAGCAGCGCCACTCCTATGGCAAGCCACATAGGATGTCCGCTCTCCCAGAGAAGGCCCAGAACGACGCTCGCCAGACCCAGCACCGAAGCGACCGACAGGTCAATCTCGCCAGCGATGATAATCAGTGTCATCGGTAGAGCCATGATGGCTATTTCCATGATGTTACTGGTGAGCGCATAGAAGTTAAAGCCGCTCAGGAAATAGGGTGAGAGAACACTGCCGATCACAACACCGATCAGGAGTAGTAGCACAAGCAGGGCCTCCCAAGAAATCAGGAGCGATTTGAGTCTTTTCATGCTTTCTTCCTCCTGGAGAGGAGGGTTCGCTGCACCCAGCGGGTGATAAAGGCATCAAGTACTACAGCAACGATAATAGCCGCGCCATAAAGCGCCTGCAGCCAAAACTGGGAAATGTTCAGGATGTTTAACGCATTTTGCAACGTGCCCAGTACAATCGCACCCAGCACCGCACCCAGGATGGTGCCCGAACCACCAAAGATATTGACTCCGCCTACAACGACCGCTGCAATGACCTGCAATTCGAGGCCCGTGGCATCGGTCGCGTCTACGGTGGCAAAGCGCGCTCCCCAGAGCACTCCTGCTAGCCCGCAGAGCAGTCCCGAAGCGGCGAAAACCGCGAAAACAAGTCGATCCCTGCGAATACCGATCATATTCGCCGCATCTGGATTGCTGCCTACTGCGTAAAGCTGGCGCCCGCTCTGTGAGGCATGCAGAAAATAACCGACGATGACCGCTACGACCGCCGCAATGAGAATCAGGGCCGGAATACCAAAGATCTGGGTCGTCGCCAGTGCCAGGTAGCCGGCCGGCACATCGGAGGCATTGACCTGAGTGGTAGTATTGGCTGCGACAATAAAAACTAGGGCCCGGTAGACGTAAAGGGTACCCAGCGTGGCCACAATCGCCGGGACACGCCCGAACGAGACGATCAGTCCATTGACCATTCCTAGAACCAGCCCCAAAGCGCAGCCCAGTAGAATGCCCAGCAGCAGATTGATGCCGGGCAGCTGCTTGAAGAAATAAGCCGTGACGAAGGCGGTGATGCCTACCATTGAACCCACTGACAGATCCACGTTGCGCGTCAACACCACCAGCGTCTCCCCCACGGCAACGATCGCAAGAATGGCGACTGAAAGTAAAATCTGCTCGAAATTGTCGATGCTCAGAAAGCGCGGCGCCTGAATGCCGACGATGAGAACAATGAAAAGCAAGACAATCAGAAGACCCAGTTCACGCACCCGGCTGACCTGGCCAGGCAGACGCGCCTGGCCCACCCGGCTGCGCTGTTTCGCGGGCTCCACTTCTTGACCCGTGGTGGTCATACCATCACCTTTCCTGTCCTGTGGCGGCGAACATCACCCGCTCCTGAGTCGCTTCGGAGCGAGTAAATGTGCCGGTAACACGTCCCTCATGTAGAACAATAACCTGGTCGGCCATGGCGAGCACCTCTGGGAGCTCGCTAGAGATCAAAATGATCGCCAGTCCCCTGGCGGCCAGATCTGAAATAATGTGGTGAACTTCGGCCTTGGCCCCAACATCGATACCGCGCGTTGGCTCATCCAGGATCAGAACCGACGGGTTGGTCGCCAGCCATTTGCTCAGGACCACTTTCTGCTGATTCCCGCCAGAAAGGGCATTGACTAACTGCTCCACACCCTCGGAACGGATGTGTAGCTGGCTGGAATACTCACCCGCGATCTTCTGTTCCCGGCGCGGATCAAGCAGTCCCAGGCGCGAAACCTGTTGCAGGATAGGCAGGGTGACGTTGGCGGCGATACTGAAGTTCATGACCAAACCCTGCTGGTGGCGATCTTCAGGCACATAGGCAATGCCGTTATCCATCGCGTGCTGTGGCGAGCGGATATGCACTTTCTTGCCATTGAGCCAGATTTCTCCACTCTCCGCCCGGTCAATGCCAAAGAGCACCCGCGCCACCTCTGTGCGTCCGGCCCCCACCAGGCCGGCGAAACCGAGAATCTCGCCCCGGCGAAGCTGGAAGCTCACATCGGCAAAAACTCCAGGTCGTGTGAGATGGCGTACCTCCAGCACCACTTCCCCGATCTCAGCCTCACCCTTGGGGAAAAGGTTGGAAAGTTCACGCCCGACCATGTGCTTGATGATCTCTTCAGTATTGATCTTGCTGACCGGGGCAGTAATGATATGTGTGCCATCGCGCAAGACGGTCAGGCGGTCGGCGATCTTGAAAACTTCGTCCAGGCGGTGGCTGACGAAGAGTACAGCCACGCCGCGCTCGCGCAGTTGCTTCACAATGGCAAATAATTCTTCAACCTCATGCGACGAGAGGGCCGCAGTTGGTTCATCCAGTACCAGAACGCGCGCTTGTAGAGAGAGAGCCTTGGCGATCTCTACCAGCTGTTGCTCAGCAACGGAAAGTCCTTGTACCGGTGTATGAGAACTGAGCGAAACATCCAGGGATGTGAGCAGTTGATCGACCTCGCGATACATGCGCTTCCAATCAACGCGCCCGAAGCGATCACGAGGGTGACGGCCCATGAAGACATTCTCGGCAACATCCAGGTCGGGGAAAAGCATCGGTTCCTGGTAGACAACAGCGATGCCAAGGGCCTGGGCCTGTGTAGGCGAGCGCAGTTCTACCACCTTACCACCAACTTTCACCACCCCCGCGTCCGACCTGTAGATACCTGCCAGGATTTTCACCAGTGTGCTTTTGCCCGCGCCATTCTCGCCTACCAATGCATGCACTTCGCCAGGGAATAGACGAAAGTCCACTCCCTGCAGGGCCTGCACACCGCCAAAATGTTTGGCGATTCCACGAAGTTCAACGATGGGCTCAGGAGGATTCGTCACTTGCTTTCCCCTCTTCACGGACAAACTTGACGGGCCAGATCCTGTATAGTACAATTACTAGTGAATTGAAACGTTTCAATTATACTCAGAAAAAATATGCCGCGTTGCCAGGAGGGGGACAATCAAAAATAGACTGTCGCATTTGAGCAGTACACCCGACTCCCTCTGAACATACGCAAAGATAGTCGTGAATTGAAACGTTTCAATAAATGCAAGTATAAATGCAAATTATCGCATTGTCAAGAGGTAACCTTACATCAGTTGAGGAGATGAGAAAGCTTGCGCGAATGAGTTCAATGTCAGGCATCCGAGAAGTGGCGAGGCGTGCGGGCGTCTCGCTTGGAACCGTGTCGAACGTGCTCAACCGGCCTGAAATCGTTGCGCTGGAGACGCGGCAAAGAGTGCAGCAGGCTATCGACGAAATCGGCTTCGTACGTAACGGGTCCGCACGCCAGTTACGTGTCGGCACCAGTCAGCACATCGGCCTGATTGTGCTCGATGTGGCCAATCCTTTTTTCACTGAGGTTGCGCGTGGGGTTGAGGACCTGGCCAACCAGGCCGGCTATATCGTCATTCTGTGTAACTCCGACGACTCTGTAGAAAAGGAAAATCACTACCTGCACGTCCTCGAGGAGCAGCGCACGCAGGGGGTGCTGATTACTCCGGTGCAGAATGATGCCAGTTACCTGCAGCGGTTTCGACAGCGCGGTATTGCCGTCGTGTTACTAGATCGTCCGAGCCGCATCAAGGACCTTTGCTCGGTCGCTGTCGACGATGTGCGAGGGGGCGAACTTGCTGCGGCTCATCTTCTTGAAGAGGGTCACGAGCGCATTGGGTTTGTGCATGGCCCACTCAGTATTCGCCAGATCGCGGACCGGCGACGCGGAATGATACGGGCGGTGAAAACGGCTGGCCTTGATCCTGAGCGTGCCATTGTTGATATCACCACCCATGCGCAAAGTGCCAAAGCAGGTGAAGAGTGCGTGGAGAAACTACTATGTGCCAGGACAAGGCCGACCGCTGTTTTTTGTGCGAATGATCTCCTGGCACTTGGGCTGATGCGCGCTCTGATCAAGCAGGGCATCTCTATTCCTGGGGATATGGCTCTGGTGGGCTACGACGATGTCGAGTTCGCGAGCGTCCTTTCGACGCCCCTCACCTCAATCCGGCAACCCAAATACGAACTCGGACGCGCAGCCGCTGAGCTTCTGCTTGACGAGGCACATAATCCCACCTCTCACCAGCACAAGCACATTGTGTACCAGCCTGAGCTGATCGTGAGAGAATCAAGCCGCCCTTAGCTGGGAGACACTCCCAATCCTGTCAAATGGGAATAGGCTTCTTAACAATAGAGGAGGGATGACCATGTTCCCACAAGAACCCTGCGAGAACGCGGGTGGCAGTAAGCACAACGTGCAACGCAGTATCCCCCCCAAAGGGTTTTCTTGAAAATGCGCTGGAGAGGAGAGAACCAATGCAGCTTGATCCGCAAGTTCAGGCATATCTAGACATGTTGGCCTCGCCAGGAGCCTTCTGCTACCCGGCGAGTGGCGTGCTTGCTTCTCATACTAAGATTTACGGGTATTGCCCCGCTTTGCACTGGGCCTGGGTGCCACAAACCTTCTATAGACCCTGTTTCCCCCCGTCCACAGCAGAACAAGCCCGGCGCCTGCTACCAGGAGCAGTTGCCATAGCGGCATCCCGGCGAACTCATTATCCAGTCCCAGCGGAGCCTGGGTTTTGCCGGAAGGGAAGATCTGCCTGAGCTGCTGGCGCGTAATGCTGAACGTACTGGTCGAGTGCAGCACCTTCCCGTGCCCATACGTCAGGTTCAATGTTGTCTGGTAATCACCCACCCCAAGGGCCGGACCTGTAATAGCCACCGGGTAGTTGATCGCCGTCTGCGGCAAGAAGGTGTCGAGCTTCAGCGCGAAATGCTCCACCGCATGCCCCTGGACATCGGTGACTTGCAGCGTGCCTGACGGTTTAAGCATGACCGTGCCGGTATTGCTCAGCCCGACCAGCAGTTGCTGGTAGCCATTCTCCCCACCGATCTGAGCCCCTGTAGCTGCCAACTGCTCGACAGGCGTGCCAGGGAGGTTCACCTGGACCGCAATAATCGTCAGATTCTTGATATTGATCTTAAACGTACTCGTATTCTGCTTCGTGTTCCTGGTCGATGCATTACTTTGTTGCGTCAGATTCTCGGCAACGATGCCGCCAAGGTGCTGCCCTGGGCGGACGGTCCTGGGAATGGTGATCTGAAATGGGACGATCAGGAACCACAACTTGTATCGTTGCTGTGACAGTAAAGGCGCCGGTCCCTGTATTGTTTCCTGCCGAATTATAGAAGGTGACCGGCGATGGCGCGGGATTGCCCGCTGGCACAACGATGGGATATACCACCTGATTCTGGGGAGCATTGCAGCTTCCCGACTGGCACACAGCGGTCACGTCCGTCACAGATGAGGCCGTCGTGGGCAGGCTATAGTAGGGAGCGCTCCCCGTCGTCAACTGAGTCGAGGTAATGACCACGTGCCAGCCCTGGGTGGTCGTGTTATTGAGGGTAAAAGTAAACGTGTAGCTTACAATCTGATCCATTCCGTTTAGCGTCAATGCGCCTGTCGGCTGGCTGGTAAAAGAGAGACTATTCCCGTTGGTGAGAGAGGCACTGCTCCCGCTGCAACTCCAGGCGACCTTCACCAGCATCGTTCCCGCCACCCCGGCGAAAGTGAAGCTCCCGCTCTGACAGGGGATCGCGGCAATAGTCACCGTCTCGTACCTACCGGGGGATAACTGTTCCCTGGCCGGATTGAAGGTAATCCCGCTGAGGCTACTGCTGGCTGTCCAGCTCACATTCCCTTGCGAACTGGAGGTCTCTGCCAGGAGTACAGTACACTGGTAGGTACTTCCTGTTGAGCTACACCTCGCACTCATTGGATCCAGGCTTCCTGGCCTGACGGTCAGTACCGGCGGTTGAGCAGGTGGAAGCTGAGATGGTGTACAACTCCACCAGACCGTGACCGGACTGGCTCCCCCTGAGCCGACAAAGGTGAACGTGCCATTCTGGCATGGAATGCCAGTGATGATTACCCGCGTCGTACTCCCCGGAGAGAGTTGCCCGTTTACTTGGGAGAAGCTCACGCCCTTCAGGCTGCTGCTGGCCGTCCAGTTCACATCCTGCCGGGATGTCGCCGTTTCTCTTATAGCAATAGCGCACTGGTAGGTGTCCCCAGTGCGGGAACAACGTGCACTTGTTGGATCTAAGCTCCCTGGGCTGACCATCAGCTTCGACGGTAATGGCGCTGGAGGTGGTAATGGTGCTGTCTGGCAACTCCACACTCTACGCACCGTATTCGTCTGGCCCGTAAAAGTGAAGCTCCCATAACTACAGTCACTCCTCGGGACAAAAACGGTCACCGTGCTTGACTCGCCTGGCGACAGCGTCCCACCTGACGGAATGAAGCTCACCCCTCCCAGGCTGCTGCTGGCGGTCCAGTCCAGCTTGCCTTGCGAACTCCCCGTTTCCCTGACCGTCGCCATACAGGTCCAGCCACCGCCTCCGCTTGTGCAGTTTCCCCCGGCCCTGAAACCTGTTGGGCTGACTCTGAGGATGGCCGATGTTGAGGCAAAGACAACTTCACTCCCAGGCAGAAGCGATGCTCCTATAAAGATGAGGCAGGCAAGGCTCAGCAGCCACCTGAGAGGCCAACCGTATCGACGGGCAGGCGGCATCTTCTCGCAAAGTAGGTGAAGCCGTGCGTAAGGCGACAAACTTTCTCTATAAACAAATGCATGATCGCACGATTCCATACCCCACAAACTGCAGCGCTGCACATTGACCTCCCTTGTGTAAAAGTTGCTTCGAATTCTTTCAAAGAGCCAGCATCACCCGATGGGAAAGACCTTATCTCTCTATCTCTGACACATTTCTGCTACAACTCCATCAAGGGCGCTCTAATCATGTCTCATGTCCTCCATCTATCCACCGACGTAATTTTCTGCTACTATATGCTTGCAGAAAAGCATAAGGCTCTTTTGCATGAAGCATATCTACTGATGAGATGTTCACTGTCCCTCGTAGCATGTTTCTGCTCAGATCGGTGCCCCTGTGAGGTCACGCATGGGAGATCATGTTGGAGAGCAACTGGGCAACTACCACCTGCTCCGTCTGCTGGGACGAGGTGGCTTTGCCGAGGTGTATCTCGGGGAACACCTGTACCTCCAGAACCGGGCGGCGGTCAAAGTCCTGCACACCCGGCTCAGTGGGGAAGAGGCAGCGCGCTTCGTGACCGAGGCGCGGACCCTGGCCCGCCTTTCTCACCCCCATATAGTGCGTGTGCTGGACTTCGCGCTGCACGAGGGCATCCCTTTTCTCGTGATGGAGTATGCCCCCGGCGGCTCCTTGCGCACGCGCCATCCTGCAGGCACCCGTCTGCCGCTTGATACCATCGTGAGCTATGTCAGCCAGGTGGCCTCCGCCTTGCAATACGCCCATGACCAGCGCCTCATGCACCGCGACGTCAAGCCGGAGAATATGCTGCTGGACGCTCACGAGCAGGTCCTGCTGGCCGACTTTGGGCTGGCGCTGCTCACGTCGACCCACCCGGCCAGCACGCAGGCGATGGACCCGGCGCTGGCGGGGACCGCTCCGTATCTGGCCCCCGAACAGGTGCAAGGCACACCGCGAGCGGCCAGTGACCAGTACGCGTTGGGGGTGGTCGTCTACGAGTGGCTCTCTGGCCAACGCCCGTTCAGGGGAACGCCCATCGAGGTGGCGCTGCAGCATGTCTCGGCCCCACCGCCTTCCTTCCATGAGCGGGTGCCTGATCTCTCGCCGGCCGTCGAGGAGATCGTCATGCGTGCGCTGTCCAAAGAGCCTGAACTGCGTTTCCCCTCCGTGCAGGACTTTGCGACCGCTCTGCAGCATGCTGCTCATCCCGCCGGTCCCGCTGACCTGGTCCAGCAACAGGCGCAGGCGCAGACGGTGATGACTCCGTACAGCAGGTGCGCCTCCAGGCGAGCGTGAGCAGCAGGATACGTCTGGTGACAGGAAAGCCTCAGAACCACCCTGGAAGGTCCCGGCGATCTTGACGCCCCTGGTCGGTCGAGAACAGGACGTTGCCTCTATTTGTACCCTGCTCGCGCGTCCAGAAGTGCGCCTGCTGACCCTGCTGGGGGTGGGTGGCATTGGCAAGACGCGTCTGGTCATCCAGGTTGCCAGCCAGCTGCGCGATCGCTTCGCCGATGGCGTCTGCTTTGTGGGCCTGGCTTCCATACGCGATCCCAGCCTCTGCACACGCATTAGGCCTGCAAGAGGGAGGAGAGCAGCCCCTCGTGGAGACCGTGACAACCTGGTTGCGAGACAAGCGGTTCCTCTTGCTGCTCGATAACTTCGAACAGATCGTCAGTGCCGCTCCACTGCTGGTGGACCTGCTGGCAGCCTGCCCTCGGCTGGTCATCCTGGTGACCAGCCGTGAGGTGCTGCGCCTGTCGCCAGAACAGCTCTTCCCTGTCCCACCGCTGGCTTTACCAGACCTGGCCCAACGTATCGAGCAGGAAGAGCTGGCGCAGTATGCAGCGGTGTCCCTCTTCCTGCAGCGTGCCCAGGCGATCAAACCAGACTTCATGCTCACGCAGGCCAATGGACGAGCGATTGCAGAGCTCTGTGTGCGGCTGGATGGACTCCCACTAGCGCTCGAACTGGCAGCGGCCCGCATCCGCTTGTTGCCGCCGCAGGCGCTGCTCGCCCGCCTCGCACAGCGCTTCCAGGTGCTCACGGGTGGGTCGCGAACCCTGCCGCAGCGGCAGCAAACGTTGCACAACACCCTCCAATGGAGCTATGACCTCTTGAACGAGGAGGAGCAACGGCTCTTCCGGCATCTCTCGGTCTTCGTCGGCGGCTGCACACTGGAAGCAGCCGAGGCAGTGTGTGGTACTAGCAGCGATGCTGCTGTTAGCATGGAAGGCTCAATGCTGGACGCTGTTGCTTCACTCATCGACAAGAGCCTGCTGCACCAAACTGAGCAAGAAGGAGGGGAGCCTCGACTGGCCATGCTGGAGACGATCCGCGAGTTTGGGCGCGAGGCGCTCGTCGCCAGTGGAGAAGCAGAGGTCACCCAACGCGCTCACGCCGCTTACTATCTAGCGCTGGCAGAGGAAGCGGAGCCGAGGCTGACCGGTGCAGGGAGGGGGAGGTGGCTCGAGCGATTGCAGTGCGAACACGAGAACCTGCGCGCGGCACTGGCGCGGTTGATGGAACACAAGGAGTGGGAGGCGGCCTTGCGGCTTGGCGGCGCCCTGGTGCACTTCTGGTGGATGCGTGGGTATCTGAGCGAGGGGCGCACCAAGCTGGCGCGGGCACTGGCTGGGAGTCGGGGGGTTGTGGCAACCCCTCTGCGAGCGAAGGCGCTCTGCGCTGCGGGTACACTTGCTGCCAGGCAGGGAGACTATGTGCAGGCCGAAATTTTGTGCGGGGAAAGCCTGGCGCTCTTCCGAGCATTGGACGACCCCCGAGGCTGCGGGACTTCCCTGAGCTGGCTGGGGTATGCTGCCTGGCAGCAGAGCGCTTATACAATGGCACGTTCTCAATTAGAGGAGGCAGTGACTCTCTGCAGGGAGGTAAACGACCAGTACGGCATCGCCTTGGCGCTCGTCCACCTAGCAGCTGTGTTTTGTCGCAAGGGGAGTATGACCAAGCACGTACCCTGGCAGAGGAGGCTATGGTGCTTTCCAGGGAGAGGGGTGATACCTGGTGCATTATACGCGCTCTCTGGATTTTAGCACTGGTGATATCCTTCGAGGGTGATTTCACAAAGGCACAGGCTCTGCTCGAGGAGGGTATCGCTTTATCCAGGCAGGAGGACTACAAGGAAAGCATCGCCTACTCTTTATTTGTCTCGGGGCAGGTTGCCGTTCAGCAAGGTGACATTTCGAAGGCACGGTCGCTGCTTGAGGAAAGTCTGGCCCTCTTCAAAGAAGTGGGCGATCGGAAGAATTTCGCTCAATCGCTCGTCGGTCTGGCCGGGATTTCACTTGTGCAAGGCGACTACGCCGTGGCACGTGCTCTCTTCGAAGAGAGTCTCGCAATCTTCAAGGCAGTAGGCAACACATGGTTCATAGCCGTATGCTTGGTGGGATTCGCGGCCCTGGCTGCCGCCCAGGGAGCATGGCCATGGGCAGCGCGACTATCAGGTGCGGCGAAGGCCCTGTGTGAAGTAATTGGTGGGGTTTTACCACCTGCTATGCGTGCCGCGCAAGAATTCACCAGCGCTGCGGCCCGTGCACAGCTCGGAGAGGAAGTCTTCACAGCAGCATTGGCTGAAGGGCGCACGATGACCCCTGAGCAGGCCCTGGCTGCACAAGGACCCGTGACCATGCCGACCACGGCTCCAGCGGGACCATCCTCCGGTCCACACGCTGCGAAAGCCCCGACCTATCCAGCTGGCCTGACCGCCCGCGAAGTGGAGATACTACGCCTGGTGGTGCAAGGGCTCACCGATGCCCAGGTGGCCGAACACTTGGTCATCAGCCCTCGTACCGTCAACTGGCACCTGACCTCGATCTACACTAAGCTTGGGGGTCTCTTCTCGAGCCGCCGCCACCCGTTACGCCATTGAGCATCACCTGGTCTAATGCTCCCTATCCCTGTGTACTCCTCTGACCTGCTCGCACCTCATGTCCTATTGAGCTTCGTCACGCCCTCTGGGAACCCTTTCACATAGAGGTCTTTTCAGTGCGCTCCCTTCGGGAGCGAGAGGAGAGAGAATTTCAGGGGTGTCCCCTGAAACCCCGCCAGGTGCTGTGCCCCTGGACCCCGCTGCAAAACATCTCTACTTGAAAGCCCTGGGAACCCCACCTGGTAATTCTACGGGGATGCTCTCGGTGTCCTGGCTTCCTGACCATGCACAAACAGGTAATGAAACAGGTAATTCTACAGATGTGCCATTGCCTCCAGAATAGTAAACTAGAAGCAAGGGTGCTCGCTTATGAGCATGAGAAAAGGGAAAGGTGTCTATGAAGACAATCAAGCTAATTGTAAGTGATCTGCATGTTGCCAGCGGATCACCGCTGCTGGATGGCTTTGGGCAGCGCCAGCAGGCTGCGCTGGAAGGCCTCCTGTCGGCGGCTGGCAGCAGCAGCGGGAGTCCATTGGGCGAGGCGGACGAGGTGGAGTTGATATTCAACGGGGATTGCTTTGACTTTCTGATAGTGGAGCCCCACGACACGGGCGGAGTGATGCATGCTGGCCTGGCGGTGGAGAAGCTGGGGAGGGTGATTGCGGCGCACGGCCCTTTCTTCGAGACGTTACACAGGTTTCTCAGCCAGCCGGGGCGGCGCGTGACCTTCATGACGGGCAATCACGATATGGAGCTGTGTTTCGCGGAGGTGCGCGCAGGGATCGTGGAGGCAATGGGCATGAAGCAAGACGATGGGCGGGTGTATTTCTGCCCCACGCCCAGTTATCGGCCGCTGCCGGATGTGTACGTCGAGCATGGCAATGCGTACCATTTCTGGTGTTGTGATAGGAGCGGCTTCTGGGATGCGTCGGGCCATGGAAGGACAGCCCATCCGCAGGTGATGACGTTACCGCTTGAGGCGCAGTATATGCAACATGTGGGCTATCCCGTCCTGGCGCGCTACCCCTACCTGACTCGCTTTGAGTCGTCGCTGAGCATTACGCGGCAGACAGCGTTATTGTGCCTGCTGAACCCGGCGGTGATGGTAGAGGCGGTACAGCACGTGATGGAATTATTGGACGCAGGTACACACGGGCCGCGCAAGGGATTGCTCCACCTGGCAAGAGGCGAGGCATGTTCCCCTGCCACCTTGTTTGAACAAGCGATGATGGCGCTGCTGGCGTTTCAACAGCAGGTCGTGGCACGCTCGCCGGGATGGAAAGAGCCGTTGGGAGAAGAGGCTGCACTCCAGGCCCAGGCGCAGGCGATGATGGAGCTTGCGATGCTGCGGGAGACATTGAGCAGGGTGGGCAAAGATGAGGGTGTGACAGAGGCGATCGCGACGATCTGTACGCCGGCGGCATCTGCGATAGGGGACAGTGTGGCCGCAGGGATGCATACGGTGCTGCACAGCGACCCCTCGCTGCGGTATGTGCTTGCGGGGCATACGCACACGGTACGTATTGATCCGATCAAGGGTGAGACGGCAGGGCAACAGGTGTACCTGAATACGGGGAGTTGGGCGTCGCGGCTGGCGTTGCCCGCGCCAGAGGAGGTGACGCCGGAGTTGGTGGCGTGGCTGCGTGAACCGGATCGGGGACAGATCCCATTGCGGGATGTGCCTCCGCAATGTGTCTTTGCTCTAGTGAACGCCACTCCCGAAGAGCCTTCTAGCGCAAGTCTGTGTCTCTGGGAGGGCGGCAGCGATGGGCAGTATCGCATACTGGCATCATGATCATATCTATGCCTTTCGGGCCTCTGATTTCCCTACTCTGATTGTTGTGAAAGCCTCTAGCACAGGAGTTTCTCATGACGAAGGTTCTACTGACCGACCCGATTCCGTCATCTCTGCTGCAGTGGATCCAGACGATGCTGCCCGACGGAGTTGCGCTTGACAACGTCCCAACGTTCAGTGACGAGGATTTCGCGCAGCATGCAGCGGATGCCGACGTGCTCCTGAGCGCGCGCCGGCAGATCGACGCACGCGTGTTGGCACTGGCCCCCAGGGTCCGTTTCATTCAGCAGGGGGGAGCCGGGTACGATAACATCGATGTCGCCGCCGTGGCGGCCGCTGGGATCCCGGTGGCCTACAATCCTGGTGTCAACGCGACCGCGGTAGCTGAGCACACGCTGATGCTGATGCTCGTCCTCCTGAAACGTTTCGTCCCGGCTGAACAGGCCACCCGAGCAGGGCGGTTCCCCACTGCAGAGTTCGCGCAGGCGGGAATCGGCGACCTTGCCGGCGCCACCGTCGGCCTGGTGGGCCTGGGTCATATTGGCCGGGCCGTGGCTGAACGTCTGGTGACCTTCGGTGCGCGTGTACTCTACACAGCGCGCCATCGACAGGACGATGGCACGGAGGCCCGCCTCGGCGTGAGGTACATGGCCCTCCGAGAAGTGCTGGCAGCCTCGACGATTGTGAGCCTGCATCTTCCCTTGACCAATGAGTCACATCATCTTCTTGGTGAAGCAGAACTGGCGCTGATGCCGCCGGGTGCCTTGCTCATCAACACATCACGCGGCGAGCTGATCGACGCACAGGCACTCCGCTGGGCCATCGCAAGTGGTCACCTGGGTGGTGCGGCGCTCGACGTGCTCGAGCGGGAAAGCGATGGCGGCAATCCGTTCTCCGACCTGCCGCAGGTCGTCGTCACGCCACACATTGCCGGCCTGAGTCGCGTGACTTTCCAGCGGACGCTGCAGATGGCCATCGCCAACATTGTACGCTTTCTTGCCGGAGAGCCTGTGCAGAATCTGGTGCCAGGAACGTACGGTTCAAGCAGGAGCGAGCAGTAATCCGCAGCGGCGAGCAGATCACAGGAGCTTCTCAGAGGCTTCGCCATCTAACGTCTGTGGATGACCGAGTATAAAATAGCTCGCAAAGAGATGGAGCCGGGGAGCGATCCACAGGTACGCCTTGCCCAGCAGCAAGGAATGATCCCCTGCATTGGGGAGCCCGACATAATCGCGAATACTGCGCACGGGGACGTTCCAGCGTGGGTTCAGGTCAATATTGTAGTTGATGTAGGCCAGGTGCGCGTAGGATGCCCAGACCTCGCGGGCAGGCTCATCTTTCACGAACGTGACGCGGTAAAAACCCTGCAAAGCTGGTTTGCCCTGTTTCATCCGGACACGCCACTCCCCTGCGTAATGCTGCCCATCTTGCATGATCATTTGATTGTAGCCATGCAGCAGGTGATCTTTCTGGTAGAAGGCTTTTCTGAATTTTTGCGCGACGAACTGAGCAAGCCGCTCGTGGTTATATCCATCATACACGTAGCCGTTCAACTGTGCCAGGTCCGGTGCTGTCGCAGCCACTAAGACCGCTTCCAGCGTCTCGCGGTCGGCCTGCGCCAGCGTTTCAAATGTCCAGGTAGGCATGGTTATCGTCCCTCCTTCTTTCCCTTGATCAGATCCGCTGCTTTCTCGGCAATCATTATCGTCGGAGCGTTCGTATTGCCACTCACGATCGCCGGCATGATAGAAGCGTCCACGACGCGCAGCCCCTCGAGCCTATGGACCCGCAGCTCGGCATCCACGACGGCCAGCGGGTCACTGCCCATCTTGCAGGTGCCAACAGCGTGGTCGGCCGTGAGCGCCACCGTACGGATATAGTCACTTATTGCGGCCTCGCCCTGCACCTCTGGTCCAGGGTACAGTTCCTTCCCCCGAAAGGGAGCGAAGGCCTTCGCCTGCGCTACTTTGCGGCACAGGCTGATCCCCTCGACCAGCGCCTGCAGGTCAGACGCGCTGGTCAGGTAGCGGGGCTGGATGGCCGGAGGCTCGAGCGGGTCGGGCGAGCGCAGGGCGATGAAACCACGACTCTGCGGGTGGAGCGGGGTGAGCCCGATCGTGAAGCTATGGCCTGCCAGGCGAGCCAGCCCATGGTCGATGGCATCCACGGGCACGAAGGCGACCTGGATGTCAGGCGCAGGTAGCTCTGGCCTCGTCTTGAGAAAGGCGCCCGCCTCGGCGACATTGGAGGTGAGCGGGCCCCGCTTGAGCAGCAGGTACGACAGGATATTGGCCAGGCTCTCCACCCTGGCCAGGCTGACCGGCTGCGTACAGGCATAGATCACGCCTGCCGCCAGGTGATCCTGCAGATTCTGTCCGACGCCTGGCAGGTCCAGCGCGACGGGAATGCCAAGTTGGTGGAGATGCGCTGCGGGGCCGATGCCTGAGAGCAGGAGCAACTGCGGGGAGTTGATCGCCCCCGCGCACAGCAGCACTTCTCGCCTCACCTGAACGTGCTGTGGTTGACCATCCCGCAGATACGCGACGCCCACACACCGTTGTTGTTCAAACAGCAGGCGGGTCGCGTGGGCATGGGGAAGCACCGTCAGGTTGCGCCGCCGCCACGCCGGTTTCAGATAGGCATCGGCGGCGCTGTGGCGTTGCCCCCGCTTCTGCGTCACCTGGTAGACGCCGACTCCCTCCTGCTCTGCCCCGTTGAAATCGGCGTTGTGTGACCAGCCCAGCTCGACGCCCGCTGCCATAAAGGCGCGCGTCAATGGATTCACGCAGCGCAGGTCGGCGACGCTCAGGGGGCCACCCACCCCGTGATAGGGGGAAGGGCCGCGTTCCTGGTGTTCAGCTTTCTTGAAGTACGGCAGGACCTCAGCGTAGCTCCATCCCTGGTTTCCCAGGGCGCACCAGTGGTCGTAGTCGTAACGGTTGCCTCGCGTATAGATCATGGTGTTGATGGAGCTCGATCCCCCCAACACCTTTCCCCGGGGTATATAGAGATTGCGCTGTTGCAGTTGCTCTTGCTCTTCCGTATAGTAACTCCAGTCGTAGGCACTTTGGAGGAGTGTGCTGAACGCGGCAGGAATGCGAAATTCCTTGCGTGTGTCCGCTCCCCCACTTTCAAGGAGCAGCACCGAACACGTAGGCTCTTCGGTCAGGCGATGGGCCAGGACGCATCCAGCGGACCCCGCCCCCACAATCACATAGTCATACATGCTTTCCAGCCTTTCAGGACGTGTGTGTCCCTCACTATGGCTCTACCTCCCCGCGCTGTACCTGTGCCAGCAACCTCATCCAGGTGAGGACTTGTGGCATCAGCAGAGGCAAAGCGAAGGTATACGATACATCATGATCGCCACCCGGTCCCAGTTCTAGTTCCAACCGCCTCCGCTCCAGCACATGCATGCTTCCCCCGTTCAGAGAGCATGTCGCCGTCCTGCTCTCGTTCGGGAGCGCATCCGGTGGAGTTGTTGTTGCCCAGGCTTGCAGTGTGGGCATGCGCATCCCCCCCTCAGCCAGGGATAGGTCATCCCCGTTCAACGATGAGGTGGTGCTCACAACGCTGGAACCTGTTCCCTGGTTCTCTCGCACCCCATGTACATCGTGCTCTGATGCCTCCATTGCGTGTGAACGGATTCCTCGCTCCTGCAGGAACTGTGCTGCGGTGACGGAGCCGGATGCCAGGCCGTTATTCTCGCGACTGAGCATCTCATGCAGGTCTTCTTTTGCTGAAGAGGTAAACACGCGGATGCGGTCTGGAGGGATCGAACGAGCAATGCTTCTCAGAAGCTGAAACACGGCATTCAACGAGGTCAGTCCTGTTGACTTCCAGGTCCACAAAGATGTTTGACGTTCTTGTAATGCCAGCCGGTAGTATATCATAATATACCTCCCACACATGAATGTTTGTTTGGACAGCACTTCCGTCCTGTAATGATGGCTCAACCCCTGCCGAACCATCTGCTCCTAGTCTACCTGGCTCAAGCGTGCAGCACATCTGTAGAATTACCTGTAGCACTACCAGTCTTTGCATGGTGAGGAGGCAATGATTTCGCAGGCATACTGGTAGAATTACTGGGGTGGTGCTCATCGCCCTGCTAGAGGTCGCACCTGGAGCAATGAGAGGAGCAGGATTTGGGAGCAGGTAGGCGATGCTGACGGATGGCTTGGTGGCTGCAGCAATTGTAGAGGGACAGGTGGTAGCCATGCAGATCAACGATAGGATGCGGTATAATGGAGAGCAAAAAGTTCCCGAAGGCATCGTTGGAATCTGCAAGAACGAGTCAAGCACACCTTCAATGATGACTGGTGAGAACCAGGGAGCAGTCAGCCATGCAGGACAAACTCTATATCCTCCCTGTGAGGAAAGCCGACGAGCCTGGGCGGGCTTCCAGATATAACTTGCCCGCACCACTCACCTCGTTGATCGGGCGCGAGCACGAGCTGGCAGCGGCCTGCGCGCTCTTGCGCCGTCCCGAGGTGCGCCTGCTGACCCTCACGGGGACCGGTGGTGTGGGCAAAACACGCCTGGGGCTGGCGGTGGCGCAGGCGCTGCTGGACGATTTCACCGATGGGACCTGCTTCGTGCCGCTCACCCCGGTGAGCGATCCCGTGCGGGTCATGGCAGCGATCGCCCAGGCGCTCGGCCTGTGGGAAGCCGGAGAGCTTCCCGTGGAGGAACAGGTGCGCGCCGCACTGCGCGACCGGCATCTGCTGCTGCTGCTGGACAACTTCGAGCACCTGCTCAAGGCGGCGCCGCAACTGGCTTCCCTGCTCGCCTCCTGTCCTGGCCTCAGCATACTCGTCACCAGCCGAGCCGCCCTCCATCTCTCCGGGGAGCAGGAGTTCCCGGTTCCCCCGCTCGCGCTCCCCAATCTTACCCATCTGCCAGAACCCCAAGCCCTCGCGCAGCTGGCGGCGGTGTGCCTCTTTATCCTGCGCGCGCAAGCCATCCATCCTGCCTTTCAGCTAACCGCGGCCAATGCCCGCACCATCGCCGAGATCTGCATGCAGTTGGACGGTCTGCCGCTGGCCATCGAACTAGCCGCAAGCCGCAGCAAGCTCCTGCCGCCCCAGGCGCTGAAGCGGCTCTCTCACCGGTTCGCGGTCCTGACTGGGGGAGCGCAGGACCTGCCCGCCCGCCAGCAGACGCTGCGCAACACGCTGCAGTGGAGCTACGACCTGCTGACGGCAGAGGAACAGCGCCTCTTCTGCTGGCTCTCTCTCTTTGTTGGTGGCTGCACGCTTGAGCTGCCGAAGCGGTGTGCCAGGCGGGCGGTGAGCAGGCCTCCTCGGTGCTTGAGGGTGTCGCGTCTCTGCTCGACAAGAGCCTGGTGCAGCAAACGGAGCGCGAAGGAGAAGCACCCCGACTCATCATGCTGGAAACCATCCGCGAGTTCGGGCTGGAATGCCTCGAGCGGCAAGGAGAACTGCAAGCCGCACGACGAGCGCACGCACACTACTACCTGGCGCTGGCGGAGCAAGCCGAGCCGCACCTCTTTGGTCCCGAACAGCTCCTGTGGCTCGATCGTCTGGAACGGGACCTGGACAACCTGCGAGTCATCCTCCAGGCGGCCATAGCTGGGAGTGTGGGGGAGCGGGAGGTGGCTCTGCGTCTGGGGGCTGCCTTGTGGCTCTTCTGGATTGGACAAGGGCATCTGCGCGAGGGGCGCAGCGTGCTGGAGCAACTCTTGGCAGGTACCGGGACGATCGCAGCCCCGGTCCGCCTCAAGGCGCTCAACACGCTCGGAGCGGTCCTGTGGAGCCAGAACGACACGCGCGGATTAGAGCAGGTCGCCGACGAAGCCCTGGCACTCGCGCGGGAGCAGGGGGACCAAACGCAGATGACCCACGCCATGATCATACGCGGAGCGGCCATGATGCAGGAAAGAAACGACTATGCCCAGGCGCAGGCATGCCTGCAGGAGGCCCTGGCCTCTGCCCGTGCACTCGGGGATCACTTCCTCCTCGCCACTGCGCTCGGGCTTCTGGGCCGCCTGGCGTGGTACCAGCAAGACGCTCCGCGGGCGATTGCCTGGTATGAGGAGAGCCTGATCCAGTGCAGAGCCATGGGTGAGAAGTTGCTGATGAGTATGGACCTGGTCGGGCTCGCTCAAGCCGAGTTGAGTCGGGGCCATGCCGCCCGTGCCCGCATGCTGCTGGAAGAAAGCCTGGCCTTCTATCAAGCGCTCGGCAATCCCTGGGGGATCGCCATGGTCCTCAACTTGCTGGGGCAACTGGCTTTCCAACAAGGGGAGCTGAGTCGGGCAGAAGCGCTCCTGACCGATAGTGCCCGGCTTGCTTCAGAGGTCGGGGATCAACGCCACATCGCGCAGTCACGCTTGCTCCTGGCGGGCTTGGCCGCGCTGCAGGGGGACCATGCAGCGGCCCGCCAGCGGTATGCAGAGGGTCTCGCTACTGCCATCGAAGGCGGTTACATGAGCTTCATCGCTTCTGGGCTGAAAGGGCTGGGCTGTGTGGCGGCCGCGCAGGGGTTGCATACCTGGGCAGCCGTGCTTTGGGGGGTAGCCAAGCCCCTACGCGAGTCCCGCAGTGTCGCCATCCCGCAGGCGCTCTATGAACGCATGGTGGCCGCGGTGCGCAGCCAGTTGGGCGAGCCAGCCTTCGAAGAGGCCAGAGCCAGGGGGCGCACCATGACCGCCGCACAGGCGCTCGCCTCGCACGAGGCCTTCGCGCCACGGGTCCCGCAGCAAGCCCAGGCAGCGCCGGGTTCCGCTCCGGCCGTTCCCACAGGTCATCTCTCTTATCCTGCCGGATTGACCACTCGTGAGGTGGAAGTGCTGCGCCTGGTAGCCCAGGGCCTCTCCGATGTCCAGGTGGCTGAGCAGCTGGTTATCAGCCCGCGCACGGTCAACTGGCACCTGACTTCGATTTACAGCAAGCTCGGCGTCTCCTCTCGAGCCGCGGCGACTCGCTACGCCATCGAGCATCATGTGGTGTAACACTCCCTTGCTGTGCCTCTGCTGGTCCCCTGAATTCCCTCCATACGTTTGAGCTTAAAGCTCAGCCGCCTTTACGTGTAAGCACCACCCCAGTAATTCTACGGGTATCCCTCGCCGTCCTCCTCTTCTGCTCCCTTAAAGACAGGTAGTGCAACCAGTAATTCTACAGGTCTTTTATCGCCTTCCGTCACCTACACTGTGAGCAGGAAAGCTCTCAACGAGAGCAAAATGTCTTGGGATTGATGTGCTGAAAGGAGATTCACCATGTACGATGCCATCGTCGTCGGGGCCCGCTGTGCCGGTTCGCCGACCGCCATGTTACTCGCCCGCAACGGCTGCCGGGTGTTACTGGTCGACAAAGCCACGTTCCCTAGTGACACCATATCCACCCACTTCATCCGCACGCCCGGTGTCGCGCGGCTGAAGCACTGGGGCGTATTGGATAAGATCATCGCCTCGCAGTGTCCACCCATTGCCACCATGACCGTCGACCTCGGCCCATTCGCTCTTGCCGGCACGCCTCCTCCCGTAGAGGATATGGCCACGATCTACGCTCCACGGCGTACAATCCTCGATCAGCAGGTGCCGAACTGCGCGAAGGCTTCTTCGTCGAGGAGATCCTGAGGGGCGGCGACCGGGTGACGGGCATCCAGGGGCGGCATCCAGGCGGTCGCAGCATGAAAGAGCAAGCACGGATCGTGATTGGGGCCGATGGCATGCGTTCGCTCGTTGCACGGAGCGTGCAAGCTCCAACCTACCAGGCCAAACCCGTGCTGACGTGCGCCTACTATGGCTACTGGAGCGGCGTGCCTCTCGCGGGAGCGGAAATCTATTTCCGGCCGCGCCGCATGGTCATCACCTTTCCCACCAACGAGAAGCTTGCGTGCATCTACGTCGCCTGGCCCATCTCCGAGTTTCATACCGTCCGTGCCGGCATTGCAGGAAACTTCCTCAAGACCCTCGACCTCGCACCACGGCTTGCCGAGCGCGTCCGTCAGGGCAAGCAAGAGGAGCGCTTTATTGGCACGGCTGATCTACCCAATTTCTTCCGCAAGCCCTATGGCCCTGGCTGGGCACTCGTCGGCGACGCCGGCTATCACAAGGACCCCTATGCAGCACAGGGCATCATGGATGCCTTCCGGGATGTGGAACTGCTCGTCGAGGCCATCGATGCAGGATTGTCTGGACGACGATCCCTGGAAGAAGCACTGGCCGGCTACGAACAGCAGCGTAACGATAGAGCGCTGCCCCTCTATGAGTACGATACTCAACGTGCCGCCATGCAGCCTCTCCCTCCGGAAATGCAGCAGCTCTTTGCGGCCCTGCAAGGGAATCAGGAGCAGACGAACCGCCTCCTTGGCCTCGCCGAGGGGACGACATCCATCTCGGAGTTTTTCTCGCCAGAGAATATCAAGCGGATCATGGCTGCAGCTAGTGGAGTAGCGGCCCCTACGAAGCCTGCTGGCTAGACGATAGGTGCACGTAACACAAGTTTGGAGCATACCGTATGTCCACCGAAGAAAACAAGGAGTTTTTTCATGTTAGAACAAGAGCACACCGGGCAGTCAAGTAGGGGGATCACCACCACAGTTCTGGAGCAGCCAGGCATCGAAACATTGAAAGCCAGTCTACGGGGGGAACTGTTCCAGCCCGGCGAGGAGGGTTACGATGCCGCGCGCACCATGTATAATGCCATGATAGATCGACATCCCGCCCTTATTGTCCGCTGCGCCGGGGTTTCCGACGTCATCACTGCCGTGCAGTTCGCCCGCAGCCATAACCTGCTTGTCGCCATCCGCGGAGGGGACCACAACGTGGCCGGTCGGGCCAT
>WNGJ01001633.1_pt1 | contig 22551 bp, 21 predicted proteins | sample 5400611 | NCBI WGS metagenome assembly WNGJ01 (sample SAMN13153375, study PRJNA577476) | soil metagenome | isolation source: 40 cm soil or saprolite under Garry oak tree replicate 1 | place: USA:California | collected 2016-06-15
TTCCTGGCGAAGTACCTGCCCGAAGGCGTGTACTACGACCGGAACGTGTACGCCTCGCTGGCGGGGGCGCGCCGGGCAGGCATGGACTATGCTCACGCGTGGCGCAGCCGCTATTTCCTCGGGCAGGAGCTCGCCTTCGACCTCGATCCGGAGAACCTCGACTGTCCGATCCACGGCGACATCGCGGACAAGATGCGGCGCGGCCAGGGCCTCTCGTTCTGCGACTGGGAGTTCGAGGAGGTGCGGCGGCAGGCGGCGGAACTCCACGACGAACTGTCGCGGCGGTGGACGCGCCTCCGGGTCATCTACTCGGGACGCGGCTTCCATATCCACGTCCTCGACGAGGACGGCTTCCGGCTGAATCGGCGGGACCGGGGGACGATCGCGCGAACGGTGGCCCGGCGATATGCGATCGACGAATGGGTCACGTCGGGCGAGATGCGGCTCATCCGTCTGCCGTATTCCCTTCACGGGATGGTCTCCCGCGTCGTGATCCCCGTGGACCGGTCTCGACTCGAACGGTTCCGGTACGATGATCCTCGGGCCCGACCCCGCGGTCTGCATCCCTGACTACTTCTTCGCTCGACGCTCTTTACGGCCGGCGTAGTACGCTTTCTTCTTCGCCGCCTTCTTCCCGACCTTCTTCCGCTTCTTCGCTGCCATCGAAGCCCCGATGGGCTCGCGGGTTCAAGGTTCTGTGCTCACAGGCTACCGGGTCGAGCCGACGCACGAATCTGTTCGGTCTGACGGATGAGCCAAAACCTTCGTGTATGGGAAGTGCATTGCGCGGCTAGTTCGGGAGGAGGGCGCGGTGCAAGAGCCGTCAGGCCAACCAGCGGCGCCGGGATTGGAACCGTCAACGTCGGAAGCTCCGAAGCCTTCCGCGAGGCGCAAGTGGATCATCATCGCGGTCGTCGCGATCGTGATCATCGCCGCGGTCGGTGGGGCGATTCTCTTCCTCCGGGGTGGTACACCGACGTTCCTCGTCCGAACGACTACCGTCTTCGCCACCGCAGCACAGCCCGTGACGTTCGACGCCCAACTGACGCTGCCTTCCGGCGTCACCGCGAGCGCCATCGCGTGGTCCTTCGGCGACGGCGGCTCGACCGTCAGCACCGGCTCCTCCGTGGCGCACACATATGCGACCGCCGGAACGTTCTTTGTCGCGGGCGAGGCGAACCTGAGCAACGGCGGCAAGGTGAACAATTTCGGCGCGCTGTACGCGATGTACGTCGGCCCGCGATCGGACTTGACGGACCGTGACAGCTTGGGAATCATCGCGATCAACGGGACGGCCTCTTCGGCCGGAGCCCCCGTCATCAATCCCGGAGGGACGATCGTCGCGGTCGGGACCGTGCAGCAGGCGCCGACGTATTTCAACTGGACTGTGACCAACCCCACACCCGCCACCAAGGTTTACGTGAATTACACGTGGTCCGTCGTGTCGCTCGCTTTCGCCTATGGGGACGGATCCTCGCCGGTGACGAACACCTCGGACCAACCTCTCGGAATTTCGCACGCGTATGCGTCCGCGGGCCTTTACGCCCTCCAACTCTCGGTCACGACGCAGAACATGAGTACCACCACGAATTGCGACGCGTTGACCTGCACGGAAGGCACCCCCACCCCCGTGAGCCCGGCACAGACCCGCACGACGACCGTCGGTCAGACGATCGCCGTGGGCGCCTACAAACTCGTGACGTATTCGGGCAGCGTCATCAACCCCGGCCTGGTCGTCGTGCAGGAGGCCGTGACCGGCGGCTACACGACGCTCGACGCCGGCGCGGACTACGAGTCCGTCGGCTTCGAGACGATCGCGAACACCTACCAGACGCTCCTGTGGTACGACGGCGTCAAGTCGGATGCGTTCGTCCCCGTGCTGGCCGACCGGATCCCATCCGTCTCCGACGGATCGATCAGCGCCGATCACAAGAACTACACCTTCCACATTCGTCCGGGCGCGAAGTTCGCGGACGGCACCACGGTGACGCCATGGGACGTGAAGTATTCCTTCACCCGGACGATGCTATTCGTCTTCGGCACGCCGGGGACGAGCGGATGGATTCAGTCGCAATACCTCCTGCCCAGCTTCGATCCCGCGGACCTGACCTTCGCCAACGTCAACAACGCGGTGACGGCGGACAACGCGAGCGGGACGGTGACCTTCCACCTGGTGACCCCGGTGCCGGAACTCCTCTGGTTCCAGATCATCGCGGATCCGTTGGGCTCGTCAATCGTCAGCTGGAGGTGGCTCGAGGCTCACGGTCCCGGGCTCGCCTGGACGCCCACGGGTTTCGCCGACTACGAGAAGTACGGCGACCTCGTGAACTACGTCCCGTACTGGCGGGACCACACGATGGGGTCCGGCCCGTTCGTCGTCGACTACGTGGTCCCAGGCGAGGCGGTTGCGCTCAAGCGCAATGTGAACTTCCAAGCGGTGCTCGGGATCCCAGCGCCGACGGTGGATCGGGTCTTCCTGCAGTACGTCGAATCGCCATCGACTCGCGAACTCTCCCTGGAATCGGGTCAGGCGGACATCACGACGTACAACCCGAGCAACCGGTTCGATGTGATGCAGCGGATGCAGACCGCGGGGTTGGTCCAGATCGAGTTCGTGGCGACGCTGAACCTGTTCTGGTGGAACTTCAACTTCGAGATCGCGCCGAGCGCGGACAACACCGTCCCATCGGACTTCTTCGCCGACCTGAACATGCGGAAGGCGTTCTTCAACGCCTACGATTTCCAGGGGTATATCGACAACATCGTTGGGAACAAGCGCTTCGGCGCGACGTTCGCCCAGACGTTCAACGGGATCGTGCCGAAAGGAATGATCGGGTACGAGAACCTCTCGAGCTTCGATGTCTTCGACATGACCCGCGCAGGCCAGTACTACAACCAGAGCAAGTTCGTGACGGGCAACGGGGGCTGGGCCAACGCAGCCTTCACCCTCACGATCGTCGTGCCGACGGCGGATCCGGTCAACCTGGCCGCGGCGCGGGCGTGGGGTGACAACGTCCAGCGCCTCGGCCCGCCCGGGAAGATCGTCATCAAGACGCAGGTCCTGTCGTTCCGGGACATCATCGCGAACATGAACCCGCACGCGAACCCGATGGCCCTCTGGTTCCTCGGATGGCTGCCGGACTACCCGTACCCGACGGACTACACGTACCCGATGCTCGAGCCGGGGAACGCGCTCACGGAGTACGGCGGGACGTACCCGGCGGCGAACGGCTTTAACATTAGTTACCTCGCATCGGTGGGGGAGGCCGCGCAGGCCCGGGCCGCGCAGAACGTGTCGGACTGGATTAACGCGAGCCTGTCCGAGACGGACATCAACCGGGTGGTCCAGCTGTCCCGCCAGGCGCAGCGGGAGGCGATGTTGAACCTGACGATCTACGTCCCCGCGCAGCAGCAGTACACGTTCTTCGTGTACCGCACGTGGATCCAGGGGATTAAGCTCGAAGGCAACCCGATGCTCGGCGGGACGGACATCCTGTACAACCTCCTCAGCAAGGCGGTCGGCGCGAGCGCGGCGCCCGCATCGACGCGGAGTCCCGGTCTGGACGCGGTCGGCGGATTCGGAGTGCCGTTGCCGGTCATCGCCTTGGCCATCTTGGCCGTCGGAGGACGCAAGGACCGTTAGTGGGTCTCCCGGTCGACGACCTCGAGGACGCGACGGCGGCTCGCGATGGGCCAGAGGCGACAGTAGAGCCGGTACTGACCGTAGACCAGACCCCCGATCGCTGCGACGACGGGGACGAAGGCGATCCCGCTGAGCGCGGGAACGGACTCGCGGACTTGGAGGGGGCCGAGCAAGTCGAGCGCGAGGCATCCGACGATGTAGAATCCTCGGGCCATGTCGCCGAAGACATAGGACAGGAGCGGATGGCGATCGGAAAGCCGCGGCGGCCCGGCGGCTCTTATGTCCTCCTCGGTGATGGTGATTCGGCTCATGAAACGACTCCGGCACCCAGAGGCCTGTTGAACCGCGACCATCCGCCATTCGGCGCCCGTTCTATAAACGTGCCTGCCCCGAACAATTCTCCCTCGCCCCGACCGGACAAGTCGCGAACAAAAAGGATATAGAACCGAGCTTTCTTGGATGGCCCGCTGCGATGCGCCTCGCCCTGTTCATCGTCCGCCGGCTCCTTCTTCTGATCCCCACGCTCCTCGGCGTCACCTTGATCACGTTCGTCCTGAGCCGGGCGGTGCCCGTCGATCAGCTCGTCGCGATCTACATCAATCCGCACAGTCCGCTCCCACGTGATCAGCAGATCGCCGCCGCCGTCCGCCTGTTACATCTCGACGAACCGATTCCGGTTCAGTACGTGTACTACCTCAGCTCCCTACTCCATGGCGACTGGGGGTTCACGAACACGAACCTGTTCGCAGGGGCCGTCACCGACGCCGTCGTCCTCTTCTTCCCGCCGACCGTCGAGCTCGCGATCGCGGCGACCTTCCTCGCGACGATCATCGGGATTCCGCTTGGGACCGTCTCCGCGATTCGGAAAGATCGGCTTTCGGATCACATTACGCGGGTCGTGGCCTTCACCGGCTACTCTGTTCCGTTGTTCTGGCTTGCGTTGCTGCTTCAGATCGCCGCGGTTCAGTACATCCCATCGCTGCCGATCCAGGGGCAGGTGACCCCGGGCATCCTCAGCGGCCGGTCGTGGATCGTCGGATCGGGGGTGTTCGATTCCCAGCCGACGCACTTCCTCATTCTCGACGCGGCGCTGAACGGCGACTGGGAGGTCCTCCGGGACGCCCTCTGGCACATCGTCCTCCCTGCCCTCACCCTGACGTACGGGGTCCTCGGCGGCATCCTGCGGATGGTGCGATCCGGGATGGTCGATGCGATGAACCAGGAGTATGTGAAGACCGCGTGGTCCAAAGGCCTTCCTGAGGGTGTCATCATCCGGAAACACATCCGACGCAACGCGCTCCTGCCGGTGACCACGGTCATCGGCCTTCTCTTCGCGGGCCTCCTCGGCGGCGTCGTGCTCGTCGAGGATGTGTTCATTTGGAACGGAATCGGTCGTTGGGCGACCGTCGCGATTATCAGCCACGACCTGGCCACGATCCTCGCGACGACCTTGATCTTCGCGCTCTTCCTCGTCCTCGCGAACCTCGTGGTGGACATCCTCTACGCGTATCTGGATCCGCGGATCACGCTGTGAGGCGAGGCGCCATGTCGTCCGAGGTCCTGACCGGTCGCAGGGAACTTGGCAAGTCCGTGACGGGCGAGCTCCGGCGGGGCCTTCGACGTCGGGTGGATGAATACCGGCTTACACTGCGCCTCCTCCTGCAACGACCCCTGGCCGCCGCCGGACTCGTCATCACGCTCGCCTACGTGGCGATCGCCATCGCGGCGTCGTTCCTCCCGGATCGAGATATCCTCCAGACGGATTTCGCGAACCCGTTCCCCGAGGCTCCGTGGTGGTGGGGTGCAGGACGAGTTGGGTCCTGGTTCGGCACGACATACCCCGGCATCGACCTCGGCATGGCGATCTTCAAGGCGATCCGGATCGACCTCTACTATTCCGCGCTCGTCGTCCTAGGAGGCGCGCTCATCGGGATCCTGGTAGGTCTCGTCGCGGGGTACAAAGGTTCGTTCTTCGACGAGGCACTGATGCGGACGACCGACGTCACATATTCGATTCCATTCCTCGTGTTCGCGATCGCCGTGGCCTTCGTCCTGGGTCGGGACTTCACGACCCTGAACCTCGCCTTGCTCATCCTTTGGTGGCCCCCGTACGCGCGGCTCGTGCGCGCTCAGGTGCTGTCCGTGAAAGAGAACAAGTTCATCGAGGCGGCCCGCGCCGCGGGGGCGTCCGACACGCGGATCATGTTCCGGCACGTGTTGCCGAACACCCTCGCACCCGTCTTCGTCCAGGTGTCGCTCGACCTCGGCGTCGTCATCCAGATCTTTGCGGCGCTGATCTTCGTCGGCTTCGCCCCACAGGGCGGATTCGTGCCGGAGCTGGGCGCGCTGATCTTCTATGGATACCAGCAGGGTCCCGCGTCGTATCCGTGGACGATCCTCTTCCCCGGAATCGCCCTCGTCGTCTTCGCGGTGGGTGTGAACCTGCTCGGGGACGGCCTGCGTGACGTCCTCGATCCGCGCCTCCGGAGGTGATTGAGGCGACGCCGCTGCTCTCCGTGCGAGGACTGCGCACCGAATTCCTCACACCCCGGGGCGTGGTGCGGGCCGCGGACGGGGTGGATTTCGAGATCGGGGAGGGAGAGGTCCTAGGACTGGTCGGCGAGAGCGGATGCGGTAAATCTGTCACCGCCCTCTCGATCATGTACCTGATCCCCAGCCCGCCCGGTCGGATCGCGAGCGGCGAGATATGGTTCAAGGGGATCAACCTCCTCGCAGGCGTGAAACGCGAAGTCCTGGTGCGTCGAGGATTCGGGGGACGCTCGAAGCTCGTCCGGAACGAGCGCCTCCTTCGACAACACCGCGCCCGGATGAGCAAGGTCCGCGGCCGCGAGATGTCGATGATCTTCCAGGAGCCGATGGCCTCCCTGAACCCGGTCCTTCCGATCGGCTACCAGATCGCCGAGGTCCTGATCTACCAGCGGCGGAAGCAGATCTGCGACCGACTCCTAGCCGGGCACGAACTGGCCCCCGAAGACCTCGCCCTGTTCCGCGAAGCGGTGACGAACCCAGATCCGGCGGAGCGGGAGCGGTTCCTCTCCGAATTCTGCCTCCGAATCGCGGTGCCCGTCGCCCGCGTCACGGCGATCGTCGAGGGTGCCGGGTTGAGCTTGGAGGAACGCGTCGAACGCGTGCGCCGAACGGTGGCCCGCGGTCGAGTCAGGGGTCGCTGGTTCCTCGACTTGGTCCGCGAGCTCGACGACCTCGAATCGGAAGTCACCTCGCGGGAGTGGCGTCTCCTATCCGGAGTCGGGACGGTGGAGGACAAGCGCCGCCAACTCGCCGCCCGCGCGCGGTACCGGTCGCGCCAACTCGCGTACCGCACCCTGATGGCGGTGCCGATCGTACGGCGGGCGCTGATTCGGCCCATCGAGGAGGAGGCCCGTCGGCGCGTGCTCGATCTGTTGAAGACGGTCCGGATCCCGGAGGCGACCAAGGTCTATAGCGCATATCCGCACGAACTCAGCGGGGGCATGCAGCAGCGGGCGATGATCGCGATGGCGCTTGCGTGCGACCCCGCCATGATGATCGCGGATGAACCGACGACGTCCCTGGACGTCACGACCCAAGCCCAGATCCTCCGACTGATCCAGGAACTCCGTGAACGGACGAAATCGTCGATCCTCTACATCACGCACGATCTCGCGGTCATCGCGGAGCTGTGCGACCGGGTCGCGGTGATGTACGCCGGCAAGATCGTCGAAGATGCACCCGTCAAGGACCTGTTCGCCGAGCCGCTGCATCCGTACACCCAGGGGCTGCTCGAATCAATCGTCTCCCTGGACAAGCAGGTCTCGGTCGGAGTTCCGCTGCCCACAATCGCGGGGACGGTGCCGGACCTCGCTCACCCGCCGAGCGGGTGTCGCTTCCATCCCCGGTGCAAGTACGCGTTCGACCGCTGCAAGGCCGAGGAGCCGAGGCTCCTCGGGCAGGGTTCGGGGCGGCGCGTCGCATGCTTCTTGTACGAGGAGGGAGGGGTCCGTGCATCCGGCGCCGCCAGCCGAGAATGACATCCTGGTGGCGGCGCTTGGCCTCCGCAAGCACTTCCCCGTGAAGGGCGGCATCCTGCGGCGGACGATCGCGCAGGTCAAGGCGGTGGACGGGGTGGACCTGTTCATCCGCCGCGGGGAGACGCTCGCCCTCGTGGGCGAGAGCGGGTGCGGCAAAACGACCCTGGGCCGCCTCCTGCTCCAGCTGATCCCGGTGACGTCCGGGACGGTCTTCTTCGACCTGCCCTCGACCGCGTACGCGGAAGCCCGCGAGCGTTGGCACAGTGCGTCGGGGCAGGGCGATGGGTCCGAATCGGCCGACCCGCGCCTTCGGGCCGTCGTCGGTCGCTATGGGATCACCGGCCGCCGCGCGCGCGCGTTGAAACCGCTCCGCCGGCGCATGCAGCCGGTCTTCCAAGATCCGTTCACGTCGCTCGACCCCCGCATGCTGGTCAAAGACATCGTCGCGGAGCCGATCCTGATCAACCGGCTCATGACGCGCGCGGAGGCGATGGAGCGGGCCGCGAAGCTGCTCCAGGAGGTCGGACTCGGCCCGGACCATCTGTATCGCTTCCCGCACGAGTTCTCCGGCGGACAGCGTCAGCGGATCGCCATCGCCCGCGCCCTCGCCCCCGAGCCGGAGTTCCTCCTCCTGGACGAGCCGACGAGCGCCCTCGACGTCTCCGTCCAAGCGCAGATCCTCAACTTGCTCAAGGACATTCAGGGACGGCAACACCTGACGTACCTGTTGATCACGCACAACCTCAGCGTCGTCCGGCAGATGGCGGATCGCGTCGCGGTCATGTACCTCGGGCAGATCGTCGAGGAGGCCCCGACGCGCGAGCTCTTCGAGAATCCGCTCCATCCGTACACGAAAGCCCTCTTGTCCGCGGTCCCGGTGCCGGACCCGAAGCGGCGGAGAGAACGGATCCTCTTGCCCGGCGACGTGCCGAGCCCCGTCGACCCCCCATCCGGCTGCCGGTTCCACACGCGATGCAACGCCGTGATGGCGCATTGCGGATGGAGCCCTCGCGACGCCGCCTCCGTGGCGGCGTATCTGTTCGATTCGTCACGCAACCCGAGCGCCGCGAAGCTCCCGCCCCTTTCGGAGGTCTCGATCCAAGGCGATCGACTTCGCCTCCGATTCGCCCGGACCGAGCCGACCGCGGCAGACCGGGACGAGGTGGCTTCGCTGGTCCGGGCGAGGGCCGAAGTGCCTGGGGGCATGGCATTCCGCGCGATCGCGGCCATCGGGGTTCGCGAGGACACAGTCGATCTCGAATTCCTCCCTCCCCTGGGACCGGCGTACGTCGAGGTTTCGCCCAACCACATGGTCGCCTGCTACCTTTACTCGGCACCCGAGTCCCGACTTCCGCTCGAGCCCTTTCACGCGGAACGTGTGCGCGCTGAGACGCTGAAGCGGAAGGGCCTTCTATTCGACGGGCGGTGACGAGCCGGCATCTCATGTCCGTCGGTGCGGCCTCACGACCGGGCTTTGATCCTCTCGAGCCGTTCGCAAACAAGGAACTCCTGGAGGAACTGGTCCGAGAACTCGGAAAAATCCGCTACAAGCTCTACGGCTCGATCCCCGTTCGATTCCACCGCGGCGAACCGACAAGGTATGAGTTCGACCTGAACCTCGGCGTGGTCCACTTCACCGAACAGGATTTCCAGGGGTTAAGCGGGGTCTTCCAGCGAATCAACCAGGAGTGGGGCACTCGCATGACGTTCTGCATCTATCCTTCGAAGGAGAAGGCGAGGGACATGATCCTCAACGTCCGAGGATCGCCTCGCGCGCCGGCTGAGATCGACTGATTCGGCTCGGGTTGGTCGCCCTCTACGATTCGGGAACGTACGCGATCCCCTGGATCTCCACCTTCATCCCGAAGAGCAGTTCCGCGCGGACCGTTGCGCGGGCGGGCCGCGGCTCCCGCGGGAAGAACGTCGCGTACACTTCGTTCATCGCGGCGAAGTCGTTGAGGTCTCTCAGGTAGACCGTCGTCGAGAGGACGTGGTCCATGTCCGATCTCGCCGCGCCAACGACCCGACGGAAGTTCTCGAGCGTCCGCCGCGTCTGCGAGCGGATGTCGCCTTCGATTACCTTCCCATCGGGCCCGAGGGGCCCCTGGCCTGCAACAAAGACGAGATCCCGCCACCGCACGCCCCAGGAGAACGGGAGCCCGACTGCGGGCAGGTCCGTCCGCACCGCCTCATGCGCCATGGGCCGTGTATCTCGCTCGACAGGATAGGGATTCTGTCCCATCCGCGGACGCCGGGAAGCGCGGCGGCTTTAACCCGAATTCCGTTGAAGGTTCGGTGTCGCAGTTCGCGTCGCGGACGGCGTCCCGGAGGTTTCATCCTTGAGCTACCTGAAGACCGTAAGGCGGCGATGGTCGGAGGCGGCGGTTCAGGAGAGCATTCGACGGATCCTGGGCGAGAACGTGCTCTGTTCGATGTCGACGATCGGGTCGCGGAACCGGCCGCACATCAACACCGCGTACTTCTGCTATTCTCCCGCTCTGGAGATCTTCTTCCTCTCCGACTCGGGCTCTGCCCACTGCCGAAACCTCGACCGGAGCCCGTCGATGGCGATGGCCGTCTTCCGCTCGACGCAGATCTGGGGCGGGTCCGACCGGGGACTGCAGCTCTTCGGGACGTGCCACCCGGCGGCGGGTCCACTTGCTCGACGGGCTGCGGGAATCTACGGCAAGCGGTTCCCCCGCTATGCCCGTATGGTCGCGTCAACGTCCGGCGCGGAGAAGCGTTCGGCCGATCAGCTCCGATCCTATACGTTCTACCGTTTCATGCCGAACACCGTCAAGATCCTGGACGAACGGGAGTTCGGCGGCGCCGTGTTCGTGGTCGTCTCCGTGCCCAGACCGTGAGTTGCCCCTCTCGACGATGACGTCGGCGCGTAGGTTCCGGGCTGCACGAGGCGTAGGAACGCTGGGTGCGCCGTCACGTCCCTTGTTCGAGCCGCTTCAGGACGCGCATGGCGCGAAACGTGATCATCTTGCTCGGCTCCCCCACTTTTTCGAGCGCGAACGGCGTCGGCATGCCTTTCGGACTCTTCTTGTACCACTCGGCCATCTTGCCTTCGATGTCCGGGTGGACGGCATCCAGAACCCACCGGCCGTCCGATCGCATCTTCTCCTTCAATACGGAGAGGGCGTACCCCATCCGGGGATCGTCCCCGTAACCGAGTGCCGTCATGAAGTCGAGGCCGACGAGCAGATCGTAGTAATAGTGGATCGGGTAGTGGAAGCGGACCCAAGGCTCGTACGGCTCCCCCTGTTTGTGGAGCTCCCGTTGAAGATAGAACTCGGCCGCCCGCTCGACGGCCCGCTGCATCCCGGCGGACCACTTCTGCCGCGGATATGCGACGAACGCGCTCATCCCTTCCCACGAATCAAGATTGCGTCCGCTCCCGAAGCAGCTCCACCCGCCGTTCTTGTCTTGATTCGTCACGAGCCATTCGAAGGCGCTCCTCACCTTCGGATGGTCCGCATATCCAAAGTTCACGAGCCCGCGCGCCGTGTTCCCGACGGTGCACAGATGACCGTGCTTGCCTCCGCTCGGGGCGAACCCCCCGTCGGCGGTCGAGAACTCCTCAATCCAGAGATTGACGGCTGTCTCGATGCGCGGATCTTCCTTCGTCACCCCGAGGTCTGAGAGGACGAGGAGCATCCAGTTCGTGGACAGGTACTTCGGCCGGTAGAGATCCGCCTTGTCTTCCCAGTAGCCGCCGGGATTCTGGCCCCCGAGGATGTCGGCGGCCCAGCCTCTCTTCGCGATCCTCTCCTTCGCGGATTCCACTTCCGGGTCGTCCTCTCCCCGCCCGAGGATCTGCGTGAGGGCGAGGTAGCGGATCGATGGTTGGTCCTCCTCGAGCAACCAGTCAATCACTTTCGCTTGCTTCATGGACCCGCCGGGTTCCTGACGCTGACGGATCCAAACGTCTCGCGCTACTTTACCCTTCTCGTATCTCGGCGAGGGTGGGACGCGCGGCGGTTCCCAGGGCATCGATCGGGCCAGGGATCGTCGCGCCGGCCTTCAGGCTTCCCGCGAATATTCCCGCTGGAACGCGTTCTCCCAGAACCACGGCATCTGGGAGTACTCGTCCTCCCCGGTCAGGGCCTTCGTCGTGTTCACGTAGGACATGAAGAGTCCCTTCTTGATCGCGTACGAGGCGTTGTCGAGGTTGACCGGATACCGCGAGTCGCCCCAGGCAATCATGTAGTCGATGTAGAGGACGCGGGTCCAAAGAGCGCCCATGCCGAACGTGGCATTCCACACGGCATCCCCCGTCGCCAGGTGGTCCGCATGGTCCATGCAGGGGTCGCAGCCATTGAAGTGCCCCGTCTGCCGGGTGCGGTCGAAGTCCGGGGCGTTGACGCGCGTCGTCGAGTCGGACGGCGTGTACGCGGCGATGATCGCGTTGATCGTGGAATAGAAGTCCGCCCAGCTCTGGTACGTCGTCGAGCCGTCGACTGTGGTCATGCTCATGATGTTGCCATCGCGAAGCTTCTCCATTGTCTGATAGTTCGTCGAGGGGAAGCCGCCCCCCTGGTTGCCGCCATCCGGGACGCGCATGAAGACGGAGACCGTGGTCCCGTAGGTCCACGTCCAGATGCTGTGGCAGACCTGCTGTCCCGCCGTGTAACAGAAGTTCACGGATCCCGAACCCTCCGCGGCCCCAGCGCCCACGATGTATCGGACGCTCGCCTGGGCACCCTTCTCGCGAGCGCCCCAGCGGGAGATGTCCTGTCCCGCGTCGCCGGCGGTGGTATAGACGAAGAGCAGATGGTCCCCCGCCTGGTAGTGATTGTACGAGTCCGGAGACTCCCAGAGCTGCCAATCGTCCTGGTGGGCGTGGACGTAGACGTCCCACACCTGGGGGCTCGGAGGAGCCGGCGGGGGCATTCCCGGGATCGTGAACGCGGTCACGCTGCACTGGCAATGGTCCGGCCCGACGTGGATCTGCGCGTAGACCGTCTGTCCGAGGAACTCGAGCGGGAGCTCGATTCCCACCGCGACGTCCGTCACAAGCGCCGCGAGGCCGATCCCTTGCACGACGTACTCGTCCGCTCCGGCCGCGTTGATGTCACGGTTCTCCGCGACCTTATACGTGAGATAGGTTCCCGCCTGCGGATTGTGCTCGTCGAGGTTGCCGATCGCATTGAGCGCGACATCGGAGCTGTGGGTGAAGGCGCTCGGATATTGCACGGTGAAGGAGACGTACGGGCTGCCGTTGATCGACAGGGTACCGCTCCTCTCGGGTCCGAAGTCGATGTAAATATGGTGGACGTAACACGAGCCATCGACATCCTCCCGGAGGGCGACGGACCCACTCCAGGCCGCCGTACCGGAGAGGAGGCTCGTCCACGTGAACGAGTCGTCGGATCGGGTGACCTCCCCGACCCCGGGCGTGCAGCTGTCTGCGCTCGCCTGGGCTTGAACGAGGGTCAGTCCCACGGCTGCGAGGATGAGGACGAGGCAGAAGGGCAGGGCCGTGAGGAGCGACGTTCGGCGGGCGCCCTCGGGCCGTCCAATCGGACGCGACCCCCCCTTGTTTCGCCTTGCCTTGTCCGGGCCTGACACAATTCGTGAGAAGGCCGCACCCGGGGTTAAGCGCCATGTACACAAACGGGGCCGCAGTCATACACTTCATATTGGGAGTCGTGCGGCATGGGCAGGACCACCCACGCATCTCGCGTCCCGAAGGAAACGGATGACGGATTGTGGGGTCGGTTGTCGCTCGGCGAGCACTCCGGCCGCCCTCGGCCCGTTTGAGGATGGCTACCCGGAGCGGGTACTACTCAGCGTTCTTGCCCAGGACACGGCTATCCGGGGTGCACACTGTCCGGATCGCGACGGCGGAAGCAGGAGACCACGTGATCGTTGACCATGCCGACGGCCTGCATATACGCGTAGCAGATCGTGGTGCCGACGAACTTGAAACTGCGGCCCTTCAGCGCGGAGCTCATCGCGTCCGACTGCCGCGTCCGAGCCGGAATCTGGCGCAAGGCCTTCCAGCGGTTCATCTTCGGCTTGCCGCCGACGAACCGCCAGACGTATTCATCGAAAGTTCCGAACTCTTTCTGAATCGAGAGGAACGCCACCGCGTTCGAGATTGCGGCATCGATCTTCAATCGGTTGCGGATGATTCCAGGGTCTCCCAACAACGCCCTCACCTTGCGTGAATCGTAGCGCGCGACGCGCACCGGATCGAACGTGTCGAATGCGCGGCGATAGGCATCGCGTTTCTTCAGCACAGTCAGCCACGACAGCCCCGCTTGGGCTCCCTCGAGCACGAGGAATTCGAACAGCTTGCGATCGTCGTGTTCCGGCGCCCCCCATTCCGCATCGTGGTAGGTCACGAGGATCGGATCGTCCGATGCCCACCCGCACCTTCGAATCGCGGGTCCGAGGGGCCGGTCGGGGGACTTCATGGTGTTCTCGCCGAACCTCCGGTGATGAGCCGACGGGATTTGAACCCAAGGGCGGTCGTTCGACGGCAGGGATTTCCGCAGCGCGACCGCGATTCCGAGGCGATCCTGGAAGGTCGGATTCATCGACGGCGGAGCCGTCGACTAGGCTTCTTCGGTCAAATGGGCCCTCAGGAAGCGGACCGTGCGTTGCCAGGCGACGTCGGCCGCCTTCGAATCGTAGGCGTCGGGCCGGTCCTTCTCGAAGAACCAGTGCGACGTCCCAGGATATGTGTAGAACGTGACGTCCCTTCCGTCGGTCCGGAGGAGCTTCTCGAGCTCTTGCACGGAAGCCGGGGATTCGAATTCGTCGGTGTCCGCGAAGTGACCCAGAAAGGCCGCCTTTGACTCCGCAAACCCCCGCTCGTAGTTGCCTTCCCGCGTCCCGTAGAAGAGTACGACGGCAGCCAGATCCGCGGGGAGCTCCTGCACCAACCAAAGAGTCCAGAATGCTCCCAACGAGAAACCGATGACTCCGGGGCGTTTTCCCCGCACGCCGGGATGGATTTGAAGGGCTTTCACGCTCCTTACGATATCCTCGCTCGCCGCCTGCTCACTGAGTTTCGACATCAGGGCTTTGGCCCCGTCTCTTGTCGACGCGGTCGCGCCGCGGTACAGGTCGGGGGCGAACGCGACGAATCCTGCCGTCGCCAGTCGATCGCAGAGCCCCTTGAAGAAATCGTTCAGGCCCCACCATGCGTGGAGGACGAGGACCCCCGGCCCGTTGCCTTTCTTTGGGACCGCTATGTATCCTCGGACTGACCCCTCGGGGCTCTTCAGCTCAACGATTCCCATGTTTACATCCCCTTCCAGGCGGAGCTCCCGGAATCGATGCCTGAACTTAAGCCTTGACGCTCGGGGTTGACGCTTCCTGCGCAGACGTCCGTGTCACCGCGTCGGATCCGAACAGGTCACCTCCAAGCGGGCTGCTAGTCGCACCGCTCGGCCGTTCCGGATGTCGTATCACGAAGAGTTCGAGGACTCGCGCGCACAGTTCGAGTTGCTTAAGACGGCGCATTGCCTTTGCTCGCGGCCCACGATGGCCGGTCTTTCGATCACGCGCGAGAACGTGCTTGGGTTTCGACAGCGCGCCACGTACCTCCACACGCGCCTACCACGGGAGCGACTCGTCGAGGCCGCGTTCGCAGGGCTTCAAGACAGCTCTCCGCGATCCGCGGTCTTGGCGCTCCACGCGCGCGTAACGCATGTATCGCCGTCTGATTGGAAGGATTCCCGGTTCGTCCAGGTATGGGGCCCAAGGGGCGCCGTGTACGTCGTACCTAGTCACGATGTGGCCGTCTTCACGCTGGGCCGCCTCCCGCGCAATCCCGTTCTCCGAGCTTCCGTGAGAGTGGCCGCCGAAAAAGCGGAGCGTGCATTCCGTGCTCGAAGGGCTCAGTCGAAACGCGCCCTCTCCGATCGAGCGGGTGAGGCGAACTTCCGCGAGCTGAGAATCGCATCGATGACCGGCGCGGTGAGGATCGAGTGGGACGGAGCCACGACATCCTGGCGACTTGTCGAGCCTCCGACCGAGGCGCCGGAAGCCGCTCGCCTCGAGCTTGCGCGTCGCTTCCTGCGGTCGGTTGGGCCTTCAACGCCCAAGGAATTCGCCTGGTGGACGGGCGGGTGGGCCGGATCCTTTGGCTCGGCCACTCGCGGAGAGCTCTCCGACGCGCAGCAGACGTTTCATTCTCTGGAAAGGGAACTCGTCGAAATTGACGTCGAGGGCCGGAAACGGTGGGCCCTTCGGATCGACCGCTCAAGATTGGAACGCGCGGTACCCGTCGAAGCCGTGCGTCTGTTGCCGCCCGGAGACCCGTATCTGGCGTCTGCAGACCGGGCATTGCTCGTCCCGCTGACCCGATTTCGATCTGAATTGTGGCCCAAGTCCGTGTGGCCGGGTGCGCTCATGGTAAACGGTGAGATCGTGGGGACCTGGCGTCGGCAGGTGGGCCGAGTCACGGTGCGAGAGTGGCGACCGTTGGAACCCGAAGTGAAAGAAGCGGTCGAGGTGGAGGTCTCCAGGATGCCCATCGAATCGGCGAAGAAGGAGGTCCGTTGGTCGATGGGCGATGTGCCCCCTTGAGTTGCGCGGCGACCGCTCGTTCCCTCGAGAACGATGCCATCGCACCCTGTGCTCTTGTCCCTAGTCGTGCTCCGGATGGCCCTTCATCCACCGCTTCTCTTCCTCGGTAGGAGTGAGGGGATATCCGATCGACCAGAGGAACACCCTGGCGGTTGCGGGGCCCATGTGCTTGAACTTGTATTGGAGATCCTCCAGCAGCTTGCCTTCGCGCTTCCCAAAGCCGGCGATGTACCCCTCCACCGAGCCGTATTCCTTCGCCACGTCCAAAATCGTCCTAGCGTTCTCGACCGTCGCACGGATCTTCTTTTCGTTCCGGACGATTCCCGAATCCTGCATCAACGCCCGGATGTCGCGTTCCGATAGCCGTGCGACCGTTTCGGGTGAGAAATCACGAAACGCCTCTCGAAAGTGGGGCCACTTTTTCTCAACCATCCGCCAATTCAAGCCCGCGCTAAAGATCGCCCTAGACATCAGGTCCAGGTACCCGAGGTCATCCTTCGGGGGAACCGCTTTCCATCCCGGCATGGGGACTCCGACCTTGTTCGCTGTATTTATGTCTACGTTCGCGCCAGGTCCCCCTCTGAGTGGGCGTCAGAACGCCACGGTCCGCCGCCCCAACAAAACGGCGGCGACCGTGCCTTTCACCGAAAAGTGGACCGGGTGGGATTTGAACTCCGCATCTTGACCCTGCGCCAGAACGCGAGGATGAGTTCCCAAATCGCGGCAACGCAGAGGCATCTTTAGGTTCTCCATATCGGATGGTGGCCCGACCCAGCCGATACCGATATATATCGGGCCTCATATCGGATAGCTGGAAATCATGCCGATACCGATATCCACTGCCGACTTGCCGCCCATCATCTGGGAGCGTGTCCGCGGTAACTTGCGTGAATTGGACGCCCACCGCCCGCTACCCGCCGATGCTGTCAAGGCGCTGCGCAACCAGCTGCGAGTCCTGCACACATACCATAGCAATGCCATCGAAGGAAACTCCCTCACCCTCAAGGAAACCAGGCTGGTCCTTGAAGACGGTATCACGATCGGCGGAAAGAGCCTCCGTGATCATCTGGAGGCCACGAACAATGCGAGGGCCTTTGATTGGGTGTGGGATCTCGCGAAACCCCGGTTGCGCTTCGACCACGCGCTGATCCAGCAACTGCACGAGATGATCACCCGAGGTATCCTCGAATCCGCCGGTCGGTACAGGACGGAGCAGGTTTGGATCGGTGGAGCCCCACACATCCCGCCGCAGCCCGCGAAGATCGTCCCGCTGCTCGATGCAGCATTCGCAGAAATCCCAGCAATCCGAGAACCCGTGCTCCGAAGCATTTACTTCCACCATCGGATCGCTTATATCCATCCGTTCCTCGATGGGAACGGGCGGGTCGCTAGGCTTGCCGCAAACCTCGCCCTCCTGTCTGCGAGGTATCCTCCTATCGTGCTCAGGGTCTCCGATCGACTGCGATATTACAAGGACCTTCAGGCGGCGGACGACGGGGATCTTTTGCCATTTGCCCGTTTCGTCTTGCGCGCCCTTGACGAGAGCATCACAAGTTTCCTTGCGGCCGTGGAGCCCGAACGCGCGCTCGTGCCGCTGCGTGTCCTGGCGAAACGTTCCCGTTATTCCCAGGAGTACCTGTCTCTAAGGGCCCGTCAGGGCGTCCTCGCGGCAGTGAAGATGGAAGGCGACTGGTATTCGAGCCAGAAGGCCCTATCGGACTACTTGGAGAAAGTCGGGCGGAATCGGTGAGAGTGGACCGGGTGGGATTTGAACCCACGGCCTCTACCATGCCAAGATAGCGATCTTCCAGCTGATCTACCGGCCCGCGAGCCGTCTGTATTCGAAGAAGGGATATGAACTCTTGCGGGCCGATTTCCTCACCGCTGTGGAGTTCGCATTCCTAGGGAGAGATCGTCTTCCGCACCAGGACCCCGCTCGTCCCCAGCGGAGCGACGGTCTTGAAGCCCTCTCGCCGAAACATGCCGAGGGTCCCGAACCACCGCCATTCCGGGACTGCGGCCATCTTCTCGGACACGACGGGAAACGCCTCGACGGTGCCACCGCCCTGTCTCCGGATCGACGCGAGCGCGGCGTGCAGCGCGAACTTCGCGACGCCCTTCCCTCGGTGGCCTTTCGCCACGAAGAAGCAGGTGATCCTCCACAGTGTCTCTGTCTCGTCGGGCGCGGCCACCTCGCGGTACGTGCGTCGCGCGTCGATCCGCGGGAGTTCCTCTCGCTTCCCGTATTGACACCAACCGATCGGGATTTTGCCGTCGTAGACGAGGATCGCATGGGCGCGGCTCTCGCGGACGAGTGCCTCCTTGTCCTTTCGATTCAGTGCGCTGCGCTGTTCCGCCGATAGCCCGCGGCCGACCGGCCTCGGGCGCTGGTAGAAGAGGCACCAGCATTCCCCTTGCTGGACCGCGAGCGCCGCGAAGTCGTTGAAGGTCCGTGCGCTCAGCTCTCGCGTGGTGTACGCCATCGCCGCCCGGCTCCTAGCGTGCCGGACCGCGTACGTGACGCCCGGGCCGGAAGACCATCAGGCCGCCGCCTTCGCCTTCTTCTCCGGGGCCGGTTTCCTCACGGACTCCGCGAACATCTCCAGCGGCTTCTCCCGCCGGAGTTTCTCCCCGGGAATCGGGACGGGATATTCGCCGACGAGGCAACCGAGGCACACGTCGTCCCGCGAGTGCTTGAGCGCCGCGATGAGCCCTTTGAGGGACAGGTATCCGAGCGAATCCGCGGTGATGAACTCGGCGACCTCCGACGGAGTCTTCTGATTGGCGATGAACTGATCCCGCGTCTTCATGTCGATCCCGAGGTAGCATGGGAATCGGATCGGCGGGCAGCCGATGCGCACGTGGACCTCCTTGGCGCCGGCCTGCCGCAGGATCTGGACGATCTTCCGGATCGTCGTCCCGCGGACGATCGAGTCGTCGATCAGGACGATCCGCTTGTTCTTCACCGCCGATCGGATGGGGTTCAACTTGAGCATGACGCCGATCTCGCGGTCCTGCTGGTCCGGCATGATGAACGTGCGCTCGATGTACCGGTTCTTGATCAGCCCTTCGACGACCGGAAGTCCTGCGACCTGTGCGTACCCCTGCGCCTGCGCGCGGCCCGACTCGGGCACAGGGACAATGATGTCGGCCTCGACTGGATACTCCTTCGCGAGCTGCTCGCCGATCTTCACGCGGGCGTCGTACACGAGCCGCTCGTCGAGGACGCTGTCCGGCCTCGCGAAGTAGACCCACTCGAACATGCAGTGCGCGGTGTGGTTCGGATGCGGGAGCCGCATCGACTCGAAGCCGTCGGGCCGGAGTTCGACGATCTCCCCCGGCTTCAGGTCCCGGATGAACTTCAACCCGAGCGCGTCGAACACGACGCTCTCCGACGCGATCATCATGCGGCCGTTCCCCTCCCCGATGCACAGGGGCCGGATCGCGTACGGGTCCCGGACCGCGTACACGGTGTCGTTGATCATAAGGGCGAGGCTGTACGCGCCGACGAGACGGCGGGTGAACTCCTTCAGCGCGCGGTGGACGTCGCCGCCGGTGTTGACGATCTCGTTGGCTAGGAGGCGAACGATCACCTCGCTGTCCGAGGTCGTCATGAACGCCCAGCCCTTCTTGCTGAGCTCCTGACGAATCTCGTCCGCGTTCGCGATGTCCCCGTTGTGCGCGAGCGCGATATCCCCGTACGACGTCTTCACGACGATCGGCTGCGCGTTCTCGAGCACGCTCGAGCCGGAGGTGGAGTAGCGCACGTGGCCGATGCCCGAATTCCCGCTGATTTCCATCAGGTCTTCGCGGGAAAAGACCTCGTGGACCAGCCCCATCCCCCGCTTCGCCTTCAGGCCGCCGTCGTAGACGGCGAGGCCCGCGGACTCCTGGCCGCGGTGCTGGAGAATCCTCAAGCCGTAATACAGGTCGGACGTCACGGACGACGTGGCAGCGCAGCCGATGATCCCGCACTTCTCCTTCGGGCGAGCGTCGGAATATTCCGACGTCCCTTTCTCGCGGGCCATCCTCAATGCCTCTTCGCCCAGGAGAAATTCCGAAGCTTCTTCGTCCGTCCGTAGCCGCAGGAAGCGCAGTATCCCTTCTGCTTATGGAACGCACGCTTGCCGCAGCGACGGCAGCGGATGTGGACGCTCTTCCGTCCCATCTTGCCGAGCGACGCGGTCCCCTTGGTCACGAAGCCCACCTACGTCATGGGGAGATGTAAATCACGTTGTCTCCGCGGACGATCGCCAGATCCATCTTCCGCTGGGCCTGATTGTCCTGCATCTCCTCCGCGTTCCGGAGGACGAGGTTCATGTGCGGGTCGAATCCATCGAGGATCCCGCGGTATCCGCGCCCGCCTTTCAACTCAACCATCACGTTCGAGCTGATGCGTTGGTTGAGGAGAGAAAGCGGCTTAATCATGGGGACCACGTCGCAGCCATGGAGGCGCGATACTTAAAGGTTTATGGGTGGCGCGAACCTCGCGCGTCGGCATCGCGGCCGTTGCCCTTCGACGGATCGACGAGGAATCCCGATTCCCGTAGGACGTCCATGCCTACGATCACGTGATAGCGCATGTCCTTGCGGTCCGTGATCGCCACAGCGACGTCGAACTCTCGCCCCGCGATCACGAGCTTTGCGTCCGCCACGTCGCGTTCCTCGAGCGAGTCGGCGGCCGCGGCACGGACCCGCACGCGGTCGAAGACCGGCCCGAGTCCCGCGCGGGCGGCGAGGTCCGTGTCCAGGCTCGTTCGCGCCGCCCCCGTGTCGATCCTCGCGAGCACCCGGATGTCGCCTTTGCTTCCGAGGATCGTGACTTCTTCGACAACGCCGATCGTCGTCCGCGCGACGTTCCGTCGACGGTCCGAGGCCACTGGGTGCACCCGCCGGCTCCCTTCCTCGGGTCGATACCCGTCCGCCGATATATCCTTAACCGCCTCGTCCTCTCGACACGTTTTTCTGCCGCGAACCGCATCGAGGGGCTCCGCGCGTTCCCGGCGGCGTCCCATGAAAATCGGCGTGATCTCGAAGAAACCCACGTACTGGTCCACGAAGGCGCTCCTCGCGGCGATCCGCAACCAGGGCCACGAGGGCACGTACGTCAAGACGGACGAGGTCCGGTTGATCGTGGCGGGCAAGGACGACGCGACGTACAATGGCGCATCGCTCCGCGGACAAGACGTCCTCATCCCGAGGATCGGACGATCGATGACCGATTTCGGGAAGATGTTGTTGCGGCAGCTCGAACTCATCGGCATCCGGACCACGCTCACGAGCGACGGCCTCATCACGGCGCGGAACAAGTTCCTCGCGCTCCAATCGCTGCGGCAGGCGGACATCCCGATCCCGCGGAGCATCCTCCTGGCCTCCCGGCCGAACCTGATGGAGGCCGCCCACCTGGTCCACTACCCCGCGGTCCTGAAGATCCTCTCCGGGACCCAAGGGATTGGGGTGATGCGGGTGAAGAGCATCGAGGAGACTGCGTCGATCGTCGACACGCTGAAGTTCTTCGGCGAGGTGATGTGCCTCCAGGAGTACATCCCGAATCCGGGCGTCGACATCCGCGCGCTCGTCGTCGGAGACCGCGTGGTGGGGTCGATGAAGCGCGTGGCGGCGCACAACGAGTGGCGGGCGAACATCCATCTCGGGGCGAAAGGCATCGCGATGGAACTGGACGACCATGCGAAGCAAGTCGCCGTGCGGGCGTCGAAGGCCGTCGGACTCGAGATCAGCGGGGTCGACATGATCTTCCGGGGCGACACGCCGTACGTCCTCGAGGTGAACGCGTCCCCGGGGTTCCGGGGGCTCCTCGAGGCCACGGGGATTAACGCGGCGGAGGCGATGGTCGAGTACGCCGTCCAGAAGGCGAAGGCCGGTTCGCCGAAACGTCCTTGAGCGGGGTGCCTACGAGGAGAAGGAGTCGGAGAAGATCCTCAAGACTGCGTCCGCGGCGCGCCCGAAGTACCGCGACGATATTGCGACGTTCGTGAAGCTTCGCCTCGCGCCGCTCGCCCAGGCGATTGAGACCAAGGACTGGCGGTCCTTCGAGCAGGCGTACCGACGCGGCATCGACGATTCGAACATGTACCACGACAAGTACAACAAACGGTTCATCCGCTTCCGTCTCCCGGACCACCCGCCGGAGTGGTTCGATCTCGAGCCTCGATAGGTTTTTGGCCCGCGTCCGCGTCCCTCCGCACGGGATTCGCATGGACTATGTCCCATTGGGCCGAGGCGGTCCGAAGGTCTCTGCGATCGGCGTGGGGATGTGGCAGGCGGGCGGTAAAGCGTGGGGCGCCGACGTCCGCGACGCCGACTGCC
>WNGJ01009555.1_pt1 | contig 22549 bp, 21 predicted proteins | sample 5400611 | NCBI WGS metagenome assembly WNGJ01 (sample SAMN13153375, study PRJNA577476) | soil metagenome | isolation source: 40 cm soil or saprolite under Garry oak tree replicate 1 | place: USA:California | collected 2016-06-15
TTCAACGAGCCGTAACCCGACCTGCTCAGGTTCATGGTCGGACTCGTGAAGACAAAGCACGGTGCCGTCTGGCCCGCGGAGATGACTCACCCCGTCAAGCTACCTCCAGCCAGAAGCGAATTAAAAGCTCGCGAGCCCGGTCGCAGCACACGCTGATGAATTAGCGTCCCCTGACTGAGTGACTTGGCAGCTCTCAGCCTCCAAGGAGACCCGGATGAACCAACGTGCTCAGGAACTACACCTAGAAGATCAGCGCTCGCCTTGGCGCATTTGCTCGACCCACTTCGGATGGTGGCGGAGCGCCCAGTCTTCGCGTACCCAGCCGCGTGTGATCGCACTGAGCGAGTGGCGAGTGCCTGGATTGATCAACGAGAGATAGAGGTGACCGAGCAGGAGAAAGAAGGAGATGTACATCAGCCAGTCGTGCACGATCAGCGCGTTCTGGAGTCGGAAGGCGTGGTTGCGCTCGCCGTACCAGAGAAAGAAGCCGGTGACGGCAAACAGCACGGCGAGCGCCGCGGTGACGATCGCGTTGAGCTTCTGACCGGCATTGAGTCGGCCCTGTGGGGTGCGGCGGCCGCGGAGCCAGGCGCGGTCGTCGGCGTCGAAGGTGTCGATTTCGCGTGCGGTCGCGAGCAGCCGGCGGCGGTCCCCCGCGAGCAGAACGAGCGCCAGTGCCGCGAGCCAGGCGAGTGCCGTGTAGACGTGGATGTCTTTCAGCAGTGGACGCCTTCCGATCAGTTCAGCAAGGCTGGGCAGGTAGAGGCAAAGGCCGGACGCGAGCAAGACGAGGAAGGCGCTTGCGTGCACCCAGTGCAGCGTCCTCTCGGTGCGCGAGAAGCGCGGCAGGCGAACGAGGCTAGGCGTGGTAACCATTCGAGCGTCCAACCCAGGCGTTTTGGTCGTAGCCGTTTTGTTCCCAGTAGCCCTCGGGCTGGCGGGCGACGAACTCCATCCGCGTCAGCCACTTCACGCCCTTGTAGCCGTACATCTCGGGCAAGACGACGCGTGCCGGCGCGCCGTGTGGACGCGACAGTGGTTTGCCGCCCAGCTCGTAGGCGAGCATCGCGTCCGGCAAGCGCAGCTGCTCGAGCGTAAGCGAGTCCTCGTACGGGCGCTCCATGGAAATGAAACGCACCGCAGTCGCGGCCGGCAGCGGTTGCACCAGATCGAAGAGCGATTGGAAACGGACGCCGCGCCAGTGCACGTTGTTTACCGTCCAGCCGGTGACGCAGTGAAAGGTTGAGACCTGCTCCGCCTTCGGGAGCGCCTTGAGCTGCCGGTAATCGAGCGTGCGAGGGCGTTTGACGAGCCCGTCGATCTCCAGTCGCCAACTCAACGGATCGAAGAGCGGCATCGTCCCGGAGATCGTGTAGATCCGCCAACCGCCGACCGGCACCAGGTTGCCGACCAGCTGGCTCGCGGCGGAAGTCAGCGGTGAGAAGAGTCTCGATACGGGCCCAGCCCAGACGAGCGACGACAGGCCGCCACCCACGAGCAGCAGAAACCCTCCCCGCCCGTAGCGCCGCTCGTCGCCGGCCTGCATCAGTCGACGCCGGCCTCGGCGAGCGATTGCGCTCGCGCGACCGGCAGCGTGAACGCCAAGCGAGCGCCGCCGCTTGGACGGTTCTCGGCCCAGATGCGTCCGCCTTGCGCCTCGACCAAGCCTTGCGCGATCGCGAGACCCAGTCCGGAGCCGTCGGCGCTCCGTGACGGATCGGCCCGCCAGAAGCGCTCGAACATCCGCTGCGCAACCTCGCCGGTGAGACCGGCGCCGCTGTCCTCGACGGCAACGGTGACCGCGTCCGAATGCGCGTTCACGACGACCGCGACCGAGCCGTCCGCCGGGGTGTGGCGCAGAGCATTGGTGAGTAGGTTGTGAAGGACGCGCTCGACCTTCTCCGGCGCGCAGCGAACGGTCGGCAGGCGCTCTTGCCAGCGGGTCTCGAGTCGGATGCGTTTGGCGCGGGCGTCGGCTTCGAAGCCACGAACGCAGGACGCGACGAGTGTGTCGAGCGGGATCTCGTGGAGTTCCAGCGTGAGCGCGCCTGCATCGATCCGCGTCAGCTCGAACAGATCGTCAACGAGAGTGGAGAGGATTCGTACCTGGTCGCGGATGGTCGGTAGGTACTCGTCGGGTTGGGCAAGACCGTCTTCGAGCGCTTCGAGCATGGCCTGCAGCGATGACAACGGCGTACGCAGGTCGTGGCTCGCGCCGGCGACGAGCTGGCGGCGAGCTTCGAACAGACGCTCGATCGAGGCGGCCATCTTGTTGAAGGCGGCGGCGAGCTCGACCAGTTCGTGTGGCCCCTGCTCGGCTGCGCGGGCGGCAAGGTCTCCTCCCGCGACGACGCCCGAAACGTTGCGCAACCGTTCGATCGGACCAACGATCCAGCGTCCAAGCAGAAGCGCTCCGGCAACTGCCGAGAGAGCTGCCGCAGCCGAGACGGCAAGGATCTTGGCGTCGTCGTGCATGTGGAACATGACCCAGCCCGATGCAAGAACGGCCACGAGCGGCAGAACGACCGCGAGCAGCGCCAGACCGGCCACTTGCAACCTGACCGTGGGCAGCAGGCGCAAGCCGAGAGCCGCGCCGATCCCGACGACGAGCGTCACAGCTGCGAGGATCAGCGCGACCTCGATCATCGGCTGAACCGGTAGCCGAGGCCCCAGACCGTTTCCAGGTGGCGAGGCCGTCCCGGATCGTCTTCGATCTTTTCGCGCAGGCGGCGGATGTGGACCGTCAGCGTGCCGGTGTCGAGTGCGCTCCGGTAACCCCAGACGCGATCCATCAGCTCCTGGCGCGTGAACACGCGTCGCGGATGTGAGGCTAGGAACCACAAGAGATCGAACTCCTTGAGCGTCAGCCTGAGGGGCTCGCCGCCTTTGCGCACCTCGCGCGTGGCCGCGTTGATCTCGACGTCAGCGAATTCGAGCGTCCGTTCGCTCTCGAGCGATGGGCTCGTGGTTCGGCGCAGCAAGTTGCGCACGCGGACGGCGAGCTCGCGCGGCGAAAACGGTTTTGTCAAATAGTCGTCCGCCCCGAGCTCGAGTCCGACGATCCGGTCCGTCTCCTCGCCGAGTGCGGTCAGCATCACGATCGGCAGATCGGACTGCGACCGGATCCAGCGGCAGAGCTCGAGCCCGTCGATCCCCGGCAGCATCACGTCGAGCACGACCAGAGAAGGCGGTTGCCGCTCGAGCAGACGTTGTGCCTCATCACCGCTGGCTGCCTCGAGCGTCCGGAAGCCGTCGCGCTCGAGGTAGCGCACGACGACCTCGCGGACGATCGGCTCGTCGTCGACCACAAGAATCGTCGGCACAGCTTGATTGTCGGCTGGAAGAGGTTGCACGCGTCTTAAATCGTAGTCGCGAGCCATTTCACCAACTGTTCACCACCGCGCAAGGAACACGCAACCTCCTGCCCTGAGCATGGGCCGGGCATTCCTCAATCGGAAGGAGAAACGCATGCAACTGCGCACACGCATTGCCACAACGCTCACCTTGCTCGCGGTCACCGTGCTCACGGCCGCGGCCGCGTCGGCAAGCGCCTCGGCCGCATCCACTGTGTGACGCCGTTGCCCGGCTCGCCGTTTACGGTGGGCGGCGCCGGCACCGGAACAGGCATCGGCTCACAGGGAGCGCTGCAGATCACGAGTAACGGCAAGTACTTGCTCGCGGTCGATGCCGGCAGCAACCAGATCTCGGTGCTGCGGATCAACGACGACGGCGAGCTGAATCCCGTCGGAGGGGGCCCGGTTTCCTCCGGCGGCGTCAAGCCCGTCAGCATCGCCGTCCACGGAAGCCTGGTGTATGTGGCCAACGCCGGCGACGGCGGCAGCAACTACACCGGCTTCACGCTCAATCCCGGCGGCCACTTGCGACCGATCGCCGGCTCGACCGTCGCTCTGCCTGCCGGATCTTCTCCCGGTGACGTCCTCTTCAACAGTGACGGAACCAGGCTCATTGGTGCCGAGGTCGGCCCTTCGGTGATCGACAGCTTCGTCGTCGGCGCGAACGGCCTCCTCACGGCCGCGCCCGGCTCGCCGTTTGCCGCTCAAGGCCCCGGCCCGTTCGGGAGTGAGTTCCGCCCCGCCGATCCGACGCAGCTGTTCGTTTCCAACGCGCACGGCGGCCCCGGCAACGGGACCGTCTCCGCTTTCAGTGACGGAAGTGACGGCACGCTGACGTCGATCGGCTCCTCTCCCTTCCCGGACTTCCAGACTGCGCCATGCTGGGTCGAGATCAGCCACGACGGGCAGTTCCTCTTCACGGTCAACACGGCCAGCAACAGCATCTCCCGCTACGCGATCGCCGGCGACGGCTCGCTGAGCCTGCTCGGCAGCACCTCGCTCGGTTCGGCAAACGTGGGTGCCGAGGACGCTCGGCTCGGCCCCAACGGCGGCACGCTTTGGGTCGTCGACACCGGCGCTCGCGCCGTCAGTGCCTTCGCCGTGAACGGCGGCAACCTGACCCAACTGCCCTCGTCCCCGACGCCCCTTCCCGCAGGCTCGGCGCCGTTCGGCATCGTCGTCACCTAATCGGTCGTAAACACGATCCTCCCACCAGGAAGCGGGCGCTCCGAGCGCCCGCTTCCGCCAAACCAACGCGACGCGCCTTTTAGCTTTGCTGCCCCCGCCAGTTCGAACGCGTCGCGCCCTCTGTAGGAGAGAGGTGGTCATCGCGCCTCAACTGAACTCGCCTTCCGAAATGGTGGCTCGTCGTGACGATGAACCTCTGCTCGTTCGCAGTGCTGCGCGTCTGGCAATCAAGGCGCGGCAGTGAGGAATTGGGCTCACGCGGGTGGCTGAAAGGATGCGCGTCCGTATGAGACGGGGGGCGCGCTAGCGGGGCCGCGAGCGGCGCTTTCGTGCGGGAGGCCGTGGGCCCTCGTGCTCGGCGGCGTCGGCGAGGTTCTGCAGTGCCTGTAGCGCTTGGGCAGGTCGCACGCCCTCCTTGGCTGCTTCGCCGGGGTTCAGCTCGTCCCAGTGATCGGCGATTCTGGTTAGCAGGTCGACAAGCTGGCGGCGTTCGGCTGCGGCGAGGGGTTTGAGCAGGGTGTCGGCCTGCGTGGCGAGTTCGGCTGCTGCTTTCCGTTGCGTCTGCGTGCCCTGCGGGGTCAGGTGGATCAGATAGGAGCGGCGGTCGCCGGGGTTTGGCATTCGCTCGACGAGTCCCTTTCGCTCGAGTTCGTCGAGTAGGTAGACCATTGCGGTCCGGTCGGTCGCGGTCGCGGTCGCCAGCTGGATCTGCGTCAGCGGGCCCGACTCGACCAGGGTGCTCAACACCCCCCAGGCGCGCGGCGAGAGGCCCAACGGCTCCAGCCGCTCGGTCGCCAAGGTCTGCGCCGCCCCCGCCGCGACGACCAGCAGCTGACCAACCCGTTCGGTGCGTTTCTTGCTCAGAGGTCGTCCTTCCTGTAGATTGTCTATTTACAAGATTATCTATCATTCAGACTGTCTGGGGGGACGACTGAAAGGAGTATGCGTCATGGACGCGCGCAACGCCATTCTCACTGGGGCCTCGCACGGGATCGGGCCGTACATCGCACGGGCGCTCGCAGCCCGGGGCACGAATCTGCTGCTGGTGGCGCGCTCGGAGCCAGAGCTCGCCCGGCTCGCCCGCGAGTTGCGGACGCGCGACACCAAGGTAGCTGTCGCCGCGATCGACCTCGCTGGCCGGCAGGCCGCCGAGCAGGTCGCCGCGGCGGCCGCGGCCGAGGTGGGAACTGTCGATGTCTTGGTCAACAACGCAGCGGTCGAGCTGCAGCGCCGCTTCCATACGCTCGACACCGAGGAGATCGAGACCGTCATCCGGGTCGACCTGATCACACCGATCGCACTCGCCCGGCTGCTGCTTCCAGCGATGCTCGAGCGAGGTTACGGCCGGATCATCAACATCTCCTCGATCGCCGGTCGCGTCGGCTTCCCGTTCACTGAGGCCTACGCGGCCAGTAAGGACGGGCTGATCGCCTTCAGCCGCGTCCTTCGGAACGACTACCGCCGCGCCGGCGTCTCCGCTACCGCGATCGTCCTCGGCGCCGTCAAGGACGCCGGCCTCGGCCAGCGCACCCTCGACGAGCTCGGCCTGCAGACGAACACCTCGTTCATGGTCACGCCGGAGAAGGTCGCCAAGGCCGTTGTTCGCGCGATCGAGAAGGACAAGGCGGAGATCGTGCTCATGCCCGGCCCCGGCCGCTTGCTGAAAGCGCTGATGGATCTCTACCCCGGCTTCGGGCCGACGATGAACCGGATCAGCGGCGGCGAGAAGTTCATGGGCCTGGTCGCCGATCACCGCGAAGCACACCACGCGGCGACGCTGAGAAAGGAGCCGGCGATGTGATCGACGCGGGTCGCGCCTTCGACGAGGTGCTCGCTCAACTCGCAGGCAACTTCGTTGCCGTCGATGACCATGTTCTTGATTGTCAGTTGGGGCTCAAGTCCGTGAATGCGCCTTCGAAGAGCTTCGCGAGTTCGGCGATGCCGCGGGAGCGATCGCTTCCTGTGACCCATGGCGTGTCGGCGCTGAGGCAGCCGAAGAGATGGTCGAGGTTTGTGCGTGTTGAACGCCGCCATGTCTCTCATTCTCGGCCGGTGTCGCCGACCTCGTCTCTGTCGGGCGGTGCGCTGTGCGTCTGGACGAAGTAGTGCGTTGAGAACTGGTCGCGCTCGACGAGGAAGCGGTCGTCTTCGGGGTAAAAGACGGCGGTCTCGTAGTCCTGGCCGGCGAAAGGCCTTGACGGAATCAAGCGAGTCCCTGTCGCGGCGGAGCATCCAGACGCCGCGATTGCCGGGCGTACTCGCGTATCCGGCGATGCCCGTTTTTTGCATGTAGTCGGCGTAGGCGTCGCCGTCCTGCTCTCGGACGGCCCCTTTCCAGATGCGCGCAATCAAGACTCCTCCTTGACTAGCTCCGATTCGGGTACGGCGTAATCCACGGCGCGTTTGGCGGCCGCTCGGTTGGTGAAAGTCGAGGCTTAACCGGCGCGCGCGACGCGGAAGCGCTGCAGAGAGCCGCAGGCGCGGCTCGAAATTGAGGTGTCTTCGCGATCGTGGCGCCGGCGGGACGCGCACTCGCATTAGGCGGGGCAACCACGGTCGCGGTCGCCACCTCCACGAGTTGATCGGGGAGGGGTGAAGGAACCCCTCCCCGGACTTCTCCTTTAGTAGCCGCCGCCGTAACCGCCGCCGGTACCGCCGGAATTAGATGCGGTCGGCTCGACCGCGCGGCCGCTCGCTGCGATGGCATCCCACACCGCGCCGAAGTTCGTCAAGCCTTCGCCGTTCGTCTGGCCCGCCTTCGTGTCGGCGATGAACGTGTAGAGCGGGTGACCTGCGTATGTCACCTGCCGCTTGCCGTTGGTCCGCTTGGTCACGCCGAGCAGGGAGGCGTGCACGCCTCTTCCTGGCCGAGGCTTGGCGGTGCTGAGCAGCGGCGGCCAGTAGGCTGCGCAGGCTCCGAAGCAGGCGCTCCTGCCGTGCCTGTCCTTCTCGAACAGGTAGAGCGTACGTCCGCGTGCGTCGACGAGGACGTTGCCGAGCGCGGTGCTTCTGAGCGCGACGAGGGCCCCGTTCGACGCGTGCAGAGGCGACGCCGAGCTGGTGTCCCCGAAGGCGGCGGCGACGAGCGCGGCCCCGGACAGGGCGGCCGCGGCGATGAACAGTGTGATTTTGCGCTTCATGTTGAGCTCCCTTTCGGAGTTGTTCTGTCGATGTCGATGGGTTGGCACGACGGCCACTGGTGCTCTAGGGGACGACAATGCCGTCCACGAAGAGTTGGATCGCACCGGCGGCCAAGCCCCCGGAGTCCACGCTGTCGCGGCCATCGAGAGTGTTGATCTCGAGCCGGTCATTCGCGGCCTCCGAATGAAGGATCTTGACCGTCGGGGCGAGACCGCTCACCTTTACGCCCCCCGTGTCTCCGTTGACGTTGATCGAGTCCTCGCCGTTGGTGCCGTTGACGACGACGCGGTCGGGCTGTCCGTCGCCCGCGGCGCCGCCAAGGGCGCCTGCGAGGTCGACGTTCAGGCTGGCGACGTCGGTTCCGCTCAGGTCGTTGACGGTGACGACGTCGGCGCCGCCGAGGGCGTTGAAGTCGACCCGCTCGACGCCGTTGGTGTCCATTGTGATGTTGCCGGCGTCGCGGAAGAACTTGAGGTGGTTCCCGTTCGCGGACAGGTCGACGTGCTCGCTCGCGCCTGCCCCGTTGAACACCATTGTGTCGGCGCCGGTCTGGCCCTCGACGGTGTCGCTGCCATCGCCCGGATCCCAGACGAAGGTGTCGTTCCCGGCGCCCAGCAGCGCCAGGTCGTTTCCTCCGTTGCCGTCGATCGAGTCGTTCCCGCCGCCGCCGAGCAGCGTCTCGATGCCCTTGCCGCCCGCGATCGTGTCGCTTCCGGATCCACCGTCGATCGTCGTCGGAATGGTGTCGGTAAAGACGCCGTCGCTCTCGTCGATCCGCACGGCGTCATTGCCGGCTCGGGCGCTGACGACGATCTTCGCGACATTGCTGCGTTCGATGCTGAAGTCGGCCGAGCCGTCGTCGCCCACGTCGATCTGGAGAATGCCGGGCTCGCCCGCCTGCATTCGAAGCGCGATCTTGTCGCTTGCCTTGGTGCCTCTCACAGTCAGCACGCCGTGATCGAGCTTCGCCTTGACTTTGCCGCCTTTCGGGGCATACGGGCCCCGTTCGGCCCGTAGCTGGGGCGTCGCATTCCCGTGCCCGGCCACGATCCCGGCCCCGCCGACGGCGGCCACGGCAATTGTCGCCAGCCACACGCGCCGCACGGTGCCTGACGCTTTGGTTCGATTGTGGTACTTCATGTGCGCGTCTCCTTTCGGTGAGCCGCGGGCGGCTCACGAATTGCTTGTCTTGGCGATGGTGGAGACGGCGGACCTGGGTTCGCACCGTGGCGACCCCCCTGTCTTTGCGGCTCCCGTGAAGGTCAGTTCGCGTGCTGCTGGAGATGCCTCACAAAACAAAGAGAAGGCGCAACGACGATTCGAGGCGCGGGGTGGGCGGCGACGGCGGACGACACTCGCTGAACGCTCGTTATCCGCCTGCGGGGATGGCCGGCTCAGTCGACGTGGAGCACGGCCTTGCCGCCGATGCGCCGCTTCAGGAGAGCGTCGAGCGCTCGGGCAGGCTCGCGCCACGAGCCTTCGAGTTCGATCTGCCCGTCCAGACTGCCGTTGGCCATCAGCGTGCAGAGTCGGCCGAGGTCGCTGGCTGCGCTTGCGTGGGAGACGAGCTCGTCGCGGAGGTTGAGCGTGTAGATCCTCGCCCCCTGTGCCCGGTCAAAACGCGCCGCGCGGAAGGTGATGGTTTCGTCGCCACGCTGGGTTGCGATGTTGACGACGATGCCGTGCGAAGCGAGGTGCTCGATCGCGAGGCCGAAGGTGCAGCCTCCGACCGCGTCGATGATCAGGTCGAAGTCGCCGGTGATGGTCTCGACGACGTCGGCCGCGCCGAGAGGGCGGAGGAGTTCTTGCGATGCCGCGGCGTCGCGCACCAACACGCTGACATGGGCGCCGCTCGTGCGGGCGAGCTGAATCGCGATCCGCCCGACGCCGCCGGTTGCGCCGGTGACCAGCACGCGCTTGCCGAGCACCGATCCGGCGATCTCGAGCGCGCGCAATGCCGTCATCCCGGCGGTCGGCAACGTCGCGGCTTGCGCGTCGGATACCACGTCGGGGATCGCCGCCAACCGGTTGGTTGGAATCGCGGCGAGTTGCGCCCAGGCGCCGGCGCCGACCAGCCCGACCACGCGCGTACCCTCTCGAGGTCCGCTCCCGTCGGCGGCGGCGCGTTCGATCACGCCTGCCGTATCCCAGCCCGGTACCGACCCCTCGCACAGATCCGGCAGGCCGATAACCTCGCCGCGGTTGAGTGAGAAGGCTCGCACCCGCACCAGCGCCTGATCCGGCAGTGGTGTCGGGTCCGTGACGTTGTCGGTCAGCCTGACGTACGGGGCGGCCGAGGTCGTGGTCAAGGCAAGCACAGTCCTCGTCCTGTTGGCGCCGCGTATTGGTTCGGCAGCGGGGATCTCGCCTCGGCCCTACGGCGCGATGTTGTGGTTGAGGTGGAAGACGTTGTCGGGGTCGTAGCGACGCTTGACCTCGCGGAGCCGCTCGTAGTTGGGGCCGTAGGCCGCGCGGATGGCGTCCTCGGCCTGATCGTCGCCGAGGTAGTTGAGCCAGCGGCCGTTGCCGAAGTGCGGTCGCATGGCTGCGAACGTGTCGCGGCTCCAGGCGATGTTCGCCTCGCTGTCGCCCGGGTCGGTCCAGACGGACGGGATGAGCAGGTTCCAGCCTTGCTTGCGGTGCGGCACAGCCGTCTCGGTCACTCCAACACGTGTGACTGCCCCGTGGAAGTGCTCGAACAGGATCGCCGTCATCGGTGAGGGGACGTTGGCGAAGCGTTCGACGGTGATGTCGATTAGCTCGTCGGGGAGGCCGCGCGTGAAGCTCGACAGCCAGTAGTTGAGCGATCCGGCCGGAAAGCCTGCGTCGAGGATCGTGTTCATCACCGGGTATGGCATTGGGCCGACCTCGACCAGCAACGGCGACCCCCACGTCTTGAAGGGTTCGAGGTCGCGCTCCGCCTCGACCGGGTCTCCGGTGTGGAAGACGACCAATGCCGAGAGCTTGGCGCCGGAGCCGTCCGGTGCGTGCACCAGCCCGGCGAACACGGTCAGATCGTCAGGGGCGTCAGCGACCGCGTCGCGGTAGAAGCGCAGCAGCTCGGGCGCGGCAACGATCGGATGGGCGATCAGTCCGCCCACAATCGTCTGGACCGGGTGCAGCCGGTACGTGAACGACGTCGCAACGCCGAAGTTCCCGCCCCCGCCGCGAAGCGCCCAGAAGAGATCAGCGTGTGACCGGGCGTCGGCACGGAGTACATCGCCCTCTGCGGTGACGAACTCGACCGTGAGCAGGTTGTCGGCGGCGAGCCCGTACTTGGCCATCAGCCAGCCGAGGCCGCCGCCGAGCGTGTAGCCCGCGATACCCGTCCCGGAGACCGCCCCTCCGGTCACCGCCAGCCCGTGCTCGGCGGCAGCATCGTTCAGCTCCGCCCAAATCACGCCGCCCTCGGCGGTGGCGGTTGCCTCATCGGGATCGATTGCGATCCCCTTCATCTCGGCCAGGTCGATCATCACGCCGCCGTCGGTTACGGCGCGGCCCGCGACGTTGTGGCCGCCGCCGCGGATCGAGACCTCGAGTCCTGCTCGGCGCGCGAGCGCGAGTGCCGCGACGACGTCGTTCGTGGTCCGGCAGCGGACGATCAGGGCGGGTCTGCGGTCAATCAGGCCGTTGTGGACGGCGCGGGCCGCGTCGTAGCCTGCGTCCTGCGGGCCGAGGACGGATCCAGAGACCTCGCCCGCCAGGTCGGCGACGAGCGCGGAGTCCAAGGTTGTGCTCATCAGATGCTCCTCCAACTAGGTGGCTTTCCTTGTACCGATGGTGGAGACGGTGGACGCGCGTTCGCACCGTGGCGACCCCCCTGTTTTTTCCGGTCGCTCCCGGCTGGCGACCTTCTCGAGCTAGCGCAGGAGCTGGAAGCTGCGCCACAGTGATCGCTCGCTCCCATCGTCTGCTCGGCGGCGCGCCGGCGGCGACCACGACGCGCATGCGGGCGATTGGGCACCGACCAGGTGAACGGTCGGATATCCACTCTCCGGGACTGCCAGAGGCCCTTCGGTCGTTGTAGCGCCCCAGATTGGGCGAATCACGTTGACCGCCGCACCTCAGGATGCGCTCGCGCGTCATGGTCTCCGCGCAGGCTCACAGCCAGCCATCGGGGGAGTCACGATCTCGCCACCGCACCGTGGGGAAGGCGCTGATTTTCCGCGCCTCGATGGTGGTCTCGAGGCATATGAAGCGGCCGCGGCCACCGGAACGCTCCTTGAACGCAGCGAGGAGCTGGCGCGGATTGAATCGGCGTTGGCCGAAGCTCGCACGGGCCGAGGCAGGTTCGTGGTGATCGAAGGGCCGGCCGGGATTGGTAAGACGGCGCTGCTCGCGGCGGCGCGGACGGCGGCGGCAGACGGCGGGATGCGCGTGCTGCGGTCGCGCGGGACCGAGTTGGAGCGTGACTTCGCCTTCGGAGTGGTGCGTCAGCTTTTCGAGCCGCCGTTGGCCGAGGCATCGGAGGTCGAGCGCGCCGATCTGCTCCAGTCCGCTGCCGGCGTGGCGGCAGGCATCCTCGGGCTTCCAGGCGCACCCGCTGTGGACGGCACGCATTCGTCGGGCGTCGACCCCTCGTTCGCAATCCTCCACGGCCTCTACTGGTTGTGCGCGAACCTGGCCGCCGTGGGCCCGCTCTGCGTGTTGCGCTCGTCCTGGCAACCCGCCCGTGCGAGGCGGGCACCGATGCCGAGCTGCTTGCGAACGTGGCGACGGATCCCTCCGCTGATGTAATCCGCCTCCCGCCGCTGACAAGAACAGCGGTCGCCCAGCTCGTGGGGTCGAGTCTCGGCGGGGCTCCGGATCCGGTCTTCGTCGAAGCCTGCCTGCGCGCAACGCGTGGGACGCCGTTCCTGCTTCGCGTGCTCGTAGGCGCCCTCAGGGAAGGCGGGATAGCCCCGACTGCGGAGGCCGCACGCCACGTCGAAAGGATCGGGGCTCGAACGGTCGGTCGCTCGATTCGCCTCAGGCTCCGGCGCCTGCCGGAGCATGCGGGGCGGCTCGCTCGGGCGCTCGCGGTCCTCGAGCAGAGCGACCTTCTCCAAGCGGCGCGACTCGCGAGCCTCGACGAGGCCGAGGCTGCCGATGCCACAGAAGTACTAGTGACCGCGGGGATGCTCGAGTCCGCCCGGCCGCTGACGTTCACCCACCCGATCGTCCGCAGCGGCATCTACTCGGAGCTCTCTAGCGCCGAGCGCGCGCAGGGGCACCGCCGCGCCGCCCAGCTGCTCGCCGAGCAACCGGGCGCGGACGAGCGTGTCGCCCAGCACCTGCTGGGCAGCGAGCCTGCCGGCGACGACTGGGTCGTCGAGCGGCTGGTCGAGGCCGCGTGCGCGGCGGGGAAGCAGGGCGCGCCCGAGTCGGAGGCGGTCTTCCTGCGCCGAGTGCTCGCTGAACCACCGCCCCCCCACGACCGTTCGGGGTTGCTGCTCGACCTAGGGATGGCCGAGGCGAGCGTCGGGCACCCCGACTGGCCGGAACACTTACGGAGTGCCGTGGACACCGCGCCGAACGTCGCGGCAGCCGCCGAGGCAGCGATGGTGCTGGCGCACGCCCTCAGCGGCGCTCAGCGCTTCGCGGAGGCAGTAGAGGTTCTCGATCACGCAGCGGCTACGCTCGATGCTCGCCACTTCGAACTCGCGCTTGCGCTCGAGGCGGCCGCCGTGGTCGCCGAGATGAGCGACCCTGCGATAGCGCCTGCGGGCGCCCTTCGTCGTGAGACCCTGCCTGACCGGGCCGCCGGCCAGCCGGCGGCACCACCTGAGTTGCTGGCAGCGGCCGCGTTCGTTTCCGTCCTGAGGAACGAGCCAGCTGAGGTCGGCGCCGCGCTCGCGAGCCGGGCGCTTCTGGCTGGAGGCAGCGCACGCTCAGGCTCGGGCGGCAGGCCCTGGTTCTCGTTCACAGGCTGGTTTTCGCAGTCGACGTTCACGCTGCTTTGGGCCGAGCGGTACGCGCAGCTGCGGCCGCTGCTCGATGCCTCGATCGCGGAGGCGCGGGCGACCGGCGACAGCAGCCGTCTTGCCATGGGCCTGGCTGGCCGCGGCTGGCTGGCGTTGCGCTCCGGTGATCTGGGCGCCGCCGAGGGAGACACCCGGACGGCGCTTGCCGCGACCGCGCTCCCCGCACCGCCCATGTACCGCGTCATGAACGGCGCTCTGCTCGTGGAGGCGCTCGTCGATCAGGGCGACCTCGACGCGGCAGAGCAAGTGCTCGCGCCGCTCGAGTGCGAAGCAGAAGGGGGGTCCCTTATCGCTGCAGCCCTTCGCTTCGCTCGCGGCCGGCTGCGGATCGCACAGGGACGCATCGGCGAAGCGCTCGAGGACTTCCTGGCCGTCGGCGTACTCTTCACGCGATCGCTGGTCACCTGCCCCGGTGGCCTCCCCTGGCGGTCCGAGGCCGCGCTCGCCCATCTCGCGCTCGGTGACCGCGAGTCGGCAGGACGCCTCGCAGAGGAGGAGCTTCAGCTCGCGCGGGCATTCGGCGCCCCGCGCGCATTAGGGGTAGCGAAGCGTGCTGCCGGCGTCGTGGCCGGCGGTGAGCGTGGAGCGTCCCTGCTCCGTGAGGCCATCGACGCCTTCGAGCGCGGCGACGCCACCTTGGAGAGAGCGCGTGCCCTCGCTGACCTCGGCGCCATGCTTCGGCGACGCAACCGGCGCACCGAAGCTCGAGAGCTGCTCCGCGAGGCACTCGACGCCGCCCACCGCTCCGGCGCCAAGCGGCTCGCCGAACAGGCCGAGACCGAGCTCCGCGCCACCGGCGCACGCCCGCGCCGGGTCGTGCTCACCGGGCTCGACTCGCTCACAGCCAGCGAGCGCCGGATCGCCGAGCTTGCCAGCCAGGGCCTCACCAACCGCGAGATCGCCCAGGCCCTCTTCGTGACCGCACGCACGGTCGAGGGTCACCTCACAAGCATCTTCCGCAAGCTGCAGTTGGACTCGCGAAACGAGCTTCCCGCCATGCTGGCGAGCGCTCGAGTCTCGGCGTAGGGCCGCGACAAAGACACTCGGGTTGGCACGGTGCGAACGAGTCGAGTTAGACGCGCGCGCGCGAATAGCAGATGTCGCATAATCGTGTAGCGGTGACGCGCTTGAACCGTCGGCTCGCCTGACGACCACCGCACGGACCTGTTGATCGACCCCCTCCCTCGCAGGGAGGGGGGATTTCCGCGACTGGTGGCAGCCCACGGCAGACGCCCTGCTTACCATGGAACTTCTCAGGCAACGGGTGGCAACCGGTCGCAACGGTTTTCGCTTGTCTCTGCGGCTTCCGCGGCTCCTCGATTTGCCGACGATTGCCACCGTTTGCAACCACGGGGCTCCATAAAGGCTCCATCCGCGGAACTGCGCTCGAGCTAGTCCGATCCGTTTCTTGAAGAGGTTCATGCACGCAGCTACTCGCTGCCATCTCTCAGGGTTCCGACTATCGGACCGAACAGCCCAGCGCTACAACCTGCGGTCCATTCCTCGACTAGCCTGAGCGACCCCAGAACCAGTCGATCGGGTTCCCAGCCTTGACTCGGTTTAACTGAGGCAACGATTCGACATGAGTTCCGTCGCCGTTCATGATGTACCAGCGCCCCAGAAGCGCGTTTGGGGCGGTGTGCACGAAGACGATCCGGCCGTCTGGCAGCCAGTTCGTGGCCTCGTCACCGCCATCCCAGTGTGTGAGCTGATGGGCATCGGAGCCATCGCTGTTCACGACGAACAGCTCCCCGCCGGCGGGTTGCCATGACCAGTAGATGATCTGCTTCCCATCGGGTGACCAGGCACTCGGAGAGTCACCGCCCGTTCCGGCCGGCTCGATCGCTCGCGGATGAGTCAGCTGGTGCGGATTGGAACCATCGGCGTTCATGACCCAGACCGCCCAGTTGCCGTCGCCTTGGTGACCACAGAAAGCCAGCTTGGTGCTGTCTGGAGACCAGGCGAGGCATTCTCCGGCGGCGGTCGGAAGCTTGACGATCCGCTTGTCGCTGCCGTCCGGCTTGCTCGTGACGATGACTTCGCCGCAACAGGTTGGGTTAAGACCAGTGAACGCGATTCGCTTGCCGTCAGGTGCCCAGGCGGGGAAGAGTCCTCCCGTGCGTGGTTGGATTTGCCGCTCGCGGAGCGTTTTTGTATTGACAACGAAGATTCCTTGGGCGCCGGTGTTGTTTGAGTCGTAGCGACCTCGCTCGGTGCGGAAGACGATGTTTTTTCCGTCTGGTGACCAGTCTGGATCGAAGTCAGCATGTGCGCCGGCGTGGGTGATCTGCCTGCGATGGGAACCGTCGAAGCTCATTACCCAAAGCGAGTGGGCGTGGACGCCGGGGCTATATGCGATCTTTCCTCGTAGCGTCGACAGCTTCGCCGCCGGGTAGTCACGGTCAGATGCGTTGGTGACGTTCTCGCGCGGCTTCGACGAGGCATGCAGCGCCGAACCAACTAGCACTGACGCCGCCAAGACCGCTCCGCAGATTTTTAGCCGCACACGCATCGTCTTCTGCAGGCGGCCGAGAGCGCGTGCGCGACCGCGGCTGTGACGAGTACGCGAAGCGTCATCTGCTCTCGACCCGCTGTCGGCGGAGTCGCCGGAGGCAGTGGTCGAGCGTGCGCTTGCGGTCCCGTGGCCAGGCAACGCCCGCGACCGCGGCCGGCAGCCAGATCATTTGCCAGCCGTAGCCGTGGGCGGCGGCGAGCGCCCACAGTGCGACGGCGGTGCCGGTGGTGAAGGCGAGCGGTAGCCAGCGGTTGCCGAGCATTCGGATCAGGCTTGTCCTTGTCGCGGCGTATGGGTATCTACGCTCGTCGTGCGCAGCACGTTCCGACGCGGGTGCTCGCTCGATGGGCGGCGGTCGACCGATTGGCCGAGCAGGATCGCTGCCGCCCCGATCACGACCCCGGCGGGGACCCAGAGCGGCATCGCGGTAACGAATCCCGCGAGTGCGGCGGCGATCAAGACGTTGCGGGCGGCGGGCGCGCCGGTGAGCGCGAGGCCGACGCCGACGAAGGCGAGGCCGAGCACGGCGATGGTGAGGATCCCTCCTACGCCGGCGATCACGAGGAGCGCCTGCGGTGAGTCGCCGCTGTCGATGTTGAATGCGTTGAAGAGGCCGGCGAAATCGAGTTGGGCCAGCGGGATGGGCATGGCGCTGGCGGCGCCGAGTGCTGCGAGGGCGGCAGCGGCCAGGCGATTCGGGGTTAGCGGTTCACTGTTCTGTGTGATCGTCATGCCGTCGAGTGTGGCCGCGGAGTAGGCGCGGCAACAGCTTGCTGGCGGTGCTCTCGCTACTGGCTAGCCGTACTCCTCGGGACTCCGGTCCGCCGGGTGGCGAGGGCCAAGAGCGGCTGCGAGGCTTGGGCCGTGCCCAACCGACGCGTGCTGCCGCTGTACACCGTGCGGGCGGGAGTGCACGATCTCTTCGGTCGGTTGATGAGGCGTGATCTCTTCATCGCGTTGCTCGCTCTCGGTGCGGGAGTGGGCGCAGCGCTTCTCGTGCTCGGCAGTGAGCGCGAGCGAGGGCCGGTCGCGGCCTCGGCGGCGCTCGCGCTCGTCGTCGGGTGGGCCTTCGTCGGCAGCGGCCTGATTGCGCGGCGGCAGCGTCCGGAGAATCGGCTTGGCACGGTGATGGTGTTCATCGGCTTTGCCTGGTTCGCAACCTTCCTCGCGGACGCCGGTTCATCGCTCGTGTTCACGTTCGGGAAGGCGCTCGAGTCGGTGTACCTGCTCGGCTTCGTCTACCTGGTGTTGTCGTTTCCGACCGGGCGCTTGCGGAGCAAGCTTGAGCGCGCGCTGATCGCGGCTGCGGTTGTGATCGTGACGGTGGTCGAGGTCGGGTGGCTGCTGTTCGCCGACTCGCGCTCGCAGATTTGTGCGGGCTGCCCGGGCAACGCGTTCGAGATCGCTCGCAACGACAGGATCGCGAACGGAATTCTGCAGGGGCAGCGCACGGTCGGCGTCGTCCTCTCGCTGTTCACTGTCGCGCTGCTGGTGCGCCGCTGGCGACGCGCGAGCGCTCCCGAGCGGCGAGCGGGGGCGCCCGTGCTGTGGGCGGGGAGCGCGATGTTCGCTGCGCTCGCGTTTTCGGTCGTCAACGACATCTTCAATCATCCGCTGGGGGAGGGGCCAGCGTGGACACGGGAAGTCGTGTTCGCGTCGATCCCAGTTGCGGTGCTGGCGGTGCTCTTGCAGCGGCGGCTCGCGCGCGGCGCTGTCGCTGGACTCGTGGTCGAGCTTGGGGGAGCTACGTCCGTCGAATTACGCGAAGCGCTCGGCCGCGCGCTGGGCGATCCGTCGCTCGAGCTGGCGTACTGGGTTCCCGCCAGCGCCCGCTACGTCGATGCAGGCGGATCCCCGGTGCAGCTGCCGCAGCCGGGAGGCGAGAGAGCAGCGACGGTCGTCGAGCGGGAGGGGGAGCCGATCGCAGCCCTGATCCACGACCCGGCGCTCACGGACGAAAGCGAGCTGGTGCGCTCGGTGTGCGCCGCTGCCGCATTGACGCTCGAGAACGCGCGCCTGCAAGCGGAGCTGCGAGCACGGCTGGCGGAGCTGCAGGCTTCGCGCGCGCGCCTGGTCGAGGCGACGGAGACGGAGCGGCGGCGAATCGAACGCGACCTGCACGACGGCACACAGCAGCGGCTTGTCTCGATCGCGATGACGCTCGGCCTTGCCGAATCAAAGCTTGCGGCCGATCGACCGGCCGTGCAGCCCGTTTTGCGCGAGGCGCGCGACGCCCTCACCACTGCGCTCGCGGAGCTGCGCGAGCTGACGCAGGGGATCCGACCGGCGATCCTCGTCGAGCGTGGCCTCGCCGCGGCGCTCGATGACCTCGCGCGTCGAGCAGCGCTGCCTGTGCGACTCGAGGTCGCGGTCAGTGGTCGATTGCCCGAGCAGGTCGAGGGCGCCGCCTACTTCGTCGTCAGCGAGGCGCTCGCGAACGCCGGCAAGCACTCCCACGCAAGCGAGGTGCGTCTCGGTGCATGGGAGGAGCAAGGTGTCCTCGTGCTCCAGGTGTCCGACGACGGGATCGGTGGCGCAGCTGCCGGCGGCGGCTCAGGCTTGCGCGGCCTCGCCGATCGGGTCGAAGCACTCGGCGGACGGCTGACGGTGTCCAGCCCGCCCGGTCGCGGCACGGAGTTACGCGCGGAGATCCCATGCGCGTAGTCGTTGCCGACGATGCCGTGATCCTGCGTGAGGGGCTGGCGCGGCTGCTCGAGGAGGCTGGATTCGACGTCGTCGGGCTCGCCAGCGACGCCGACGAGCTTTGTGCGCTCGTCGAGCGCACGAAGCCGGATGTCGCGATCGTCGACATTCGCATGCCGCCGACGCACACCGATGAAGGATTGCGGGCAGCGAAGCAGATCCGAGCGCGCTGGCCGCAGGTCGGAATTCTCGTGCTCTCGCAGTACGTCCAAGCGCGCTATGCGGTCGAGCTGCTCGCGCAAGGAACCGAGCGCGTCGGCTACATGCTCAAGGATCGCGTCTCCGACCTCGACGAGCTTTCGTCGAGCGTCCGGCGCATCGGCGAGGGCGCCTCGGTGCTCGATCCGGTGGTCGTCGCGCAGCTTGTCGGGCAGCGCCGCAAAGGCGACACGCCGCTCGAGGATCTGACCGAACGCGAGCTGGAGGTCCTGGCGTTGATGGCCGAAGGGCGTTCCAACAAAGCGATTGGCGAGCGCCTCTTCATCACCGAGCACACCGTCGAGAAGCACGTCAAGAACATCTTCGCCACGCTGCGCCTGCCGCAATCGGGCGACGATCACCGCCGGGTGCTCGCTGTGGTCACCTTCCTGAACGCGGCGTAGTACCGGGCAGCCCTACCGCGAAAGTGTCCGGCTGCCCGGCTGGGCAGCCCTACGCGATGGTGCGAGCCTCAGCACATGTCAAAGAGGTCGCAGATCAGGATCGGAAGCTGGAGCGTCCACCATCCGCGGCTGACGCTCGCGGCCTGGATCGGATTCGTCGCGGTCTGCGTCGTGCTCGGCGCGATTAGCGGCACCAAGACGCTCGACAACGGTGCGGTCGGCGAATCGGCACGTGGCTACGCGATCATGAACGAGCACCGGCTCTGGGGCCCGCCGCGTGAACTCGCCTATCTCCACGCGCGCCGCGGACCCGTGCCGTCGACGGCGACGCGCGACGTCGAACGGCGTTTTCGCGAGCTCGGGCTCGCACCCGAACTCAAGCGCTCCCCTGACGGCCACTCCGCTGTTGTCGTCGCGGAGCTCCGCCGACAAGTCCGGGTCGAACAGATCCGCGCCGCCGTGGCCGCCGCGGCGTGCGCGCACCCAGAGTTGACGATCGAGGAAACAGGCGACATCTCCGCGGACCAAGCACGGAACCGCACCGTCGACCGCGATCTGCACCGCGCGGAGCTGCTCGCGATCCCGGTCACGCTGCTGGTGCTGCTCTTCGCGTTCGGGTCGCTGATGGCGGCGCTCGTCCCAGTCCTGCTCGCGCTGAGCGCCGTCATCGCCGGGCTCGGGCTGCTCGGTCCGCTCAGTCAGCTGTTCCCGGTCGAGGACAGCGCCAAGACGGTCGTCCTTCTCATCGGGATGGCCGTCGGTGTCGACTATGCGCTCTTCTTCGTCGTCCGCTCCCGCGCTGAGCGCAGCCGCGGCGCCAGGGTCGACCAAGCGCTCGAGACGACGCTCCGCACCTCCGGGCGAGCCGTCGTCATCTCAGGCGCGACGGTCGCGATCGCCATGGCCGGGATGTACATCGTCGGCGTCCGCACGCTGAGCGGGATCGCAACCGCCGCGATCGCCGTCATCGGCTGCGCCGTCCTCGGCGCCGTTACCGTTCTCCCGGCGACACTCCGCCTGCTCGGCCCCCGGATCGATCGTGGGCGCATCCCGCTTCTGCCGCACGCACACATCGAGGGCGGCAGCCGTTTCTGGTCAGCGCTCGTCGACCGCGTCACCCGCCGCCCGCTCGTTGCTGCCGCCTGTGCAACCGCGCTGCTCGCCGCGCTCGCCTACCCGGCACTCTCGCTGCGGATGTCCAAGCCGAGCGACCTCGCGCTGAGCGCGCAGAGCGAGCCGGCGTTGAAGGCGCTCACCGCCGTCCGCCGCGCGTTTCCGAGCGCTGGCGAAACCGCCATCGTCGCGGTCCAAGCGCCCGCGGGCAAGCAACTGGAGGTCGCACAGCAATTGCGTCGTCTCGTTCGAATCGCCGTCGACGAACGCGTCGCCAATATGCCAGTCGAACCGATCCGCACCGTCTCTACCAGCGATGGCAGTGCTGCGGCCCTGTTCCTGCCGCTCAGCGGTAACGGCGCGAACACATCGAGCCGTCACGCCGTCGAAGCGCTACGGCAGCGATTGATCCCGGCAACGGTCGGGCGAATCCGCGGACTGCAGACGGCGGTTACCGGCCCGACCGCTGAAGACCTCGACTTCACCCGCCAAATACGGCACACGCTCCCGTACGTGCTTGCGTTCGTGCTCGCACTCGCGTTCGCGCTGCTCCTTGTCGCCTTCCGCTCGATCATCGTTCCGATCAAAGCGATCACACTCAACTTGCTTTCGGTCGGCGCCTCCTACGGCGTGCTCGCACTCGTCTTCCAGCACCACTGGGCGGAATCGCTCCTCGGCTTCAAGTCGAACGGCACGATCGTCTCCTGGCTACCGCTCTTCCTATTCGTCGTCCTCTTCGGGCTCTCGATGGACTACCACGTGTTCATCCTCAGCCGCGTACGCGAAGAAGTCGACCGCGGCGAGCAAACACACATCGCCGTACGCCGCTCGATCGCCTCGACCGCCGGCGTCGTCACCGCCGCGGCCACCGTCATGGTCTGCGTCTTCGCCCTCTTCGGCACGCTCTCATCACTCGAGCTCAAGCAGGCCGGTGTCGGGCTCGCCGCTGCCGTGCTCATCGACGCAACGCTGATCCGCGGCGTGCTTCTCCCCGCCACAATGAAGCTACTCGGCGACTGGAACTGGTACCTGCCCCGCGCGCTTCAGTGGCTGCCGCAAATCGACCACGAACCCGCTCGGTCCCTGGCTGACCTCCAACCGGTGATAGAACCAAACGCGTGACACGCCTCGCTTGACCGCAAGAGCACCGCGTGTCAGAGTCGTTGAGTCAAGTCCTGTGGGCCTTCGGGTTCGCAGGACTTGGCGTTTTGCGGAGCAGGGAGATCGACCCCCTCCTTCTCAGGGTGGAGGTCGGTGGCTAGCGCCCGCTAGCGGGCGCAACGCTCCTCCTTACCATGCGATCCAAACGGCAACCGGTGACAGCCGCTGGCAACGGTTCGGGGCTAGATCAAGCGATTTCCGGCTCTTCGGAGAGCCGAACGTTTGCCACCGATTGCGCCCCCTCTGTTCCATAACTGTTCCATCCCAATAGGCCCAAAAACGCGCGCTTTGGCTCCGGCGACGACCGCAGGTGGAGGTCGGCGACCCCCTCCGTGCAGAGAGGGGGTCAACCGACAACAACATCATCTGTTGGCGCGTAGGGAAGCCGGTGGCGTCGACTGATTACGCGATGAACCTCTGCGAGAGAGGCCAGGGGCTCGGGCGATCAAACGCCTTTAGGTCAGCGGTCGATAGTCGCCATGCTCGCCTCTTCGTGGCGCTCGCCGGCGGCCGGACTGAGATCGTTCAGGCGCGCGATCTGCTCCGCGCTCAGCTCGATAGCGTCGGCTGCGGTGTTCTCCTCGACGCGGGAAACCCGCTTGGTGCCGGGGATCGGGGCGATGTCGTCGCCCTGCGCGAGTAGCCAGGCCAAGGCGACCTGTGCCGGTGTCGCGCCGACTTCGGAGGCAACGGCCTCGACCTCGTCGACGATGCGGAGGTTCGTCTCGAAGTTGCCCTCGGTGAAGCGCGGGTTGTTCTTGCGCCAGTCGTCGTCGGCGAGGTCCTTGGGGGAGCGGATCGTGCCGGTGA
>WNGJ01001916.1_pt1 | contig 22540 bp, 26 predicted proteins | sample 5400611 | NCBI WGS metagenome assembly WNGJ01 (sample SAMN13153375, study PRJNA577476) | soil metagenome | isolation source: 40 cm soil or saprolite under Garry oak tree replicate 1 | place: USA:California | collected 2016-06-15
GGCTCGGCTACTTCACAGAGCAGAACCTGGACATATCGCTCATCGATGAGGGCTCCGGCCAGGGCTCTGAGGAAGAGGTCGTCGCCGGCAACGTCGACGCCGGTTCTGGCGCCTACTCGCACCCGATGGAGCTCAACCCGCTCGGCAAGAAGATCGAGACCATCTGCCAGTTCGGCATCGCGCCGGGTGAGGCGGAGATGATCGACGCCAAGAAGGCAGGCTCGATCAAGTCGCCCGCCGATCTGCTCGGCAAGAACCTTGGCGTCACGTCGATCGGCTCAGGGACCCACACCCTGACCCTTGCCATCCTGGGCAAGGCCGGCGTCGACGCAACCAAAGAGCACTTCATCGCGGTCGGTGCAGGCGACACTTTCATTGCTGGAATCGACCAGGGGAAGATCGACGGTGGCATGACGACTGAGCCCACGATCTCACGCCTCGTCTCCAGCGGAAAGGGCAAGATCCTGGTCAGCCTGATGACTCCGGCTGACACGCGCGCGGCGCTCGGAGGCGACTACCCGTTTATCGGGATCTTCGCGCAGAACGCTTGGGTTGACAGTCACAAGCAAGTCGCGCAACGCCTGGTCAACGCTTACGTCAAGACGCTGAAGTTCATTCACTCTCACACAGCCGCGGAGATCGCGGACAAGATGCCGCCGGCTTACTACGCCAACGACAAGCCCCTGTACGTCGCGGCGCTGCAGAACCAGCTGTCCATCTTCGGTACGGATTGCAAGATGCCGGCCGGCGGCCCCGAGACCGTCATGGCCATCGACCAGAAGTACGTGCCCAGCTTCAAGGGCAAGACCGCCAACCTGAGCGAGACCTACACGAACGAGTTCGCCGACAAGGCGGTCGCTTAAGACTCAGCCGTTGCGTGAGGACCGGGCCCGGTGGCCCGGTCCTTGCTATTTCTTCCTGAGCTGAACCTCGAGGCCGTCCTCTGCCGGCGTGACCTCGACGTCGCCGGCCCGGACGCGCAAACCTCCTTCGACGCGGGTGGCGACGATCTCGCCTTCGAAGACGAGCTCGAGGAACCGCCACTCCTTCCCGTGCTTGCGCATCTTCACGATCACACCGCCAGGGCTGCGCCAGACGCCCTCACCCGACGGCTTGAAGCCGCGGGTGACCAGCTCGCCGAGGCGGTCCGGGATGGTCTCGGGTGGCGGCTTGGGCGCGGGCCAGGCGACCGGCTTAACGACGGTCAGGCGTGGCGGTGAGGTCGAGGGTGGCGCTTTGCGCGCGCGAGCTTGCTCCAGGGAGAGGCGGAGCAGCTCGGAGCCTTCCTCCTGGGCGAAAAAGGCGCCGGAGATGCGGCCCTGGTCCTTGGAGCGGCGCTGGCAGTTGGTGCAGTCGGCGTTGTCGTGGACGGCCGCGAAGGTTCCGGCGGCCAGGGTCTGGCCGCACAGGGTCGTGACAGGACCGCTCTTTGGGACGCGCGGGGTGAGATGGATGCGGCCGCCGGACTTGCGCCGGACGGATTCGAGCCGGACCTGCTGGACACCCATCCGGGTCAATGATGCGTGATGGGCGTCCCCCCACCCCCGGCCCTCCCCCTGCGGGGGAGGGAGTTGGCTCCTATTTCAGCCTTAGCTCTTTTTGGCCTGCGCGTTGCTGATCTTGGCGGCGCGGGTCTTGCTCATACCCTTCTTCTTGAGCGCTTCGTAGGTCTTCGGGCGCTTGATCGAGGGTCCGGGCTTCTTTCCAGGCATTCCACTTTCTCCCTTCTTGGACTCGGATTTGGGGGCAAAGCGCCACCCAACCGGAGAACGCTCGAGGCAGGTGCAGACCCCGGAACCGCATTTCGAACCCAGCGCCATCCGGCGCGCGATCGAGGACATCGAACGGGCCGCAGCCCGACCCTGGTCGAGCCGGATGACGGTGCGGAGCGATCTGCCGGGTTTCAGGGTGGCCGACGCGCGGCGTGCGCTGGCGGGCCTGCCCTCGCCGGGCGACTACAGGGTGGTGATCAAGCCGCTGCACTACCGAAAGCGGCCGAACCTGTCGGCGCTGTGCGAGTTCGACGAGCGCCGGATCATCCTCCGCGTCCCCGAGCCGTTCGAGCCGTTCGACGAGCTCGTCTATCACTCGGCCCGGCGCAAGCCGGTGCCGGGCATGCGCTTCATCTGGGTTTCCGAGAACGTGCGGTTTCGGACGCGTCGAGATGTGCTCCGGTTCCTGTACTGCCACGAGTGGCTGCACTGGTACCTGCGCGAGATGCACGGGCGGCGGTCAGGCGCCGAGACGGCGTGCGATCGGTTCGCGCTGCGCCACTTCCGGCGGCGCGAGGTGACGATCGACGATGCCCTGGACGCGTTGCGCGGGTGCCGGTCTCAGCCGGTGCCGGTACTTCGGCTGGCGGCGTGAGCCCGGAGGTTCGGTAGAGGCGTCAGGTTCGCCTCGACCTGGGCGCGGAGGTGCTCGAAGTCGGGCGGCAGCGAGAGCTTCTCGCCGAGGTGCTCCTTCGGCTCGTCTGAGGTGAAGCCAGGCCCCTTGGTGGCGATCTCGAACAGGACGCCGCTCGGCTCTCGGAAGTAGATCGAACGGAAGTAGAATCGGTCGATCACCGGAGTCGGATTGCCGCCACCCGCGATGACCTTGTCACGCCAGGCCTGGTGGTCGGCCATGGTCGAGGCCCACGCGACGTGGTGGACGGTGCCGGAGCCGCCGATGCCGCGGGGCTCGGGGGCTGCGTCATAGATGTAGTAGGAGCCGCGTGAATCGCCGCGCGACTCGTGGGCGGTCGCGTTTGAGCCGGTGAAGCCGAGGGTTTCGTCGAGAAACTGGCGGCTTGTTTCCGGGTTGCGTGTGTAGACGCGGACGCCCGCGAAGCCTTGAAGAGCGAACTTTGCGGGGATCTCGGGGTGCTGTGCGACGAGGGGTTTGTCGTTGCTGGACTCGGCCGTTAGCTCGAGGCCCAGTCCTTCTGGGTCTTCGAAACGGAGGCTTTTGCCTTCGAGCGTCGACTCGAGGCCTGCGGCGGCGAGGCGCCTGGCCCAGAAATCCAGCGCTTCGCGTGACGCGACGCGCATGGCGATGCGGTGGATCATGCCGGCGCCGGCGCGGCCACGCTCGAGGCCGGGGTATTCGAAGAAGGTGAGGTCGGCGCCGGGGCTGCCGTCTTCATCCGCATAGAAGAGGTGGTAGACGCTGGGGTTGTCCTGGTTGACGGTCTTCTTGACCAGGCGCAGGCCCATCACGCCTTCATAGAAGAGGAGGTTCTGCGTGGCGTCGGCAGTGATGGCGCTGATGTGGTGGATTCCGTCGAGCTTTTCCATGTCCATCTCTTCCTACCCACAATGCGGGGACTTTTGTTCCTTGCCGTCCACCGATAATCGGAGGGATGCCCATCACTGTCGTCGGCGTGGACGGCGACGACACCCTGTGGCACAACGAGACCCGGTTCAACGTCACCCAAGGCGAGCTGCGCGACTTGCTGCGACGCCATGTTCCCGACGCTGATATCGACTCTCACCTCGCGGAGACCGAGATGAGAAACCTCGGCATGTACGGCTACGGTGTCAAGGCTTTCACGCTGTCGATGATCGAGACCGCGATCCAGGTCACGCGCGGAAAGATTCCGGCCGCCGATCTCGAAGTGATTCTCGGCTGGGGCAAGCGGATGTTGATGGAACCGACGGAGTTGCTGGATGGCGTCGAGGCGACGCTCAAATTGCTCGGCAAGCGTTACGACCTGCTGCTGATCACCAAGGGAGACCTTTTCGACCAGGAGAGCAAGCTCGCGCGCTCGGGACTGGCCGGACTCTTTCTCGGCGTCGAGATCGTCAGCGAGAAAGATGTCGAGTCATATCGCCGGATCCTCGAGCGGCGCGGCATCAAGCCGGAGGAGTTCGTCATGGTGGGCAACTCGCTGCGTTCCGACGTGGTGCCTGTGCTCGAGCTCGGTGCGGGGGCGGTGCACATTCCGTACCAGGTGACCTGGCATCACGAGCATGTGCCGGATGAATCGCTGCCGCGCAAGGGGTGGTACCGGATCGACAAGATCACCGAGCTGAGCCGGCTGCTCGACACCCTCTAGGAAGCGCGCCCGGCTCCGCCGCCGGTCATCAGCAACCCGAGCCGCTCCTCAGGCGCATCTCCCGGCTCGATGCTCACGATCTTGCCCTCGTAGATCACCGCGATCCTGTCGGACAGGGACCGGATCTCGTCAAGCTCGGCCGAGACGAGCAAAACCGCGGCGCCTTCGTCGCGCTCGGCGACGATGCGGCGGTGGATGAACTCGATCGCGCCGATGTCGACACCTCGCGTAGGCTGCGCCGCCAGCAGCACCTTCGGCCGGCTCGCCATCTCGCGCGCGACGATGATCTTCTGCTGGTTGCCGCCCGACAGGTTGCGCGCGGCGGTCTCGATGCTCGGCGTCCGGATGTCGAACTCCTTGACCAGGCGTCTGGCCCACTCCCTGATCGCGAGCAGCCGCAGCACGAGCTCGCGCCAGGCGAACCTTGGATTGCGCTGGCGGCCGAGGATCAGGTTGTCCGCGACCGAGTAGTTGAGCACGAGGCCGGTGCCTCGACGGTCTTCAGGGATGAACGCGATGCCGGCATCCCGCTCCGTTCGTGCATCGAATGAGGTGACGTCCTTGTCGGCGAGGAGGACGCGGCCGCCTGTGGCGCGGCGCGTGCCGGCCAGCACCTCGACCAGCTCGCTCTGCCCGTTCCCCTCCACGCCGGCGATGCCGAGGATCTCGCCCTGCCTCAGCTCAAAGGAGACTCCCTTGAGCGCGGGGACGCCGCGGTCAGAGCTCGCGGTCAGGTCCTCCACCTTGAAGGTGACGGGACCTGGCTGGGCTGGCTTCTTGTCCACGCGCAGGAGGACTTCGCGGCCGACCATCATCGTGGCGATCTCCTGCTCGCTTGTGTCCTTTGTGACCAGGTGGCCGACCACCTTGCCCCGGCGCATCACAGTGATGCGGTCTGAGATCTCGAGCACCTCGCGCAGCTTGTGGCTGATGAAGATGATCGTCTTGCCCGTCTTGACAAGATCGCGCAGGACGGCGAACAGCTCGTTGCTCTCCTGAGGCGTGAGCACTCCGGTCGGCTCGTCGAGGACGAGGATTTTCGCGCCGCGATAAAGGACTTTCATGATCTCGGCCCTCTGCTGGAGACCGACGGGCAGGTCGTCCATGCGAGCGTCGGGATCAAGGGCCAGGCCGTACTTGCGTGCCAGCGCGGCGATCTCCGCGCGTGCCTTGGCGCGGTCGTAGAAGTCAGGGCCCGTCACGGGCTCGCGGCCGAGCATGACGTTCTCGCCCACGGTGAATACCGGGATGAGCATGAAGTGCTGGTGCACCATGCCGATGCCGTGCGTTATCGCATCGCGCGCGCCGCCGATGTGCGCGGGCTTGCCGTCGATGAGGATCTCGCCCGAGTCGGCATGGACCAATCCATAGAGGACGTTCATCAGGGTCGACTTGCCCGCGCCATTCTCACCGACCAGAGCGTGAATCTCTCCAGCGTGGACGGCGAGATCGACCTGGTCGTTCGCCAGCACGCCGGGAAATTGCTTGGTGATGCCTCGCATCTCGACGGCGTAGCCGGTGGAAGTGGTGCTCATTCGCTGCCCGGGACGTAAGGAATGCCGTCCGCGGCCGGGGGACTGCTGCGTCCCACGATCCCGGCCAGCACGATGAGGGTGAGGATGTACGGCAGCATGCTCAGGAGGTACGCGGAGATGTGGATGATCGAGTTGTTGGCGTAGATCGCTTCACCGAGACCGAAGATGAGACACGCGACAAAGGCGCCGGCCGGGGTCCACTTGCCGAAGATCATGGCCGCGAGCGCGATGTAGCCGCGGCCGTCGGTCATGTTCGGCACGAAGGTGTTGGAGACACCGATCGCCAGGAAAGCGCCGGCGAGGCCTGAGAGCAAGCCACTTGTCACGACCGCTCCGTAGCGGATGGCATAGACGTTGATGCCCGCGGTGTCGGCCGCCTGAGGGTGCTCGCCGACGGCGCGGATGCGCAAGCCGAGACGGGTTCGGAACAGCACGATGTGCACGAGCAGCAGGAGCAGCAGCGCGACGTAGACGATCACGTTCTGCTGGAAGAAGACCTGGCCGATGAACGGGATCTGGTCCAGGCCGGGGATGTAGATGATGGGCAGCGCCTCCGAAGAGCTGATGTGACCGACGTCCTGGATTCCGTAGATGCGATTGACGAGGAATAGGGTCAGGCCCGCGGCGAAGATGTTGATGGCGATTCCGCTCACGATCTGATCGGCGCGAAAACGGATCGCGACGACAGCGTGGATCAGCGCCATCAGACCGCCGGCGACAATCGCGACCAGGGTCGCGAGCCAGGGGTTGTGCCAGGCGAGGTCGGCGACGACCGCGAAAAAGGCGCCGGTGAGCATCATCCCTTCCATCGCGATGTTCACGACGCCGCTTCGCTCGGAGATGACACCGCCGAGAGCCGGGAGGAGCAGGAGCACCGCGGCGGCAAGCGCGGCCTGCCACAGGTTGGCGGTGACCAGCAGGTGGAGGATCTCGTTGATTCCGTTCATGCGCTGCTCGGGCTCTCGGGTGGCGCCGCGGCCGCTTCTGTCATCAGCGCAGCGGCGGGGGTAACGGGTGGAGGAGCGCTTGGGGTGCTGCGGGTACCTGGCAGCTGCCGCCAGATGGCGCTCAGGAAGTTGGCCGCGATGCTGAACAGGATCAAGGCCTGGAGCACGCCGACGAGGCTGCTCGAGATGCCGGCGTCGCTCTGCATCACGGCGCCACCTGCGTGGAGGGCGCCGAAGAGGATGGACGCGAGCACGATTCCGACGGCGCTCCCAAGACCGAGGAGCGCGACCGCGATTGCGTCGAATCCGGTGGTGTCGCTGAAGTATTTGTCGGTGAGCCCGTGGTCCACACCGGCGATCTGGATCGCGCCGGCCAATCCCGAGAAGGCGCCGGCGATGAGCATCGTCACGATGATGGTCCGGCGGACGCTGACGCCCGCGTAACGCGCGGCGCGCTGGCTCTGGCCGACCGCGCGGATCTCATAGCCCAGCGTCGTGCGCCAGAGCAGAAATGCGAAAACGGCCGCGGCGATGAGGGCGATGAAAATTCCCGTGTGCACGCGGTAGACGCTGGCGGGCAGGCCGAAGAGGATCAGGGCGTTGTCATGCGGCAGGAGGGTCGGCAGGCGTGCGCCGGCGCCGATCGGTGAAGAGGCGGAAAAACCGCCGGGCGCCTGCAGCGGACCGCCGATGATGAGGTAGCGGATCAGCCACTGCGCGACGTAGTTGAGCATGATCGTGGTCACCACCTCGTGGGCACCGACCAGCGCTTTCAAGACACCGGCGATGCCGGCCCACAATGAGCCCGCCAGCATCCCGCCGATCAAGACCATCGGCAGGAGGACGGGCGCGGGCAGGTCGGCGAACTTGATGCCGATGGTGGTGGCGGCAACAGAGCCCGCGAGCAGCTGGCCCTCGGCGCCGATGTTGAACAGTCCGGCGCGAAACGGGAGAGCGACCGCGATGCCCGCGGTGATCAACGGAGTCAGGTAGACGAGAGTGTTCGAGACCTGCAGGGCCGGGATCTCTCCACCGCTGCAGAAGCCGCCGAGCCCACCGCATACGAGCCCTTGATACGCGGTGAGCGGGTTGGCGCCGGTGATGGCGACCAGCAGACCGCCGACGATGAACGCGAAGAGCACTGAGCCGAGTGGGACCGCCAGGCCGCGCCCGAGATCGCGCAGGGCGGGAAGTCGGAGGCGGGCGTTGCGGCCCGCCTCCGTTGAGTTGGCTATGCGGGGATGTCCGCGGGTGGTGTCTCTGTGCCTGCCTTGATCTTCGCGGCCAGGCTGTCGACCTCGGTCTTGATGTCGGCCGGGAGGTCGATGTTGTCGAGCTGATAGCCGGTTGCGTCGTTCTGCAGGCTGAAGCGTGACTCGCCGCCCTGGAACTTCTTGTCGACGACGCTCTTGATCGAGTTGTAGACCGCGACGTCGACCTTCTTCAAGGCGCTCGCGATCACGGAGGCGTTGGCGTCCTTCTGGTCGGCGTCGACGCCGAAGCTGTAGACCTTGGCATCTCCCGCGGCCTGCAGCGCGCCGAGGCCACAGCCTCCAGCGACCTGGAAGATGAACTCGGCCTTCTGGCCGATCTGGCTGTTGGCGACCGCCTTGCACTTGGTCGGGTCGTTGAAGTCGTTCGAGTAGCCGACCAGGACCTTGATCGTCGGGTCGTACTTGGCCGCGGCCCATTTGTAGCCGGCGATGTAGTGGTTGACCGGCGGGATGCTGATGCCGCCCACGGCGCCGATGACGTGCGTGTTCTTGGGGGCTTTGTTCCCCTTCTCCATCAGGGCTGCGATCGCCCCGACCAGGGCGCCTGATTCCTGCTCTTTGAAGAAGAGGTCCTGGACGTTTGTGAGCTTGAGGTCGTTGAACTTGTCGTCAGTCCCTGCGCCGTCGACGATGGCGAAATGGATGTTGGGGAACTGTTTGGCCACCGTGCCCATGGCCGGCTGCATGAGGAAGCCGTTTCCGATCACCAGGTCGTAGCCCTTGGAGGCAAAGTTCGTCAGGTTGGGGACGTACTCATCACCGCTCTTCGACTCGATGACGTCCGCCTTGATGCCGAAGTCGGTCTTCGCCTTCTGGAGGCCCAGGTAGGCGAGGTGGTTGAAGCTCTTGTCGTTCAGGCCGCCGGTGTCGGTCACCAGGCCGATCTTGAGCTGGGGGGCTGATGGGGTAGCCGAGCCGCCGCACGCCACCAGCAGCATCGCCACCGCGCCCAAAATGGCCAGGAACCGAACTCGTGAAAGACCCATGCTGCCAGCCCCCTTCAAATCTCTAACCGTCCATACCGAAGAGCCGTCGCTCCCCCGGATCGCGCGATTGTAGTTCACCGCAGGTTTGAATGTAAGTTAGCGGGGATGCAGGTCCTCGAGGTCATCGGCCGCAAGCGCGATGGCGGCGAGCACCCCCCCGACGAGATCGAATTCTTGCTCTCGGGTTACCTGCGCGGGGAGATCCCCGACTACCAGATGGCGGCGTGGTTGATGGCCGTCTGCGTCCGTGGGATGACACGGGCTGAGACGCTGTCGCTGACGCGGGCGATGGTCGCCAGTGGGGAGGTGCTCGACCTCAGCGGCATCCCGGGCGTCAAGGTCGACAAGCACTCGACCGGAGGTGTCGGCGACAAGGTGACTTTGATCGCGGCGCCGCTGGCGGCGGCCTGCGGCGTGAGGGTGCCGAAGCTCAGCGGCCGCGCGCTGGCGCACACCGGCGGGACGCTGGACAAGCTTGAATCGGTGCCTGGTTTGACGGTCGACCTCGAGCCGGAGCGATTCATCCGCCAGGTGCGCGAGATCGGGATCGCCGTCGCGGCGCAGTCGCCGCACATGGTGCCGGCGGACAAGCTGCTGTATGCGCTGCGCGACGTGACGGCGACGGTGCCGTCGATCCCATTGATCGCCTCGAGCGTGATGTCCAAGAAAATCGCGGCCGGCGCGGATGCGATCGTCCTCGACGTCAAGTTCGGCCGCGGTGCGTTCATGCCGGACGTCGATGCGGCTGTGGAGCTTGCTTCGGAGATGGTGCAGCTCGGCGAGGGCGCGGGGCGGCGAACCGTGGCGCTGGTTACGGCGATGGACAACCCGCTCGGTCGATCGGTGGGCAACGCGATCGAGGTTCAGGAGGCGCTCGACGCGCTGGCGGGCAAAGGAGACGAGGAGCTCGTGCAGGTGTCGCTGGTGGTCGCCCGCGAGATGTGCCGGCTGGCGGAGGTCGAGATGGATCCGGCTGAGGCTGTACGTTCGGGCGCGGGGCGCGAGGCGTTCGAGCGCATGCTCGCGGCGCAAGGCGGGAGGCTGGTTGACGGGCTGCCGGTGGCGCCGGTGCAGGTGGCGATCGCATCTCCGAGCGCTGGTTACGTCGAATCCATCGACGCGCTGGCGGTGGGCCTCGCGTCGCTCGAGCTTGGGGCCGGGCGGGTGCGCAAAGAGGACAAGGTCGACCATGCCGCGGGGCTCGTGATCGAGGCGCCGGTCGGGGCGATGGTGCGCGCGGGCGATCCGCTGGTCACCGTCCACGCGCGGTCTCGAGAGCTGGTGGATCGCGTCAGGCCTCGGCTGGAAAAGGCGTGGCGGTTGAGCGATCACGAGGTCGCCCGCCCCGCGCACGTGCTGGCCCGAGTCGACAAGGACGGCGTTACCAAGGCGGGCTAGAATCCGGCGCGATGGCAGCGACCGGCGAGAAGAAATACCACGTCGGGCTCGCCAAAGGTGAGGTCGGCGAGTACGTGCTGGTGCCGGGCGATCCGGGGCGCACGCCGATGATCGCCAAGTACCTCGACGGGGCAAAAGAGGTCGCGTTCAGCCGCGAGTACCGCACGTTCACGGGCTCGCTTGACGGAGTGCCGGTGTCCGCCATGTCGACAGGGATGGGCGGTCCTTCGGTCGCCATCGGAGTCGAAGAGCTGAGCGAGCTCGGCGTGCACACGTTTTTGCGCGTCGGCACATGCGGCGCGGCGCAGCCGGAAATCAAGATGGGCGACCTGGTGATCGCCATGGGGTCGGTCCGCAGCGAGGGCACCCCGAATGGATACATCCCGCTGGAATATCCGGCCGTGGCTTCGCTGCACGTGGTGAATGCTCTGGTCGATGCCGCGAAGGCGTCGGGCGCGCCTCATCACGTCGGCATCATCCGATCGGTCGATGCGCTGTATTCAGACCTGTTGCCCGACACGATGCCGCGGCCGCATTTGCGCGACGAGCTGGCGATGTGGTCGCGCGCGGGCGTCCTGAGCAATGACATGGAAACGTCGACGCTATTCGTGGTGGCTCGACTGAGGAAGCTGCGCGCGGGCACGATCAATCTCTGCGTCGACGAGCTTGGCGCGGGAGAGATCCACCACCTGGATCCGTCTTACATGGATCGCATGCTGAAGGTCGCGGTGGACGCACTTCGGCTTTTGATCAAGGCCGACCGTGCCGCTCAAGGTAAGTAGCCACCCCCTCGTTGCGGACAGCCTGCGCGGCTTGCGCGATCGCTCGACCGCGCCTGAGGAGTTTCGAGTTCTCGCGCGGAAGATCATCACGCTGCTGCTGTACGAAGCCACTGCAGACCTGCCCGTGACGCAGAGCAAGGTGCAGACGCCGCTGACCGAAGCGGACGCGATCTCGATGGACCATGAGGTGGTCGCCATCCCGGTGCTGCGATCGGGCCTGGGCATCCTCGGCCCGGTGCTGGAGCTGCTGCCTAGGGTCAGCGTCGGCTACATCGGGCTCGAGCGGGATGAGGAGACGGCCGTCGCACGGATCTACTACAAGAAGCTGCCTTCAATGGAGGGCAAGGTGCCGCTGCTGCTGGACCCGATGCTGGCCACCGGCGGGTCGGCCGCCCAGGCGCTGGACCTCATCAAAGAGGCGGGCGGGCGCAACCCGCGGATGATCTGCGTGGTGGCGGCGCCGGAGGGCGTGAAAGTGCTCGAAGAGCGCCATCCCGGGGTGAAGATCTACACCGCCGCGCTGGACCAGGGGCTGAACGACCGGGCCTTCATTGTGCCGGGCCTAGGTGACTTCGGCGACCGGCTTTTCGGGACAGGCGACTAGGGGTTCGGGGGGTTGTTTGCCGCCGGTGCCGGCGATCGCGTGCCTGGTTTGTCCGTGATAGCCGCGGGTGCCGGCACGCGCTGTTAATGCGCTGATTGCGAATGAGGCATACCTCTTCGAGGGCCCTCCCTCCTCCAGGCCGGGCCTCCCCCACCGGCACACCGCCGCTTACCTTAGGGAAGTAAGAAATTTGGGCGCAACCCTGCCTGTTAAGCGCGGGATTTAGTCGAACTTCGACTCGTAAGCGATCGCGTTGCACCGGTCGAGCTCCTCGTCGGTCATTCCCATTTCGGAGGCCAGCTCGAACTCGTGGCTGAGGGTGGTATCCGCGACGGTGCGCGAGTCGGTGCTGATCGTGCAGCGGACGCCAGCCCGCACAAGCCTCGGCAATGGGTGCTGGGCGAGTGTCGGCACCGCCTTGCATTTCCAGTTTGCGGTGGGGCACACGTCGAGCACGACGCCTTCTGATCTGATGCGCGCGACGATGCGGGGGTCACGTGCGCCGATCACGCCGTGCGCAATTCTCTCCACTCCTAAGCCGAGCGCCTCTTCGACGCTGGACGGGTCGCCGGCCTCGCCGGCGTGGCAGGTCAGCCTCAGGCCCGCGGCACGTGCTGCCTCGAATGCCGGGCGCTGTGGCGCGGCCGGATAGCGCACCTCGTCGCCCGCGAGGTCGAAGCCGACCACCCCGCGTCCCGCAAAGCGTCCCGCCTCGCGCGCAAGCGCCACATTGTCTTGCGGCGTGTCCTGGCGCATGGCGCAGACGATGGCGACCGCCTTCAGCGGCGCGGCGGCCAAGCCGGTCAGAACGGCGTTGATCACCTCCGGCACCGTGAGGCCGCGGCGCATGTGCAAACGCGGCGCCCAGCGGACCTCGAGATAGTCGATATTCTCTGCGGCCGAATCCACGCCCAGCTCGTACGCGGTCCTTTCTAAGGCTGATGCGGTCTGCATCACCGCGATCGCGTCGTCGAAGTACGCGATGTAGGCCGCCTGGGACGGGAGGTCGTCCGGCGCGACCATGCGCAGCGGCCGGGGAAGGTCCAGGTCGAGCTCGTGCGCGAGCTCATCGGCGGTCGAAGGGCGGACGGCGCCGTCGAGGTGAGAGTGAAGCTCGGCTTTGCGCCAGGCGAGGTAGGGAGAGGCGGCTACGTCAGTGAGTAGATGTGCGGGAGCTCGCGGTAGAGACCTGCGTAGTCGAGGCCGTAGCCGATGACGAAACGATCCGGGATGACGAAGCCGCAAAAGTCGATCTTCACTTCCGTCACGCGACGAGCCGGGCGGTCGAGCAGCGCGGCGATTCGCAGCGACGCGGGATTCATCCGCTTGATGCGCTTGGCGATGACGTTGACGGTGAGACCGGAGTCGACGATGTCCTCGACCAGCAGCACATGCCGGCCGACCAGCGTTCCGTCGACCATGTGCGCCAGCTGGAGCTTGCCGCTGCTCGAAGTTCCACCGTGATAGCTCGACGCACGCACGAACTCGAGCTCGGCGGGGATGCTGAGGCTGCGCAACAGGTCGGCGGCGAAGACCGTCGCGCCTTTGAGGATGACGACGATGACGAGCGGGGTCTCGATGTCGGCGTAAGTCTCGGAGATCTGGCGGCCGAGCTGGCGCACGCGGCGCGCGATGCGGGTCGAGCTGATCATCGGCTTGCCGCCGCCGGGCTTGTCCGCGCTCGCTCCCGTACTCTTGACCGGGATCGGCTTGGTCAGCACTTGCGCCATGTAGCCCTAGATTTTAGACGCCTATGGGATGCCACACGGTCTTCATCTCCATGAAAGAGGTGATGAGGTGAGGACTGGCCTCCTCCGGTGAGACTTTGATCACGCGTTTGACGTTGTCGGCCGCGGCGGCCTCGGCCGCCTTCACCTCTTCAGGAGTGCAGCCGGCGACGTCGATCGCGTTGACGTCCATGTGAGAGGCGAGCCAGGGCAGGAGCTCTTTGCGCTGGCCGCTGAGCAAGTTCACGACGCCCGCGGGGAAGTCGCTGGTGGCGAAGACCTCCGCAAGAGTCAACGATGGCAGAGGCTGTGATTCGGGCGCGAGGGCGACGACGACGTTCCCGCCACACAGCGCGGGCGCGAGGCGCCGCACGATGCCGGCGAGCGCAGGTTCTTCAGGTGCGACGATGCCGACCACGCCCGTCGGTTCGGGCAGCGTGAAGTTGAAGTACGGACCGGCGACGGGGTTCACGGTGCCGGTCACCTGCGGGAGCTTGTCCGTCCAACCTGCGTACCAGACCAGCAACTCCACCGCCTGATCGACCTCGCGGCGTGACGTTGCCCCACCGCCCAGCAGCTCGACGAACTGCGCGGCGCGGCTGTCGAGCATCTCGGCGGCTCGATAGAGGATCTGTCCGCGGTTCATCGCGGTGCGCGCAGACCAACCTGCGAAAGCAGTCCGCGCGGCACGCACCGCGTCGCGCAGGTCCTTTCGTGATCCGCGGGGTACGTTGACGTTTCCGTCGGGCCGGTACGCGCGTCCAGACTCGGAGCGCACGAACTCTCCGTTGACGAAGAGCTTGTAAGTCTTGCGGACTTCCATCAGTTGAGATCCAGATATGCGGCCAGGCCGTGAAGCCCGCCCTCGCGGCCGTAGCCTGATTCCTTGTAGCCGCCGAAGGGAGAGGTCGGGTCGAATCGGTTGAAAGTGTTCGCCCACACCACGCCGGCGCGTAGGCGCTCGGCCATCCACAGGATGCGCGAGCCTTTGTCGGTCCACACGCCGGCCGAGAGCCCGTAAGGGGTGTTGTTGGCCTTCTCGACCGCCTCGGCCGGAGTGCGGAAAGTGAGCACGGAGAGCACCGGGCCGAAGATCTCCTCGCGGGCGATGCGGTAGGACTGCGAGACGTTGGTGAACAGGGTCGGCGGGAACCAGAAACCTCTCTCGGGAATGCGGCATTCGGGTTGAAAGAGCTCGGCGCCCTCGTCAAGCCCCGACTGGACGAGTCCCTGGATCTTCTCGAGCTGGGCGCGGGAGTTGATGGCGCCGATGTCGGTGTTCTTGTCGAGTGGGTCGCCGAGGCGCAGGGTTCCGAGGCGCAGCTTGAGCTTTTCCATCAAGGGCTTGGCGATCGATTCCTGGACCAGGAGGCGGCTGCCCGCGCAGCAGACGTGGCCCTGGTTGAAGTAGATGCCGTTGACGATGCCCTCGACCGCCTGGTCGAGCGGCGCGTCCTCGAAGACGATGTTGGCGGCTTTGCCGCCGAGCTCGAGCGTGAGCTTCTTGCCCGTGCCCGCGAGCGACCGCTGGATGAGCTTGCCGACCTCGGTCGAACCGGTGAACGCGACCTTCTTGACCCCTGGGTGGCCGACGACGAGGGACCCGGTCTTGCCGGCGCCGGTGAGGATGTTGACCACGCCGGGCGGGAGCTCCGCCTGCATGCAGATCTCGGCGAAGACCATGGCTGAGAGCGGAGTCGTCTCCGCGGGTTTCAAAACCACGGTGTTGCCCGCGGCGAGCGCGGGCGCGATCTTCCAGGCGAGCATCAGGAGCGGGAAGTTCCAGGGGATGACCTGGCCGGCGACGCCGAGCGGGCGCGGCTTGCGGTTGGGGAACGCCCACTCGAGCTTGTCCGCCCAACCGGCGTAATAAAAGAAGTGTGCCGCGCTGAGTGGAATGTCGACGTCACGCGATTCCTTGATCGGCTTGCCGCCGTCCATCGTCTCGACGACGGCGAGCTCGCGGGCACGCTCCTGGAGCAGGCGCGAGAGGCGGAAGAGGTAGCGGGCCCGGCGCGATGGCGCGAGGTGCGACCACGAGTCGAAGGCCTTGGCCGCGGCTTTGACCGCGCGGTCGACGTCGACCTCGTCCGCTTCTGACACTTCGGCGAGCTTTTTCTCTGTTGCGGGGCTGATGGTCGGAAAGTGCTTCTTGCTGTGCGGCTCGACCATCTTTCCATTGATGAAAAGGCCGTAGCGCGGCTGGATCTTGACGTGGTCGATCGCTTCGGGTGCGGGGGCGTACTCGAAGACCTGCCTGGCGAGCTCCGCCGGTTGCTTCTTGGTGATCGCCATCAGTCGATCGTGAAGTAGTCGGGGGACTGGTACACGCCGCTGCGCTCCTTGTCGATCTGCATGAGCACGTCGTTGAGGAGCGTGGAGGCGCCGAGCCGGAAGCGGTCCGGCGTCATCCAGTCCGCTCCGAGCGTCTCATATAGAAGGACGAGGTAGGCGATGGCCTGCTTGGAGGTGCGGATGCCGCCGGCTGCCTTGAAGCCGACAGGCCGGCCGGTCTCGCGCACGAAATCGCGGATCGCCTCCATCATCACAAGGCTCACGGGCAGGGTCGCCGCGGGCTGGACCTTGCCGGTCGACGTCTTGATGAAGTCGGCTCCCGCGGCCATCGCCAGGATGCTGGCGCGGCGCACCGCGTCGTACGTGCCGAGCTCCCCCGTCTCGAGGATCACCTTGAGGTGTGCGCTGCCGCAGGCTTCTTTGACGGCGACTATCTCGTCATAGACGCGCTGGTAATCGCCGGCGAGGAAGGCGCCGCGATCGATCACCATGTCGATCTCCTGCGCGCCGGCGCGGACGGCGTCTTCGGTCTCCGTGATCTTGATCGAGGTGAAGCTCTGGCCCGAAGGGAAAGCTGTGGCCACCGACGCGACCTTTACCTGGCTGCCGCGCAGGTGCTCGACGGCCTCGACGATGCGCGCCGGGTAGATGCAGATCGCCGCGACGCTCGGAATCGTGGCGTCGCCCGGCTTGGGGCGGATGCCCTTGGCGCAAAGCGCCGTCACTTTGCCAGGCGTATCGGAGCCCTCGAGCGTGGTCAGGTCCATGCAGCGGATCGCCAGGTCGAGCACCCAGAGCTTCGAGGACTTCTTGATCGAGCGCTTGGCGAGGGAGGCGGCGCGCTCGTCCGCCCCCACCTCGTCCACGCTGCGCACGCCGCGCATCAGCGAGCCGATGTGGGTCAGGGAGAGTGCGGTGGCCACCATTGGGATTATGCGACGGCAGCCTCCTATCCTTCCTAGAGGCGGCTGATGGGGATCTACGAGGATTCGATCGCGGCGTTCCGCGCCGGCGAGACCGGGCCGGCTGAGGAGCTGGCCCTGGAGCTGTTGAGCCGGGCGCGTGATGGTGGCGACGTGGGCGACCAGGTCGACGCTCTGTGCATGCTGGCGCGGGTCGCCTTGCGTCGCGGCGATCTCGAGCACGTGGCCGCCCTGGCCACTGAAGGGCGCGACCTGGCCCGCAGGGCGGGTGAGCCGCGGCTCGAGCGGATGCCGATTCACATGCAGGCGGTCGCGGTGCGCATGCAGGGCGCGTACTCGGAGGCGAGGGTCCTGTACCAGGAAAGCATCGAGCTGAACATCCAGCTGGGCGAGGAGCGCATGGTGGCGCTCGAGCATCGCAACCTCGCCTATGTGGAGCTGCACGATCACCATCTCGATCGGGCGCGTCAGCTGTTCAACGATGCGGTGCGGAAGGCACATGCTCTGGGCCTCGACTCTCTTGAACCATTTTTCATGCTCGACGCCGCGGTGATGGCCCTCGAGGACGGCGATCGGAAGAGGGCCGCCGAGCTGGCGGCGGCCTCACGGACGGCGATCGCCCAGACGGGTCAGATCCCCGACCCCGACGATGCTTTTGAAGAGGAATCGCTCGAGGCGGAACTTTCCTGGATGGGGCCTAGCTGATCAGCTCGTCCGCTAGCAGGTCCATCAGCAGCCCGTCGTGCCACGTGCCGTCGAGACCCCTCTCGTAGTTCCGCATGACGCCAACCGGACGAAATCCGACTTTGCCGTAACACCGGATCGCCGCAATGTTGTCGGCGGCCGGGTCGATGACGAGCCGGTGGTGGCCGTGATCGACAATGAGGTGGCGAGCCAGCGTGCGGATGGCGTCGGCCCCAAGTCCCCGCCCGTGGACCGCCGGGTCCAGGTAGATGTCGATGCCTGCGTACCGGTAGTCGGGCTCATCCTCGGCGTGCCACTGAATCGCGCCCGCTACCCGGCCGTCGTGCTCGATGACGAATGTCTCGGTTCCTTCTTCAGCGAGGTCCTCGGCGACCGAAGCCGTCATCTCCTCTCCGCCGCGCCACCAGCGCAAGACCTCTGGCATCGAGCGGATCGTCGCCAGCTCCGGCACATCAGATGCAGCAGCCGGACGCAGCGTCACCTGTTCGCCGTGGAGTGTGGCCACGCTAGCCGCGGAGCGACGCGACGGCATCGCGGACGAGGTCGCGAACGATCTCGCCCGCGGGCTTGATGTCGTTTACGACGGTGCAGGATTCGCCTGCCCAGAGCGGCGCGTATTCGATGTCACCGTCAAAGTCAGGAGGCGCGGTACCGATTGCATACCTCGGCCAGTCGGCGCGCTCTCCGTTCCAGATGGTCCGTTTGCCGATGGACGTCCCGTCGCCGGGACGTTCTCCCGTCGGCGGCCGTCCCGCGGCGTCCCATTCCGCAAACGTCTTGTTGCGCAGCGTCCGGTGTGCTGCGCCCGGCCACCAGACGTCATAGAGCTCGTTCAAGACAGTGTCCTGTGCGGCGCTTTGCACGATTCGCTCTTTGTAAGCCGGATGAACCCAGGCTTCATCGCTGGCGACAAAACGCGTTCCAAGAGAAACGCCCTGCGCGCCGGCACGCAACGCGCGCGCGACCCCGGCACCATCACCGATCCCTCCGGAGGCAAGCACTGGCACCGGGTCGATCGCTTTGATCGTCGCCGGCAACAGGTCCCAGATCGACGTGGTCCCTCTGACATGGCCGCCAGCCTCGATACCTTGGGCTATCACCCCGTCTACGCCCGCATCAGCGGCAGACTTTGCCTCGGCGACCGATCCGACCTGGATGAAGACCTTGACGCCGGTACCGCGGGCGTGCTCGACGTAAGGCGCCGGATCGCCCCAAAAAAGAACTACGACTGCGACATGTTCAGCTGTCGCCATTGCCATCTGATCGAGCAAGAAGGAGCGGTCATCATCGCCTTCCTCGGCGATGATGAAATTGATTCCGAATGGCAGGCGCGTCAGCTCGCGGGTGTTTGCGATCCGTCGCTGGATCTCGCCGGGTTCCATCCCACTGGCGCCAAGCACCCCGAGGCCTCCGGCGTTTGACACGGCAGCGGCAAGCTTCGGTACGGCAGCGGAGCCAAAGCCGGCGCAAACGATCGGGTACTCGATACCGAGTGCTCGACACAGCGGCGTACGCAGCTCCAGCCCCATGCCTCGATTGTGAGGCGGTTGAGGCAGTCTGGCCAGCCATAGAATGCGTCCGTGAAGGCGGCCCGCGCCGAGGCACCAGCGGAAACGGTGACCATGCTCTTCACCGACATCGACGGCTCCAGCGACAGCGTCCGCGCGCTCGGTGCCGACCGCTGGGAATCGGTTCTTGAACGTCACGCCGAGATCATTCGCAAGGCTTCAGATCAACGAGCCGGCGCGGCCTTCGATGCCGCATTTCGCCAAGGAAACGCCGCGAAGTTCGAGGACCTCGAGGCGATGGCGAACGGGGTTTGGTCAGAGCAAGCAGCGGCGAATAGCCGTCATCAACGGAGCACGAGGCCACTGGTCACGTTTGCCATCGTCCCGGTGATGCCGGCGGCGCGGTCTGAGGCCAGGAAGGCAGCGGCTTCGGCGACATCTGCCAGCCTCGGCGCGCGGCGCAGTGCGGCCATGCCAGAGATCATCTGCACGACCATCTCCGGATCCGGCGCGTTTCCGCCCGTGACTGCCGCGAACTTCTCCTTCGTCAGGGTTTCGACGACAGCCGCGGTCCAGATGCCGCAGACGCGGATTCCGTGGGGTCCGAGCTCGGCCGCCAGGTAGCGCATGAATGATTCAGTCGCCGCGTCGGCCGGACCGGTGCTGCCCATGCCTGGCTGCGCTCCGTCGCCCGACGCGCTGTTCAGGTGGAGGATCACACCTGAGCGCTGCTCGATCATCCGCCGCGCTGCCGCGCGGGAGGTGAGGAAGCTGCTCTGGAGGCCGTTGACCACGGCGCGCAGAAGATCATCTTTGGTCATCTCGATGAGCGGTTTGCCCTGGGCGTCGCCACGAGTGATCAGATTGAAGGACACGTCGATGCTACCGGCCCGATCCACCACGGACTTCGCGTGCTTGTCGACTGCCTGCTCCTCCAGCGCGTCGAGCACCGCTACGTGGGCGCGCCCGCCGCTGGAGGTGATTTCGTCGGCAACCTTCTGCAGGGTCGCCTGCGTGCGACCGGCGAGGAACACCGTGGCGCCTTCACGAGCGAAGGTCCTGGCGACCCCGCTTCCGATTCCGCCGCCGCCGCCGTAGATGATTGCGTTCTTGCCCTCGAGCAGCTTTGTCATTGGTTCTCTCCCTGAATTTGGTGCCTAGTGCGGCCCCTTACAACTGAGTCGGAGCCATGCCGCCGTTCTCTACATTGCTGGGAGGCGTATAGAAGCGGTCGTCGGCGGCGGAAGGAGATAGGCCGCCGACGGCTGCCTAGTCGCGTGGAACGATCTGCTGCACCGACCAGGTGTTGCCGTCGGGGTCGCTGAAGTAGATAAACCATCCCCAGGGCTGCCGGTCGACTTCGGTGGTCTTGACTCCGCGGCCGGTGAGCGCCTGCCGCACCTTTTCGACATCTTTCACGACAACCTGCAGGCCCTGTTGTGAGCCCGGCGCCATCTTCGTGATCCCGGTTCCGATCACGATCGAGCATGCGGATCCGGGTGGTGTGAGCTGCACGAAGCGCAGGTCCGGGGTGACCTGGTGGTCGTGGTCGGCATGGAAACCGACCTGGTCCACGTAGAACGCCTTCGCGCGGTCGACATCGGCCACAGGAACCGGCACGAGCTCGAGCTTCATGTCCATCGGCCCAGTCTAGTGCTGAGCTTGCGCGGGCCCGCCCAGTCGGGCGGCTGCTTATTGCGGCACCCTGAGCCCTTCCAGAATTCGCTCGATCAGGCGCTTGACACGGGGCGCTGAGGAATGTATTCTACCGATTAGCTAATTAGCTATTAGGAAAAATAAGGTGCTGAGCGATCAACTGAGCGTCACGTTTGCAGCCCTCGCCGACCCCACGCGGCGAGCGATCCTGGCCCGTCTTTCTCAGGGCGAGGCTTCAGTCACGGACCTGGCCAAACCGTTTGATCTGAGCCTGCCCGGTGTTTCCAAACACTTGAAGGTGCTGCATCGAGCGGGGCTTATCACGCAGAGCCGCAATGCACAGTGGCGGCCATGCCGCCTGGAGGGAGCCCGCCTCCAGGAGGCATCCGAATGGGTGGGGGAGTTCCGGCGCTTTTGGGACGAGAGTTTCGAGCGCATCGATGAATATCTGGCGGAATTGCAGAAGGAGAAAAAATCGAATGACAGCCAAGGGAGAGACCGCGATGGCGAAAACTGACTACGTGATCGAACCGGGAAAGCAGGAGCTCTTCATCACGCGCGTATTCGACGCGCCGCGGGAGCTGGTGTGGAAGGTGTTCACGGACCCGAAGCTGGTCGCTCAGTGGTTCGGTCCGCGAAAGTACAAGACAACGGTGGAAACGATGGATGCGCGGCCGGGTGGGCTATGGCGGATGATCCAGAAGGACGACAGCGGAAACGAGTTTGCGTTCCGAGGCGTCCATCACGATGTGGTCGCGCCGGAGCGGATCGTCGCAACATTCGAGTTCGAAGGCGTGCAGGGTCACGTCCTGCTGCAGACGGTCACGTTTGAGGCGCACGGCGACCAGACAAAGATGGTCGAGCAGTTGCTGTACCAGTCGGTGGCCGACCGCGATGGAATGGTGGGCGCCGGCATGCAGGAAGGGTCCGACGAGTCGATGGACCAGGTGGCGGAGCTGCTCGAGAAGATGAAGGCCGGGCGGGCCTGACAAAAGTTGTGGGCATGACCGTGGATGAATTTGTCGCCAGCAAGGTGCTGCCCGAATTCCCACCGGTCGTCGCCGCCATCCGGAAGGTCGTGAAGGAGAGCGCTCCTGGCGTGATCGAGGTGATGAGCTATGCAATCCCGATGTTCGGGTTGAAGAGGCCTGTGGCCTGGATCAATCCGAGCAAGATGGGGATCACTTTCGGCTTCCGTCAGGGCGCCTCCTTCGCGGACCGACACGGCCTGCTGCGAGGGAAATGGAAAGCATGCGAGGCATCTGAGCATGAAGAACGCGGGCCAGGACAATGTCGTCGCCCTGAGCTCCTTTTATCAAACAGGCTCTGACGCTCGACAAGAGCTGACTAGCTTGTCAGCGGCGCGAGGTCTGCCCATCGGTAAATCTCATGCCAGACCTCGTTCGCCCATGTCACGGGTTCGATGGCGCTGAGCGTTGCTCCGAGGCGTTCATAAAGACGGGCCGCGCGTCGGTTTCCGACGATCACACCAAGCCTCAGTGTGTTGTAACCGCGAATCTTGAGGTCGGCCGCGAGGGCTCGCATCAGCAGCGTGCCGATGCCATGGCGTCTTAGGTCTCCATCGACATGGAGTGACTCGAGCCAGGGCTCTTGGTCGGGCTCGATGTAGGCGAGGGCGAAGCCGACCACCAGACCTGACGCATCCTGTGCCACCAGCAGTTTTGTGATCGGCTGCGCCGCTGCGGCGCGGATGTAGGCGAGCTGCTTGTCGTGATCGAGGAAGGGCCGGAGGACATCGGGTTCAAGGAGCGAGCTGTATGTGTCGCTCCAGCTGCGGACTTTGATGTCCGCGACTCGCTCGAGATCATCGGTGTTGCCGTCGCGTACGGAAAGGTTCACAGATGCGACTGGAGCCGGGCGCGGCGGAGATCGACGCGGGCGCCGTTCATTGGCACGCCCTCTTGCTGGAGCAGGGCGCGCTGACGCCTGCCCTGTGTGAGGCTGCCATCGGAGCGGACGACGCGATGCCACGGGAGGTCATCGTGGATTGTCGCCAGGACGAATCCAACAAAGCGCGGGGCGCGTGGATCGATGTCGCCGTAGGTTCGGACAAACCCGGTTGGAATGGCGCGAACGCGGCGGACGACCCGCTCAGTCCGCTGGTCGTATTTGGCCACGGACAAAGGATGAGTCCGGACAC
>WNGJ01001572.1_pt1 | contig 22514 bp, 21 predicted proteins | sample 5400611 | NCBI WGS metagenome assembly WNGJ01 (sample SAMN13153375, study PRJNA577476) | soil metagenome | isolation source: 40 cm soil or saprolite under Garry oak tree replicate 1 | place: USA:California | collected 2016-06-15
CGAGCGCGAGCATTTCATCCAGCTGTGACTGCGAAAAAGTTGATTCTTCACCGGACCCTTGTAATTCCACGAGTTCGCCATCCTCGGTCGCCACGAGATTGAAATCGACGGTGACAAGCTTGTCTTCTTCGTAGTTAAGATCGAGGATTGCATTCCCGTCGAGAACGCCGGCGCTGACTGCGGCGACTAATTTCTGGACCGGAGGCGCGCCGAGCTTTTTTTCCCTTGCAAGTTTCCGGCAGGCGACCGCCAGGGCCAGGCTCGCCCCGGTAATCGCGGCCGTGCGGGTGCCGCCATCTGCTTGCAAGACATCGCAATCAATCCAGATCGTCCGCGGCCCAAGTTTTTCAAGATCGACAACCGCACGCAGGGATCGACCGATTAGCCGTTGAATCTCCGCGCTGCGTCCGTCGATTCGGCCTTTTGCCACATCGCGCGGTTTTCGTGTCTGCGTCGAATATGGCAACATCGGCGCCGTATTCCGTTTCCACTTTGAAATCGTCGGGGGACGTATTCGGGTTCCCATGGTAGCTTGGCGGCAATCCCTGCCGTGTCCTGGTCAAGCGCCCAACGACAATAGGAACAGTGTAAAATAAGCGGCCGCCAGGTTTCAGAACGCGGTGCGATTCTCTTAACGCTGCCCTCGAGTCGGAAACGTGTTCCAACGTGTCGGAATGGATGATGATGTCGATCGAAGCACTCGCAAAACTCATTTGTCGCATGTCGGTCTGAGGGAAGGAATGCAGCGCGTGTCTTGGGAGAAGTCGAAGGAAGGAAGAGGTTCCCGGCCGGATTCATCTCGATCACGGTAAGTTGCCGGATCGCTGAATTCCTGGCGCAAAGGTGCTCGAGGCTGCCATCAAACCCGAACGCCCTTGTTACGGCTGCAGCCAGCGTCATCGATCGTAGATTATTTTTGCAAGACACGCAGGAGAATCCCTGTTGAAGATTGATGTAATCGACCTCGCCGGGTGACAGCTTCCAGTCATCAAGCAGCTCCGGCCATAAGATCGTCTCCGCGGTGAATTGGCGCCTGCCGCATGCTGGGCACACTTCCAAGAGCGAACTCGGCATTTAGGAAACGTGCCTGGGCTTAAACGTGGCCTTCACCGTGCAACTACGTCTTGCGATCGGGGGCAATATCAAAGCGCGCGTTCCATGTAAGCGATCTGGTCTTGAACCAGGTCGCATCGAATTCTGCTTTCGCGAAAAGTGCCCATGTTTGCCTCGGATGTTTCCAATCCAGGATCTCAAATCCCAGATTCGCTTTGGCGGCGATTCGTTCTAATGTCTCTGGTTTGAAACTCACACAATCAGGATAAACCCAGCCCGTAAGGGTTGAATCATCAGCACTCGGCAAGAAGGTGGCGACGAGAGCGCCACCGCGGGTCAGACAGTGCGATATCCCGAAAAGCCATTCGGTAATCAGGTCAAGCCCGCAATGACTGAAGATGGATTGAGCTAGCGCGAAATCGACTGAGATCTTTGCCTCAATGAGCGGCTTAGGTGAATCAGAGAAGAAAAACTTCGGGCGTTTGATTTGCACCAGCGCTTCACCGGTCTCTCTTTTGATGCCTTCCGTTACTAACCATTCGTTAGGCTCGATTCCGATATATTTGTCCTTGTTCAGGTAGGGAATTAGTAGTCGTCCGATGCGAAGCGAGCCGCACCCCACATCAAGTAACGAGTGGTGCTGCCGCAGGCCGAGCGTCGTCAGAAGATTGAACGTCATGGCCGCAATCAAATCGTAATCTTCTGGCGGGCCGACGTAAGCCCGATAATGATCGTCGCCAGGTCGGAGACCTAAACCGAGACTCTCGGAGTCGTCTGAGTGATCTACCATTGACGTTTCAGGACGCTACCGTGGAAGTTCGTTAGCGCGTCTGCAGGTCTCTCTGGAAACCCCGTCACTTCGCGCGACTCATCGAACTGACAAATACGCTTGCGCGGACGCCGCCGAAAAGAAAACGACCGAAGCTTATCACCATCAAGGGCGTCTTTCGCGCCCGGCACACTGCAGGCGTGCACAGCCTTGGCATAGAGGGCGTCCCTCGTTGTGCACTCCGAAGCCGCGCAATTCGTGAGCTCTTGTGGATCTCGGATCCGACTGAATAATTGTTCGCGGCCACCGTTCGCCATAAAGATGTATTTCCACTCATCGGTCACGATCATGACTTTGAAAAACTCCGATCCCGGAGTCTCCGTCATCCCAGCGAGAAAACGGCGCGGCTCGGCTTCGCCTCGCAAGATGCCGAGAACATCAACCCCTTCGCGTAGCTCCGCTGCACCTCCCGCTTGCGTGGCAATTCCAAAGAGATCTGACAAACTGATTATTTCCGGCCTAACGACTCCGGCGGGCAATTGCGCCGGCCAACTGATGAGGAAGGGGATTCGGCACGAGGGATCGAAGAAATTTTGTTTTTGCCAGCCGTGGTGATCGCCTAACAAATCGCCGTGATCGGAAAAGAAACAGATCAAGGTGTTATTTGAGTTGGGACTTGCCTCAACCGCATCGAGCACTTTGCCGACACAAAAGTCGATGTATGAAATTTCACCGTAATATCGGGCCTTCACGATTCTAGCCAGCTGCGTGTTGAGCGCGTCCGCCCAAATCGCGTGCCGCATATAGGGAATTTCCTCATCCATGTGATCTTGCTCGATGCTGGCTGAAACTGGTTCCGGCATTTGGTCGGGATCGTACATCCGATTAAATGGAATCGGCGGCGCGAGTGGCGGATGCGGACCGACGAGCGAGAGGAAGCCAAAGTAAGGACGGCTGTCATTGGAACCTGCGATCTGCTCGACGACGCGATCAGTCGCCCACCACTCAACTCCTAGCTCCGCTGGTAAGGGGCTTCTTTGTGGCATGTAATACATTTCGGTTCGCTCGCCCATCAGTTGTTCCAGAAAATCAAATTCCGGGTGTTCTCGTGCCAGCCACGAAGCGTAATCGTCGCCCTTGCGTGTCACCGCAGTGTAAGTTTCCTCGCTGCGAGCAAAAATTTCAAACCCGAGATCCTCGTTCCACGGCGCAGTGTGAAATTTGCCGACGCCAAATGTTCGATAACCTAACCGCGACATCGTTCGACCAAGGTAAGCTCCACAGCGCTCTTCCATTTCTTTGGGCTGACCCGCGGCAGGTCTTGGCGGCGCGTTACTAAAAACGCGAGTCGTCGGCGGCTCGCAACCGGTCCGAATCGTATATCGGGCTGCGACACAGACCGGGCAGCTCGCGTACGCTTGGGTAAATGTAACGCCGCGTCGTACCAACCCATCCAGATTAGGAGTGTAGATATCCGGGTTCCCAAGAGCAGCAATCGTGTCAAACCGCTGCTGGTCGGTCATGATGAACAAGATGTTAGGACGGTCTGAGGGCATTTTTCAGTTGGAGACGGATAGTGGGCACGACTTTCCAGGATCGCATCCCGTTAATCGTGCAAAAGCTTCGCGATATTTTGCCGAAGTCTTTCTGATGACATTCTGCGGCAACGAAGGCGCCGCCATTTCAGCCCAATCGAGCATCTCGCGATAATCGCGTGTGAAAGCCGAATTCAAATCTGTCGCGACAAATAGCAGCGTATCCCCCGGATTAAAAACTTCGCGCATTTTGCCGCTGCGTCAGCCATCGCGGCAAACATAATTGACGATTATCGTCACTGAATCCCGGCCGGCCTCGTTGTAAAACAACATACAAGCATGATTGGCCTGCGTTGGCGACCACAAGGGTCACTCCATCGGTCAGATCATATTGCCAATAGAATTTCATTTATCCCGATGATTTTCAGTCGGTAATCAATCTTACCTAATCGCTTGAAAAGACCAATGCGTTGTTCGCTGCCAGAACTGCGGGCTTCCTCCGAACGCTTTCGGAGTTGAAACATTCGAAGCTAATAAAGCTCTGCCTGATCTCGCTTTAAAGCCAGCGATCAAATCCCGCAGCAGGTAACCTTCGGACGCTCGCCGAGGAATTGCATTTGCGAACGCGAACGTTCAACGTTTGGCGTCGAACGTCCAGTAAAAACCGGGAGTCATCAGTGCAGATCGAAGCAGCGCTGAATGTCGTAAACCGCGTAGCCGTCGGACTCGAATGACGAGCGATCGCGAAACTCGGCGGGCCAGACGTTGGGATCGCCTGGATGAACCACGTACCAGCGAATGCCAGTTTCGCGGACACTGCGCTGCAAGTCCGGAATGTTTGTCGCCTGCTGCAGACTTTCCAGCTTCCGTAGCTGCTCCTGGTAAGGAGACTCTCGGAAAGCCTTGCTGGCGCTAGTCCAGACATCAAGTCTGGCTGCAAAAGAGGGCCGTTCGGCCAGACCCGCCAGGATAAGGACTTGGTCCAAATGCGAGTCTTGAGCGACGGCATTCGTAGGAAGCTGTCCGCGGATGTAGTGGGCGCAGTCGATCAGGCCGCGATCCACGCGCAAGCTGGAAAACTCATCTGCTCCTGCCCACCTTCCGCGCTGTAGCCCGGATCCATAATACAAAGGAACCCATATTAACGCGATGATACTAACAACCATCGCCCTGGTCCACAGCCGTGGACGATCCTCCGCCACCATGAGAAAAAGACGTCCTGCAGCAAGCGACCCTACCAGCCAATACACCCACACGAACGGGTGCTGCATGAATTCGTACGCATTATCCGATGTTCCATTTCTACCCAAACAAAAAGCCATCAGGAAAAGAATGACTATCGCGGCTACCGATATCCCCTCCGATACCCGCCACGTTTTCCGCCAGGCCGTGAAAAGCCAAACAATTGGAGCGACGACCGCGAAAACCCCCAGAGCATTAACCCAAAGTAAACCGAAGGCTTCCGCCAGGTGAGAAGGAAACGGCTGCCCGGCGCTGAAAACCTGATACCAACGCTCAACACGCGTACCTCTGGCCAGGTTTGCCAATATTTTCCAATACCAATCACTCCCGGAGAAATCTAGGCGCACACTCGGCCCGACATAAAAGCGGTTCGTCAACGGGAGGAGGCCTATCCCCGCCGCGGCACAACCGGCGAGCACGAGCCATTGCCAGCGTCTGCGCGGCGGCCAGACTACAACGGCAAAAGAAAACAGCAGTGGAAATGCCGCCGCGAAGACCTGAACCTTGAAGAGAGACACGAGCCCACCTACGACCGCCCCTGATGCTATCCAGACGCGCCGCCGTTCGCGCGCCCCTTTGATGATAAGTATCAGTGCTGTTCCAGCAAACGCCACGCCGTAAAGACCTGCAGGAGAAACGTGTTGGAGCCAATAGTAACCGTAGGCGGGATGGGCGACATGTAACAGCCAGGCGTCAGGTATTAGGGAGGTAGCCATGAGGGCCGCAAGTCCCGCCCCTTGATTCCACATTGCGCGGCCCAGGGCATAGCTGGCCAATCCCGTAAGGAATGACCCGAATGGCGCCCAGAAGCCTACGACTGTTTCATAAGCCCTGACATGTCCTACCTTAGCTAAACACGATGGCAGTGAGTAGCTGCCGTAATGGTAGAAGATTGCGGGAAAGCCTTTCCACTCATAGTTACCAACTTGAGCCAAAGTTTCGGACCCCAAGCTGCGCGCAACGATAGTTGCGTGGAGGAAAAAATCCGACCACGGCTTGAACACGATTGCGTCTTTGACCGTCTTCGTGGGCAAAATGAGATCTTGAGACCAGCCGGTTGCTGCAACAAGGCTCACGATCACGCTTAGCAGCCCCAGAGCAGAAAGCCGGCCACGCGGGCGATGTGGCAGAAGCTTCGGGATGCCCGCGACGGCGACCAGAAGCACAATCAGCAGAAGCCACAGTGAGAGTGGCACGAAGACCTTCCAGGCCATCCCCGCGACACAGACAACGGCAACCCCTAAGAGGAAATCGAGTGCGAAAAAGGATGGCAACCGCAGCACTGCTGTGACGATGCCACCGGCTCTGAGCAGAAGCCACGGCAGCACTGCAAGAAAAACTACGGAACGCGGGCTAAAGCTCCCACTGGCAAGTGTTATCCAGACGCTAAGGAAGGCCGAAATCGCAACGCACGCTAGCAAGCCGCATGTATCGAACCCGTGTGCGGGTTGCTGCTTTTGTTCCGCCCTCTTGGTTAGTTGCTCAATTTCACCCATCGCGCTCCTTGAAGTTTCGGGTCTAACTCTCTGGCTCAGGCTTCCTGGCAATGAAACGCGCGCACGGCGTCAATCACCTGGGCCTGTTCCGAACTGCTCATTCCGGTGAAAAATGCAAGACGCACCAGGCGATCTGCCAAATCTTCCGTGACGGGACAATCGCCCTGGCGTCCGCCAAACCGCAATCCCATCGGCGACAAATGCAGCGGCAGATAATGAAACACAGCCAAAATTCCAAGTCCTGCAAGATGCGAGATCAACGCCTGCCGCGCTTCGAATGAGGGCATGATCAAATAAAACATGTGGTAGCTTTGATCGCATTCAGGGGGGACAACCGGTAGGCGAACACCGTTCGTTTTGGCCCAGGAAGCCAACTCGCGCGCGTAGGTTTGCCAGATTTGACGCCGCATTGACTGAATCTGCTCGCGGTGTTCAAGCTGTGCGCAGAGGAAAGCCGCCAGCAGGTCTGAAGGCAGATAGCTCGATCCGACATCGATCCAGGTATATTTGTCAATCTCGCCGCGGAAAAACCGGCTCCGATCGGTTCCCTTTTCCCGAAGAACTTCGGCCCGCTGATTAAATTGTTCGTCGTTGATCAGAAGGGCACCGCCTTCTCCGCACGAGAAATTCTTTGTCTCGTGAAAACTGAGAGCTGCGAGCGGCCCAAGCGTGCCGAGATAGTGTCCGCGGTATCTTCCATAAAGACCATGCGCGTTATCCTCGACCACTGCGATCTGATGTCGGTGTGCGATCGCCATGATCGTGTCCATTTCGCATCCGACACCTGCATAATGCACAAGAAAAATCGCTTTTGTGTGCGCGGTAATGCGTTGCTCGATTTGGCTTTCATCAATGTTCAGCGTGTCCGCCCGAATATCCACGAAGACAGGCTTGGCACCGCGTAAGACGAACGCATTTGTCGCAGAGGGAAACGTGAACGAGGGAATGATGACTTCGTCTCCGGGCCCGATGTTTAAGAGGAGCGCAGCCATTTCCAGCGCGTGCGTGCAGGACGTCGTCAGGAGCGCCTTCTGAATCCCAAGCGATTGTTCGAGGAGGAGGTGGCATTGCGCGGTGAAGCTGCCGTCGCCGGAAAATTTCGGGGCCGCGATGGCGACGCGAATGTAATCAAGTTCATCTCCCGTCGCGTATGGTCGATTGAAAGGAATGCGGATCATTGTTCAGTCGCTGGCCTTTTTGCAAGAATCACAGACCGTCACTTTTCGCATTCCAGAACGACAGTCACGTACGGGATGCGCATTGGTTTCGTGTCCACGGATGCTTTGACATTTCTAAAAACCTTCTCCGCAAGCTCGCGGTACTGCTGCTCGGTTCGGATATTCCGGCCCCGATCATGAGACATAATGTACTTGGAAAACGCGCCGTGGTTCGGGACCCAACATGGATCATGCGACACAAATCGGCCTCCATTCTTTAGCGCGTCATAAGCGAACTGAATACAATCCGCGGCATCCTCATCGTCCAGGTGATGTAAGACACTGACTGCTGTCACAATATCGGCATTCTTAAATCGCAAGTCGCCGCGAAGGGAGTGTGTGTCGCCAACTACGAAAGTCCCCTTGCTGCCGTACGTGCGCTTGGCAGCAGCAATGTAATCGGGATTGATGTCGAATCCGACATACTGGACGTCCGGAAGGCACTGTAGAGCCTGCGCCGGCCCACACCCGATGTCGATCACCTTGTCGCCGGCCTTGGCCCGAACGTGGTTCTGCATAATCCTGCGACGCCCCGCATTTCCTCCAACGGCAGCTTGAAACACGTTATATAGCAATGGGACTTTCAACCAGCGCGATAATCCAGAGTCACTCTGCATGTTGGGATCAATTCGCGTTGCTGCGTCTGGTTAAGTGTGCGCGTTTCATTTCGTTGTCAGGGCTGAAGCCACTTATGAAAGTAATGTCTTGCCCCGGAGATTCTTCAACCGAGTTTGTGCAGCGTGTGCTGGGCTGGATGATTGGTGACGTGTGCTGGCCCGATGAGATATTCCGCGAAACCACGTGCGATGGCCATGCCTTCGAGGGTGAGAGCCGTCCTTGACCCACGCGTTGCGACAAATGCCAGATCAACCCTTGGCGACGATCGAGCGACAGCAAGATTAAGTAAAACATGTGATAACTCTGCTCGCACTCGGGTGGAATCGTCGAAAGTCGCACCCCATTGTCCGTAGCCCAATCGCTTAATCCTCGCACGTAATTTTCCCAGACCTGTTGACATGCCGATTGAATTTAGTCCCGATATTATCGGCGCATATGCCGCGGGTATTCATCGATCTTGCTCCAAAGGAAGGAATGCTGCGAAACGGTTAGAAGAATACCACCCCATTGGCGCACTGCCCAGTACACTTGCGAGAAGGACTAATTCGTCATCCCCCATGTGTTCCAGTACGTCAAAAGCGCCGATCACATCAAACTGATTTTCGAAAGGTATCTGGCGTGCGTCCATTTGGAATAGATCTACACCAGGCACTCGATCGGCGGCCAGGCGCAAACCCACTGAGGAAACTTCGCCGCCCCCCAAGGTAAGCCGGCGCAGCGCTTTCCCGATACCGACCAGGACGAAATCGGTTCCGCAACCAATTTCAAAAAAATTGTCGCGTCTGGAAAATAGTGTTCGAGGGCCCAGCAAAGCAAACGATTGCGGGAACGAAATCAGAAACTCCAGGGTTCCAGTTCGGCAAGTCTGCCGAAAGAACTCGCGTCGAATCCTTCGCTCTTTTCGGCCAGTTGTGGAGCGAAAGCCAAATGGCCGCCGAGCCCTTTCGGTTCGTAAAGGCAAGACGGACACTGCCAGGTCGCACCATCGAATATTTGCCGCAGTTACACCGAGTCTCATCAGAGCTTGTCATTAGTTCCCGTCTTCATCTTTAAGTCATCTCACAAATACCGATCGCAGGGTTGTAGCCGCGCCTCTGTGAGGCGCGTGCGCACGGCACACAGCGCCGTGGCTACAGCAGCTTGGCATTTATGAGATGACTTATTATCACGTCCTAGCCGATTGTAATGTCAGCGCGGATGGCGACTAGTTGGCGAGTTAGCTTGCTTCCCATCTAAAATCCTTTAAGGCGGCTACAACTCGCATCTGCTCCGCTTCAGTGAGGTCGTTATAGAATGGCAAGCGGACTAAGCGGTTGCTTACCTCTTCGGTTACGGGACAGTCACCCTTTTTCCCACCGAATTTCCGGCCCATGCGTGAGAAGTGGAGAGGCAGGTAATGAAAAACGCTACTGATTTCACGAGTGTTCAAATAAGCGATGAGTGCCTGACGCGCCTGAAGTGAAGGCAACACTAGGTAAAACATGTGGTACGGTTGCTCGCACTGCGATGGCACTGTTGGGATCTGCACACGGCGAGCGGCCGCCCAATCCCTGAGGTTCTCCTCGTAATACTTCCAAATCCGCTTCCGTTTTGACTGAATAATCTCGCGAGTTTCCAGTTGAGCGTAGAGGAAAGCCGCGAGAATATCCGACGGCAAGTAACTCGAGCCGATGTCCAGCCAGGTATATTTGTCTACCTGGCCACGAAAAAAACGGCTGCGGTTGGTCCCCTTTTCCCGAACGATCTCGGCGCGCTCGATATACTGAGGGTCGTTAATCAACAAAGCGCCGCCTTCGCCACAGGTAAAATTCTTACTTTCGTGAAAGCTCAACGTAGCTAGACAACCGAAAGTACCCAGATGCTTGCCCCTGTACTTTCCAAACAACCCGTGGGCGTTATCTTCGACTACGGGAACGCCGTGTCGCCCAGCCACCTCCAGAATGGTATCCATCTCGCATGCAACGCCAGCGTAGTGGACTACCAAGATGGCCTTTGTCCGAGACGTAATTAGACAGTCCAGCAGTTTTTCGTCCAGATTCAGAGTGTCCCGCCTTATATCTATGAAGACGGGCCGAGCGCCCCGCAGGACAAAGGCATTAACGGTGGAAACGAAGGTGAACGAAGGCGCAATCACCTCATCGCCCGGTTTGATGTCGAGGAGTAACGCCGCCATTTCGAGTGCGTGCGTACAAGACGTGGTGAGCAGTGCTTTGGGAGTGCCAAGCTCCTTCTCAAGCAGAGCATGGCATTTTTTGGTAAACGCACCGTCTCCAGAAATCTGGCAGTTAGCGATCGCTTGTTGAATAAACTCAAGCTCTCTTCCGGAGAAGTATGGGTGGTTGAAGGGAATGTTGGAGGGACGGCTCACTCTGCAAGAAGTCCGACGACTGATATGTTTAATTTTATTGTGCTAGCTACCAATGATTCCATTTATCACCCGCCCAGCTCCCGGACCTTTCGCCAAGGTCACGATCTCGTGAAAAAGAATACGCTCAAGCCTGGTACGAGCACAAAGCAAAGCTGATGAAAGGACAGGCATAGCTTAACGCAAATCAGTTATTTGTCACCATCCCAGGGAAACTCTCCCAGAGGTTCAAAGATTCGACCTCTCTTCATCCACCGCATACGATGTTCTCACCGGAGTAGCCAGTTTGGGGTCTCACATATCCTACCCCGGTGCAACTGAAGACACTTTTCGAAAAACGAAAATGTGCGTTGTGACCAGAGGCCAGCGAGTATTCCACGCCCTCCACCCCAGCTTGTTTACTAACTCCAGCGAAACCTGAATTAGACCGAGGATCCCGCCAAGACGACCCTGGGGAGCAGGACGAATCTCCACAATCTCAAATCCATGTCGCGCAATCATCTGTTTTGTGCCTTCAATCGAGAAGAGCACCGTATGCCATGGCGCGGTAAGCGCCCCAGCCAGATCGGGCAAAGGTTTGCGCTTGTTGCCAAAACGAAAAAGATTGCCGACCAGCCTGAAGGTTGCCGCGGTTGGGTGCAGCGTTACGAGAAGCCCGTCATCTTTGAGCAGCCTGTGTACTGCCGACAAGACGGCGGCATGGTTAACCAAGTGTTCGAAAACAGCCGACATTGTGAGTGCCGAGACTTGACCTTCAAATTCTCTCAACGTGTTAAGATCGCCCTGTTGGATGGGTAAGCCACGCTGCTGGGCATACGCCACCTGATCCCGTGAGATCTCAACGCCCCGAGCGTCGAATCCCCGTTGAATCATCGCATTCACGAGATGACCCCAACCAGCGCCGAAATCAACGACCATGCCATTCACCCGGTAATCTGTCAGTACCTGAATAATGCTTGCACGGTATGTTCGTGAAACATTCCGCCACTTTTCTGGATCCGAAAACTCCTTGGTCTGCTTGTACGCAACATATTCTGTTTGATAGGCTCGCCCCATCTCTGCTTCGTCCGGCATCGGAGAAAGTTGAATGGTCCCGCAAACCAAGCAGCGCATAAATGTATACGTTGAATAAGGACCGAAGAGTGTGAGTGGGCCTTGGCATACGATACAAGCCGCTGTTTGTGTCATCCGCGCCGCACTGTAAATCTTTTTTCCCACTTTCAACTCCACGTTTCTTAACTCGTCTGCTTTCTCAAAAGGAATAACCGTTGTTCTCCAACCAGTCTGTCATGATGGCTAGCCGCCAGCACTACAGCTCTATCTCGTCGCTTTTCTTGTCCCAAAACGTCACTCGCTGCGGAACGTACACTTCTCGTTCTTCTGTATCTTTCATGATTACGGCCCCAGCGCCAATCAGCGTGCGCGGCGCGATCTTGATCGAGTTGCGCAACGTGGCGTTTACGCCGATGAAACAATATTCACCAACGTCCACGTGACCCGAGACGACTATATGCGAAGCGAGAAACACGTGATCGTGGATCACAGAATCATGGGGATAGGCATAGCTCAGTTCGAACTTCGTCAGTGCCGGCATCCAACAAAGAAAGGCGAGGAAACCGGCGAACAGTCCGCCGATTATCGAGGGGTTAAAAACTAAACGAAGCAAAAACAATGCTCTTTCCCGGAATGACCGTGGAAAGACGCCCGCTTTGGCCACCTGCCATTTCAGGATCAATTGCCCGCAAACTGTGAGAACGATTACGGCAAAGATGTGTACGAAGTCGAAAAGTGATTTGTGATTAATTGCCCGGTTCACCTGTCCGTTTGTTGGGTGCAGTTTCTTTTTCTCTCTTTAGACAATTATATTATTCTTCTTTCTTCCTGTGAGGAATTCAATAGCAATCATGTATCTTTGTTCATCAGAATCCAATCGGGCCAGGCTCGTTCGGCAGAGTTGTTGGCCGAGCGAGCGCCGCTGGCCCAATTTTACGGAGGACTGGCGTCCTGGACAGCCGACAGATTGTTTGGCGAGCCTGGGGAGGAGGAGAACGGTCGAATCCGTGAGTTGCAGGAAAAAGACGAAATGAGCGACGACGAAATGAAATGGTTAAAAAAAGCGCGCCTTTTCGAGCTGCCACGCCGTACCTATGGCTGGATGGTCAGTCATGCTGCGGTCCCCTATGCGGAATGCTTGCGCGGCTCGCGGTATCGAGTTTATTTCAGCGCGCGCGATCGATACAATCGGTCCCGAACGGGATTTTTCGATTTCGATCTACAGCATCCGGAAAAAATTCTAAGTATCAGTAAGAACCCTATTTTAGACCTCGGAAGATTAGGAGCTTTTGACGATTCGGGTGCCATGCTTTCTTGGATCACAAATTACGAGAACAAGAAATATTTTTACTATTTCGGATGGAACTTGGGCGTCACAGTTCCTTTCCGAAATGCCATCGGCCTTGCTGTCTTTCAAGGCGGAGGTCAAACGGCGCGCAAGGTCTCCGAGGGCCCTATTCTCGACAGAGACATCCACGACCCATATTTCGTTTCCAATCCCTGCGTGCTTATCGATGGCGGAATTTGGCGAATGTGGTACGTCTCCTGCCGCGAGTGGAAACTGGAAGCCGGCAAACCCAAGCACTGGTACCATATCCGTTATGCGGAATCCGCCGACGGAATCCACTGGAGAAGAACGGGAATCGTCTGCATTGATTTTATCACAAGAAGCGAACATGCCATTTCAAGGCCTTGCGTCATAAAGGAAAACAACGGGTATAAAATGTGGTACTCCTATCGCGGAAACAATTATCGCATCGGTTATGCCGAATCCTCGGATGGGCTGCACTGGACAAGAAAGGACAGCGAAGCCGGAATCCGTGTGTCTCGGTCCGGCTGGGATTCCAAAATGATCGAGTACCCTTTCGTGTTTGATCATCAGGGAAGCCGTTATCTTCTTTATAACGGTAATAACTACGGAGAGACCGGTGTCGGGCTGGCCCTTCTCGCATGATGATCCATACGATTACTCGCAAGGACTTGTTGGATTTGGTGTATCGCCGCAAGGAAGAGTTCCTCGCATCGATTCGCCGGAGTTATGCGTACATCGTCCGATCTTATTACGGGCGAGAGAAGGTATTGGCCTTCAATGAATTTCTTAAAAAAATACGCCACGCATCCGAACCGTCCTGGTACCCTTGTTTGGATGGGTGTCCTGATTACCACCGTATCAATGACGAGTATCCAAAATCTTATGTCCGGGCGAGGATGCATTCCTATTACTTTCATCGCTGGAATCCAAACAGGGGTGTTTTTCAGGACTTCAAGGAAGTTTTTGAAATAAAAAATGTGCTGTCCGGGACAGACAAGGACGCTCATTATGACAATGTTCCTTCGGACGGTGTTATTTCACGCGTTGTGAGCCATCAATATCCGCGCGGCGGGGGTACTTAGCAGAGCATGTTGACCCGGTGAATCCTTTTTCGCTGATTCAAACCATCATCCAAGCGTCGGATCACGGCGTCGATTATCAGGAAGGGGGCCTGTACATCCGCGAGACGGAAACGTCGGACCCTATTTTCCTGGACGCTTACTATACAATGGGCGACATGATCATAGCTTCGCCCGACGTGCGGCATGCCGTGGCGCGGATCGATCCAAACATACCTCTGGATTGGTCTAAAGAAGATGGCCGTAGGATGATACTACCTGTCATCATCCGCTTCGATTACAACATGGACCCCAAGACAAAGCCGAGGAGCGTCGGATGATCAGGCTAAGCATCGTCTCGACGCTCTACCAGTCGGAGTCTTACCTCGAGCAGTTCCATCGCCGGGTCGTCGCTGCAGCCGAGCAGATCACGCCGGACCTCGAGTTCGTGCTCGTCGACGACGGCTCGCCCGACGAGTCGGTGCGCGTGGCGCGCGGGTTGATCGCGCGCGACAACCGCGTTCGCTTGGTGCGGCTGTCGAGGAATTACGGCCACTTCCACGCGATCATGACAGGACTTTGTCATGCGCGAGGCGAGCTGATCTTCCTCATAGACTCCGACCTCGAGGAGTCCCCGGAGGCGCTCGGCACATTCTTCCAGCGGATGCAGCAGGCCAGCCACGATGACCCGATCGACGTCGTCTACGGTGTGCAGGCGCGCCGAAAAGGACGACTTCTCGAGCGTAGTTTCGGCGCGTTCTTCTACTCGCTCTTCAACCGTCTCTCGGGTGTGAAAGTCCCGCGCAATGCTCTCGTAGCGCGGTTGATGACTCGCCGATACGTAAACGCTCTGCTGCGTCACCGCGAACGCGAGTTGTTCATGCTCGGAGTGATGGCCCAGGTCGGATTCCGGCAGGAACCGGTTGTGGTCGAGAAATCCGACACGGCGCCAACGACCTACACGTTGCGGAAAAAGATCTCGTTGGCCTTGAAGTCGATGGCTGCCTTCAGCGACAAGCCACTGACCGCGATCTTTCTACTCGGTTTGGGAATCAGTTTTGTCGCCGCCCTTGGCATGATCTTCCTCTTTATCACCTCGGTCGTCGCCTCATGGCACTACCTCGTCGGCTGGCCATCGCTCACGCTGCTCATCTCCTTCTTCGGCGGAATGATTCTGGTGTCGATCGGCACGGTCGGCTTCTACCTCGGTCGCGTGTTCGTGGAGGTGAAGGATCGTCCGGTGATCGTAATGCAGGTCGAAGAAACGGCCACGACAGGAACTAGCAGCCCCGATACTCTGACCGGAAGCGTGGGCGTGCCCCGACGAGCAATGCCCGAAACCATGCCGGATGACCATGTCAGCATCGTCACGCGATTCCTGCGGGTACTCGAGAGCAGGCTAGAAGTGCGCGGCGTGATCCACGTCGGAGCGCACCAGGGGCAGGAGGTCGACCAATATCTCGCGCATGGTTGCAAACGGATCGTGCTCGTGGAGCCGAATCCAGACGCGTGCCGCATCCTACGTGAGCGCTCCAAATCGCGACCGGAGGTACAAGTGATCGAGGCCGCCGCGCTCGACGAGTGCGGCACGGCGACGCTTCGAATCCACACGAGCCGAACCGGCAGCACCGAGCCGGCGAGTGTGCTCGAGCTGAAGCGCTTCAAGGAGATCGTGCCTACGCTGGAAACGCCGAGAACTATTGAGGTGAACGCGGATCGGCTCGACTCGCTGCTCGAGCGCTCCGGGATCGACAGCGCCGATTTCCAATTGCTGAATATTGATGTTCAGGGTGCTGAGCTGCACGTATTACGCGGGGCCGAGCGAACGCTCGCGTCGGTCGCGGCGGTACTCGTGGAAGTCCACGTCGTGGAGCTCTATAACGGCGGCGCGAGCGAGCGGGAGGTCGACGAGTTTCTGACAGAGCGCGGCTTCGAGCGTGCCGACGTCGCCTACCACGAGCTCTACGACGAGCGCGGCACGTTCCCGGCGTGGGCCGAAGCGCTGTACGTTCGCTCCCATTGAGCAGGACGTGATCGTCGAGTCGAGCTATATCCTGTGGAAAGGCTGCTTCGGCTGATCAGCTGTCCGACCGCGACAAAAACGGATGTCTTGCCGCGCGGATTCGTATCGGTTGTCAATGCAAACCCAGCGTTGGCCACTTCATTCCCGTTATAGCTCTATCTCAGAACTGCTCTTTGCAAACAATTTGGCTCTTTCCGGTAAATAAACTCCGCGCTCGACGGTGTCTTTCATGATTACTGCTCCCGCCCCGATCAGAGTCTCGCGAGCAATCGTAATAGAATCTCGCAGAGTCGCATTTACCCCTATGAAACAGTAAGGATGAATATGCACATGCCCGGAGACTACAATGTGAGAAGCAAGGAAGCAGTGGTCGTCAATCGTAGCGTCATGGCCGATGTGATTGCCACTCCACAACGTGACATCATTACCGATGCGAACAAATGGTTGAATGGTGTTGTCCTCTAAGATGAAGCAGTTGTCGCCGACAGGATGGTCGGTGAGGAAGGAACATCGGCTACTGACGTAGCTAACCAGCTCATATCCCAGCTCCTTGGCCTTGTAGTACTTTTCCGCCCGCGTCCTGTTCATCCGTGCATAGCTGAAGGCCACAAACATTTTATAATCTTGCGGTGAATAAAGCTTGGCGACCCCTTCGAATGCGACCATCGGTAGTCCAAGAAAAGACTCTCCTTTGAGATACTTTTGGTCAACCGTGAAGGCGGCGACCTGATGCTCGCTATCGCGCGTAAAGTAATAGTGAGCAAGGCGACCAATGTCGCCCGCTCCGAAAATTACCAGCCTCGCCATAAGACTCTTTGCTACTGCTTTCTTACCAAGATGGTGAACTCGTAGAGCGGATAATCGTGAATCAAAGAAACGAACCGGGAGAACTTCGTTTTACAGTAGTCGAAAAAGAACAACGGATCCGCGTAGTACAGATCGGGGCGTAGAAATTCCGGGTCGGAATATTTCGTAAGGACATTGAATGCGAAACCCCGTTTGCTTAGCCGGCTGATCGCCTCCAAGGTCCGCAACATGTAGCTCTCCCACTCAGTGGAAGACGCCTGCAACTTCACATTAAACATCCCGCTGGCCACGGTGTAATCGGCCTCGCTCAGATCCTGCTCTTTACTCACGAAAGCAACTTCTTGCATCCCGGCGTGTAGTTCGACCCCTTTGGCTATCATCCGCGGAGAAATGTCAAATCCGCAATATTGAAACGCATATCCTTCGCCCTTCAAGTAATCGGCGAGGGCGCCATAACCGCAGCCATAATCGTTGATCGTGAATGGTTGGCTGTGGTCCGTGAGCTTCAGAAGTTGGACGAATCTCAAACGTTGAGAATCTGGCGAATTCCAGTCCACCCCGCACGCCGTCGCTCCATGAAATTCAATCTTTTCGCTGTAATATCTCTCGACGTCGCCGAGGATCTTAGCGTCGTTCATCCGCCTTTTGTTGTTGTCGCTGTTCAAAGTGTGCACCGAGCAACTCTCGGTTACCAGGACGGAAGGAAGTTTCTTCGTTTCGCAGACTTCTCTAATAATAGCGTAACGTCTTTGTTTCACCCCGACGAATATTTTGAGAGGTAGCATAAAGCGTGGTAACGATTGAAAGGTCCACGTTAGAAACTCTTCATATACCTGGTGGCGCTGAGGCCTTCATTGAAAATAAGGTCGATGATGCTAACGCGTGGCTCAAAAGGAGGATAGAGCTGCCTGTACTCCGGATAGCCGGAGTAATCCATGTACGAAACGGCGATACCTTCGTTTCTAAATAATTCTTCATCGAGGTAAGCTTTTGCCGAAGGCCCCGAGAGGTACGCCGTCGCACCTGCTTGCTGGCATAAATGAACCAATCTTCCGGTTTTGTCCCCAATCAAATTGTAATCCATCGACCATGATACAGTCGTTCTTATCCCAAGGATTCGGCAAATTGCGACGATGAAACGATGGTTTATGTGCGAGAGGAGTTGGTCGTCCGTTCGCAAATACAACTCTTCAAACAACTCTTTCTGCATTGCGAAATATTTCGCCCTCGAGTAGCTATGCACGATGGTCGCCCAATGTCTCCGCTGCCAGGTCGGATCACTGATCCTTGTGTCTTTTATCTTTTGAAAGTACTTACCCTTTACTGCGACCGGTACCGTTAGCCACAGCGGCCCGCTCGAGGTCTTGATGACGTTCCTGTTTCGCCAGTCTCTAATCGTATACTGCACGTCGTCGTAGAGAATAAATTCATCTACAGAATTGATTAAATCAAAGTACCCTCGCCATGGGATATAATTCGATTGAACGACAGCTATCGTTTTGCGCATGGCAGGATCACGTCGAAAGCCGAGATACGATCGCTTGCGACGAAGAGCAGCGTATCTCCAAGGTCAAAAATTTCACGCACCTTGCCGCTGCGGACTTTTTTGGTTCCGGGAAGTTCGATTGAGGATTCTGTAGCGATCTGCATGAGCAAATGCTCAATGGTCAACGCTCAATATACAACTTTCAACTCACATGTCGCTTGTTATGTCGAGCGAAGTCGGGACATCTCTGTTCTAATCTCGAGAGATTCCTCGACTCCGCTCGGAATGCCAGAGTAATTGAGCGTTGGAGATTGAATTCCTTTATGGCCGGAATTGTCGTTAAACCGCGAGCCCGAATTTTGCATGGTCACGATTGGGTGTTTTCCAGCGAAGTCCTCAAGGTCTTCGGGGATCCGGCGGATGGGGACGTGATCTCCTTGAAAGACGGGCGCGATCGTTTGATTGGGAGCGCCATTTACAATTCCAAATCGCAAATCGTAGCGCGCCGTTTCTCCCGGCAACGGCAGGATCTCGATCTGGATTTTTTCAAACGCTGCATCGCACAAGCCGCTGATTACCGCATGCGTCGACAAATCGCTCCGAAGTTATGCCCCTTGGTCTGGAGCGAGAGCGACGGATTGCCAGGTGTAATTGTTGATCGCTATGGCGACTATTTTGTCCTGCAAACCCTCACGCTCGGCATGGACAGGCGCAAGGATCTGATAATAAACGCAATCGTCGATCTTTTTGGCGACGTCACAATTATCGAGCGCAACGACGTGGCGGTTCGGCATGCGGAAGGTCTTGATTTACGCACCGGTGTTTTGCGCGGATCCCGCAGCCGCAGGGCTTTACCGGTCGAAGTTGTAATAGGCGGCCTAAAGTTTGAAGTCGACCTTTTGCAGGCGCAAAAGACTGGTTTTTACCTCGATCAAAAGCAGAACCATGAAGCAATCGCGCAACATGCCGAAGGGCGCCGCGTGCTCAATTGCTTCACAAACCAGGGAGCATTCGCACTGGCTTGCGCCCGCGCCGGAGCCGTCGAGGTAACAGGTGTGGAAGAAAATTCGGATGTCAGGTCGCGTGGATGACATTGGGATCAGGCAACAGGAAAGGGTAGTGCGCCAAGGGCGCGCGTTTCATTTGCAAGTTGCTATCTATTTTTGTCCCCGCACAAAGCAACCATTTGCAAGGATTTCCCTGCGCAATGTGGTCTTCTCAGGATCGCTGCTTTGCCGGGTGCAGTCCAGACAATATGTATCGCGTCGGCCATCGGGGCAAAACACAAGCGACGATTATCACTCGGCACCTTCGACTACATTGCCAATCGGATTTCATTTATCCCGATGACTTTCAGTCCGTCCTCAATCTTGCCTGGTGGGTTGAAAAGACCAACGCATTTTTCGTTTCCAGAATCGCGGCTGCCTCCGAAAGCTTTCGGAGTTGAAACAGTGAAGGGTAATAAAGGCGCGCTGATCTCGCTTTGAGGCCAGCGATCAAACCCGACGGCAGGTAACTCGAACGCCGGCCGAAGAAATTGTTTGTTTAGAATGGGGGTTTACCATGCGCCTCATCTGTGATACGCATTCTATTCTACCTGGGATTTGCCTGTTTTTTGAAGCAAGAACACTTGAAGGACTCATCGACCGCCAACACCGTCGTTTGCATCGCCGGCGCGCATCGCTCAGGAACGTCGATGCTCACGAGGCTATTGCATACTTGCGGCCTCTACCTGGGCCCAGAAAACGATTTGATGCCCCCACAGGCTGATAACCCCGAAGGCTTCTGGGAACACTTGGGACTCGTGGCGCTGAACGACGAATTGTTGAATGAGCTGGGCGGCGCCTGGGACCTGCCGCCGAAAGCTGATGAGGATTTCACGCACGCCCGTCTTGATCCTTTGCGTCTGAAGGCGCGACTGCTCATCGAAAAATTTGATTCGGCAGACGTCTGGGGCTGGAAAGATCCGCGCAACAGTTTAACGCTGCCGTTTTGGCAGAGCCTCCTGTCGGGGCTGAAAACGCTGATCATCGTGCGTAATCCGCTCGAAGTCGCTTACTCGATGCGCCAGCGAAATGGAACTTCGTATTCGTTTGGTTTGCGCCTTTGGGAAATCTATAACCGGCGGTTAATCGAAACGACGAGAGCTAAAGAGCGGCTCGTCACTCATTACGATTTCTTTTTCCAAAACGCGAAAACGGAACTGCGGCGAATTGCGCAGTTCATTTGCTTGCACGATGCGGAAGTAGAAAGCGCCGCAGCGCTGGTAACAACCCGAAGACGCCACACCCATTTCACGATTGACGAACTGATCGATGCCCGCGTCTCCGCGGAAGTGATCGAGCTTTATCGCGCTTTGATTGCCGAGGCATCGCCGATGAGAAGGAACAAAGAGGCGCTGGCGACGGCTCCGCAATCTGCAAAACCCGACGACGCCGATTTGCTCCCCGGAGCAGTCACCCGACTAAATGCGTTTGTTCCAGAAAGGATTGCGCAGATCCAGGATCTCTATCGCGAACTCCTTATGCAAACCGAAGCTCGGCACAAGTCGCAAGTCGAGCAACTGACCACACATCTTGCGCGCCACAAGGCACAAGTCGAGGAACTCAAGAACCATCTTGAGCGCACCGATGAGCTTCTTCGCGACAAAACCATCAGCCTTGCGGAAAGCGAAGCACGAATAGAGGATCTGCAGAACCGTCTCCGAAAACAGTTACAAGCTGCCAAGCGGCTATGTCGGCTCTTGGACGAGGCGGATCACGCAGCGGCCCGACTTCGCTCTTCAGCGCGCTGGCAAATTGTAAATCCGGTTGCCGCGCTAAGAGCAAGACTTTCTCCCCCGCAGGCGCGAGACTTGTTAGGCTATGGCCATTTGGAAAAAATCATTTCGACTTACGAAAACTGGCTGGCCGCCCATCCTGAGGTTGCTGCGATTGATGATCAAATCCAGGCGCTCACTTCGGGCGCGCCTTTACCCGCTGCGCGGAGAGCAGCGCCCGTTGAACCTCCTGTGCCAACGCGTCCGATTGAGTTTCCAGGTCATGAGGAGGTCGAAATTTCAATCATTATTCCTGTGTTCAATCAGTTCCGTTTCACCCAGGCCTGTCTGGCGTCGCTCCAGGAGCATCAGGGAACGCAGCGGTTTGAAGTCATCGTGGTAGATGATTGCTCGACGGACGACACTGCAGAGATTGTTTCGCGCATACCAGGGGTTGTTTATCTGCGCAACGAAAAGAATTCCGGTTTCATCGCCTCCTGCAACCGCGGTGCGGAAAAGGCGCGCGGCAGACACCTGGTCTTCCTGAATAACGACACGCTTGTAAAGCCAGGCTGGTTATCGGCCTTACTCGATACGTTCACAGAGCAACCACGAACCGGCATTGTCGGCTCAAAACTTGTTTATCCCGATGGTCGATTGCAGGAAGCAGGCGGCATTATTTGGCGAGACGCGTCGGGATGGAACTACGGCAAGTTCGATGATGCCGAAAAACCGGAATACAATTATCTGCGCGAAGTAGATTACTGCTCGGCGGCGGCATTGATGATTCCCAAATCGCTGTTTGCTGGCGTGGGTGGGTTCGATTCCCGCTACGAGCCTGCGTATTACGAGGACGCCGACCTGTCGTTCAAAGTTCGGAAGGCCGGTTACAAGGTATTGTATCAGCCGTTCAGTGAGGTCATTCACTATGAAGGTGTAACCGGGGGCGTTGATCTCTCGACAGGCATAAAAAAACATCAGGATATCAACCGCTTAACGTTTGCAGAAACATGGGCTGCTGAGCTGATGACAAAACCGGCTACTGGCGATTTGACGTTTTTGCATCAGCCGCCCCCTGGCCGAAAAAACATTTTGGTGATCGACCATCATCTTCCAATGTCCGATAAGGACGCGGGATCAGTTCGGATGTTCCATATTCTTAACATCCTTCATCAGTTGGGCCATCGGGTGACATTTATTCCTGATAATCTCGCGAATATCCCGCCTTACGGGGACGAATTGCAGAAGCGTGGGATTGAGATCATTTACCACCCTTATTTCAAAAAAGTGCGTGATTATCTCATTTCGTACGGCCCCGAGTTCGACGCTGTGGTCTTAAGCCGGTGCGACTTTGCTCGCAAACATATCGCGGATACTCGGCTCTACGCGCCGCGAAGCCACATCATTTTTGATACTGTCGATCTACACTTTGTTCGCACCGATCGAGAGGCCCAGATTACGGGCAACCCGGAGACGCGAGAAAAGGCGCGCCAGCAAGAAGAGCTGGAATACGATCTCATTGACCAGGCCGATGAGACCTGGGTGGTGAGCAGCGTGGAACAGAAGCTTCTCCGCGAAGCCAGGCCAGATAAGTCTATTGAGATCGTCTCAACGATTGCCGAGGTCCCGGGCTCGAAGACCCCGTTCGCGCTCCGGCGGGATTGGCTTTTTATCGGAGGGTTCCAACACAGGCCAAACATCGACGCGGTTCTCTTCTTCGTG
>WNGJ01001573.1_pt1 | contig 22510 bp, 24 predicted proteins | sample 5400611 | NCBI WGS metagenome assembly WNGJ01 (sample SAMN13153375, study PRJNA577476) | soil metagenome | isolation source: 40 cm soil or saprolite under Garry oak tree replicate 1 | place: USA:California | collected 2016-06-15
CGGCCCGAGGTCCGCGGCGAGCAGCACCTCCTCCAGCTCCTCGTAGTAACCGTCGGCGAGCGGTGGGCTGAGCGAGCGAAGGCCGGCGGCCAGCAGGGTTCGGGTGCGGCCGCCGACGCGGCTCCAGAGACCCCCTCTTTGTTCGCTCAGCCCGCTTGCGCTGTGGTCGCCGCGCGGGTCGCGGGTTTGCGGATGTCATCGAGGCGCACCGAGACGAGGTGGGAGGAGCCGCTCTCGTCGAGGTGGATGCCATACAGCGTGGACGCGTAGGACATGGTCACGTGGTTGTGGGTGATGACAAGGAACTGGCGCTTGGTGCCGAGACGCGCCACCATCTGGCCGAAGCGGTCCACGTTGGCATCGTCGAGCGCCGCATCCACCTCATCGAGGATCGTGAACGGGCTCGGATTGACCTCGTCCAGCGCGAGCACGAGCGCCAGCGCGGCCAGCGAGCGCTCGCCCGATGAAAGCAGGGTCACGTTCTGCAGTCGCTTGCGAGGTGGCTGGACGAGTATCTCAACGCCGCTGCGCGGCCCGTCCTCGCCCTCGGCATGGCGCAGCGTTGCGCGCCCACCCGGATTCAGCTCCGAGAAGTACTCGTGGAAGTTCGCGGCGACCGCGCCGAAAACGGCTTCGTAGCGCGATTCCTCTTCCTGGCGCAGCTTCGAGATGAGGTCCTCGAGGTCGGCGCGGGCCTCGGTGATGTCCTCCAGCTGCTCGGCGAGGTTCTGGTAGCGCTCTTCCAGCTCACGGCACTCGGCCTCGGCCAGCGCGTTGGTGGGTCCGATCTCCTCGAGCCGCCGCTCGATTGCGCGCATCTCCCGCTCGCGGGCTTTGCCACCCGGCACTTCTTCCGGCGCCACGCCGTCCGGCATCCGGGAGCGGATCTCCTCCATCCGCGCCTGCAGGAGCTCCGCCTCACGCGCGATCAGCTCGAGGTTGCCTTCGAGCGTACCGGTGCGGAGCCGGGAGTCGATGCGCGTCTCCTCGAGCGCGACCAGCCGCCGCGCGCTCTCCGCCATCTCTGCCTCGTCCTCGGGGGCATCGTGCTCGGCCGAGGCGAGGACCTCGCGGGCCGACTCTGCGCCGGCACGAAGCTCGGGCAAGGACTCGATCGCCGTCGCGGCTGCGCCCTCAGCCTCCTGCAGATGCCGGCGACGCTCTTCCGATCCGGCGCTCAATCGGGTCACGTCTTCGTCGACCAGCCCAACCTGCCTGCGGAGCGAGTCGATGCGGTCGCGCCAGCGCTCGCGCTGGAGCTCCCGCTGCTGCAGCGCGGCGCGCTCCGCTGCCACCTCCCGTATGCGGGTCTCCAGCTCCCGACTCACCTTGGCCGCTTGCTCTTCGGCGGCGCCCGCCGAGCGCTCCAGGCCGGCCAGCTTCAGCTCCTCGGCCTGCTCGGCGGCGCGCGTCGTCTCGAGCATCCGCGACACCTCTTCGGCCCTCGCGGCTCCGGCGGCTTGCGCGCGGAGCTCCGTGAGGCTCGACTGCGCGGCGTGCAGGATCCGTCCTGCCTCGGCCGCATCCCCCGCCTGCGCCTCGACGGCGGCGATCCGCCGCAGCAGCTCGGCGCGCCGTGCGTCGAGCGCGATTCGGGGGTCTGCACCCGCCCTGACCAGCCCTCCTGTTCGGTAGACGCCAGCGGCGGTGACGTCGCGGCCGACGATCACGCCGCCCAGCAATCGACGCGCGATGCCCTCGTAGCCGGCCCGCACTTCCACGAGGTGGTACAGGGATCCTTCGTCGGGTTCGGGCGCGTCTTCTGGGTACAGCGCGGTGAGCTGCTGGCCGGCGCTGGTGACCGACCGCACGGCCGACTCTTCATCGGGGGCGACGATCGCGTCGACCAAAGGCCCGAGCACCGCGGCCAGCGCCGCCTCGGAAGCCGGCCTGGCGGTGACCACGTCACCCAGCCTGAGACCATGCCCCGAGGGAGGTCTTGCCGCATCGATGCCGCCGAGCTCGGCCTGGAGCCTGGCCAGGGCCACGACCGCCTGCTCTGCCTGCTTTGCCCGTTCCTGGGCGAGCGCCGCAGACGTCTCGACATCCGCCAGCGTGGAGGCGGCGGCGACAGCTCTGGCAGCCTGCACCGACTGCTCCTCGAGGAACTCGCGCCTGGTTCGCAGGGCGGCGACCGATGATGCTGCGAGCGCCGCCGCGCGCCGGGCCTGCTCTGCCGTCCGCTGCGCCTCGTGGGCAGGAGCTGTGTCCGGCTCATCCGGCGGGGAGGGAATTTCGGCCGCCGGGTCGATGGCCTTTTCCGCCTCGCCGAGCTCGCCGCTCAGCTGCGACCTGAGCGCCGTCGCGGCGTCGAGGAGCGCTTGGGCCTCGTTTTCCGAGCGGCGCGCCGCGTCAGCGACGGCGCGGCGGTTCTCGACGCGCTCCTCGGCCAGCTGCAGCCTGTGCTCGGCGTCGGACACCTGGAGCCGCACCTGCCCCAGCGTCCGCTGCCGGGCGAGGCGCCGATCCTGCGCCGACTGCATGGCGGTGCGGCCCGACTGGAACTCGTCCTCGGCGATGCGCGCCTGTTCGCGCGCCTCCATGAGCTTGCGTTCCAGCCCCTGCACCTGCGAAGACGCGCGGCGGTGGGCATCGCGCGCCTCGCGCCACTCCTCCCAGACGATGCTTCCCCGCAGCAGCTCCAGCCTGGCGCCGGCGTCGGCGGCTTCCCGGGCGGCTGCGGCCTGGGTGCGCAAAGCCTCGAGTCTGGGCGCCAGCTCCGACTTCAGGTCCTCGAGCCGGAGGAGGTTCGCCGCCAGCTCCTGCAGCTTCTGCGCGGCCTCCTGGCGCCGGGTCTTGACGCCTCGGACCTGAGCCGCCTCCTCGAGCAGCTGCCTGCGTTCGCCGGGTGAGCACACCACGATGTGCTCGATGTCGTGCTGGTCGATGATCGCGTACGAGTCGACGGTGAGGCCTGTGGAAGCCAGGAGGTGGATGAGGTCGCGGCGCCGGATGCGCGCGCCGTTGAGGAAGTAGTCGCTCTCCCCGTCACGCTCGACGCGGCGCTTGATCGCCACCTCGTGGTAGTCGACCGGCAGCCGCCCGGCGGTGTTGTCGAAAACAAGCGTGACGTCGGCGAACGAGGCGCGGGAGCGGCGCTCGCCACCCGCGTAGATGACCTCCTCCATCTTCCGGCCCCGGATGTCGCGCGCCTGGCCGGAGCCGAGCACCCATTTGACGGCGTCGACGATGTTCGTCTTGCCTGAGCCGTTGGGGCCGACGATGGCGGTCACGCCGCCGTCGAACTGGATCTCGGTCTGCCGGGCAAAGGTCTTGAAGCCCAGCAATTGCAGGGACCTGAGGAACAAACTGGCTGGGAGGTTAGCAGATGTAGGGGTCAACCGCCCCTCCAGCACCAGGCGTGGCGCTTCAGTCGATCGGTTCGCCGAACTGGCGGCTCCGAGTTTCCGCCACCTGGGGCTCGCGCCCCTCGGGCGCGGCGTGAAGCGGCACCACCTCGGCTGGCGACGGCTCCGCCGCCGAAGGTGAGGCTTCGCGCTTCCGGCGCGGAGCCCGCCGGGTTCGCGTTTTGGCGGGCTTGGCCGCGGGCATCTCCGTCACCGAGCCCACCAGGCTGTCGAGCGCCGCGTGTGCCGCCTCCTGCTCCGCCTCCTGCTTGCTGGCGCCGTGGCCGGTGCCGAGCGGCTCAGCGCCCGCGAAGACCACGGACGTGTACTCGCGGCGGCTGCCCACGCGCGCCCCTTCGCTGTCGTAGACGGGCGTCTCACCGAATCGTTCCTGGGCGACCTGCTGCAGGCGGCCCTTGAAATTCTCATCCCGGAGCGGCGATGGCACGGATCGGTACCGGTCCAGGTAGTAGTGGTACGCGGCGTCATAGCCGGCGTCCAGAAACACGGCCCCGAGCACCGCCTCGAATGCGTTTGCGAGCAGCGACTTGAGGTTGCGGCCGCCTCCCTTGGCGATGCCCTTGCCGAGGTAGAGATAGCTGCCGAGGTCGAGCTGCTCCCCGAGCAGGGCCAGTGTGTTGGTGTTGACCATCGCCGACCGGGTCTGCGTGAGCTCGCCTTCGGTGGCGCCCGGATGGTGCTTGTACAGGTACTCGGCGGTGATCAGCTGCAGGACGGCGTCGCCCAGGTATTCGAGACGCTCGTTGTCTCGCGGCGAGACGGAAGGATTTTCATTCGCAAACGAGCTGTGCGTGACGGCCTCGAGGAGGAGGCCAGGGTCGCGAAAGTGAATCCCGATCTTTTGCTGAAGGAGCTGCAGGGACTGGGCGAGGGGTGCAGCCTGAGGCTGTGCTATGAGCCGGCCTTCTCCTGGATGTACTCCCAGGCCTGTCCCACGGTGGTGATCTTCTCGGCGTCCTCATCCGGGATCTCGAGACCGGTGTTTTCCTCGAATGCATAGATGAGCTCGACCAGGTCAAGTGAGTCGGCGTTCAGGTCTTCCTGGAACGACGCGTCCATCGTCACCTGCTCGGGTTCGCATCCAAGGCGCTCGACGATGATGTTCTTGAAGTCCTCGAAGCTCAGCTTTTGAGTTTCCATACGCGGTCTACTGTACACGAGCACGCGAACTCGACACCGGCCTCGGGCCGGGGCTCCGTGCGGCCCCGGCCCGACCTTTCAAATGCTCTATCGGTTCGTCTTGACCGCCTGCTGCGGTGGCGCAGGAGCCATGCCGAGCTGGGTCATCAGCTGCACCTGGTCGTACATGAGATGCAGTCTCTTGACGAGACCTCGATCGATCTCGAAGATCTGCACGAACTCGCCCTTGACCTTGCGGCCGGTCGCGGGCACGTCGCCCATCGGCGTCTTGAGGATGCCGTTGTGGGTGCCAGTGAATACGCCTTCCACGATCACGTGGTTGCCCTGTGTGAAGATGTTCTTCGACTCCACCCGAGCGTCAGGGAACGCGCTGATGAAGTTCTGGTTGTACTCCTTCACCGCCTGCGGTCCCTTGAGCTTGATGTCTCCAGGTGCAGTCATTTCGGTGTCGGGCGCCGACTCGCGCGCGATGGCTTCCATGTCGTGCGCGTTGAATGCCTTGTTGCCTCGCTCGACCACAGACCTGGCCTCGATCTGGGTTGACGTCGCCACCTCGTAGAGCTCCCGCTTCGGCTCGCCAGCGCCAGCCATGTACTTCTTCATCGACCCGATGAGCTTCTCGGCCTTGGGCGCAAAGGACTTCGCGGCCGCCTCGTCCTCATACAGCGCGATCGAGATGGCATCGCCCGTCTCGCGATTGAGAAGCAAGAACGCGGACCGGGCGCCCGGGTGGGTCGAAATCGCCGGCAGCGCCGTCTCCTTGTATTCCTTGATGGCTTTGTCGAGCTCCGATTTCTTGTAATTGGATTTGACAACGCCTGCGTTCATATCTCACCTCCGTGAGAACCACGTACTGCGAGGTGATCGCGTGTCGAATCGAGGCGATCACCTGATCCGACGAGCGCCGCACGCGTGCGGCTACAGGGGGATTGTGCGCTCCGCCTTGAGAGCCAGGTCAAGGCACAGTAACCGGGTAGGCAACCAAACGTAGCCTCAGGCTGAGATCGACAGCTCCTGCAACGCGGCGGGGGTGCCCACCGCTACTGCCGTCCGGCCCGGAGCCAGCTCGCGCATCATCCCGGTCAAGGCCCGCTTCGGACCGACCTCGAGGAACGTATCGCAGCCCATCTCGACGAGTGAGGCCACGCACCCCGCCCAGCGAACGGGTGAGCGCAGCTGCATCTCCATCACGTGCGGGACCCGGTCGCCGCCCTGATGGGGACGACCGGTCAGGTTCGCCATCACGGGGACGCGAGGCGCACGCCAATCGATGCGGTCGAGCGCGGCACGAAGCCGTTCTGCCGCGGGCGCCATCAATGGGGTGTGAAAGGCGGCGCTCACGTTCAGCGGAATGACCCGCTTTGCTCCCGCGAGCTGCAGGCGCTGCGTCGCCACCTCCAGCCCCGTCGTCGTCCCCGCGATCACTGTCTGGGTCGGCGTGTTGTAGTTGGCCGGCCAGGCGTCGTTAATGCCGGCGAGCGCAACCTCGATCGCCTGCGCATCCAGTCCGAGCACCGCCGCCATCGAGGTGGTGCCCGCCGGCGCTGCTTCGGCCATCGCCTTGCCGCGCTCCACCACCGCGGTGATCACCTGAGGCGCATTGACCGAGCCCGCGGCCGCCAGCGCCGCGTACTCGCCCACGGAATGTCCGGCGGCGGCGACCGGCTCGATGCCGCCGCGCCGCAGGAGAACGGTCAGGCCGAGGCCGGCGAAGCACAATGCCGGCTGCGCGTTCTGGGTCAACCGAAGCTCGTCATCGTCGGCGGTGGTGAGCAGGCGGCGGAGGTCGACGCCGGCAGCGGATGCGCATTCATCGCAGAGCTCGCTGACCTCGGAGTCCTGGAGAAGGTCGACCCCCATGCCAGGCTGCTGCGAGCCCTGGCCGGGGTACAGGAACGCTATCCGGGTTGCCACGCCAGCCCCTCCGGCGCTTCCGCGCCACCTCCCCATGAATGGGGAGGAGACTGTGCCGTTATTCCTTCGCCTTGAGGACTTCGCGACCGGTGCCCGGACCGTAGTGTCCGCAGTTCGGGCAGATGCTATGCGGTCGCCTTGGATGCTTGCAGTTCGGGCAGGGCTGAATCTGGACGAGGGCCAGCGCGAGGTGGGAGCGGCGGCGGCCCTTCTTCGACTTGGACAGCTTGACCTTGGGTAGCGCCATGAACCCCGGAAGTTTACGGGAACCAAGGATCCGGACGCCGGGGACCGCGGTGCCTAGCTGCCCGTCGCCTGGTCGGGTCCTTCCTCTGCGGTCGGCTGGTTGGCCTGCAGCGCCTCCACCCCACGGCGGACGGTGGCCAGCGTGCGGCCCAGGTGGGCCTCGAGCTGCTTCAGCTGCTCGAGCGCGTACCCCTCGGCGTCGCGGATGATCTGGTCGCCCTTCGCCTGCGCATCTTTCACGACCTGGGCGGCGTGACGCTCGGCGCGGCGCAGGATCTCATGCTCGGAAGCGGTCTCCTCGGCGCGCTCGTTTGCGCGCGACATCGTCCTCGCGGCCTCCGCGTGCGCCTCGGTCATGATCCGCTGCTGCTCGGAAACCGTCCAGTTTGCCTGCTTGATCTCGTCCGGAAGGTTGAAGCGGATCTGGTCGATCAGCTCCATGAGCTCGTCCTCGTTGAGCATGATCTGAGTCGAGAGCGGGACGTGGCGCGCGTTCTGGATCAGGTACTCGAAACGGTCAAGCAGCTCGTCGACCTTTATCTGAACTTCTCCTTCAACGCCCTCGCCACCGGTGGCGGCACGAGGTCGGAGACCTTGCCGCCATAGCTCGCGATGTCCTTCAAGATACTTGAGGAGACGAAGATGTGCGCGAAGCTCGACATCAGGAAGACGGTATGGATGTCGGGTGCAAGCTTCCGGTTCATCAGCGCCTGCTGCAGCTCGGCGTCGAAGTCCGAGTAAGCGCGGAGACCCTTCACGAGCGTGCTCGCCCCTAGCGAGCGCGCGTACTCGACCGTGAGTCCCTTGTAACTCGAGACCTCGACCCGGTCCCGGCCATTCAGCGAGGCCTGGATCAGCTGGAGGCGCTCCTCGACTGTGAACAGCGGCTGCCGCTTCTCCGGGTTGGCCGCCACCGCGACGATGAGCTTGTCGAAGATTCCAAGCGCGCGATTGACGACGTCCAGGTGGCCGTTGGTGAACGGATCGAAGCTTCCCGGATAGACGGCGATCTTGGAGTTCGGGATCTGGTTGCTGTTGCGAGCCATCATGGACGGTAGACCGTGACCATCGTGTCGCCGTAGCGCCGTTGGCGGTCGACCTTCAAGCGCGACAGCGCGGGGGCCTGGTGACGCCGCGAATGCTCTGCCAGCACGGTCACGTTCGTGACCTGACGGTCGAGCGATTGGAGAGCGCGGTCCAGCACGACATCGTCGTACGGCGGATCGAGAAAAACGAAACGGGCCGATCTCACCGCCTCGGGTGAGGCTTCCAGCCAACGCACAACGTCTCCGCGGATGATGTTCGCGCGCTCCTTGAAGCCGAGAGCGTCCAAGTTCTGCCGCAGGATAGCAAGACCGCGCGGTTGCTGATCCACGAACGTGACCCTGGCCGCGCCGCGCGACAGCGCCTCGATGCCCAGCGCACCCGAGCCGGCAAACAGGTCGAGCACCTCCGAGCCTTCGATGCTTGGCCCGACCATGTTGAAGATCGCCTGCTTCACCATGCCCTGAGTCGGCCTGATGTTCTTCGGCGCCTTGAGGCGGCGGCCTCGCGCCTCTCCCCCGCTTACACGCAGCCTGGACATCAGGACGCGAAGACTGACATCAGGAATGGACACCGATCTTGCCGTCGTCCCTCATGACGCCGATCCTGGCCGCCGATTTCACCGCAACCTCGAATCGATCCGCGTTCTCCCGTGGGATGGCGACCAGCAGCCCGCCGCTCGTCTGCGCGTCGCAGAGCATCATCTGGTCGAGCTCGTCCGCCCCACCCCAATCAACCTGGTCGCGGTAGGCGGCGTGGTTGCGGCGGCTGCCGTCGGGAAAGATGTCGTGTTCGGCCAGGTCCCTGACGCCTTGCATGAACGGCACGGCATGCAGCTCCACGTCTGCGCCCCCTTTCAGGTTGAGCAGATGGCCGATCAGCCCGTAACCCGTGACGTCGGTCGCTGCCGTGGCGCCGGCCGCGAGCATCGCTTCCGACGCCTGGCGGTTGAGCGTGGTCATGACCTCGATCGCCTCGCGCTCGAGCGACGGCGGGCACAACCCACGCTTGATCGCGGTCGTCACGAGACCGGTGCCGAGCGGCTTGGTCAGATAAAGAACATCACCGGCCCGCGCGCCGTCGTGGCCGACCATCCGGTCCGGATGCACCTCGCCGATCACCGTGTAGCCGAACTTCGGCTCTGCGTCGTCCACGGAGTGGCCTCCCACGACCGGCACGCCCGCCTCACCCAGCTTGCTCGCGCCACCGCTGACGATCTTTTCGAGGAGGCCGGCGCTGAGCTTCGCGCGGGGGAACGCGGTGATGCCCAGCGCGAAGAGGGGACGCGCCCCGACCGCATAGACGTCGCTGAGCGCGTTGGCAGCGGCGATCGCACCGTATTCGAAGGGGTCGTCAACGATCGGCGTGAAGAAATCGACCGTCGCCACAAGCGCGCGGTCGGGCGCGATGCGATAAACCGCGGCATCATCGCGCGCGGCCGCACCGTGCAGCACGTTGGGGTCGACGATCGGGGGCAGCGCCCCGAGAACCTGCCCTAGCTCCACCGGGCTGAGCTTGCAGGCTCAACCGGCCCCGTGGCTGTACTCCGTCAACCGCAGCGGCGAAAGCTGCTCCATTGGTGTGCTAAGTATCGGGGGTGCCTCATGCACGCCCCCACCCGGCGGCTTCGCCGCCGACCTCCCCGCAGGGCGGGGAGGTGAATATTTCTGACTGATGCCTCTCGTGTTCGCGGCCATCGCGCCGCATGGAGGGATCGCGGTCGCCGAAGCCTGCGCCCCCGGCGAGCGTGAAGTGGCCGCGGTCACGCGCGCGGGGCTGGAGGAGCTCGGCCATCTCTTCACGTCATCCCAACCCGATGTGGTCATCGTCGCCACGCCGCACAACGTGCACATCGCAAACGCCCTGGGCGTGATCGTGGCGAGCCGCGTGGCGGGAAGGCTGAACGGAGTCATCCCGCCCGTTGGGCTCGACCTACCCTGCGAGTCAGAGCTCGCGCGGCAGGTGCTCGAGTCCTTCGGCGCCGCGAGCTTGCCCGCGGCCGGGGTGAGCTTCGGAACCAACGAGCCGGGGACCGCGGTCGCGCCGATGGACTGGGGCGTGCTGATTCCGCTCTGGTTCATGGGCGGCCGGCACGATCCGCCGCTGCCAGTCGTCGTCCTGACTCCCGCCCGCGAGCTTTCGGCGTCGGATCACGTGAGGGCGGGCGCCGCGATCGCCGCGGCCGCGGCCAGGTCCCCTCGGCGCGTCGCGTTCATCGCCAGCGCCGACCACGGCCACGCGCATCTCGAATCCGGGCCGTACGGGTATCACCCCGCCGCGGCGCGCTACGACGCGCTGGTCTGCGAGCTCGTGCAAACCAACCGGCTCGACGGCCTGGTCGAGATCGAACGAGGTCTCGTCGAGGATGCGCAAGCCGACAGCTGGTGGCAGATGCTGATGCTGCACGGGGCCACGCCTGGATGGCACGGGACTCTTCTCTCCTACGAGGCGCCTACCTACTTCGGCATGCTCACCGCCGTGTACGTGCCTAGCTGATCGAGGTCATCTCGAGCCGGCGCGCGACGCTCGACTTGAGCAGAGAGTGGTGCTCGAAACCAGGATCCGACTCGAGGATCCTCTCCGCCTCCTGACGCACCTCGCTCAGCAGCTCGGGCTGGAGCAGCGCGTCCATCGCGATGTCAGACATGCCGTGCTGACGGGGACCCATCAGCTCGCCCATGCCCCGGATTCTCATGTCCTCTTGCGCCAGCTTGAAACCGTCGCGGATACGCGTCAGCAGCTCCAACCGGCCAAGCCCGGCCTCCGACGGATCGTCGGTCAGAAGCAGGCACCGGCTCGCAGCCGCTCCGCGGCCGACCCGACCCCGGAACTGATGGAGCTGCGCCAGCCCGAAGCGTTCCGCGCCCTCGATCATCATCACGGTCGCGTTGGACACATCGACTCCGACCTCGACCACGGCGGTCGCGACCAGCACCTGGATTTCGCCCGCGACGAAACTCTGCATCACCGCTTCCTTTTCCTTGAGGCGGCCGTGGATGAGGCCGAGGCGCAGGTCGGGAAACACGTCTTTCTTCAGGCGCTCGAACTCCGCGGTCGCCGACCGCGCGACCACCGCTTCTGATTCTTCGATCAGCGGACAGATGACAAATGCCTGGTGACCGGCCGCGACCTCCGCGCGGACGAGTTCGTATGCGCGTTGCCGGTTGTCGGCGGCGACGACCTCGGTCTCGACCGGGGTTCGCCCTGGCGGCATCTCATCGATCACGGACGTCGTCATCTCGCCGTAAAGCGCCAGCGCCAGCGTGCGCGGGATCGGGGTCGCGGTCATGGCCAGAAAGTGAGGCCGGCCGAGCCCCTTGGCGCGCAGCAGCTCGCGCTGCCGCGTGCCGAACCGGTGCTGCTCATCCACCACGGCAAGTCCCAGGTTCACGAACTCAACGTCATCCTCGATCAGGGCATGAGTGCCAACGACCAGCGCGCAGTGGCCTGACGCCGCGGCCGCGCGCACACGCCGGCGCTCCGCGGCGGTCTGGCTGCTGACCAGGAGCTCCACGATCAGGCCGGGAAAGCTGTCCTCGAGGTAGGAGCGGAAGCGGCGCAGGTGCTGCCGGGCGAGGATCTCGGTCGGCGCCATCACGACCGACTGCAGCCCGGCCGCATGGGTCATGGCCGCGCACGCGGCGGCGACGGCCGTCTTGCCCGAACCGACGTCCCCGTTCAGCAGGCGGTTCATCGGGACCGTCTTCTCCATGTCCTTGAATGCGTCCCAGGTCGCCTTGCGCTGCGCCTGCGTCAGCTCAAAGCCGAGTCCCGACTTGAACGCTTCGATCACGTCCTGCTTGTAAGCGATGGGCGTCGCAGGCTCGGCGGCGATCTTCGCGCGCATCAATGCAAACGCGGCCTGGAGCTCGAACAGCTCCGCAAACGCCATGCGGCGCCTCGCCTCCCGATAATCCTCTTCGGTCTCGGGGTGCTGGCCGCGACGCACCGCCTCGACGACTTCGAGCAGGCGATGTCGCTGCCGCACCGACTCGGGAAGGAGTTCCTCGAGCTGACCAGCCAGCGGTAGCGCGGATTCGATCCAGCTCCTCATCTTCCGATTGCTGAGGCCGTCGACCAGGTGGTACTTCGGCATCATGCCGCCTACCCGCGAAGGCTGGACGTCGCCATTGCCGTCGAGCTTTTCGTGGTGCGGGTTCTGCATCTCGAGCCCCCCGCCGAACCCGCTCTTGACCATGCCGGCGATGGCGACCCTGTCGCCCTTGTGCAGCTGCTTGGCCACGAACGGTTGGTTGAACCACGCGACCCGGATCCGGCCGCCGCTGTCGTCGCTGACCGTCGCTTCCGTGAGCTTCATCCGCTTGTGCCTGGTTATCTTTGGCGCGATCGTGGTGACCGTGCCCACGACAGTTGCCTGAGTTCCAGGCGCCAGGGAATCGATGGGAGTCGGCCCGCCGTACGTCTCCCAACCGAAAGGCAGCGTGAGCAGCAGGTCGCGGATCGTTTTGACGCCCAGCTTCTCGAGCCTCTTGACGTCTGGAGCGGTCACCTTGGGTAGGTTTCCGACCGAGGCGTCGAGTGTGCGTGGCAGAACCAGGATCCCCATCTACGGTATGTTCCAAAAAATAACCGTCGTGCAGCGAAAGCGAATTGAGCTAGTCCTCATCGCCATTCTGATCATCGGAGTCATCGGCTATGCCGGTGCCGGCCTCGTCTACGCGGGAGCGCGTGTGGCGACGGCCGATCGCACCCTGAACAGCGTCGTCTCACACCAGAACAAATTGAATGCAACCTTCGCCGACATCAACTCGCAGCTCGGCGCGCTGACGAGCAACCCGACGTTCAAGCCGCAGGACGCGGTCGCTCTCGTCGACAGGTCGGTGGCGAACTCGGAGGTGGCGAGCAAAACCATCACCGAGGATGACGCGTCGCTCAGCACCGCGTTGAAAGGGCTCGACGACCACGGCTGGCTCACGTTCGTCGGCCGCAGCAATCTCGATCGAGAGGCGACAAGAATCGGACACGCGCGCAAGGCCCTTGCGGCCGCCCGGACCATCGCGGCGGACAAGGCACTCGAGGGCCATTTCTGGCACGGGTTGTACAGCGGGCTGGCGGACCTCGCGACGCTGAACGGCCAGAGCACGGCCGGCGACCTCGGGGCGGCGAGGTCGACGCTCGGGACCATGAAGGCCGACGTCGACCTGGCGGCGAAGCAGGCCGGGGCACCGCCGCTCCCGGCCGACCTGAACGCTCTCATGATCGACCTCCAGGCCTTCGTCAACGACTATGGAAAGCAGCTCGACGCCCAGATCGCAGGTGACGATGCGAGCGTCGCCGTCTACCAGGCAAACGTGCAGGCTGACCTCGCCAAATTCGCCACGTACGACATCGACGCCATCGGCAAAGAGATCGATGCTTACTACAAGCCTTTGATCGAGCGCTTCAACTCGGAGATTGCCGCGGCGACGGCGTAGCCGACCGCATCGCCTCTGCCCGCGCGAACCAGACGAGCTGACCGGCCAGGAGCAGCACGAGCACGACGAGGGCCGGAGCTCCCAGCCTGGAGACGGCGAACCATCCCACAGCGATGATCACAACCACGACCGCGCTCTGCAGCCAATCGCCGACGAACAGGCCGATGACCCGTGCCGCGGCCCCGCGAAGAAAGCTCACGCGATCGCGGGCCTCCTGATCAGCGTGACCGCGAGCCGTGATGCGATGAAGAACACCGCGGCCAGGCCGAGGATGGAGATGAAGTCCAGGGGCCAGGACGCCCCCATCCCCTCCGCGGCCCAGAACGTCCCCAGGCTCGTCAACAGGATGCCGACGGCGTACTTGAGCGTGTTCTCGGGAACCCGGGCCAGTGGTTTGCGTACAACCAGGCCTGTCGCGCCGACGACGGCCGCCGCGACCAGTCCGCCGGCGATCGCCGCTGGAAAGCCGTGGCCCGTGCCCCCGACCGCGATCACGATGAAGACGACCTCGAGCCCTTCGAGGAAGACGCCCTTGAGGGCCAGGACAAAGCCGACCCAGTCGCGGCGGGCGACGGTCTCACCGAGCTGGTTGACCGTTTGCTGGTAGGCGCGGTCCTCGTCATGCATGGCCACGACGCCCGCCGAGCGCAGCACGGCTTTGTGCAGCCAGCGCAGGCCGAACAGCAGCAGCAGCGTGCCGACGAGCAGCTTGAGCGCCGATTCGGGCACGGTCGTGACGATGAGCTGTCCGAAGAGGATCACGAGCACCGCCAGGGACACGATCGCCACCAGCGTTCCGAGCAGCGGCTCGCGCCAGCCGCGGGTCAGGCCGACCGCGAGCACGATCGTCAGCGCCTCGGTCGACTCGACCGCCGAGCCCAGGAAGGCGGCCCCAAAGATGAATAGCTGCTGACCCATGGCCCATCCAGAGATTAGGGGTTTAATGGAGCTCGTTGCGACCAGGGCTTTACCCGGACGACTCCATCACGAGGCGGGTCAACCGCGAGAACATCCTGCTGCTCGGTGGCGGGCGCGCGCTGCTGATGCAGCTTGCGCATCCGAAGGTCGCGGCCGGAGTGGACGAGCACTCGGACTTCCGGTCGCATCCGGTCCGCCGGCTGCGAAGAACCATCCGCATGACGATGGCGATCGTGTTCGGTGATCGGGACACCGCGACGGCTGCCGCGCGGGCTGTCAACCAGACGCACTCACGCGTCCGGGGAACGGGCTACCGCGCACTCGATCCCGACCTGCTGCGGTGGGTTCACGCGACGCTGGTCGACTCGGCGCTGGTCACGTACGAGACCTTCGTCAAGCCACTTTCGGAGCGCGAGCGCGAGGACTTCTTTCAGGAATCCAAGCTGCTTGGCGAGCTCCTGGGCATCCCTCGCGCCCACTTTCCTGAAACCCTGCGTGAGTTCCAGGCCTATCTCGCGGCGATGATCTCGGACGGCACGGTGCGCGTGGAAGCTCGCGCCCAGGACCTGGGCCGGCTGGTCGTCCGGCCGAAGCTGCGGCTCCTGCCGGGGCCGGCCATGATCCCGTTCGAGGTCGTCACGGCCGGCCTACTGCCGCCAGCGCTACGCGAGCAGTACGGGCTCTCATGGGGGACCGCCCAGCAGCGCATCTACCGGCTGATGGTGATCGCTTTGCCGCGCATGGTCGCCGTGACCCCTCCGGTGCTGCGGGTCTGGCCCCTGCCTGGACACAACGTGCAGCTCGAGCCGAGTTTGGGGCTCTCTACTTAAGGTTGCCACCAGGGCCCCTCCGTCTGGCTTCCCCAGACACCTCCCCATGAATGGGGAGGACAAGTCATCTCGATTGCGTCTTGATGTAGACCAGGCCCAATGCTTTCGGGCCCGTGTGCGTGCCCAGGACGCATCCGATCTGGCCGACCGGGACCTCGAGGTCCGGAAACTTGTTGCGCAGCTGGGCCGCGATCGCCTCCGCTTCCTCCGGCGCCTGCGCGTGCATGACCGCAAGCCGCTCCACGGGCTGTTCGGCGCGGACGAACTCGATCATCCGCGCGATCGCGCGCGAGCGGGTTCGCACCCGGTCGACGGACTTGATCTCGCGATTCGCGACCAGGAGCAGCGGCTTCAGGTCGAGCATGGTCCCGATCATGGCCTGCGCCCGGCTGACCCGACCGCCCATCTCCACGTAGCGGAGCGTGTCCAGGAGCGCGAGCACCCGGCACCTCGGCACGCGCTGCTCCACGGCCGCGGTCGCCTCGGCCAGGCTCGAGGATTCCGCCGCGATGCGGCACAGAAACGCGATCGGCATGGACACGGTCTCGCTGTCGACGACGTTGACGGTGAATCCGTCGACCGATGAGGCCCCGACCCGTGCCGCCTCCGCTGTGGCAGAGAGCTGCGCGCCGATGTGAATCGAGATGCAGCCGTCGTGATCTTGCGCCAGGCGTCGATAGACATCGGCGAACTCTCCGGGCGAAGGCGCCGATGTCGTCGGCAGCGACGTCGAGGCAGCCAGGCGCCTGAAGAACTCCTCATCGGTCATGTCGACACGGTCGCGAAACGTCTCCTGGCCGAACAGGACCTTGAGCGGGACGATCTCGATTTCGTACCGGTCACGCCACTCGTTCGGCAGGTCGGCAGTCGAGTCGGTGACGACCGCGAAGCTTCGCCTCAAGCGCCGGCTATTCGACCGAGAGGATGAACGGGTAGTGCTGCTGGTCGCCCTGCTGCACCTCGACCTCGAGGCCTGGATAGTTCGTCCGGATCTCTGACTCGAGACGCGCGAGCTCATCGTCGCTCGCCTGCTCGCCGCGATAAACCGTGACGAGCTCGTATGCGTCCGGCCCGAGCTTGCCCAGCGCCTTCTTCACGACTTCCGGATAGTCGTCGCCTGCGAACTCCAGCCGGTCGTTGATGAGACCGATGACGTCGCCCTTCTTGACCCTGACGCCGTTGGATCGTGTGTCGCGGACCGCGTGGGTAACCTCGATCGTCTGCACGCGTTCAGCCTCCGCCTTCATGGCGCGGAGGTTCTCATCGCCGCGCCGCTCGGGCCGAAACGCGACCACCGCGGAGACGCCCTGGGGCACGCTGTGCGTTTCGACGACATGCAGCTTCTTCTTGGTCAGCCCCACGACCTGCTTGGCGGCGGCGATGACGTTGCCGTTGTTGGGCAGCAGGAGCACTTCGTCGTACGGGACCGATTCGATGGCCGTGAGCATGTCCTTCGTGCTGGGATTCATCGTCTGGCCGCCTTCGATGATCGCGTCCACGCCCAGGCCCTTGAAGATCTCGACCAGGCCGCGCCCCGCGACCACCGCGACGAGGCCGACACCGTTGGCGCGTGCGGGGCGGGCGCCCGACGCGGCGCCAGCGGTCTCGAGGATGCGGCGGTGCTGCGTCGACATATCGCCGACGTTGAGCTTCAGCAGCTTGCCGTAGCCCCCCGCGAGGTTGATCACGCTGGTCGGGTCGTCGGTGTGCACGTGCACCTTGACGAGCTCGGGCTCACCGACCACGAGCACCGAGTTGCCGAGCGATTCGATCTGGCCGCGGATCAGCTCGGTGTCCAGGTTGTCGCCCTCGATCAAGAACTCCGTGCAGTAGCCCCACCCGCCCTCGGGCAGGTCGAGCGAGACCTGCGACGCGGGTGAGGCCGGCCGCCTGGTCTCAGCGATGGAGGACGGCGCGGGCTCCGATTCCTCCATCGACTTGAGCATCCCCTCGAAGATGAGCTGCAGTCCATAACCGCCGGCGTCGACGACGCCCGCATCGCGGAGGATCTGCAGCTGGCTTGGCGTCTTGAGCACCGCGGCCCGAGCACCGGCGGCCGCCGCCGCGATCACCCGAGGCACGCTCGCCTCGGGGCTGCTCGCCGCGGTGGCCGCGGCGCGACCGGCCTCGCGGGCGACGGTCAGGATCGTCCCCTCGGTCGGCTTGTTGACCGCCCGATACGCGGCGTTCGCCGCCTCTTCGAACGCCGTCGCCAGCTCTGCCGGCGTCAGTGAGCCCTTGCCTTCGACCGCCCGCGCGAAGCCGCGAAAGATCTGGGACAGGATGACGCCGGAGTTGCCGCGCGCCCCCATCAGGCTCCCATGCGAGGCGAGCTTGGCGATCTTGCTGACCTCCGCGGCATTCGACTCCTTCACGTCCTCGACCGCCGACTGCAGGGTCAGCAGCATGTTGGTGCCGGTGTCGCCGTCCGGAACCGGAAAGACGTTGAGCCGGTTCACCTCTTCGTGGTTGGCGGCCAGCCAGTTCAGGCTGCCCAGCAAAGCCCGCTTGAAAAGCTGTCCGTCCACGCCTGTCGCCTTGAGCGCGGCCACCAATCAGCTGCGCTCTTCGCGAACGCCCTGCACATTGACGTTGACCTTGACGACGGGCACGTTGACCGAGCGCTCGACCTCGAACTTGACCGTTTCCTGCAGGTTGTGCGCCACCTCCGAGATCCGGATGCCGTACTGGACGATCACGTACACGTCGATGGCGAGCCCGTCTTCGACCTGGACCACGTCCACGCCCTTGTCGGCGTTCTCCCGGCGCAGAAGCTCGGCGAAGCCGTCACGCAGGCCGCGACCGGCCGTGCCGCTGATGCCGTAGCAGCGCATGGCGGCGTGGCCGGCGATGGCGGCCACGGCGGAGGGAAATACCTCGATGCGGCCCCATTGCCGCGACTGGATCAGCGCCGGCGTCGTTTTCGAGGCCATGAGAAGCCCATGGTACAATTCACGTCCGCGCGCAAGCGATCCTGCGCTGTTGCGCGCCTCCCCAAACCCCAGGCGAAAGGTAACCCATGGCCAAACGTTGCGAGATTTGCGGCAAGACGCCGCAGTACGGACATCACGTCAGCCACGCCAAGAACCGGGTCAACCGGAGGTTCATGCCCAACCTCCAGATGGGCCGTGTCACAGTGGGCGGCAAGACAGTCCGTGCCCGCGTCTGCACCCGCTGCCTGAGGACGTACTCCGCCTAGGCCCCTCACCCTGACCTTCCCCGCGATGGGGGCAGGGAAAAATCGATCCCGTGGACCTCGCCCAGCACGCGAAGGTCTCTCCGCAAAGCAGTCCACACCCGTTCCTGCGCCTGCGCGTCGGGCACGACCGTCGTCGGGTCGTTGACGTCGGCGGCCAGGTCGGGACGCTCGACCATCTCGGCAAACAGAAGCGTCCAGGCGCGGGGCACGACCTCATAGATGGCGTAGCCGCCGCCACCAAGGGCCAGCCACCTGCCCTCGCACAGCTCGTGCGCAAGCTCGTGGAAGGCGCGTCCCACATGGGGCCAGATGCGCGTGGTCGCGGCCAGATGCGCAAGCGGGTCGAGGTGGTGCGTGTCGCAGCCGTCCTGCGTCACGAGCACCGTCGGCTTGAAGCGGCGCAGCAGCGCGGGCACGACCCTGTCGAACGTCATCAGCCACGGCTCGTCCGACGTGAAAGGCACGAACGGCATGTTGACGGCCGAGCCCTTTCCGGCGCCGACGCCCGAGTCTTGCGGAAACCCGGTCCCGGGGAACAGCCAGCGCCCGCTCTCGTGGAGACTGATCGTCAGCACGTCGGGATCGCTCTGAAAGATCGCCTCCACCCCATCCCCGTGGTGCACGTCGACATCGACGTACGCGACACGATGCCCGCGATCTTTGAGCCAGCGGCAGGCGACCGCCGCATCGTTGTAGGTGCAGAATCCCGAAGCGCGGTCGCGGTGCGCGTGGTGCAGCCCGCCGGAAGGGCTGAAGGCGTGCAGCGCGGCCCCGCTGTCGATCGCTTCCGCCGCCACCATCGATGCACCGACGACCAGCGACGTGCCTTCGTGCAGCTCGTCGGAGATCGGGTTGTCTGCGGACGCGAAACCGGCGGCGTCGATCTCGTCAGGGGAGACATGTCTTCGGCCTGCGGGATCGCTGAGCTTGCGCACCAGGCCGATGTATTCGCGCGAGTGCACGAGCGCGAGCTCGTCGATCGTGGCGGCTCGCGGTGGCACGAGGTGGCTGTGCTCGATCAGGCCCGTCGATTTGATGAGGTCCACCGCCAGCTTCACCCGGATTGGCTGCAGCGGATGCTCGTCCGAAAGGTGATGCTTCATGAGCGCGTCGCCATAGACGAGCGCGACCGGTCCGGGCACTGCAACTTACGCTAGCGCTTCGAATGGCAACAGGCCTGTTCGAGTCGGTGCCCAACTTTTCCGAAGGCCGGCGCGGCGACGTGATCGATGCGATCGCGGCGGCCGCGGGCATGGCCTACGTGCTGGACACGGATCCAGACCCCGACCACAACCGGGTCGTGGTTTCGCTGGCAGGCTCCAGGGCCAGGGTGGTCGACGGGCTTCTGGCCGCGATCGGCGTCGCGACCGAGCAAATCGATCTGCGTGCGCACAGCGGGGTTCATCCTCGCGTCGGCGCGGCCGACGTGGTGCCCATCGTGCCGCTCGGCGGGACCACGCTCGACGAGTGCCGCCAGGTTGCTCACTCAGTCGGTGAGCGGGTCTGGTCGGAGCTCAAGGTCCCGGTCTACTTCTACGGCCACGGGGAGAGCCACAGCCTGGCCGACATCCGGGCCGGCCGTGCGAGACCGGACCTGGGCGGGCCTGATCTGCATCCCAAGGCCGGCGCCGTCTGCGTGGGCGCTCGCCGGATGCTGGTCGCGTTCAACGTGGTCTTGTTCGACGTCGACCTCGTCGCCGCCCGCGCGCTTGCACGCTCGATCCGCGAATCCTCTGCCGGGCTGCGGGGCGTGCAGGCGCTTGCGTTCGAGCTGTCAGGTCGGCGCGTCCAGCTGTCGATGAACCTATTCCGGGTCGACGAGACGGCGCCCGCGGATGTGATCGCCGAGCTGGAGCGGCGTGGGGTCGCGATGGGCGCCGAGCAGGTGGTCGGGCTTTGCCCGGCGGTCGCGGCCACGCCGGCCGCCGACGGCCGCATCTTGGAGGGCCGGTTGGCGAGCGCCGCCGCGGACGCCGGGGCGATGCGCTGCAGCGAGCGCGGCGACGATGAGCACGTCGCGTTGGGGTCGCGTCTTGCCCGCGAGGCGGCCGAGCTGGCGCGGCTTCCGGCCGGCCAGGATGAGATCCTTGCCGGGGCGGAACGGGCGGCGGCCCTGATCCCGGTTCTGCGCGCGGCCCAGGTCCTGGATGGCGAGCTCGAGACGATGCTCGACGTCGCCGCCCGCGGTTTTCGCAAGGCGGTGACTCCCGCGACCGAATCGATCTACCGTGCCCGGATCGACGCCCTCGACGCCCGCCTACGCTGACTCGGTGGCCGTGTCGAGGGTCACCGTGCACGACCCTCCATTGACACGGAGCCGGTAGCCATCGGCTGCTCCGCTGAAGCCTGAAGTCTCGTAGTTGACGTTTCCGATCGAGTGCATGCTCTTGCCATCGGCGTCGAGGCTCACCGCTCCGCCGGAAACCTGGACGGAAGCGTTGGTCCCACTCGGCCGGTGGACGTGAACGGTCAGCGATCCGCCGTTGACGGTGACCGGCACGATGCCTGACGCCGAGCCAAGCGTGATCTCGTTTCGGCTGGCGCCGGTGTTGAGGGTCAGCCCGGTGAGGTGCAAGTGGGGGACGTTGATGGTGCTCGTCGTGGCTCCGCTGTTCAAAGTGATGCTCCAAGGGATGCTGGGGTTCAGATCCAGGTTCAGCACGAAGCGACGGTTCTGAAAGGTGAGGAAGCCGTTGTTCGGCTGGTCGATCTTCAGCCGGCCGCTCGGGTCCAGCCGCACCTCAGGCTTTGGCCCGGCGTACTCGATGTGAGCGTGATAAAGGTTGGCGCCAAGGTCGGCGCCGGCCGCCACGGTGACGGTCGCCGCACCCGCGTCGATCTCGGCCGAGGCCTCGGTGACGCCGCCGACCTCTGACGATGCATCGAGCGTGCCGGTCGTCGCCGGGACTGGGGTTACGGTGACGTAAACCGCAGCACCCACCACGGCGAGCAGCACGATCACGGCCGCCGCGAGGTCGCCCGCCGGGCCGTGCACCGAGCGGCGGACGATCAGCTCGAGGCCGATCACGATCAGGATCACGGGCCAGAGGTTGACCAGCTCGAACACCCGGTCCGCCGAAAGCTGGCCGGTGTTGACGAGCAGCGCGAACACGCCGACCAGGATCAACACCGCGGGCCAGAAGAAGCTGCGGTAGCGGTTGGTGCGGATCAGGGTCTTCCGCGGCGGATGACGAGCCAGATGCCCAGGGCGATCAGGACCAGTGGCCAGAAGATGTCGGCGCGCAGCCAATCCAGCCACCCGAGGTTATGGAGCAGGAAATACACGCCCACCACGATGAGGACGGCGGGCCAGAAGAGCTCATTCCGCCAGAACTGCCTCACGGGCGCCAGTTTAGTTTGCGGTGCCTATACCGGCGCGACGACCTCGAACAGGCCTGGCCGTTCCTTGCGAGCTGCTTCGATCAGATCCGGGCCGGCCACCGTCGTCTGCACCGCCGGCGCGGACATCAGGTAGGCGCGCGTCACGCGGCGCAGGTCGTCCGCGGTGACCTGCAGGAGGCGCTGCTTGAAACGCTCACGCGCCTCCCTCGTGAAGCCGGTGGCGCGGTTGGTCGCCTCGCGCCGTCCTTTGATGTCGGGCGATTCCAGCGGGTCGACGTCGCCGCACGAGCCGAGGATCGCCTCCTTCAGCGTCTCCGCCTCGATCTCCTCGTCGGTCACCCAGCGAATCGCCTGGTCGAACACATCGTACGTGCGCACGATGTTCGGGTCGCGGAACGATCCGAAGTAAAAGGTCCCGCTCGCGACGCCCGCCTGAGCGTAGGCGCCGTACGCTCCGCCCTTCTCACGCAGCTCGCGATGGAGGAACGTGTCGCGCAAATAGTTGGAAAGCACCAGCAGGGCCGGACCGTCGGGGTGGGTGTAACGCACGGTCTTGAAGACGCGGACGTTGAACGCCACCGGCACCGGCGCGGTGCGTGCCTCCGGGGATACCTCGAGCGGGCCGGGCCTGACCGGCTCGCCGCCGTCGCCATCCGGCGGTAGGGAGCCGACGAGCCCGGTCAGGAGCTCCTCCAGGGGCTGGATCATCGCCTCCTCGCACGTCACCACGATCCGCAGCGCATCGCTCTTGAAAAGCCGGGTCCGGATCTCGTCCAGGCGCGCGATCACATCGCCCAGGTCCTTCTCGCCCAGCTTCGCCAGGCGGCGCATCGTGTGCAGCATGCCGATGCCCTGGAGGCGGTCGTTGATGGCGCCTTCGGAGCTGAGCTTGGAGTGGGCCCGAAGCACCGCGAACTGAAAGCCGAGGCCGGCCAGCGAGCTCTCCAGGCGCGTGCTGATCTCGGCGATGATCTCCCGCAGCCGCTTCGGCTCGACCTCCAGCCGCGCGATCAGGTCGGTCATCAGCTCGATGAAGGGCTGCGCGTTCCGGTCGAGGGCGCGCCCAGAGATGAC
>WNGJ01017161.1_pt1 | contig 22493 bp, 22 predicted proteins | sample 5400611 | NCBI WGS metagenome assembly WNGJ01 (sample SAMN13153375, study PRJNA577476) | soil metagenome | isolation source: 40 cm soil or saprolite under Garry oak tree replicate 1 | place: USA:California | collected 2016-06-15
GGATCCGCGCGCCAGCGCCGGCGCCGCCCCGGGCGCGGCCACCTCGAGCTCGCGCCCGTCCGCGAGCTGGATCACGTAGTGATGGGCCTGCCCCGCGAAGGCCTGGAAGACCACCGTCGCCGCGAAGTCGTTCGGGCGCCCCGCCGTGCCCTCCGCGCGCTCGAGACGGATGACCTCCTGGCGGACCACCGCGTGCACCCGCTGACCCACGACGAGCCCGGAGCGCGGGCCGGCCACCACCGAGAACCGGCCGCCATCGAGCGCGACGACGGTGGCGGTCGGTCCGGTCTCCGCCACGGTACCCGCGAGGAAGTTCGCCCGACCGAGGAACCGCGCGACGAAGGCGGTGGCCGGGCGACGGTAGACCTCCTCCGGTCGGCCGACCTGCTCCACGCGCCCGGCTTCCATGACCACCACCCGATCCGACAGGATGAGCGCCTCCGCCTGATCGTGGGTGACGAAGATCATCGTCGTCCCGAGCCGCTCCTGCAACCGCTTCAGCTCCACGCGCATCTCGTCACGCAGGAGCGCGTCCAGGTTCGAGAGCGGCTCGTCGAGGAGCAGCACCTTGGGCTCGGTGACGAGCGCCCGGGCGAGGGCCACGCGCTGCTGCTGGCCGCCGGAGAGCTCGCGCGGGTGCCGGGCCCCGAGCGGGCCGAGGCGCACCAGCTCCAGCATGCGCTCGACGCGCGGGCCCAGCCGCGGCTCCCCCACCCCGCGTCGACGGAGGCCGAAGGCCACGTTCTCGAACACGGTCATGTGCGGAAAGAGCGCGTACGACTGGAACACCAGGCCGAGATTCCGCCGATGGACCGCGACCCGCGTGATGTCCTCGCCCGCCAGGACGACCTGTCCCCCGTCGGGCTCCACGAGCCCGGCCACCATGCGGAGGAGGGTGCTCTTGCCGCAGCCCGAGGGCCCCAGGAGGGAGAGGAACTCGCCGGGAGCGGCGTCGAGCGATACCTCGTCGACCGCGACCACCGAGCCGAACGACTTCCGGAGCCGGCGCACCCTGAGCGCCGGCGCGGCGCCGCTCACCGCCGGTGACGCGCTCGCGGCCACCTCGGGGTCAACGCGCGATCTCGCGCCCCCAGCGCTCCGACCACTCGGGGAATTTCTTCGCCACCAGATCGGTATCGGGAAAGAACATGCGCTGGACGAGCGGGCCATAGGGCACGAGCTTCGCCAGATCGGCCGGGAGCTGCACCTTCTTGTTGGTGGGACCGGCGAACTGGCTCTGCCCGAAGCAGAGCTGGCCCTCCGGCGACAGGAGGACCGTGATGTACTTCTGCGCCAGCTCCCGCTTCTGGCTTCCCTTGGGCACCGACACCGTGGGCACGATGCCGATCGCGCCCTCCGACGGGTAGGCCGCCGCCACCGGCACACCCTTGAGCGCGGCCGCGCCGGTCCGGTCCGTGTACCACACCGCGAGCGCGATGTCGCCGCGCTCGAAGAGCGGGATGATCTGGTCCGGCTGCGTGTACATCATCTGGATGTTCGGCTTGAGCTTCTTGATCGCCTCGAAGCCCGGATCGATGTTCTCCACCGAGCCACCGTTGAGGCGCGCCGCCGCCATCAGGAACTGCTGGCCCGCGGTGCCCGAGATGTCCGGGATCGCCAGCTTGCCCTTGAACGAAGGCTTCCAGAGGTCGGCCCACGAGGTCGGCGGCGTCTTCACCAGGTTCGTGTTGTAGGTGATGATGGTCCCGGCGAACATCATCGAGACCCAGTAGCCGTCCTTGTCCCGCGAGGCGTCGTAGAGATCGCCCCAGTGCTCGATCTTCCCGGTCTCGAGCGGTTGGAGGATCCCTTCCGCCTTCGCCTGCTTGACGATCTGGCTGTCCATGTAGGCGACGTCGAGCTCCGCGCGGGCGCCGGCGGCCCGCAGCTTCGCCATGGTCTGGACGGAGCTGCCGAGCACGTACTTCACGGTGGACCCGGTGGCCTTCTCGAAGGCGGCGGCGTGGCACTTCTTCGAGTTGTCGACGAAGGTGCCGCCGAACGTCGCCACCACCAGCTCCTCGCCCGACGCGGGCCGGATCAGCGCGGCGGTGAGCAGGCACATCAGCACGGTCAGTCGCGACACCATCATGGTCGGGGGCTCCTCCCGGGGCGCGTGGTGGCGCGATTATTCACGAGCCGCGCCGACCAAGTCAACCGGCGATCGGGCCCCGTTGCTCGAGCGCGCACGGCTCCGCTCCGTGAGGTACCATCGCCGCGATGGACGCCCAGCAGCTCCTCGACGAGCTGGTCCAGGCCGCGCAGCGGCTTGGCGTCGAGGTCCGGTCCGAGCCCTTCGAGACGCCCGCGGCGATGGGCGGCGGGCTCTGCGTCGTGCGGGGGGCGCACCTGGTGCTGATCGACCAGCGGGCGCCCCTGGTGGATCGCCTCCGCGCCCTCGCGCGCGCCCTGGGCGATCTGGGGAGCGAGGCGGTCTACATGGCTCCGGAGGCCCGCGAGCTGGTCGACGGGTCGCGTCCCGGCGAGGCGTTTGACCTCAGGGTGACTGGGTCTCGCGGCCCCGGTACGGGTCGGTCGGTGGACCGGTGAGGGTCGGCCGGCACTCGTAGATCCGGTCGCCGACCGCGTGCTGGAGGGCGTCGTCCACGCCGATCCGCCGCATCAAGGCGAGGGCCCGCGCGATCCGTCGCTTCCGCCCCTCGACGGCCTCGTCGCACGCATCCTTCGAGGCATAGGTCCCGCTCGCCGGCTCCCACGTGAAGCCATTGACGGCCGAGCTGCGCCAGATGACGTACTGGTCGTTCGCCGCCGCGACCACGATGATCCCCACCAGGAGCGCCCCGCGCCAGCTGCCAGGCCCCACCGCCGTGCCCTCCGTTGGACCGTGGTAGCACACCCCGGACGGGCCGTCCACGCGGAAGACCCCGTCCGGGGCCAGGCGGTCAGTTCGACGTATCGCTCCGCGTGATCTCGCCGACCTCCTTGAACCGCTCGCCCTCGACCACGTTGACGAAGATCACCGCGGCGGTGTTGTCGCCCTTGGCGTCCCAGGTGACCGGGCGCGCATACGCGATGCCCTGGTACTGGACCTTGCGGAGGGCGGCCACGACCTCGCCTCGAGGCGGGAGGCCGCCCCTGGCGCTCGCGGCCTGCTGGATGGCGGCGATCACGAGACGGGCCGAATCGTACGAGCTCGGCGCGTAGTTGGCGATCGGCCCGAACCGCTTGGTGTAGCGCTCCGCGAAGGCCGCGGAGCCGGGCACGCGGCCGATGGCCGGCGCGGCCGAGAGGATGAGCACCCCCTCGCCCCGGGTGGCGGCGCCGCCCGCGGGCTGGATGAAGCCCTTCACGTTCCAGCAGCCGTCGCCGCACGCGAAGAGCTGGTTCTGGCCGCGCTCCCGCATCTGCTGGAGGAGGTACGGCGCCTCCGCGATGCCGCCGAAGAACATCACGTCGAAGTCGGGCGGCAGGAAGGCGAGGAGCGCCTGGAAGTCGCGGTCGCCCACCTTCACCGTCGGCCGCACCACCACGGTCCCGCCGAGCTTGGCGAACGCGCCCGCGAAGAGGTCGGCGAGGCCCCGGCCGTAGGCGGTCTGGTCGTCGACCACCACCGCCCGCCGCTTGGCGGCCCGCCGGTAGAGGTACGCGGCGAGGCCCGGCCCCTTGTGATCGTCCCGGTTGGTCAACCGGAACACGTTCGGCAGCCCGCGGTCGGTGACGCCCGGGTTCGAGGACATCGGCGTCAGCATCGCGAGCCCGCATCCGGCGTACACGCTCGACGCGGTGATGCTCACGTTGCTGTTCACGTGGCCGACCACCGCGAGCACGGCCGGATCCTGGCAGAGCGCCGCGGCGCCCGCCTGGCCCTTCGCGTCGCTGGCCTCGTCGTCGAAGACGGCCGCCTCGAGCCGGGCGCCGAGCACGCCGCCGGCGCCGTTCTGCTCCTCGATGGCCAGCTCGACCGCGTTCTTCATCTCGACCCCGAAGGTCGCCGCGCCACCGGTGAGCGGCGTGCCGATCCCGATCCGGATCACCTGCCCCTGGAGCTGCGCGGTCGCGGGGCCGCTCGACGCCGCGAGCAGGCCGGCCAGCAGGAATACCACCGTGTGGATTCGCCGGGCCATGGTCGGTCCCTCCTCTTTGTGCTATTACCATCTTACTCGATAATGATGGTGATAATACACAGACCGGTAGCGCAGATGCTATAAGGCTGTCAAGGGAGAATCGGGACGCGTGGCCAAGCGATGGATCTTTCACCGGTCGGGCGGCAGCCTGTGCCTGGACCTGGCGAACACGGTGAGCTGGCGCCGGAGCCCCGGGCCCATCGAGCGGTTGCCGACGTACGGCGACCTGGTCGAGTGGGCCCGGCAGAGCGGCGTCGTGACCGCGCCCGCAGCCCGCGCCCTCGAGCGGCAGGCCGGCCGGGAGCCGGCGGTGGCGGCCCGGATCCTCGCGCGGGCGCGGGCGCTGCGTGAGGCGATCTACCGGGTCTTCGCCGGGCTCGCGGCCGGTCGCCCGCCGGAGCCGGCGGACCTCGCGCTGCTCGATCGCGAGCTCCACGAGGCGTTCCGGGCTCTCCATCTGGGCCCGGCGCGCTCGGGCTTCACCCTGGCGTGGCCGCTCGACGACGGGCCACCGCTCGCCCTGCCCCTCTGGGCGGCCGCCCGCTCGGCCGTCGAGGTGCTGACCTCGGCCGACCCGCGGCGGCTCAAGACCTGTCCGGCCGCGCGATGCGGCTGGATCTTCCTGGACGTCACCCGGAGCGGGACGCGACGCTGGTGCGCCATGGAGGCGTGTGGCAGCCGGGCCAAGGCCCGCCGGTACTATGTTCGCCAGCGGGGCGGGGCCGCGGCATCGTCACCCCGTCGGACGGCTAGAGCTCCCTGAGCCGCGGGAGCACCTCCTTCGCGAAGAGATTCAGGCCCTTCGTCGCCTCGCCGTGCGTCATGAAGCCCGAGCGGCTCGCCAGCACGAGGTGCTCGAACGGCCCGACCCGCTCGCGATGCTCGAGGATCTGCCGGTAGACGCGGTCCGGGTTGCCGGCGAACATCAGGCCCTTGGCCATCGCCTGCTCCGCGGTGATGCCGATCAGGCCGGCGGCCGGCCGCGCGGCGGCGGGCACCCCGGGCCGCGGCTTCGTCGTGTAGAGCGCGGGGGCGAGCGCGGCCGGCACGGCCCCGGGCAGGAACTTCGAGTACTGCGGCGCGGATCGCAGTCCGGCGTTGAGGAACCAGAGCAGCTTGCTGCCGACGCGCACGCCTTCCTCGTCGGTGTCCCCGGTGTAGACGAACGCGGTGTGGCCGAAGCGATCGGGGCCCGGCGCGGGCAAGCCGGCGTCCGCGCGCGCCTTCCGGTACGCGCCCCACGCCCGCGCGGTCTCCTCGACGGTGCGGAACACCATCACGTTGACGATGCCCCTCCGGCCCAGCTCGGCCGACGTGGTCGGATCGCCGGTCGCCGCCCACAGCGGCGGATGCGGCTGCTGCCAGGGCCCGGGCCAGATGTTGACGTGCCGGTGCGTGAAGTACTTGCCCTCCCAGCTGAACGGGCCGTCGCGGTGCGCGAGGGTCTTCAGGATGAGATCGATCGCCTCCCAGAACCGGCCGACGATGCCGATCGGGTTCGCGTTGCCGGAGGCCATCTCGGTGCCGCCCGACTTCACGAACCCGATCTCGAGCCGCCCGCGCGAGATCACGTCGGCCGTCGCGTACTCCTCGGCGACGCGCACCGGGTCCGTGCGCACCGTGATCAGCGTCCCCAGGCTCAGGATGCGCACGTTGCGGGTCTGGCGCGCGAGGATGCCGAGGATGAGCGGACTCGCGCCGAACAGGCAGTTGATGCCGGCGTGGTGCTCGTTCGACACCACGTTGATCCCGACGTCGTCGCAGAGCAGGTACTCGTCCAGCGCCTCCTGGAACAGGTCCGCGGCGACCTTGGGATCGCAGTACTTGTTGGGCAGGCTGCCGCGGACCGAGTCGGCGGCGTCGAGCACGGGCGGCGGCACGAAGGGGTACGGGTTCTCGTTCAGATACCAGGCTTGCATGGCGCCTCCAGGTTCACGGCGACAGGAACGCCCGTACGCGCTCCACGAACGTGCCGGGCTGCTCGATCTCGGGATGGTGCCCGGCGGCCTCGATGAGCTCGAAGCGCGCGGCCGGGATGCGCGCGGTGTAGGCGCGCCCGTAGGCCGGGGTCACGATCCCGTCGCGGGCCCCCCACAGCACGAGCGTCGGCACCGTGATGCGGTGGAGCCACCGGGCGAGCCGGGGGTTGTACATGTACGGATGCCACGCGTAGAGGCAGAGGGCCTCGCGATTGCGCGCGTGGGCGACCAGCGCCTCGTTCGACATGGCGTCGGGGTCCGGCGCCCACTTCGCGGGCTCGTGCCAGCGCCGGCGCTCAACCTCGGCGGGCGCGGTGTTGAACACGTCGAGGATGTCCGGCGTCTCGCGGTCGCCGACCTTGATGCCGACGGCGTCCACGAGGATCAGCCGCTCCACGCGATGCGAGCGCGCCGCGGCGATCTCGGCGGCCAGCCAGCCGCCGAACGACAGGCCCATCAGGGCCACCGGCCCGGGAGGCAGGTGCTCGAGCAGGTCGAGATAGAGGTGCACCAGGTCGTAGACCGTGTCGAAGTCGTCGGGGCGCGCCGAGTGCCCGAACCCCGGGTGCGTGGGTGCGATGACCTCGGCGTGGGCCGCGAGCAGGTCGACCACCGGCGCGCCGGGATCGAGCGGCGCCTCACCGTGGAGCACGAGGAGCGGCCGTCCCGCCCCGCGTCGCAGGACGTCGAGCGGGATGCCGCCCACGTCTAGGCGCTCGGCGCTCCCCATCAGAAAATCCCTAGGTGCTGGCGCAGGTCCGCGTCCCGATGCCGGAACTCCGCGGCGGGCCCTTCGGCCACGACGCGGCCGCCGTTGAGGATGACGATGTCGTCCGCGACCTGGAAAACCAGCTTGGGATTCTGCTCGACCAGCAGGATCGACAGCCCCTGCTCCTTGAGCCGGCGAATCGTCGCCATGACCTCGGCGACGAGCTGAGGCGCCAGGCCCTCCGAGGGCTCGTCCATCAGCAGCACGCGCGGATTGGACATCAGGGCCCGGCCGATGGCGAGCATCTGCTGCTCGCCACCCGACAGCGAGCCCGCGACCTGCCGCCGGCGCTCCCCGATGCGCGGGAAGAGCGCGTAGACCGCGTCGAGCGTCCAGCTCGTCGCGGCGCCGCCCCGGGGCCGGCGGCCCGCCACCGCGAGGTTCTCGCGCACGGTGAGGCTCCGGAAGATCCGGCGCCCCTGCGGCACCAGCGCCACGCCCTGGGCCGCGATGGCCTCCGGCGCGCGACCGGTCACCGCCCGGCCGAAGACCGCGACGCGGCCGTGACGGGGGGGCAGGAGCCCGACGGTCACGCTCATGGAGGTCGACTTGCCGGCGCCGTTGCGCCCGAGCAACCCGAGGAGCCGGCCCTCGCCGAGGCGGAGCGACATCCCATGCAGCACGTGGCTGTCGCCGTAGAACGCCTCGATGTCGTGGAGCTCCAGCGCGTCACTCGCCAAGATAGATCTCCCGGGTCCGGGGGTGCGCCACCACCTCGCTGCGCGTGCCCTCGACGACCACGTGGCCGAAGTGCAGCACGGTGATCCGCTCCGCGAAGTCCAGCGCCACGTCCATGTCGTGCTCGATCATCACGATCGTGACCTCTCGGGGTATGCGGGTCACCAGCTGCAGGACGTCACGGCGCTCCTCGATGGAGAGCCCGGCGAAGGGCTCGTCCAGTAGCAGGATCCGGGGGGCCTGGGCCAGGGCCATGGCGATCTCCACGCGCCGGCTCAGCGCCGTCTGGCGCTCAAGCCGGGCGACCGGATTCCAGCGGAGCGGCGAGCGCCCGAGGAGCGAGAGGGTGACGTTGCGCAGCAGCGTCTCGCGCGGGAACAGCGTGATGATCTGGTAGGTGCGGGAGATCCCGAGATGAGCGCGGTGCCATCCCGGGATCCGGGTGATGTCCCGGCCGAAGAGCGTGACCGTCCCGCCGTCGGGGCGGAGCTCGCCGGTCACCAGGTTGAAGAGCGTGGTCTTGCCCGCGCCGTTCGGGCCGATGATCAGGCGCCGCTCCCCCGCCTCGACGGTGAGATCCACCGAGGCGGTGACGAGCAGGCCGCCGAAGGACTTCGTCAGGCCCTGTACCGCCAGGGCGGTCGCGGGCGCGATCATTGGGCCGGCCCCTCGCCCGGCGCGGGCACCGCCGCCACCGCCGGGGCCGCGGTCCGCGCCGTCGCCCGCCGCCATAGCCGGGCCGCGACGGGCACCAGGCCTTCCGGCATGAAGACCACGATCGCCACGAAGATGGCGCCCAGGACGAAGTTCCAGCGCTCGATGTAGGCGCTCGCGACGTTCTTCATGACCACCACGAGGCCGGCGCCGACCACCGGGCCCAGCAGCGTCCCGCTCCCGCCCGCGATCACCATCAGGAGCGCCTCGGCGGAGGCGGTGAGGGCCACCGCCTGCGGGCTCACGAACTGATTGTAGTAGAGGAACAGGAGCCCGGCCACCCCGCTCCAGAAGCCCGAGAGGAGGAACGCGAGGAACCGGGTCATCCAGACGTGGTAGCCGAGCGCGGCCATGCGCCGCGGCTGGTCGCGGGTGCCGCGGAGGCTCGCGCCGAACGGCGAGGCCACCAGCATCGCGATGGAGCCCAGGGCGGCGAGGAAGACCACGAGGGTCGCCCAGTAGAAGTGGGCCGGGGAGGCCAGCGACAGGCCGAGTGGGCTCGGCCGCGCGCTCACCGAGATGCCGTTGTCCCCGTTCGTGATGCTGATCCAGCGATACGCGACGCCCCAGACGATCTGGCCGATCGCCAGGGTGATCATGACGAAGCCGATGCCGCTGCCGCTGCCGCGCAGCGCGAGGGTCGCGAAGAGGGCGGCGGCCGCGAGGGTGAGGGCGAGCGCCGCCGTGACCGCGGCGGGGTGGCCGTGCCCGCCGTTCAGGAGGCGGGCCGCGGTGTAGGCCGCGATGCCGAGGAGCCCGGCGTGGCCCAGGGTGACGAGGCCGGCGTAGCCCACCAGGATGTTGATGCCGAGCGCGAAGACGGCGTAGAGGAGGATCTGGCTCCCGATGTTGATGTAGAAGGTGCCGCCGGCCCAGAGGGGCAGCGTGGCCAGGAGCAGGAGCGTGGCGGCCAGCGCGAGCCGCTTCACACCGCCGGCCGCCCGAAGAGACCCTGGGGCCGCACCACCAGGACGATGAGCATCGGAAGGAACAGCACCACGTAGGCCAGCTCGGGGAACATCGCCTGGCCGAAGTTGTAGAGGAAGCCGACGATGAAGCTGCCGACCAGCGAGCCCAGGAGGCTCCCGCTGCCGCCGAGGATGACCACGACGAGGGCCAGCGGCAGCATCTCCTGGTCGAGACCCGGATAGACGGAGAGGATCGGCCCGCCGATGACGCCGGCAAAGCCGGCCAGCCACGCGCCCAGGCAGAAGACGATCGTGAAGAGGCGCGAGACGCGGATGCCCGCGACGCGCGCCATGTCCGGATCGTCGACGCCGGCCCGGATCATCGCGCCGAGCCGGGTCCGATCCATCAGCGCCCACAACGCCACCGCGAAGGCCACCGCGACGAGGCTGATGGCGAGCCGGTAGGTCGGGAACGCGAAGCTGCCGACCGAGGTCACGCCCTGCAGCGCGGGCGGCGTGCCGATCCGGACCGGATCGCCGGTCCAGACCTTGAGACACACGTCCGCGATCATGAAGGAGAGCCCGAGGGTCACCAGGACCTGGGCGAGCTCCGCGCCCGCCAGCCGGCGCAGGATGAGCCGCTCCACCAGGCCCCCCAGCGCGGCCACCAGCAGCCCGCTGATCATCGCGGCGGGCCAGAAGCCCAGGCCCCACTCGATCAGGCTCGCCGCGAAGTAGCCGCCCAGCATGAAGAAGGAGCCGTGCGTCAGGTTCGGGATCCGCATCAGCCCGAAGATCAACGAGAAGCCGGCGGACAGCAGGAAGAGCAGGCCGCCGAGCGTGACGCTGTTGACGGCCAGCACGAGCCAGAGGCTCATGGCGGAGCGGACTTCGATCAGCCCTTCAGGGGCGGATAGTCACGCGAGTAGACCGGCTGCGCCAGGAACCACTTCTCGTCGTAGGTCCAGAACTGGCTGACCTTGGGATAGGTCTTGATCGTCGTGTTGACGAGCTTGTCGCCCTTCTTGTTGACGAGCTTGTCGCCCTTGCGCTCGCAGCGCCGGATGTAGAAGGTGCCCACCACGTTGCCGAGGCGGTCGAAGGTGAACGGCCCGCGTGGGGTATCGGTGAGCGACACCGCACGTAGCGCCCGGTTCACCGCCTCCCGGTCGTCGGTCTTGCCGCCCGTCTTCTCCAGCGCGGCCTCCGCGACCTGGCCGTTGATGTAGAGGCCCGCCGAGTAGAGGCCGGGAATGTTCCCGTAGTCGCGGACCATCCCGTCGATCAGCCGCTTGTTGCTCGGGGTGTCGAGGTCGCCGGTGTAGGCCGAGCAGGAGATCATGCCGACCGCCTCGTCACCGTAGCTCTTGAGCAGCGCGTCGTCGCAGGCCGGCCCGCCGCCCAGGACGGGCAGCTTGAGACCCTGGTCCTTGTACTGCTTCATGAACTTGAGCGGGTTCGAGCCGGCGAAGCCCTGCACCACCGCGTCCGCGCCGCCGATCTGGGCCAGGTACGGCGGGTAGTCGGGGGTTGTCAGCGGCGGCCACAGCTTCTTCACCACCCGGCCTCCCGCGTCCTCGAAGACGCGCTGGAAGCCGGCCATCTGCTCGTGGCCGAACGCGAAGTCGTCGGCGATGGTGATGACGGTCTTGAACTTCAACTCCTTCGCCGCGTAGTCGGCGAGCGGGTGCATGTTCTGCGACGAGGTGGCGGACGCGCGGATGAAGTACGGGTTGGGCCGCCGCTGCGTCATGTCCTCCGCCGCGGCCAGGCTCAGCAGCGGTACCTTCGCCTGCGCGGAGTAGTCGGTGATGGCGAGGAGCTCGAACGCCGCGAGGGGCCCGAAGATCATGTCCACGTTCTCACGCTCGACCAGCTCCTGGGTCTTGGTCTTGGTGCCGGCCGGGTTACCGCCGGTATCGGCCACCACGAGCTCGACCTTGCGGCCGGCCATCGTGTTGTTGCGATCCTTGAGGAAGCGCAGCGTCCCCTGCTCCATCTGGATGCCGCCTGCGGCGAGCGGTCCGGTCTTCACGGTGAGGAGGCCGATGCGCACGGGCTTGCTCTGGGCCCGGGCCCGGGTGGGCAGCCCGGCGGCCCCCGCGACGACAATGGTGCTACCGGCCAGGAAGGAACGACGGCTGAGTGTCAGCGACATTGCTGCCTCCTCTTGAGAGTGGGCTAGGGCTGGCGGGTCACCTCGACGGTCGCGCTCTCCTCGGCCATCCGCCCACCGACCGGGACGTGGCGGAGCTCGTTCCAGACGCGGTCGACCGCGGCGAGGACGGTCTCGTCCGGCTGGTCGATATCGATGGGGGTGGCGGTCGGCACCCAGCACGCCCGGCCGGTGACCCAGAACACCTCGGTGCGATTGCCCTCGGGGTCGAAGAAGTAGCAGCCGATCGCGCTGGCGTGATTGACCACGCCCTCGATGCGGTAGCCGTCCGCGACCAGTCGCTTCCGCATCGCGCGCAGATCGTCGAGGCTCGCGACCCGCATCGAGATCTGGTTGATCAGGTGGGGGTCCGACGGGTCGGGCCGGCCGCCCATGAGCGCGATCTCGTGGTCCACCGAGTCTGGATCCGCGCTCAGGAAGACGACGCCGGCGCGCCAGTTCTGCTTGGTCACCCGCATGCCCATCACGTCCCGGTAGAACGAGACCATCCGCTCGAGATCGCGCACGTAGATTCCCACGTGCCCCAGCCCCAGCACTCTCGCCATTTGGGCTCCTCCCTCGTCCGAGCGCGCCCGCCGCTCCGACGGCCCGAAGAATACTCCTATCGCCGCCCGCGCGCCCGCCTCGCCTTGGGGGCGGCGGGGGCCTTGATCTTGAGCAGCCGGGCCGCGTTGAGGCCCAGGATCTTCGCCTTGTCCGCCGCCCCGAGGAAGTCGGCGCCGCCCACGAAGCCCCGCGGGTCGTACATGCCCATGTCGTAGGGATAGTCGGTGCCGACGAGCACGTGGTCGGCGCCCCACAGGTTCACGAGGTGCTCGAGCTGGGCCCGGTCGAAGACGATCGTGTCGAAGTAGACCTTCGCCAGCGACCGGCGCGGGGTGGCCTTCAGCACGGTCCGGGCATCGGCCCGCGCACCCCAGACGTGATCCATCCGCGCCGGGTAGTGCGCGATATAGCCGCCCCCGTGGGCGGCGACCAGCTTCAGCCTCGGGAACCGCTCGAGCACCCCGTCGAAGACGAGATGACCCAGAGCGACGGTGGTGTCGAGCGGGTTGCCGATGACATTGGTGAAATAGTGATCCGTCAGGCGGTCACCCTGGGTGAAGCCGTTCGGATGCATGAAGAGGACGACGTCCAGCTCCTGGGCCGTCCTCCAGAACTGGTCTCGGCCCCGCGCGACCTCCGCGCCGACCACGTTGGTGCCGATCTCGGCGCCCCGGAACCCGAGCTGCCGGACGCAGTACCGGAGCTCGTCGGCCGCGAGATCCGGCGCCTGCAGCGGCACGTGGGCCAGCGCGACGAACCGGTCCGGATGCGCGTTCACGATCGAGGCCAGGTGCTCGTTCACCGAGCGGCTCACCTTCCGCGCGATCTCGGGCTCGAGCCAGTACATGAAGTGAAAGGGCGACGGCGAGATGGCCTGGACGTCCACGCCCATCTTGTCCATGTCGCGCAGCCGCTGCTCGACGGACGTGAGGCACGACCACACGTTCTCCATCTGCTTGCGGTTGGTGGCCCGGGAGAGCTCGTTCGAGAAGCGGGCCGACGGCTCGCGGTCCGGGGACATCAGATGCTTGACCATCTCGTCCGCGGCGGGATGGTGCACGTGGCAATGGATGTCGACGCAGAACGGTCGGCGGCCTCCGGCGTGGGAGCGCGGGCCCCCGCCCCGGGCCGCGTTGGCCGGGCAGGTAAAGAGCATCGGCGTCTCCTTTATAGTGAGTTGCCGGGAGTCTAGGCGGACCCGGACACCGTGTCAAAGGCACACCCGGCCTCGGTCGGAGGCGGGGATCCGAGGTCCGCGCCGGGCGTCCGAGTTATGATCGGGCCGGCTTCGAGAACGGCGGCGCAACCTCAACGGATCTCCGGAGGAGCCCATGAACAGGCGTGCGACCCGCGATATGGCCCTGGCACTCGCGCTTCTGGCGCCGACCGCGTGGAGCGGCGCCGAGGCCGCCGAGATCAAGGTGCTCAGCACGGTCGGCATGCAGCCGGCCACCACCGAGCTGTTCGCGCAGTTCGAGCGCGAGACCGGGCACAAGATCGCGGTGACCTACGGGCTCGCGGCGGTGCTCAAGACCAGGTTCCTGGAGGGCGCGCCCGCGGACGTCCTGATCCTGACCGGCCCCATCGTCGAGGACCTGGCCAAGCAGAGCAAGGTCGTGCCGGCCAGCAAGGTCGACGTCGCCCGGGCCGGCGTCGGCATCGGGGTGAAGGCGGGCACGCCGAGGCCCGACATCAAGACGCCGGAGGCGCTCAAGAGCGCGGTGCTGGCCGCGAAGTCGGTCGGCTTCTCGAAGGAAGGCGCCTCGGGGGTCGCGTTCGCCAGGGTGCTCGAGCGCCTCGGGATCGCCGAGCAGGTCCGCGCCAAGTACAAGGACACCGGGACCAAGGCCGGCGAGATGCTGGTCTCGGGCGACATCGAGCTGGGCGCCGCGCAGGTCCCCGAGCTGATGGCGGTGCCCGGCGTCGACGTGGTCGGCCCGCTCCCAGCGGAGCTGCAGACCGTCACCGTCTTCTCGGTCGGCCTCGCCGCCGAGGCGAAGGAAGCCGACGCGGCGAAGGCGCTCATCCAGTTCCTGGCCGGGCCGGCGGCCGCGCCGGTCTACAAGGCCAAGGGCCTGGGCGGCTGAGTCCGGCTAGAAGGCGCGGATCCGGTCCATCACGTCACGGCCGATGCGCTCGAACGAGCGCAGCATGAGCCGGTGGTCGCCGACGACGTGCCGCACCATCACGTGGTCGAAGCCCATCGCGTGGTACCGGCGCAGGCTCTCGACGACGGTGTCCGCGCTGCCGACCAGCAGCTGATCGAGGCCGGTGCCGCGATAGCCCTCGGCGAGGATGGCGCCGACCACCGCGCGTGCCTCGTCATCCGATTCGCCCACGTAGATGTCGCGGCGCAGGACCGGCCGTGGCGGGCGCCCGGCGTGCGCGGCTGCCTCGCGGTACCGCTCGAGCTGGCGCCGCAGCTCGTCGTCGCTCGCGTTCTGGCCGGTCAGCCACGCGTCGCCCAGCCGCCCGGCGCGCTCGGCCGAGGCGGCCACCGTCCCGCCGAGCCAGATCTCCACCGGGACGCGCGGCAGCGGGCTGATGGTGGCGCCGTCCACCGTGACGTAGCGGCCGCGGTGCGTGACCCGCTCGCCGGCCAGGAGGGCTCGCGTGATCGTCACCACCTCTTCGAGACGCCCCACGCGGCTCCGCTCCTCGATGCCGAACGCCTGGAACTGCAGCGGGCGGCCCCCCAGGACGAAGGTCACGATCAGCGGCCCCTGGGCGAACGCGGCGAGCGTCCCGATCTGCTCGGCCAGCAGCACCGGGTGGTAGAACGGGGCGAGCAGGACCACCCCGATGGGCATGTCGCCGGTCACGCTCATCAGCCGGGCGACGGTGGGCAGCGGCGAGAACGTCGCGGCGTAGCCGGGGTTCCCGCCATGGCTGTCGCCGGTGAGGAGCCCGTCCAGCCCGGCGGCGCGGGCCGCGGCCGCGACCTCCATGAGGTTGCGGGCCTGCTCCTCCGGCGCGTAGGCGCCCATCGGCCGCTCGATGAAGGCACCCTTCGGCATCGACGCGAGGAGGCCGCGAAACCGCTCGTGGGTCGCCGGCGAGGTCGGGAAGAGGAAGCGCACCGACGTGCCGAGCCTCATGACGCCGCAGCTTACACCCCTTGACGCCGGACCGCTCCGGGCGGATTCTCCTCGTCATGCGCATCGTCGGCGTCGAGCCCTTCGTCGTGGACGTGCCGCTGCGCGAGCCGGTGCATGGCGTCCACGGCGTCACCACCGTGCAGCGGAGCGTCCTGGTGCGTGTCACGAGTGGCGACGGGGTCGAGGGCTGGGGCAACGTGGATCCCACTCCGGGCTACTCGGCGATGTCCGCGGCGGAGGTCCACGACACGGTCCGGCGGATCGGGCCGGCCCTGGCCGGGGCCAACCCCTTCAACCTGCATCGCGCCCTCGCCCTCATGGACCGCGCGGCGCCCGGGCGCTACGAGGCGATCGCGGTGGTCGAGATGGCCCTGGTCGACCTCAAGGCTCGCGCCCTCGGGCTGCCCGTCCACTCGCTCCTGGGCGGCCGCGTGAAGAACGAGATCACGTTCAACGCCTGGATCGGCGCGGTGCCGCCCGGCCGGGCCGCCCGCGAGGCGGCGGAGTGGCTGGCGCGGGGCTTCCGCTCCGCGAAGATCAAGCTGTCCGGCACCGCGCCCGCCGGGATCGAGCGGGTCGCCGAGGTGCGCGCCGCCGTCGGCGACCGGATGGCCCTGCGCGTGGACTTCAATGAGAGCCTGACGCGGGCGGAGGCGGTGCCGTTCATCCGGCGCCTCGAGCCCTATGGCCTGACCCTGGTCGAGCAGCGCGGCCGCCGCCGGCCTGCGCGTCGTGATCGGGCACGGCTTTGGCCTGACGCTCTCGACGCTCGCGGAAACCACGGTGGCGGCGGTGAGCGCGGCGATCGTGGACGGCTGCGAGGCGGTGGGGCCGCTCAAGATGGCGGGGGACGTCGTCGTCGATCCGGTGCGCCTCGACGGGGGCGCCCTGCGGCTCGAGGATCGCCCCGGCTGGGGCGTCACGGTCGATCCCGACGCGCTGAAGCGATACCGGGTGAACCCGACCCACGAGGAGGACCCGCGATGAAGAACGGCTTCAAGGTCATGGACTCGGACCTGCACACGATGGAGCCCGACGGTCTCTGGGAGCGCTATCTCGCCGAGCCGTTCAAGAGGTTTGCGCCGCAATTCCTCCGGTCCAGCGCGAGCTCGCCGAATCAGCCGGTCATCAAGATCGGCGATCTCGAGCTGGGCGAGATGTCCAAGCGCGCGCGCACCGCGGTCGTCGGGAAGGACCTCCATCAGCGCGCCTTCGCGCGCTCGCCGCACTACGAGATCGCGCACGCGCGCGGCTACGACGCCCCGTCGCACGTCCAGGCCATGGACATCGAGGGCATCGACGTGGCCGTCCTCTACGGCACGCGCGGGCGCCAGGTGCTCATGCATGACGACCTCGACCCGGCGGTCGCGAGCGCGCTGGCCCGCGCGCACAACGACTGGACCCACGACTACTGCCAGCACGCGCCGTCGCGTCTGAAGTTCGCGGCCCAGGTCGCGTTCCACGACGTGCCCGGCGCGATCGCGGAGGCGCGGCGCGCGGTGCGCCAGCTCGGCGCGGTGGCGGTCATCGGCAACCCGAACCCGATCAACGGCCGCCACGTCCACGACTCGCAGATGGAGCCGCTGTGGGCCGCCATCGAGGAGCTGGGGGTGCCGGTGGGCTTCCACCCGACCGGGCACGCATCACTGCGCGACGACATCGCCCGCCGCTACCTCGACACCCCGAACGGCCGCGTCATCGGGGTGGCCGGCCGCAATCCGGTCGAGCTGATGATGGCCTTCGGCAGCATGGCCGCCGGCGGCGTCCTCGAGCGCCATCCCGGTCTGCGCTGCGCGTTCCTCGAAGGCACGTGCGGCTGGCTGCCGTGGTATCTCTGGCGGCTCGACGAGGCGTGGGAGAAGTTCGGTCCCGGCTCCGAGATCCAGATCGCCCACACCCCCAGCCAGTACTTCTTCCGCCAGTGTGTCGTCGCCACCGACGCCGACGAGAAGCCGCTCCGCCAGGTCATCGAGGCGATCGGCGACGACAACATCGTGGTCTCGACCGACTACCCGCACTCGGACGGCCTCTTCCCGAAGGCGATCGAGGAGTTCGTGCACCTGGAGGGCGTCACCGACAAGTCGAAATCGAAGATCCTCTGGGACAACTGCGCGCGGCTCTACAACCTGGGCGGGGGCGGCTAGACGACCACCGGCTACCGGGGCGGCGGACCGCTCCAGAGCGCGTCGTCCGACGCGATCCGCTGCGGCGCGTCCCCGCCATCGAGGGCCCGCATGATCTCCCGCGCCATGGTCTCGTACCAGTCGGCCACCGCGGCCGGGTAGTCGGCGTGACTCTCGAGATCCTTGAGGATCGGGCCCTCGACGGTCGGGATGTCGTGGCGGCCGTCGAACTGCCGGGCGTACGGCCGCCCCTTCGCGCTCGCGGTCGCGGCATCGATCGTCGCGTCGAGCTTGAGCCATCGACCGTCGAGGTAGGCCTCGCCCAGGGAGTGCCACGGGAGCGTGCGGTCACCCCACAGACGGCGCACCTCGTCGGACATGAAGGGCTTGTCGGGGCAATGCAGCTGCTGGAAGCCCACGCGCGCGGGGATCCCGGCGGCCCGGCAGAGGGCCACGAAGGAGCTCGCCTTGCCCATGCAGAAGGCGTGGCCGGCGTGGAGGACGTCGCTCGCGCGGGACTTGCCCTCCGCGAGGTAGCGGAACGACGCGAGGATGTCGTAGGGCATGTCGCGGACGAAGTAGTAGATCCGCTCGAGTCGCTCCCGGTCGCCCGCGCAGCCCTCGACGAGCCGGCGGGCCTGGGTCACGACATCCGGGTGGTCGGAATCGATGAAGCGCGTCGGCTCGAGGTACGGCCGCAGGTCGTCCGCCGCCATGAGGGTCGGATGAATGCGCGGTGACCGAGCGCTCGAGCGCTCGCGGGTCCCGGCCGGCCTCGCGGCAGGCCGCGTCGAGATAGGCCGCGCGGCCGGCGATCCGCTCCGGGCCCCACCAGCGGACGTTGACCCCGTCCGCGGCCCTCGCGGCGAGGCGGTGGATCCGGTCGCCTTCCCCGCCGATCCAGATGGGCGGGTGCGGCCGCTGGAGGGGCGGTGGATCGCACACCGCGCCGTCGATCGCGTAGTGCCGGCCCTGGAAGACCGGACGCGGCTCGGTCCACATGCGCCGGATGATCTCGAGGCCTTCGCCGAGCTGGGCGATGCGCTCACCGATGCGGGGGAACGGGATCCCGTACGCGCGATACTCCTGCTCGAACCAGCCCGCCCCCAGCCCGAGGTCGAGCCGTCCCCCGCTGATGACGTCGAGGGTGGCGCCCATCTTGGCCAGGACCGACGGCGGCCGGTACGAGTGGCAGAGCACGCTCGTGCCCAGGCGAACCCGGCGCGTGTCCCGCGCGAGGGCGGCCAGCGTCGTCCAGCATTCCAGCAGCGGCATCGATCGCGGCCCCGCGCCCCGGGGACCGGCGCCGGTCTCCGCGATCCCGGCGTCCTCCACGTAGGCGTCTGGGGCGAGGGTCAGGAAGTGATCGCAGAGCCAGACCGAGTCGAGATCGAGGGTCTCCGCGAGCGCGGCCACGCGGCGCATCTCCTCGTACGAGGTCACCGCGAGACCCCGGATGGTCAGCGCGAGGATGAGGCCGAAGTGAAGGTCCGGACGTGGCGCCATGCGTCCCCTGGGCCCGCAGCCTATCACACCGGGACCGAGGGTGGGGTGGACGGCCCCGTCCGCCGCGTGATATACGTTGCGCGCTTGCGGTGCCATCTCACGTCAGTCTGGAGGAAGCCATGACCCAGGTCACGCGGCGCACCATGCTCAAGGGCCTCGCCGGTGCCGGCGCCGCGACGGCCGTCTCCGGCTTTCCGTTCGTGAACCGCCTGGCCCTCGGCGACCAGCCGATCAAGCTCGGCGTCGTCGTCCCGATGACGGGGCCGATGGCGCTCGAGGCGCAGGAGATGCTCGCGGCCACCCAGATCGCGATCGACGACGTCAACGCGGCCGGCGGGGTCATGGGGCGGAAGGTCGAGCCGGTGGTCCGGGACTCCGAGTTCAAGCCGGAGGTGGCCAAGCGCAAGGCCACCGAGCTGATCGAGGTCGAGAAGGCTCCCTTCCTCGTCGGGGCCATCGTCGGCTTCGAGGGCATCGCGATGGCCGAGGTCGGCTGCAAGAACGACGTGATCGTGAGCTTCTTCGGCCAGAACTTCCTGACCGTCAAGGGCAAGATGTGCAAGTACCAGTTCGGCAACAACCTGTCGCCCTACCAGACCGCGGCGGCCGCCGCGCGCTTCGTCGACGCGCAGAAGATGGGCAAGAAGTGGCACATGCTCGCCAACAACTACTCGTGGCCACAGATGTTCGAGCGGGCCTACTCGCTCGTGGCCAAGCAGGTGGGCGCGGAGTGGACGGGGGTGACGTGGGCCCCGCTCGGCACGCGCGACTTCCTGCCCTTCCTGCCCAAGGTGGCGGCGGCCAAGGCGGACGTCGTCTTCATCACCACGTGGGCCGCCGACCAGGTGGCGTGCGCCAAGCAGGTGCAGGAATTCGGGCTGGCCCGGCACGCGCAGGTCATCCACTCCATCACCGAGCTCACCTTCGCGGAGGCCGCCGGCAAGGGCGTCTACGAGAACTTCTACTCCGGCATGCCGTGGTACTGGCAGCTCAAGGACAAGTTCCCGGAGGCCAAGCGCTACTACGACCGGCACTTCGCGCTCCGCAAGCGCGCCCCCGGCGGCTACACCGCCTCGACCTACTCCACGGTGCGGGTGCTCCTCGACACCGCCCGCCAGGAGAAGTCGCTCGAGACCGACAAGATCACCCGCGCGCTCGAGGGCCGCAAGTTCCAGTACCTCAAGGGCCCGGAGCAGATCCGAGCCTGCGATCACGTGAACATCCAGGACGTGTATCTCTGCAAGGGCAAGTCGGCCGCCGCCATGAAGGACGCGTGGGACTTCTTCGACATCGTCCAGGCGGTCGGCGGCGACGCATCTGACCCTCGCCGGCTACCCGCTCGAGATCTGGTACACCCAGCTCTTCATCGGGCTGGTGAACGGCTGCATCCTGATTCTGGTCGCGCTCGGACTGTCGATCGTGTTCGGGCTCATGGGCATCATCAACTTCGCCCACGGGGTCTTCTACATGCTCGGCGCCTACGCGGGCTGGCTCACCGTCCAGCTCACCGGGAGCTTCTGGCTCGCGCTGGTGACCGCGCCGGCCGCGGTCGGCCTGCTCGGAGCCCTCGTGGAGCGCGGGGTGCTCAAGCGCATCTACGGGACCCGGAACGCGAACTTCGCGGGCGTGCTGGTGACCTACGGCCTCGCGATCATGATCCCCGACCTCGTTCGCATGACGTTCGGCCGGCCCGGCAAGCCGTTCGCGATGCCGGCCATCCTCACCGGGTCGCTCTTCCAGCTCGGCGCCACCGAGGTGCACGGCTACCGCGTCTTCATCCTGCTGGTCACCGCCGCGCTCCTGCCTCTCCTCTGGCTCCTGCTCAACAAGTCCAACCTCGGCCTCGTGATCCGCGCCGGCACCAGCGACAACCTCATGGTGCAGCTCCTCGGCATCAACGTGGCGCGGACGTGGACGATCACCTACGCGCTCGGCGCCGCCCTCGCCGGCCTCGCCGGCGTGATCACCGCGCCCCTGGTGGCGGTGGCCCCGGAGATGGGCGGGCTCGTGCTCATCGAATGCTTCATCGTCACGGTGGTCGGGGGAATGGGAAGCTTTCTCGGGGTGGTCGCGGGCGGGCTGCTCATCGGCGAGACGCTGGCCCTGACCGGAATGCTCTACGACGTGTTCGCCGACGTCGTCATCTACCTCGCGATGGCGCTCGTGCTGCTCGTCCGCCCGCGCGGTCTCTTCGGCCAGGAGGGGATGTCCGAGGAGTGAGGGGCCTCCTGCTCGCCGGCCTGGTGCTGGGGACCGCACCGCTCTACGCGGACTACACCCCCTTCTACCTCGGGCTCCTGACCGAGGTGCTGGTCTTCGGGCTCTTCGCCCTCGCCTACGACGTGCTCCTCGGCCACGCCGGGGTCCTCTCGCTCGGCCATTCCGCCTTCGTGGGGGTGGGCGCCTATGCCACCGGGCTGCTCCTCGCGCGCCGCCTGGCCCCGCTCGAGCCGAGCCTGCTCGCCGGCGCGGTGGGAGGCCTCCTCACGTCGCTGATCCTGGGCCTTCTGGTCCTGCGAAAGCGCGGCGTCTATCTCGCCATGCTGACCCTCGCGCTCTCCCAGGTCTTCTACTACGTGGTCCTCATGTGGACCCCGGTGACCGGCGGCACCGACGGGCTCGGCAACCTGCCCATCCTGACCCTGAGCGAGCCGCTCGGTTGGCGTCTGTCGAAGCACCCGGTCACCCGATACTACGTGGTGGTGACGATCGTCTTCGTGGCGATGCTGGTGATCCGCCACCTCCTGCGCTCGCCGCTCGGACGCGTGATGCGCGCGGTGAAGGCCAACGAGACCCGCGCGGCCGCGTGCGGCTACGACACGCGGCGCGTCCGGCTGGCCGCCTTCGCGATCTCCGGCTTCTTCTCGGGCCTGGCCGGCGCGCTGCTCACGGTGGTGCTGGAATTCGTGCCGATCGAGAACATCCACTGGCAGATGACGGGGACGGTCCTGATCATGACCCTCTTCGGGGGCACCGGGACCATGCTGGGGCCCTTCATCGGGGCCGGCGTCTTCATCTGGATGCGTGATTTCCTCAGCAAGTACCTCGAGTACTGGGAGGTCTTCGTCGGGGGCGCCTTCGTGCTCATCGTCCTCTTCTTCCCCGAGGGCATCGTCGGCACCCTGACCGGACTGCTGGGGCGGCGCCGGGCCGCCCCGGCGGCCGAGAGCGGGGCGCAGCCCATCGAGCCGGAGGCTCTGGTGCGGAGGCGGACGGAAGGCGGCGACGGCGAGGCGTGCCTCCTCGAGAGCCACGGCCTCAGCAAGACCTTCGGGGGCCTCACCGCGGTCAACGCGGTGGACTTCCAGGTGCGGCGGGGGGAGCTCCGCTCGGTCATCGGCCCCAACGGCGCCGGCAAGACCACCTTCTTCAACCTCCTCACCGGGGTCCTCCCGTCGTCGGGGGGCCGCATCCTCTTCAAGGGCCGGGACATCACCCGGCTCCCCGCCCACGCGGTCTCCCGTCTCGGCATCGCGCGCTCGTATCAGGTCACCAACATCTTCGGCGATCTCTCCGTGTTCGAGAACGTGCGCATCGCGGCCCAGTCCCGGGTGACCCACTACCGCTTCTGGGGCCACGCGGACCGGCTCGCCGCCGTGAACGAGCGCGCCGGGGAGATCCTCCGTCACCTCGGCCTCACCGGGAAGCGCGACGTCCGGGGCGCCGAGCTGTCGCACGGCGACCAGCGCTATCTCGAGATCGGCATCGCGCTCGCCACCGATCCCGACTTCCTGCTCCTCGACGAGCCGACCGCGGGGATGAGCCCCGAGGAGACGCGGCGGACCGCCGCCTTCGTGCGCCGCCTCGCCGGCCACGTCACCGTGGTGGTGGTGGAGCACGACATGGAGGTGGTGATGGGCATCTCCGACCGCATCACCGTGCTCAACTACGGCGAGGTGCTGGCCGAGGGC
>WNGJ01001577.1_pt1 | contig 22490 bp, 19 predicted proteins | sample 5400611 | NCBI WGS metagenome assembly WNGJ01 (sample SAMN13153375, study PRJNA577476) | soil metagenome | isolation source: 40 cm soil or saprolite under Garry oak tree replicate 1 | place: USA:California | collected 2016-06-15
CGCTCGATCGCGGTCGAGGCCGAAGGCGAAGTGGCTGAGCTGAAGGACACGATCAACCAAATGATCGAGAACCTCGCCGAGACCACGCGCAAGAACTCGGAGCAGGACTGGCTGAACTCGAACATGGCGCGCTTCACCGGGATGCTCCAGGGCGAGCGCGACCTCGAGACCGTCTCCCGCCTGATCATGTCCGAGCTGACGCCGCTCGTCGGCGCACAGCACGGCGCGTTCTTCATGATGGAGTCGCCCGACGGCGAGGGAGACGACTTCGAGCTCCGTCTGATCTCGACCTACGGCTACAAGCAACGCAAGAACGTCCCGAACAAGTTCAAGATCGGCGTGGCCCTCGTCGGACAGGCTGCGCTCGAACAGAAGCCGATTCTGGTAACGCAGGCGCCGGAGGACTACGTCCGCATCAGCTCAGGCCTCGGCGAGGGGCTGCCGATCAACCTGATCGTCCTCCCCGTGCTCTTCGAGGACCAAGTGCTGGCGGTGATCGAGCTCGCCTCGTTCCAACGCTTCGCGAATGTCCAGCAGGCGTTCCTCGAGCAGCTGTCCGAGACGATCGGCGTCGTGCTCAACACGATCGGCGCGAACATGCGGACGGAGGAGCTGCTGTCGCAGTCGCAGGGCCTGACCCAGGAGTTGCAGAGCCAGTCCGAAGAGCTGCAGGCCCAGCAAGAGGAGCTCCAGCAGTCGAACAAGGAGCTCGAGGAACAGGCCGCGTCCCTCAAGGCGTCCGAGGAGCTGCTGCAAACACAGCAGGAGGAGCTGCAGCAGACGAACGAAGAACTGGAAGAGAAGGCGCAGCTGCTCGAGGAGCAGAACCGTCGCATCGAGATCAAGAACCGCGAGATCGAGCTGGCCCGAGCCGCCCTCGAGGAGAAGGCCGAGCAGCTCTCGCTCTCGTCGCGGTACAAGTCCGAGTTTCTCGCGAACATGTCACACGAGCTGCGCACGCCGCTGAACTCGCTGCTGATCCTCGCGAAGCTGCTCGGAGAGAACACGGACTCGAACCTGAACGAGAAGCAGATCGAGTTTGCGAACACGATCTTTGGCGCAGGGTCCGACCTGCTCAATCTGATCAACGACATCCTCGACCTCTCGAAGGTCGAAGCGGGGCGAATGGACGTCAACGTGAGCGACGTGAGGCTCACCGACCTGCGCGACTTCGTCGAACGCTCTTTCAGGCCGGTCGCAGAAGACAAGAGCCTCGGCTTCGAGATCGAGGTGCACGGCGCGAACGTCCCACCGACGATCGAGACCGACGAGCAGCGGCTGCAGCAGGTGATCAAGAACCTGCTCTCGAATGCGTTCAAGTTCACCGACTCGGGCGAAGTCAAGCTGCGCATCGGTCTCGCAGAAGGCCGCCAGTTCGCGAGCGAGGCCCTGTCACGGGCCGACGCCGTGCTCGAGTTCACCGTCGAGGACACCGGCGTCGGCATCGCACACGACAAGCTGCGCCTGATCTTCGAGGCCTTTCAACAGGCCGACGGGACGACGAGCCGTCGTTACGGCGGCACCGGCCTCGGACTCTCGATCAGCCGGGAGATCGCGCGCCTGCTCGGCGGCGAGATCCACGTTGAGAGCGAGGTCGGTAGGGGCAGCCGGTTCACGCTGTTCCTGCCGGCCACGTACCAGCCTCCCGAGCATCCGTATGCCTCCATTCCGCTCGAGGCGGCAGTCGTGCTGGCGAGCGACGGCAACGGAGGCGGCCAGCCTGCGACACACGATGACGACCAGCCGGAGCTCGACTCGGCACTGCTCCTTCCGAGCGACGTCCGCGACGATCGTGACGACATCGAGGACGGCGACCGCGTCGTGCTGATCGTCGAGGACGACCCAGACCTCGCCCGCACGGAGCTGGAGGTCGCCCGCGAGCGCGGCTTCAAGGGAATCGTTGCGGTCCGCGGCGACTCGGGCCTTGCGCTCGCACACGAGTTCAAGCCCGACGCGATCATCCTCGACATGAAGCTGCCGGTGATGGACGGCTGGGACGTGCTCGATCGCCTCAAACATCATCCGGAGACGCGTCACATCCCCGTGCACATCGTCTCTGCGGGCGATGGCCGCCAGAACGCGCTCAAGGCCGGCGCGGTCGCGTTCCTCGAGAAGCCCATCTCGAAGGAAGGCCTCGAGGAGACCTTCGTCGAGATCCGCAGCTTCATCGACCGCGGCCTCAAACGGCTGCTCGTCGTCGAGGACGACGAGTTACAGCGCCAGGCGATTGTCGAGCTGGTCGGCAGCGACGAAGAGGTCGAGGTGACCGCAGTCGGTTCGGGCGAAGCAGCGCTGGAGGCACTCGAGCTGGAGCACTTCGACTGCATGGTGCTCGACCTCAAGCTTCCCGACATGGGCGGGTTCTCGCTGCTCGAGAAGCTCAAGGAGGACGACCGACACTCGTCGATCCCGGTGATCATCTACACCGGCAAGGAGCTGACACGCAATGAGGAGACGAAGCTGAAGAAGTTCGCGGAGTCGATCGTCGTCAAGGACGCGAGCTCGCCCGAGCGGCTGCTCGACGAGACGTCGCTCTTCCTTCATCGCGTCGAACGGAAGCTGCCGAAGGAGAAGCGCAGGATGCTGGAGCAGCTGCACTCCGCCGACGAGGTGCTCAAGCAGAGAAAGATCCTCATCGTCGACGACGACGTGCGGAATGTGTTCGCCCTCACCAGTGTGCTCGAATCGCACGGCATGGAGGTGCTCTACGCCGAGAACGGGAACGACGGCATCGAGCTCCTCCATCGCAACCCGGAGGTCGATCTCGTGCTGATGGACATCATGATGCCCGGCATGGACGGCTACGAGACGATGCGGACCATCCGCTCCGAGGAATCGTTCAAGCAGCTCCCGATCATCTCCCTCACGGCGAAGGCGATGAAGGGCGACCGCGAGAAATCCATCGCCTCAGGGGCCTCGGACTACATCGCGAAGCCGGTCGACACGGACCAGCTACTTTCGCTGATGCGAGTCTGGTTGTACAAGTAAGACCATGGCTTCAGTTGGTGCGTCACGGGAGCCGGCGGGAACGAGCAAACACCCGCCGGCTCACGGTGACCTCGAAGACATCGAGCTCTCTCTCCTGCTCGAGGGCGTGTTCCGTCAGTACGGTTTCGACTTCCGGGAGTACGCCCCGGCCTCGCTGAGGCGCCGTGTCTGGCGGCGCGTCTTCGCGGAAGGGCTCCAAACGATCTCGGCCCTGCAGGACAAGCTCCTGCACGACCCGGCCTGCATGGAGCGCCTCCTACTCGACCTCTCGATCAACGTGACCGCGATGTTTCGCGACCCTGCCTTCTACCTCGCATTCCGGGAGAAGGTCGTTCCGATCCTCCGCACGTATCCGTTCACTCGGATCTGGGTGGCGGGCTGCTCCACCGGGGAGGAGGTCTACTCGCTCGCGATCCTCCTCGAGGAGGAGCAGGTCTACGATCGTGCGCGCATCTACGCGACGGACATCAACGAGTCTGTCCTCGACCGTGCGCGATCGGGTGTGTTCCCGCTCGACAAGATGCGCGAGTACACGCAGAACTACATCAAGGGGGGCGGCACGCGAGCCTTCTCCGAGTACTACCTGGCAAAGTACGACGGGGCACAGTTCCAGCGCTCCTTGATCGAGAACGTCGTCTTCGCCCAGCACAACCTCGTCTCGGATCACTCGTTCAACGAGTTCAACGTGATCATCTGCCGCAACGTGATGATCTACTTCGACCGCACCTTGCAGGAGCGCGTGCACCGGCTCTTCTTCGACAGCCTGGTGACGTTCGGCGTGCTCGGTCTCGGGCACAAGGAGTCGATTCGCTTCAGCCCACACGAGGCGGGCTATGAGGAGCTCGACCCGAGCGAGAAGCTCTACCGGAAGGTGGGCTAGCAGGACCGCCGATGTACGACCTCGTCTGCATCGGTGCTTCGTGGGGCGGGCTCAAAGCCATCGGCCAGGTGCTCGCCGATCTTCCCGCCGAGCTCGACCTGCCGATCGCAATCGCGCAACACCGTCATCCCGACTCGCCGGAGGGGACGCTCGCACAGCTGCTGCAGGCGCAGACCAACCGACCCGTGCTCGACGTCGAGGACAAGATGGCGATCGAGCCACGTCACGTCTACATCGCGCCCCCGAACTACCATCTGCTGGTCGAGCGGGGCTCCTTCGCCCTCTCGGTCGACGAGCGCATCCAGTTTGCGCGCCCCTCGATCGACGTGCTGTTCGAGACGGCCGCTCACGCCTACGGCTCGGGCGTGATCGGGATCATCCTCACCGGCGCCAACGACGACGGCGCTCACGGACTGGCCAGGATCAAGCGTGTCGGCGGCGTGGCCGTGATCCAGGATCCACTCGGTGCGGCCCGCCGGACGATGCCGGATGCGGCGATCGCTGCGACCGTGGCCGACGCCATCCTCCCGCTGGACGCGATCGGCAAGTTCATCTATGGGCTCTGGGTACAGCCCGCAACCGTTAGGGAAGTCACGAAGGCCTGATGGCCAACATCCTCCTCGTCGACGACCGTCCTGACAACCTGCTCGCGCTCGAGGCCATCCTCGAGCCACTCGAGCAGAACCTTCTCTACGCCCACTCCGGCGAGGAGGCGCTCCGCCAGCTGCTGCAGCACGACGTCGCGATCATCCTGCTCGACGTCCAGATGCCCGTGCTCGACGGCTTCGAGACGGCGACGCTGATCAAACGGCGCGAGCGCACGAAGCACATCCCGATCATCTTCGTCACTGCGATCTCCAAAGACGACGAGCACGTCTTCCGCGGTTACTCGGCAGGGGCCGTCGACTACGTCTTCAAGCCCTTCAGTCCCGAGGTGCTCCGCTCCAAGGTTGCCGTGTTCGTCGAGTTGCACGAGAAGACCGAACAGCTCCGGCAGCAGGCGGAGCAGTTGAAGCAGCAGGAGCTCGCGGAGCTCCGCCGAGAGAGCGAGGAGCGCTACCGCTTCCTGGCCGAAGCCCAGCCGGACCAGATCTGGACGGCGACGCCGAACGGCGAGCTCGACTATGTGAACCAGCGCGCGCTCGACTACTTCGACACCTCGTTCTTGGAGCAAGTGTCCTCGGGCTGGATGGAGGTGGCGCATCCCGACGATCGTCCGGGAATGGTGCGGCTCTGGCAGGAGGCGCTCGAGACCGGAAGCCCGTACGAGAACGAGCTACGTCTCCGTCGCGCGGCGGACGAGTCCTACCGCTGGCACTTGACGCGTGCGGTCCCGATGCGCAACCGGCGCGGCCAGATCGTCAAGTGGTTCGGCTCCAACACCGACATCGAGGACCGCAAGAGCGCCGAGGAGGCACAGCAGTTCCTCGTCGATGCGGGTGCGACCCTCGGCGGCTCGCTCGACTACCGCACCACGCTGGCGGCGCTCGCGAAGATGGCCGTGCCGCGCATCGCCGACTGGGCACGCGTGGACATCGTCGAGGACGGGAAGTTGCGCACGCTCGCCGTCGAGCACGTCGACGAGCGCAAGGTCGAGCTCGCCCTCGAGCTCAGCCGCCGCTATCCAGAGGATCCCGAAGCGGCTCAGGGCCCACCGCTCGTATTGCGCACAGGCCAGAGCGAGCTCATCACGGAGATCTCGGAGGAGAGGTTGTCCGAGCTCGCGGTCGACGACCTCCATCTGGGGCTCGTCCGCGAGCTGGGCTTTCAGAGCTACATGGGCGTGCCGCTCGTCTCCCGCGGGCGCACGTTGGGCGTGATCTCGTTCGTGGTGGCTGAATCGGGGCGGCGCTACGGGCCCGCCGATCTCGCCTTGGCCGAAGAACTCGCACGCAGAGCCTCGACCGCGATCGAAAACGCGCAGCTCTACCGCGAGGCCGAAGAGCGGGCCCAGGCTGCACGCGTGCTCGAGACGGTCGCCGACGGCGTGTTTCTCGTCGACATCGAGGGAATCGTGCGCATCTGGAACCGGGCAGCCGAGGCGATCACCAAACTGCCGCGCGGCGGGGTCGTGGGCCGGCGGGCCGACGAGGTGCTGCCGGGATGGCAGGATCTCGCAGTGCGCGTCGCCGTTGCGGGAGCACCCGGGCCCGCGTCGGCAACGACCTTCCCACTCGAGCTGGACGGCGACGAGCGCTGGCTCTCGATCTCGGGAGTGGGCTTCGACGAAGGCACGGTGTACGCGTTCCGCGACCTCACCGAGGAGCGGGCGCTCGAGCAGATTCGACAGGACCTCGTGTCGACCGTGTCACACGAGCTGCGCACTCCGCTCGCCGCGATCTACGGCTCGGCGCTCACCCTCGCGCGCGACGACCTCGAGCTCGAAGAGGCCATGCACCGCAAGCTCCTCGAAGTCATAGTCGAAGAGTCCACCCGCCTGGCCGACATCGTCAACGACCTCCTACTGGCCAGCCAGCTCGACGCCGACCGGCTCGAGATGCGCGTCGAGCCTTGCGACGCGCACGCCATCGCGGCCGGAGTCCTCGACGCCGCCCGCACGCACCTTCCGGAAGGAACGCGGGTCAGCCTAGATTCCGGCGAGGACGTTCCACGAGTCGCCGCCGACGAAGGCCAGCTCCGGCAAGTGCTCACAAACCTGATCGACAACGCCGTCAAGTACTCCCCCACTGGCGGCGACGTGCAGGTCCGCGTAGAAGCGGCAGGCGAGTACGTGCGCTTCACCGTCGCCGACGAAGGGCTCGGCATTCCACCCGCCGAGCAGAGCCGGATCTTCGAGAAGTTCTACCGGCTCGACCCGGACATGACCGGCGGAATCGGCGGCACGGGCCTGGGGCTCTACATCTCGCGCGAGCTCGTTCGCCGCGTGCACGGGCGGATCTGGGTCGAGCCCAACGGCAGCCGCGGCTCGATCTTCAACGTGGAGATTCCGGCAGCTTCCGAGCCTTCCGCAGAGCCGAGAAGGCACAAGACGGCTGGGGCAAGCGCGTAGCCGTCCTCAAAGAGTGTGGGTAACCGTATTCGGCAAAGTGGCTTCGCGGACGAGACTATGGACATGACAGTGCTGATCGTCGACGACCACCCCAGCTTTCGGACCAGCGCCCGGGAGCTCCTCGAGGCGGAGGGGTACGAGATCATCGGCGAAGCCGAGAACGGGACCACGGCCCTGCGCGCCGTGGAGGAGCTCAAGCCGGACCTCGTTCTGCTCGACGTGCAGCTTCCGGACATGGACGGCTTCCAGGTCGCCGAGCAGCTCTGCAAGCTCGCCGACCCGCCGGCGGTCGTCCTGACGTCGAGCCGAGACAGCGCCGACTACGGCAGCTGTATCCAGATCTGCGGCGCCCACGGCTTCGTCCCGAAGGCTGATCTGTCAGGAGCCGCGATCGCGGCTCTTCTTACCGCGTGATCTTCGCACGGCGGCCGTGGCTCTACTTTGGGCCGGCTGCGCTCGTCGCGGGTGCGATCGCCGTTGCGCTCACGGTCACGAGCGACCACGAGCAGCACCCCGCTCTCGCCACCGCACTCGGACTGTTCGTCAGCTGGTCGTTCATCTTCGCGGGGCTGATCGGTTGGTCGCGGCGCCCGGCGAATCGCACCGGGATGCTGATGGTCGCGGTCGGGTTCGGCGTTCTCGTCGGCAGTCTCAGCGAGGCGAACTACTCCGTTCCGTTCACGCTCGGCGCGCTCTTCGGAAGCGTCTTCATCGCAGTGTTCATCCACCTCCTACTCGCGTATCCGAGCGGCGAGCTGATCAGCCGCAAGGCACGTGTGCTCGTGATTGCCGGCTACGCGACGGCTCTCATCGCGCCGCTGTTGGATTCCATGTTCGCCGCGCGGCACACGTGCAAGCCGCACGCCTGCCCGGACAACCTCGTCTTCGTCTCGCACAACCACACCGCGCACGTCGCGCAGACGGCGTTGTGGACCACGGCCACTGTGCTCCTGTTCGTCGCCGCTTTCTCGCTTCTCGTCGGCCGCTGGCGAGATGCAACGCCGACACTCCGCCGCATCCTGCGGCCCGTCTACCTCGCCGGCGGCATCAGTGTCGTTCTGCTGGCGGTCGGCTTCATCGTGACGCCGTTCTCCGGCTTCGGTGGCACGCTGGTGAGCGTCGCGCTCATCGTGACGTTCACGGCGGTACCGTTCCTTTTCCTCGCGGGACTGCTCGGCACGACGATAGCGCGAGGCGCCGGGTTGGACACCATCTTCAGCTCGGTCCCCGAGCGCGCGAGCCCGGGCGAGGTGCAGGACGGACTGAGGCAGGCGCTCCGCGACGAGACCGCCGAAGTCGCGTACTGGTACGAGGAGGGCGGGCACTACGTCGACATCGACGGCAAGCGCTTCGAGTTGCCCGTCGACACACGCCGGCGCGTCGTCACCCGGCTCGACTACGCGGACGACCCGGTAGCGGCCATCGTCCACGACGCGGCGCTGCTCGAGGAGCCGGAGTTGCTGGAAGGGATCGCGAACGCGGCTCGCATCGCGCTCGAACGGGACAAGCTGCTGGTCGAGGTTCGCGCCCGCGCCCAGCGCTACTTCGCCCTTCTGCAGGCGATGCCGGACCTGATGTTCCGCATCTCCGCCGAAGGGACCTATCTTTCCTACAACGCGCCCAATCCAAGCGATCTCGTCGAGGACGAGGTCGTCGGCAGGACGCTCTGGGACCGGTTGCCCCGCGACCTCGCCGACCGCGTGCTCGCAGCCGGGCGCGCTGCTCTTGCCGGAACACCCCAGGTGATCGAGTACACCCTCGACTTCGAAGACCGAAAACGTCATTACGAGGGACGCTTCGCGCCCAGCGGGGATGCCGAGTTCCTGATGATCGTTCGCGAGATCACACGGCGAAAGCAGCAGCAGCAGGAGCTCGAAGCGTCACGCCAGCGCATCGTCGCCGCGGGCGACGATGCGCGCAGGAAGCTCGAGCGCAACCTCCACGACGGGGCGCAGCAGCGACTTGTTTCCGTGTCCCTCTCCCTACGGTTGGCGCAGGCCCAGCTCGAGGAGAATCCCGCTGGCGCGCAAGAGGTGCTCGAGGCGTCACGAGAAGAACTTGCGCGAGCACTTGAAGAGCTGCGTGAGCTCGCTCGCGGTATCCATCCGGCGGTGCTCACCGACCGCGGGCTGGAAGCCGCGCTCGAGTCGCTGGCCGCTCGGGCTCCTCTTCCGGTGGAGATCGACGGGCCACGCGCGAGCCTGCCGGCCGCAGTCGAAGCGGCGGCCTATTACGTCGTCTCGGAAGCACTTGCGAACGTGACGAAGTACGCTCAGGCTTCTTCTGTCAAGGTGACGGTCGAGCAGGTGAACGGTTGTGCGTACGTCGAGGTCGCCGACGACGGTGTCGGCGGAGCAGATCCGGGCCGCGGCTCCGGTCTCCGCGGATTGGCCGACCGCGTCGCGTCTCTGAACGGCAAGCTTGCGATCGACAGCCCTCCCGGCGCGGGAACCCGCGTCCGGGCCGAGATCCCACTGGAGTAGGCTCTGACACCGAATCTCCCCGATGGAACGGTCACACTCGTCTTCACGGATGTCGAGGGCTCGACGGCTCTCGTACGAGCGCTCGGCGACGGCTATGCACTCGTGCTCGCAGACCACCGGCGGCTCTTCCGCGAGGCGGTGGAGCGTTGCGCCGGACAGGTCATCGACCATCGGGGCGACGAGTTCTTCGTCGTCTTCGAGGACGCCCGGCGGGCAGCCGAGGCGGTCTCCGAGGCCCAGCGCGCGTTCGCGGCACATGCGTGGCCGGAGGGCGTCGAGCTGCGGGTCAGGATGGGACTCCACACCGGCGAGCCGACGATCCGCGACGGCGACTACTACGGGTTGGACGTCCATCGAGCAGCCCGGATCGCCCAGGCCGGGAGCGGCGGACAGGTCTTGCTCTCCCAGCGGACTCGCGAAGCCCTCGCTGCGTCGCACGAGCTCGCCGATCTGGGCGATCACGATCTGGCCGGGCTCGACGAGCCGGAGCGGCTCTTCCAGCTCAACATTCCAGGCCTGCCCTCTCGCTTTCCACCGCTCAGCACCGCGCGGAAAGGATTTCGCGGCGTGCGCGTAGTGCTGGCGGACGACTCCGTTCTCCTCCGCGAGGGGATCGCCCTCCTGCTCGAGGACGCCGGCTTCGAGATCGTCGCACAGAGCGGAACGGCGGAGGATCTCCTGCGGCACGTCGGGATGCACAAGCCCGACGTCGCCCTGATCGACATCCGCATGCCGCCGACGCAGACGGACGAGGGCCTGCGCGCCGCGAAACAGATTCGAGAGCGCTGGCCCGCGACGGGCGTGCTCGTTCTCTCGCAGTACGTCGAGCCGGCGTATGCGATGGAGCTGCTCGGCGAGAATGCAGAGGGCGTCGGCTACCTGCTGAAAGATCGAGTTTCCGACGTGGACGAGTTCGCGGCCGCCGTTCGGCGGGTCGCAGAAGGCGGATCGGCGCTCGATCCGGCGGTCGTGTCGCAGCTCGTGGGCCGCCGCCGGCGTGACGATCCGATCGACGAGCTGACGCCTCGCGAGCGCGAGGTGCTCGGGCTGATGGCGGAAGGCCGCTCGAACCAGGCGATCGCGGAGAAGCTCGTGATCACGCTCCGCGCGGTCGAGAAGCACGTGACCAGCATCTTCTCCAAGCTGCGCCTGCCGGCAAGCGCAGAGGATCACCGCCGCGTGCTTGCGGTTCTGACGTACCTCGGCTCCACGAACTAGCCGTCTTTCCGCCCTTTCCGGGTGCGGTTTCCCCCTGGCAAGAGGCCTGGGAGCCGCATTTTCGCACCGACTCCTCGCTGCGATCTTGGGCTTACCCCCAAGCGAAGGAGCTGAGTCCAAATGTCACCCCTGAAGCGCTCGAACAACATCGCGGCCCGCATGGGTCGCTGGAGCGCGAGCCACTGGAAGACAGCAGTCTTCGGCTGGCTCGCATTCGTCATCGCCGCAGTCATGGTCGGCAACTTCGTCGGAACGAAGAACATCGACACTGCGGACGCGAACGTCGGCCAGGCACACAAGGCCGACCAGATCCTCAAGCAGGCATTCCCCCAGGTGGATCCCCAGACAGAGCTCGTGCTCGTTCAGAGCTCGAGCAAGACGATCCAGGATCCCGCCTTCCGTGCGACGGTCAAAGACGTCGAGAACACGATCGCCGGCAATCCGGCGATCAAGAACGTGCGCTCGCCGCTCGACCCCGCGCATGCCGATCAGGTCTCCAAGGATGGCCGCTCGGCCATGGTCGTCTGGGACATGAAGGGCACGTACGAGAACGCGAAGCCGAAGATCGACGGGATCGTTTCCGCCGTCGGCCAGGCGGCTGACCGCCATCCGGCGTTCTACGTGGCGGAGGCCGGCTCGGTGAGCTCCGGGAAGGCACTCGACAAGATGTTCTCCGATCAACTCAAGCTGGCCGGCGAGCGCTCCATCCCGATCACGGTCATCGTTCTGCTGCTCGTGTTCGGCGCCCTCGTGGCCGTCGGCGTGCCGCTACTCGTCGCGCTCTCGAGCGTGATCGCGACGGTCTTCCTCGTCGCACTCCCGAGCCACCTCGTGCCGATGGATCAGAACGTGTCGGCGGTGATCCTGCTCGTCGGGCTCGCGGTCGGTGTCGACTACTCGCTCTTCTACTTGAAGCGTGAGCGGGAGGAACGCGCGCTCGGGAGAAGTCCGCGGGCCGCACTCGAGGCCGCAGCCGCGACATCGGGCCGCTCGGTGCTGATCTCGGGCATCACGGTGATGGTCGCAATGGGCGGGATGATGTTCTCCGGTGACAAGGCATACCTGGGCTTCGGCATCGCCACGATGATGGTCGTCGGTGTCGCGATGCTCGGTTCGCTCACCGTGCTTCCTGCTCTACTGTCGCGGCTCGGCGACAAAGTCGAGAGGGGCAAGATCCCGTTCCTGCACCGGCTCCGGCGCGACAGCGGCGAGAACCGGTTCTGGAAGGCGATCCTGACGCCGGTGTTGCGGCGGCCGGTCGTCGCCGCGGCGCTCGCGGGCGGCGTCCTCCTCCTGCTGGCGGCGCCGGTTCTGCAGCTCCACACCTCGCAGAGCGGGTTGGACGCAATGCAGAACAGTGCACCGACCGTCGGCACGATGAAGAAGATCGAGAAGGCATTTTCGAACGGCGACCTCTCTCCGGCAATCGTCGCGATCGAGGCGAACACCAATTCGCCGGCCACGCACCAGGCGATCTCGGAGCTGAAGTCGCAAGCGATCGCGAGCGGGCAGATGCACGGCCCGGTCGTCGTCGAGGTGAATCCATCCCACACCGTCACGCGGGTCTCGATTCCGCTCGCCGGCAAGGGCTCGGACTCCGTCTCCAACGCAGCGCTCGACACGCTGCGAAACACGATCCTGCCCGCAACGGTCGGAACGGTGCACGGTGCGACCTACGCGGTCACGGGCCCGACAGCTCAGTCCGCGGACGAGAACGCGTTGCTGAAGCAGAAGGCGCCGATCGTCTTCGGCTTCGTCCTCGTCTTCGCGTTCATCCTGCTGCTGGTCTCGTTCAGGTCGATCGTGATCGCGGTGAAGGCGATCCTGCTCAACCTCCTCTCCGTCGGCGCCGCGTACGGCGTGCTGGTCGCGATCTTCCAGTGGGGCTGGGGTGAGAGCTTCCTCGGCTTCCACTCGAATGGCGGTATCGCGTCGTGGCTGCCGATCTTCATGTTCGTGATCCTGTTCGGCCTCTCGATGGACTATCACGTGTTCATCCTGAGCCGGGTCCGGGAGGCTTACGACCGCGGCCTGAAGACCGAAGACGCGGTCGCGCACGGCATCAGCACGACGGCCGGCGTGGTGTCGAGTGCCGCGCTCGTGATGGTCGGCGTGTTCGCGGTGTTCGCGTTGATGCCGATCCTGGACATGAAGGAGATGGGCATCGGCCTGGCAGCGGCGGTGCTGATCGACGCGACGATCGTCCGGGCAGTCCTGCTCCCGGCGACGATGAAACTGCTGGGCGAGAAGAACTGGTACCTACCGCGGTGGCTCGAGTGGCTGCCGAGGCTGGAGCACGAGGGTTCCGTTCCGGAGAAGGCACCGACAGGCGCCCCGGCGCCCGCACCCGCCGCGTAGCTCCTCCCCGCTCCTTCGCAAGAAAAGCGCCCCGCTTTCGGCGGGGCGCTTTTCGTCCCTGTCCACAAACGGCTCGTCTTGGGGTCTGACCCAAAGACATGTCACCAAACAGACGGTTGTGGATGTTGTGGATTACCGCCTGGCTGTTGCGCGCTTGCCACGCGGGGTGAGGTCGAGCTGAATGTCGATCAGGCCGTCGGCAAGCAGCTCGGAGGCGTACTCCCAGGGCGGGGATGAATCCGGGTCGTCGCGGTACTCGGCGAGCGCGGTCAGCGCTTCACCGGACGCGTTGAACGTCTCCGCGATCTCCTTGCCGTCCCAGCGAAAGTGCAGAACCGGCTTGTCGGCCGAGAGATCCTTCCGCGCCGCGATCCGTTCCTGCAGCGAGCCGTCAACCCGGACCTCGTACTCGTCCGCCTGCCCGCGAACCTGCAGAACCGAGCCCGCGTCCGTGACCCCCTGAAAGACAAGCGGCTCGATCCCGGCCGGCCCGTCCGGCTCGGGCCGGCGGTTGTGGATGTATTCCCGCCACTGCTCTCGCAGGTCCTCGTCGGGAACCCACTCCTCGAGGACTCTGTCGAACCGCTCGCGCACTTCGAGCAGCTTGTCCTCGAGCTCGCGGCGCGTCGATCCCTCCGGCCAGTTCCTCCCTTAGAGGAAGAGCCGAAGCCTCTGGCGATCGTCGTCTAGGCAAGAAGCCGGAGGAGGGACTCGAACCCACGGCCTATGGTTTACAAAACCATTGCTCTACCAACTGAGCTACTCCGGCGGGACGTCGCCATGGTAGGCGATGTCCCGCCGGAATGAATTAGGCCGCGTCGACGAGTGCGTCGGGTGAGATCTCGACGACGCCGGCAAGCTCGTCCTGGAGCTTGGCCAGCGCGTCGCGCTCCACCTGGCGGACCCGCTCGCGGCTCATGCTCAGCTCGCGGCCGATCTGCTCCAGCGAAGTGGCCTCGCCGTCGAATCCGAACCGCAGCTCGAGTACACGACGCTCACGCTCCGGCAGCCGTCCGAGGGCGTTACGCACGAACTGGCGACGGAGGGCCTCTCCGGCCTCCTCGGACGGATCCTCGGCGTTCTGGTCGGCGAACAGGTCGCCGAACTCGCCGTCACCGTCGGAGCCGATCGTCTGGTTGAGCGACACGGATGCCTCGACTGCGCTGAGGGCCTCTTCGACGTACACGAGGTCCAGCCCGGTGGCCTGGGCAAGCTCCTCATTCGTCGGCTCCTCACCAGTCGCAGCCTGCAGCCGCGCCCGCGCACGCGCCAGCTTCACGCGCCGCTCATGGACGTGCGTCGGGATCCGGATCGTCGCGGACTGGTTGGACACAGCCCGCTGGCAGGCCTGGCGAATCCACCAGGTGGCATAGGTCGAGAACTTGTAACCGCGGCGCCAGTCGAACTTCTCGACTGCGCGGTTCAGGCCGATCACGCCTTCCTGGATCAGGTCGCCCAGCTGCATGCCGCGCCCCTGATACCGCTTCGCGATCGAGACCACGAGCCGGAGGTTCGAGTTGATCATCAACTCCTTGGCCGTGCGGTCACCGCGCTCGATGCGCTTCGCGAGCGCCACCTCCTCGGCAGCGGTGAGCAGCTGATAGCGGCCGGCCGCGTTCATGAACAGGGTCAGGCTGTCCGTCGTCCCAGAGACCTCTGCGGCAGCCTGCACGCGGGGTGCCGGAGGTGCGTCGTCCTCGAGCGGGACGATCTCGATGCCCTTCTCCTCGAGCTCGCCGCGGAGCTCCGCCAGGTCGTCGTCCTCGAGCTCGTTCGCGACGGCGAACGCCTCCAGGGTCGCCTCTTCGACGGAGCCAAGCTCCTCGGCCTCGTGGAGAAAAGACTGCAGATCAAGTTCAGCAATGTTCGTCAGCTTGGTTCAACTCCTCTCGTTTCGGTTGAGAGCCCGTTCGCGGCGGTCCAATCCGGACCGCGCCTGGGGCGCCTCACCATCTATAACGCGGTAGAGGCGGCCGGAATTCCCGGTTTAAAGCAGGACTTGCCGGGATTTCTGGTGGGTAAGGATCTTTCTCTTTACCCGCTGGAGCGCGTTATCGATCGTCTTCGTGTCGCATTCTAGATCTTCGGCCATCTGCTCGTAGGATTCACCCTCCAGGTAGAGCTTGAGGGCGTCCGCCTCGAGCTGGGAGAGGCCGCTCCCCAGGGTGAAAACGAGGCTCTGGAGCTCCTCGGTCGAGATCACGCAGACCGCGGGATCGTCCACGCCAGGGCCGGGCAGGGCGTCCCCTAGAGAGCACTCGCTGTCCGATTCCTGGCCGGCCGGAGTGTGGCTGAACGAGACATAGGTGTTCAGCGGGGCGTGCTTGAAGCGGGTGGCGGTCTTGATGGCCGTGATGATCTGGCGTGTGACGCACAGTTCCGCGAAGCTCCGGAACGAGGTCTCCTTGTCGGCGCGGAAGTCACGAACCGCCTTGTAGAGCCCGATCAGGCCCTCCTGGACGAGGTCCTCCGAGTCACCGCCGGCGAGGAAGTACGAGCTGGCCTTGAGCCGTACGAAGCCGTTGTAGCGCCGGATCAGGGCGTCGAGCGCACCGCCGTCGCCGTTCCGGGCGCGCATTACAAGCTGGAGGTCTTCTAGCTCCCTCTGAGCCTTCTGCGCAGCGGTTGCGGGCCGTGCGGCCATCTGGCCTCCCCCGGGGTCAGGGGCAAGACGCGAAGTCTCACCCTAAAGTTGAGGGAGAAGATAGCAAGGACCGCTGGTCTTTACAAGGCGCTTGCAGTGGACCCAGCATGTTACGAACGTATGTTCGTCAGGCCAGGATCAGCGACCGCGACTCGGCTTCGGCGAGCAGCGCCTCGATCGTCTCCTGCAGCTGCTCCTGAAGCGACTCGTCCTCGAGTCGGCCGTGCTCGTCGAACCTCGTGGGCGCATGGCCCACGGCGACCTCGCCGTCCACCACCCGCGCGCCGATGGCCGCGAGGACTTTGCGCAGCTCGGCCTGGGCCCAGACCGCTCCGAAGGCGCCCGTGCTTGCACCGACGACCGCGACCGGCTTGTTCCGGAGCGCATTCGTCGCGGGAGGACGCGAGACCCAGTCGAGTGCGTTCTTGAGCGAGCCCGGGATGGACGAGTTGTATTCAGGCGTCGCGAAAAGAACTGCATCCGCCTCGGCGACTGCCCCGCGTAGAGCCGCGACCGCCGGCGACGCCGGCTGCACGTCATCGTCCTCGTCGTACGGCGGAACAGCCTTGAGGCCCTGGTAGAGGACGAAGTCGACCTCCGGGGGCAGCAGCTCCTCCGCGGCGCGGAGGAGCTGGGTGTTGTACGAGCCCGAGCGCAGGCTGCCCGAAATCGCGAGGACCTTCATCGCGCTTACGCCTCCCTCACGAACTGGAGCTCAGCCGTCAGCTTGACGTCGTCGGCCAGGCTGGGCTTCCCGTCGGGCAGCGCAGAGTTCCAGTCGACGCCGAACTCGTTTCGGTTGATGCCGGTCTCGAGCTTCAGCCCCAACCGCTCGCCCCCGTAGGGATCGGAGATCGGATCGGTGATCGTGCCGGTCAGTTCGACCGGCCGCTCGACGCCCTTGATCGTGATGCCACCACGCACCGTGACCTGATCGCCCTGGCGCTCGATGTCACTCGACTCGAAGCTGAGCTCCGGGTACCGCTCGGCGTCGAAGAAATCCGGAGACTGCAGGTGGGCGGACAGGTTCTCGTCCTTCACGTCCACACTCGCAACCTTCGCCGAGCCGGTGATGACCGGGGTCTCTCCGCTTGCATCGAGCCTCGCGGCGATCTCGCGGAACTGCCCGCGGAAGGCGCCGGCGAGGTAGTCGACCTCGAAGCCGATCGACGAATGGACCGGGTCGAGCGACCAGGTCCCCACGGGCACCGCCTGCCTGGTGTCTGTCGTAATGCTCATTTACACTCCTCCTTGAGTCCGCTATACTTGAGTACGCAACCAATATAGCGAGAAAAGATTGTCTAGTCAAGTATTGCTCAAACAACAAGATTCCGCGCTGGATTCCTGGGTGCGGCTCCTGCGAGGCCATGCCTCGGTGACCCGGGCCATGAGCGCCCAGCTGGTGGCCGAGCACGGCCTGACGATCAACGACTACGAGGCGCTGCTCCATCTCGCCCGCGCCGAGGACGGCCGCATGAGGCGCGTCGACCTGGCCGAGCGGCTGATCCTCACCGCGTCCGGGGTGACCCGGCTTCTCGACGGTCTCGAGGCGGCGGGCCTGGTCGAGCGGGCGTCCTGCGCCAGCGACCGTCGAGTGACCTACGCGGTCCTGACGGCGGCAGGGCGCACGAAGCTGCACGAGGCTTCGGAGTCACACATGGCCGATATCCGCGCCTACTTCGAGGGACGGTTCAGCAGCGAAGAGCTCAAACAGCTCGCAGCCCTGCTGGGGCGGCTGCCCGGCGCCGCCGACGCAGCCGGCGAAGACTGCGCGGCCTAGTCGCCGCCGCGGCGCATTCGCTCCAGCTTGTCGCGCGTCTCCGGGTCGAGACTGTCACGCAGGTGGTGCGGCCGCTCCTCGCTGTGCGAGACCGCCTCCATCTCTCCGAGGAAGGTCTTCGATGAGCGCTTCTGTACTTCCTGGCCCGACGTTCCGCGCACCGCAATGTCCGAGGACACGAGGCAGACGACCTCCGTGCCCCGATGCTCTGCGGCGAGCCGCTCGAGCATGGTGTCGGCATTCTTCGCGTAGCGCACTTCCAGCGGCCCGTACGACTCGTCCGCCCCGGAACCGTCGAAGACGACGTAGCCGCGCGCACCCTTGAGCGCTACGAAGCTGGCGAGCTCGTCACGCAACTGGCGCAGGTCTGCGTAGCTGCCGCTGTGGAAGAGGTTGTGGCCGTCGAACAGGTAGAGCGTCGGCTCAGCCACGCTGGCGCTTCGCTTCGTAGAGCATCAGTGCCGCCGCGACGCTGACGTTCAAGGATTCGACGTGGCCGTCGAGTGGGATCGAGATCGCGTCGTCGCAGGTCTTGCGCACGAGCGGACGAAGTCCCTTGCCTTCGGCTCCGAAGACGAGCGCCAGCCCGCCGGTGAGGTCGGCGTCCCACATCGTCGTCATCGCATCACCCGTTGCGGCGTAGATCCAGAAGTCGCCCCGTTTCACCTCACCCAGATAGCGCGCCAGGTTCGGGACGACTGCGACCGGCAGATGCTCGACCGCGCCGGCCGACGCACGCGCGACGGCAGGCGTCACGGTCGCCGAGCCGTGCGCCGGAACGACGACTCCCGTTGCGCCCGCTCCTTCTGCGCTGCGGATGACGGCGCCGAGGTTGCGCGGATCGGTGACCTGGTCGAGGCATGCCAGCAGCGGAACCTCGCCGGCGGCGAGCTCCCATCCGTCGGCGTACTTGAAGGGCTCACACCACGCGAGCACGCCTTGATGGTCACGCGTGCCTGCTGCTTCGCTGAGCTCGCGCTCCGGCTTTACCTGCAGACGCGGGCGTTCGACTTCTTGCAACCACGGTTCTGTCTTGACGGCGCGCTCGGTGGCCCAGAGCTCGAGCACTTCGCGAGGACCGCGTAGCGCTTCCCGAACCGGGCGACGGCCGTAGACCTGCTGGCGTGTCATCGCGGAACGAGCTGGAAGCCGTCGGCCGCGTCGCGCGCCTCCCAGCCGGCGGCCTCGATCTCGGCGCGGAGCCGATCGGCCTCGTCGAAGTCGCGTGCGGCACGCGCCTCCTGTCTCTGCCTGGCGAGCTCGACGATTTCAGGTGGCGCGTCCTGCCTCTCTGCAAGCGATGCTAGTCCGAAGATGTCGAGGGCCCGGCGCAGGAGCTCGTGGTCCCGCCAGCCGTGCATGACCGCAAGCGCCTCGGGCGTGTTGAAGTCGTCCTCGAGGGCGGCCTGGAAGCGCTCCCACTCACCCGCGGCCGCAGGTTCTGACGGACCGCGGAAGACCTCCCGGAATCCTTCGACCCGTGCCGCGGCTGCTGCCATCGTCTCGTCTGAGAAGTCGATCGGCTTCGACCAATGCGCGGTGAGGAAGAAGACGAGGATCGTCTCGGGGCCCCACTCCTCGATGACGTCATGCAGCGACGCGACGTTTCCGATCGACTTCGACATCTTCTCGCCGACGAATTCGAGCAGTCCGTTGTGCATCCAGAGACGCGCAAACTCGCGGCCTGCGGCCTGCGATTGCGCGCGCTCGTTCTCGTGATGCGGAAAGACGAGGTCGAGCCCACCCAGATGGATCTCAAAGCTGGGGCCAAGGAACTTCTCCGCCATCGCGGAGCACTCGATGTGCCAGCCTGGGCGACCACGACCCCAGGGCGAGTCCCACGAGGTGTCCTCGCCTTCCTTTGTCGCCTTCCAGAGGGCGAAGTCGCGCGGGTCCTCTTTGAACGGGCTCGGGTCGTCGTCCTCGAGCTGGTCCGGTCGCTGCCCGGACAGGCGGCCGTAGTCGGCGAAGCGAGCGACGCGGAAGTAAACATCGCCGCCGGCCTCGTATGCATAGCCGTCGCGAACGAGCTCTTCGATCAGCGCGACGATCTCCGGGATCGTCTCCGTCGCCTTCGGCTCATGGTCGGGCCGGCCGAGACCGAGTCCCTCGGTGTCCTCGATGTACCACTGCGAGGCCTGCGCCGCGAGCACGGCACTGTGCCCGGGTGCGGCGTTGTAGATCTTGTCGTTGACGTCCGTGATGTTCTCGACGAGCGTGACGTCGTAGCCGCGCTCCGCGAGCCAGCGTCTCAGCCACATCGAGATCACGAAAGGCCGCGCGTTGCCGATGTGGATGCGCTGGTACACGGTCGGTCCGCATGTGTACATACGGATCGGGCCAGGCGCGGGTGGAAGCTCCTGCCTCCCCCGTGTCAGCGTGTCATAGAGCTGCATCGATCCTACGCAGTGCTTCGTCACGCGGAAGCGCGGCGATCACGGCCCAGAGCTCGGGACCACGTTCCTGTCCGGTCAGCGCTATGCGGACCGCCTTCAGATTCCCGCCGACGGCCTTCAGCTCGCGCACGAGTGCGCGCGCGTCGAGCGTTCCGTTCCCGCGCTCTACCAGCTCGCGGAAACGCTCCAGCGTCTCCGACGCGTCGATCTTGGCCGGCTTCGGGGGCGTGAGGATCGCCTCCGCGTAGTCGTGTGCCTCGTTCAGGTCGCGCGCGCCTCGAAGTGCGGGGGCGACCTCGACCGGAGCCCCAGTTCGGTAGGCGAGCTCCTCGTCGCTCATCGCCTCGATCGCCTCGATCGCGAGGCGGCGGATGCGCGGCAGGTCGTAGTGCACGTCGTGCTGGGGAACGCCGAGCTCTTCGAGATAGCGGCGAACGGCTTCTCCCGGAATGCCGGCCTCGCGCAGGGACGCGACGGTCGCGCCGGCCGCGCGCTTGGCGAGCTTCTTGCCGTCCTCGCCGAGGATGAGCCCGTGGTGGATGAACTCGGGCGGCGTCGCACCGAGGGCCACGAAGAGCCGACGATGGAGATCCTCGTTCGGGCGGTGGTCGAAGCCGCGGACGATGTGCGTGATCCCGAAGTCTGCATCGTCGACGACGCTCGCAAGGTGATAGGTCGCGGTGCCGTCCTCTCGGATCAGCGTGATCCCGTCGAAGCGATCGCCGAGCTCGGCGCCGGCCTCGCGATAACGGTCTTGCCGCTCGCTCTGCCGGACCGGTCCCTCCTCCCACGCCAGACCGAGCCACTCGAGGTCGCGGATGATCTCCTCCTCCCCGCCCGGCACGTTTCGCTGCGGATCTGTGTCGTCGATCCGCAGGAGCATCCAGTCCCCGAGCCCGCGGTTGGCGACGGCGCTGAGGGCGTTACCGACGTGCAGGGATCCGGTCGGGCTCGGTGCGAAGCGGACTCTCTTCATCTCCACTCCAGTCTACGAGCCGGACCCACAGAGCCCACAGGGCCACCGCCGCGATGACGATGACACTCCAGGCGACGGACAACCGCGGCGTGGTCACGTCCGGGATCTCCCACGTCGTCCAGCCGCGCTTGACGACCTGCTCGATCCAGAAGTCGTTTGCGATGTTGCCGACGCCGTAGCAGAACAGCAGTGAGACGTACGCCGCGAGCACGGGCCGCCTTCCGAGGCGGCGCGAAAACAGCAGAGCCGTGAGCACGAGCAGGACGCCGTCCATCCCGTGATGGTGGCCGTGGTGGACAGCCGGCGCGAAAGTGGGAAGACCCGGCCGCTCGGGCAGGAACTGGCCACTCTGGAACAGCTTGCCGAGCAGGGGAACGCCGTTCGAATAGAGACCGAGGTCCGCGGCGAGCCAGGGCAGAGCCGCCACCAGAAAGGCGACCGTCAGTGCGACGCGCACCCAATCTGCCCGCCGCCACGGCTTGGTCGAGAGGCCGTCCCGTCGTGCGACTACATCGGAGAGCAGCAGCGCAAGCAGGACTCCGACGGCCGCGACGGCGTTCACGGGCCGTGCGTCGAGATCGGCGGCGCTGACGACTCCGGGCCAGAGCACGGCGGCGCAGAGAACGCCGGCCAGGAGCGCGACGGCTCGGTAGCTTCGTCTCGGCAGTTGCCCGTAGACGAATGCGAGGACGCCCAATGCGACCAGGGCCACCGGAAAGTTGACGAATACGAGGGCTCGGCTGAGCCCGCCTTCGATCCCGCTGCCCGACACGTGGTAGAGCTCGCGAGACGGGACGCGGCTGTAAGTGACGAGGATCTCCGTCGTCACCACGGCGAACAGCATCCAGGCGAGGACGACTTCGACTGGCAGGCCGGCGGCCTGTCGCTTTGCTCTCTGCAAGATCGGCCGCCCTCCAGGGTACGCTCGCTGCGGTGGAAGGTCTACTTCTGGACTGGTTCGCGGCGCACGGCCGCGACCTTCCCTGGCGACGGACCAAAGATCCGTACGCGATCCTCGTCTCGGAGGTGATGCTGCAGCAGACGCAGGTCGAGCGGGTGATCCCGCGCTATCTGGATTGGCTCGAGCGGTGGCCGTCGGTGTCAGCGCTCGCGGTCGCGTCGCCGGCGGATGTGATCCGGCAGTGGCAAGGGCTCGGCTACAACCGCCGCGGCCTGAATCTGCACCGTGCCGCGCGGAAGATCGCCGCCGACGGATGGCCCGCCGATCTGACGGAGCTGCCCGGCGTCGGGCCGTACACGGCCGCAGCGGTGGCGAATTTCGCTTTTGGCCACGACGCACTGCCGGTCGACATCAACGTGAGCCGCATCCAGGAGCGAACCGGTCATTCCTTCACCGCGCCGGCCGCGCAGGCGCTCATGGATCTCGGTGCAACGGTGTGCCTGGCGCGCGTTCCGCGCTGCGGAATCTGCCCGCTCGCGTCGGCGTGTCCGTCCCGAGGCCGGCGCTACGAGCCGCTGCGCAAGCAGTCGCGTTTCGAAGGCTCGTTCCGTCAACGGCGTGCGCAGACGCTGCAACTCGTTGCGGAATCAGAGCGTCCCTTGGCGGACCTCGACCGCGAAGCTGTCGAATCCCTGGCTCAGGATGGCCTGGTCGAAGTGGCGTCCTGTGGAACGCACGTCACACTCCCGTAACCATGTCCGACACCGGGCCGTGGCGAGAAGTGCCGACAGGCAAACCGCACGACTACGACGATTCCGTTCGACGCGAGACTCTTTGGTGACGCGCACGGCACGGT
>WNGJ01005682.1_pt1 | contig 22489 bp, 21 predicted proteins | sample 5400611 | NCBI WGS metagenome assembly WNGJ01 (sample SAMN13153375, study PRJNA577476) | soil metagenome | isolation source: 40 cm soil or saprolite under Garry oak tree replicate 1 | place: USA:California | collected 2016-06-15
GGAAAGCCTGTTCGGCTTCTTCCCAGTTGTTTGTTTGCATGAATTTCAGGCCACGCTGATAGTACCCCTCTTGCTCGATGAGTTGATCGAGTGTGAAGTCTGGTCCTCGCTTTTTCAATGCCATCTCGGCAAGCCTACGACTCTCCTTTATGACATCAGCAAAAGTTTTCGTCAACTGAGGGTTGGTGTTTAACTCGGCAGCGCGCTCAAAATCGCGCAAGGCCTGGCCTATCCGCATAGTGTACCGGGATGCCATGCCTCTGTTGTACCAGAATTGAGCGTCACGAGGGTTGATAGAGATCGCTTCAGTATGAGCCTCATAGCTTTCAGGAAAGTTCTGCAGCATACTTTGCGCGACTCCGAGATAATCAAGGACTTCAGCGCGCTGCAACGATTTCTGCGGGAGGTAGCCCAGCAAACGCTGGCACGTTTCGATAGCGCCCACATAGTCCTTTGTGTAAATTTGCTGGCTCGCCACCGCAATCCAATTATCGACCTGCTGAACCCGGCTAAAGTTAGCCTTTTTCTGTTTTGCTGGTTTAGACTTTTTTGACATAGCTTCCTCACTATAAATCAGGATACTCCACCCTCTCTGTTCCTCGTGTCGTTCCCTTTACATTTTCTCCTGATTCTATCACTTTACATGCAATAAGAGAAGATGTCCTCTTCTACATCTCTCCAAACACTTGACAGACCACAAAGTCCCTATTATACTCTTCACAGAGACAATACAAAAGCATACGCAAAGCGCAGAACAGGAAAAGTATACGAACTTGCTGGCGTCATAGAGAGTCGGGCCGGTGAAAACCGATACGAAAGCAGTCGTAGAATGGGCCTGGGAGCAAATGAGCGAACGTTCTGCAAAGAACCAGTAGGACTCATTCGGAACGTCCCCCGTTATCGAGGACAGGATATCATTGGTATCCGGCAAAGAGGGATCACTTGCACTTGTTCTTGAGACAAGCGCAGTTGATCTGAATCAGGGTGGCACCACGAAAGCTTCACGCCTCTCGTCCCTTACATGGGATGAGCGGCGTTTTTTATTGTTTTTAGCACGTTGAAGGAGGTAATCCGATGGCCGTGAACATGAACAACGATGTGAAGGCTGAACCAGCTCCGCTTCAGGCGAACACGCCCGTGAAAAAGCGGGTGTTCTCAGGCATTCAGCCGACAGGCAACCTGCACCTGGGCAACTACCTGGGGGCGCTGCGCAATTGGACGCAAACGCAGGCGCAGTACGACAACATTTTCTGTATCGTCGATTTGCACGCGATTACCATGCCAATTGATCCGCAAGAGTTGCACTACAGCATCCGGCAACTCGCGGCGCTCTATGTAGCTGTCGGGCTAGACTTGCGCTATTGCAAGCTGTTTGTGCAGTCGCACGTGCACGAACATGCTGAGTCCAGCTGGATCATGAACTGCTTTACGCCGATGGGTTGGCTGAACCGGATGACGCAGTTCAAAACCAAAGCCGGCGAGAATGTGGATACCGTCAGCACCGGTCTCTATTGCTATCCCGTGTTGATGGCCTGCGACATCCTGCTCTACCATACCAACTACGTGCCGGTGGGCGACGATCAGCGCCAGCATATCGAGTTCACACGCGACCTGGCGCAGCGCTTTAACTCGCACTACGGGCGCGAGGTGTTCACCATCCCGGAAGCGGAGATTCGCGAGGTGGGTGCGCGCATCATGGCGCTTGACGACCCGACGAAGAAGATGAGCAAGAGCGACCCGAACCCCAATTCGCGCATCAACCTGCTCGATGATCCAAAAACCATCAAGCAGAAGATTGCGCGGGCGACAACTGACTCGCTGCGCCTGGTCAAGTTCGACCCGGAACGCCCCGGCATCACCAATCTGCTGACCATCTACCAGTTGTTGACAGGTAAGTCCCAGCAGGAGATCGAAGCGGAGTTCGAGGGCAAGGGCTATGGTGATTTCAAGTCTGCGCTCACCGAACGCCTGATCGCAACCCTGGCGCCCATCCAGGCGCGTCATCGCGAACTGATGAACGACCTGCCCACACTGGAGAACATGCTCAAGCAAGGGGCAGACCAGGTACGCCCCATTGCGGCGGCTACGCTGCAGGAGATCAAAGACGTAGTGGGATTAGGATAGTTGAGCAGAAGGCAGGTGCGACGATGTATTACCCGACACTCGACGAAATTCGGCAACTGCGAGAAGTAGAAGGTGGCAACAAAGAGGACACACGCAAACCGCTGCTGCCCATCTGCTATGATCTGCTCGCGGATATGGAGACACCCGTCTCGGCGTATTGCAAGACTGCGAGCGGGCCATATAGTTTTCTATTGGAGAGCGTTGCGGGCGGGGAGCGTATCGCTCGCTACTCATTCATAGGCATCGACCCCTACCTGGTCATGACGCACCGCGGGGGAACAGCCACGTTGCGTCGCATGACCGGGAAAGAGCAAGATAGCAGCAGCCATCACTACACGCTCGAAAACATCCCTTGCAATGACCCGCTCGAATTCATCCAGGCTGAATTAGGCCAGTATCGTTTGATAACACCTGCCGGTATGGCTCACGATGAACTGCCACGATTTCATAGTGGAGCGGTCGGCTACCTGTCCTATGAGACGGCGGCGCGTTTCGAGCGTTTGCCGGTGCCGGAACGCGATGAACTGGGATTACCAGAGGCGATATTCAGTTTTACCGAGACCGTGCTGGTGTTTGACCATCTCAAGCATCGTGTCAGGATTGTCACCCACCTGCATCTCGATGCTCCTGACCTGGAGGCGGAATACCTTCACACGCAGGCGCTCATTGAGAATGTGCGGCGGCGCTTGCGACAAACACCGGGGTTGCCGGAAGAACCTGCGCCCCTACATGATAGCGAGGCGCTGCGCGTATGTTCCAACCGCACACAGGATGAATTTGAAGCGATGGTGCGGCAGGCGCAGGAATATATCCGGGCTGGCGATATTTTTCAGGTGGTGCTTTCACAGCGTTTGAGCCGCCATGTCAATGCCGCGCCGTTCACCGTCTACCGGGCATTGCGAGCGATCAATCCTTCACCCTATATGTTCTTCCTGGATTTAGAGGATTTATTTATTATCGGCGCTTCTCCCGAATTGCTGGTGCGGGTCGAGGATGGTGAAGTGACTATTCATCCCATCGCGGGCACGCGCCGCCGCGGGCTTGATCCGCACAGTGACCAGCAACTTGCCGACGAACTGCAACACGACCCGAAAGAGCGGGCCGAGCATGTCATGCTAGTTGACCTGGGGCGCAACGATGTTGGACGGGTAAGCGCGCCCGGCAGCGTGCAGGTGACGCAGTTCATGGAGATCGAACGCTACTCACACGTCATGCACCTTGTCTCAAACGTCACTGGTCAGCTTCGCCCGGAGCTTACGCCGTATGATGCGCTGCGCGCGGGTTTCCCTGCCGGGACAGTCTCAGGCGCGCCAAAGATTCGCGCGATGGAGATCATCAGCGAATTAGAGGAAACGCAGCGGGGAGTATACGCCGGAGCGGTTGGCTATTTCAGTCACTCAGGGAACCTGGATACAGCCATCGCCCTGCGCACGATGGTGATGCAGGATGGGCGAGCATATATCCAGGCAGGCGGAGGAATCGTTGCCGATTCTCAGCCAGCCGAGGAATACTCGGAGAGCTTGAATAAAGCAAGAGCTTTGTTACGTGCCCTTGATGATGCCGAGACCCTCGCACAGGAGCGGAGAGAGGAGGGAAGACATGCTGCTGCTGATCGATAATTACGACAGCTTCACCTACAATCTCTATCAATACCTGTCGGAACTGGGAGCCGATGTGCAGGTGCGGCGCAACGATAGGGTGACATTTGCTGAAATCGAAACCATGCAACCCGACCAGATCGTCATTTCACCCGGCCCATGCACGCCTGGCGAGGCCGGAATATCCTGTCAGGTCATCGAGACGTTTGGGCCACGTATTCCCACGCTGGGCGTCTGCCTGGGACATCAAGCCATCGGGCAGGTGTACGGTGGGCAGGTCGTGCGCGCGCCAGAGCCGGTGCATGGGAAAACATCGTTGATGTATCACCAGGGGCAGGGAGTTTTTCGCGATCTCCCATTGCCCTTTGAAGCCAACCGCTATCACAGCCTCATTGTCGAGCGCACCACCCTCCCGAATGAACTGGAGATTACCGCGGAGACGGCGGACGGACTCATTATGGGACTGCGGCACACCACCTACCCGGTGGAAGGGGTACAGTTCCATCCTGAGTCTATTCTGACTCCTGTAGGAAAAGACCTTTTACGCAATTTCCTGAGCATGCATTTAAGCGAGAGGAGCAACCAATGATTCGTGAGGCAATCGGGCACATCGCAGCCGGAGCCACGCTTTCCGAAAGCGAGGCGGAGGCGGTGATGGAAGAGATTATGACAGGTGAGGCTACCCAGGCACAGATGGGCGCATTTTTAACCGCGCTGCGGCTGCGCCCAGGCGGTGAAACCGTCGAGGAAATCGCGGGCCTGGCGCGGGTAATGCGCGAAAAGGCCGTGCAGGTACACCTGGATGAACATGCCGCGGCGCAGGCGATGGATACGTGCGGTACAGGCGGAGATGGTGCGGGTACCTTCAATGTCTCGACGGGCGCGGGTATTCTGGCCGCGGCTGCAGGCGCATTTGTCGCCAAGCATGGCAATCGCTCCGCTACCAGCCGCTGCGGCAGCGCGGATGTGCTTGAAGCTCTCGGTGTACGCATCGATCTCGGTCCGGAACAGGTGGCACAATGTGTGCGACAAGCTGGCTTCGGCTTCATGTTTGCTCCCGCCTACCACCCCGCGATGAAACATGTCGGCCCGGCGCGACGCGAGATCGGTATTCGCACGGTCTTCAACATTCTTGGTCCGCTCACCAACCCGGCGCATACCCAATACCAGGTGCTGGGTGTTGCCGATGGCTCACTCGTGCGTAAAATGGGCGAAGCGCTGCTGCACCTCGGCTGCAAACACGCGCTGATCATCCATGGTGAAGATGGCATCGACGAAGTCTCTTTAAGCGCACCGACGCGTGTCTGTGAAGTGCGCGCCGGCGAGGAGCTGCGCGAATATACCATCACACCAGAAGATGTCGGCCTTACACGCATTGCTGATCGCCAGGCATTCCAGGGCGGCGACCCGTCCTACAACGCCAACATGCTCAAGGATTTGTTGAGCGGACAGGCTAACAACCCGGCTGCTGATATGCTGTGTTTAAACGCGGGTACGGCGCTGCTGGCGAATGGGCAGGTATCCTCGTTGGTTGACGGCGTCAAGCTGGCCCGCGCAACCCTGAACGAGGGCAAAGCGCGACACAAACTGGAAGAGGTGGTAGCCTGCTCCCATGCGCTGGTCAGGTGAAACATGTTTCTTGAACGCATCGTCGCACAAACGAAAAACGACCTGGAGCAGCGCAAGCGTGAGATACCACTGGTTGAAGTGCAGCGCCTCGCGGCGGCCCAACCCGCGCCATTAGATTTATACGCGGCCCTAAGTTCAGGGTCTACTATCAAATTGATCGCCGAGGTTAAACGCGCTTCACCCTCAAAGGGACTGCTCGCGCCTCATCTTGACCCCGTGGAGATTGCACGCACCTACGAGGCAAATGGAGCAGCAGCGATCTCCGTCTTGACCGAGCCACACTTTTTTCTCGGTTCGCCCGATTACCTCAAGGCGATCAAACAGGTAGTGCAGGTCCCGCTATTGCGCAAGGACTTTATCATTGACGAGTACCAGGTCTACGAGGCGCGCGCGTGGGGTGCCGATGCCATCTTGCTCATCTGCGCAATTCTCGATGACAACCAGTTGCGGTATTTACTGGGCGCAGCACATAACCTGGGCATGTACTGTCTCGTAGAGGTACATACTACCGGAGAAACTCAGCGAGCGGTTGCAGCGGGGGCAAAGATTATCGGCGTAAATAGCCGCGATCTCGTGACATTTCAGATGAACCCCCATTTGATGCGGGAGTTACCCCCACTGATTCCAGCAGATCGCGTCGTTGTGGCGGAGAGCGGTATTCACACTGCTGCAGATGCACGCCGCCTGGCACGTTACGATGTATCGGCCATGCTGGTTGGTGAGTCGCTGATAGTCTCAAACGATATACCCGCACAGATGCGCTCGTTATTACAAGGAGCCAACGAAAGTACGCAGGTTAAGATTTGTGGTTTGCGCACTCCTGGACATCTAAAGGCAGCCATCGAGGCGAGCACAGATATGCTGGGACTGCTTTTCTACGAGCCAAGTCACCGCTATATCGAGCCGCAAGAGGCACGCGCCCTTGTTGAGAAGCTCGATAAAGCGCAAACCGATATCGTGGGAGTTTTCGTTAACCGCGAAGCTGACTTCATCAACGATATCGCTGAGCAAGTCGGGTTACACATTGTCCAGTTGCACGGTGATGAGCCACCTGAGTTCTGCCAGCAGATCAAACGGCCTGTAATCAAGGGCTTACGCATGCAGCAACATAGGGATTTGGGCCTGCTCAAGGCGTATCAACAGGCATGCTGGCGTTTATTGCTCGATACTCCCACCTCTCAATGGGGGGGGACGGGTGAAACGCACGATTGGATACTTGCTCGCTCGGTTGCCCAGGAATTTCCCATACTCCTGGCGGGAGGACTGACGCCGGAAAATGTTATAGCGGCCATCCAACAGGTTCGCCCGTGGGGAGTCGATGTGAGCAGCGGGGTTGAAACGAATCGCATCAAAGATGAGGGGAAGATACGGGCATTTATAAACAATGCCCGTAATGCGCTCCGCATAGAAAAGGGAATTTGCAATGCAAACGGATACAGGTACAACACCCTACCAGCATAAACTCTACCCCGACGAGCGAGGGCGTTTTGGGACATTCGGCGGAAAATTTGTCCCGGAAAGTCTCATGGTACCGCTCGCCGAGCTAGAGGCAGCTTACGAGCAGGCATGCAATGATGCCGGGTTCCAGTCAGAATTGCAAACACTATTGCGCAGTTTTGTTGGTCGCCCGACGACGCTGCATTATGTACCACGCTTTTCAGAGATGGTTGGGACTGGCATCAAGGTGTATCTCAAACGGGAAGACCTGGCGCATACGGGGGCGCACAAGATCAATAACGCGCTGGGTCAGGGCCTACTGGCAAAGCGTATGGGCAAGCGGCGTATCATTGCCGAAACTGGCGCCGGACAGCACGGAGTAGCGACCGCGACGGTCTGCGCAATGCTGGGACTGGAATGTATCGTCTACATGGGCGAAGACGATATTCAACGCCAGTCGCTGAATGTTTTTCGCATGAAATTGTTGGGCGCGGAAGTGCGCTCAGTCACCAATGGCAGCCGTACGTTGAAAGATGCCATCAACGAGGCTATTCGCGACTGGGTGACGAACGTTGAAACCACCTTTTACCTGATTGGTTCGGTTGTTGGTCCGCATCCCTATCCACGCATCGTGCGCGATTTTCAAGCGGTGATCGGCAAAGAGGCGCGCGAGCAAATCATAGCGCAGGAGGGACGTTTGCCCGACATAGTTATTGCCTGTGTTGGCGGCGGAAGCAACGCCATCGGCATCTTTTATCCTTTCGCCGATGCGCCGGAAGTGCGCCTGCTAGGTGTGGAAGCTGGTGGCTCAAGTCTGGAAGAGGGACAGCATGCGGCAACTCTCGTGGCGGGCAGGCCAGGTGTTTTGCATGGAGCGTACAGTTACCTGCTGCAAGATGATGATGGGCAAGTCTTGAATACGCACAGCATTTCGGCAGGACTCGACTATCCAGGTGTGGGACCGGAACACAGTTACCTGAAAGAGACGGGCCGCGCCACCTATGTTTCAGTCGATGATGCCTGTGCCCTGTGCGGGCTGCAAGCATTGAGCCGCTGTGAAGGCATTATTCCGGCGTTGGAACCTGCTCATGCATTAGGGTACTTATTGGAAATGGGTGAACAGGGCAAGCTTCCACCGGGATCACTGATCATGCTTAACCTTTCAGGGCGAGGCGATAAAGATATGCTTACCGTTGCAAAAGCACTGCACGTGACATTGTAGGAGTAAAACATGATTATCTTCCAATATCATCCTGAGATTGTAAAACGCTTTCCAGCTATCGTGAGATTGTAAAACGCTTTCCAGCTATCGTTGGAGGGGTTATCTACGCGCGAGGTATGGCTAACGGACCAACGCCGCAGGCATTACAGACTGCTTTTCAGGCTGAGCAGCAGGCAACGCTGCAACGCATTGGCTCTACACCGCTCAGCCAGGTCGAAACGCTGGCAGCATGGCGGAGCGCATTCCGCGAATTTGGTGTAGAGCCGACCCAGTATCGCAGCGCCGCGGAAGCGCTATTGCGGCGCTTGACGAAAAAAGGCGATATTCCCAGTATCAATACCCTGGTCGATATTGGCAACCTCGTCAGTATTCGGTTACGGGCTTCCCACGGCGGTATTCGATGTGCGTGCAATACAGGGTACGTTGACCGTGCATTTCGCCGGTGGGAGCGAGCGTTATACCACGCTTGGAGAAAGCGAAGTGGCGCACCCGGAAACCGGTGAGGTGGTGTTCAGCGATGAAACAGGATTGGTGATGGCGCGGCGCTGGTGCTGGCGGCAGAGCGAACAGAGCGCGGCTCAGCCCGATACAACCGACGCCATTATCACTATCGAAGCTCATCACGCCAACGCGTACCGTGACATCGAGGCCGCGCTCAACGATCTACTGGCGCTGCTCGGCACTTATGCAGGTGGTAACCTCACAGCGAATATACTTAATGAGCAGCATCCAGCGTTTAGCGTCTCGGCACAATCGACGCTTGCGTGATAGCCAGGGAGAAATCTTATGCAATCCATCTCGAACAACATCATCCCTGCCGCGAAGATTACCTCTGCCTTCGCGCGAGCAAAGCAAGAGGGGCGCGGCGTGCTGATTCCATATTTCATGTGCGGATATCCGTCGGCGGCGCAAAGTGTTGAACTGGTGCTGGCCGCGATAGAGGGGGGAGCAGATATCGTCGAACTGGGGATGCCATTCAGCGATCCCCTCGCTGATGGAGCGAGCATTCAACACGCGGGACATCTCGCGCTGGAACGCGGAATGACAATCAACGGCTGTATGGAGGTTGCCAGGCAGGTTTCGGCTCGCAGCGCTGTCCCCTTGATCCTGATGGGCTACTATAATCCTGCGCTGGCATTTGGCATCGAGCGATTTTGCCAGGCAGCTGCAGCTAACGGCGTCTGCGGCTTGATTATCCCCGACCTGCCACCGGAAGAGGCCGGGCCGTTGCAACAGGCAGCACAAAAGCATGGGATTGCCATCACTTTCCTGGTGCCACCTACCGCTCCTGGTGAGCGCATCGCCCAGATTGCGAAGATTGCTGCAAGCGGGTCAGGCAGTTTCATCTACTGTGTCTCGCTTAGTGGTGTGACCGGCGCGCGCACAGAACTTCCCCCCCAGCTACGCAGTTTTATTGCAAGAGTCTATGGCTATACGAAAGGATTTAAGGTGCCGGTAGTAGTGGGCTTCGGATTATCGACACCTGCGCATATCGCGGAGGTGACGAGCTATACCGATGGGGCAGTGGTGGGAAGCGCGCTGGTTCGACTCATCGATCAATACGCGCAGGAAGAGCAAGTTGAGGCGGTGAAAAGTTATATACTGAGCTTACGACAGACGAGAGGAGGCTAGCCAGCATCCAGATTTCTAACCTTGTCAACATCCTTTACAATGTAAGATATCCGTAAATCACGACTTTAACGCATTGAAAGGGAGCTGGCATGTACTGTAGAGGCATCCGGGGAGCAACCACGGTCGAGCGCAACGAGCGCGAAGAGATACTCGCGGCAACAAAGGAGCTTTTAGAACTGCTCATTCAACAGAATGAACTGCGCGCCGGAGATGTTGCCAGCGCCATCTTTACTATGACCGGAGACCTGGATGCCGAATTTCCAGCGCTGGCAGCCCGCGAAATGGGTTGGACCAATGTACCATTAATGTGTACACGCGAGATTCCGGTACCGGGCAGCCTGGGCAAATGCATTCGTATTCTGCTGCATGTCAACACGACGCGCAGCGCAGCCGAAATTCGGCACGTATATATTCGCGGGGCGGTTCATTTACGTCCTGAGTTCGGTAGCGAATAGGATTTTTCAATGATATCTATCAGCAAGGCAACAGGCAATCATGACAAGGGTGTCAGGGTGAGCCGGAGGACTGGCAAAGTAGGCCAATTCCAACCATACATTTGACACAGAAGGAGCGAATTTCATGATTGTCGTAATGCAAGCGCATTGCAGTGACGAAGACATTCAACACGTCCAGAACTTTCTGAGAGATCATGGTCTGAGCGATCATCTTTCACAGGGCGTCGAACGCAGCATCATTGGTGTGCTTGGCCCAGTCGGGCCGTCCGGCACACGTACCACAGCCGGAGGTATCAACCCATCTATCAGTGAGGCCCTCGAAGGCCTTCCAGGAGTTGAGCAGGTCTTGATTGTCTCCAAACCTTACAAGCTCGCCAGCCGCGAGTTTCACCCCGTCGATTCGGCTGTCGAGATACCCGTTCCCTGCGTGGCAGAGGGTGTGGTGCACATCGGGAATGCCGGGGTAGTGATGATGGCCGGTCCCTGTACCGTTGAGAGTGAAAAACAATTAATGACGACTGCCGCAGCGGTGCGCAAAGAGGGGGCTGTGATCCTGCGCGGCGGCGCATTTAAGCCATCGACTTCACCATATGGTTTTCGCGGCATGGGTGAAGAGGGCCTGAAATTACTGGCTAAAGCGCGCGAGGAGTTCGGCATGGCAATCATTACAGAGGTCATGACGCCGGGGGATGTAGGGATGGTATGTGAATACGCCGATATTTTGCAAATCGGCACGCGCAATATGCAAAACTACTTTTTACTGGACGAGGTTGGCCGCACCCAGAAACCTGTCGTACTCAAACGCGGCATGTCGTCTACCATCGAAGAATGGCTGCTGGCCGCCGAATACATTCTCTCCCAGGGAAATGCCAATGTAATTCTCTGCGAACGCGGTATCCGGACTTTTGAGAAGATGACACGCAATACGCTGGATATCAGCGCTATACCGGTGGTGAAAAAGCTTTCACACCTGCCAATTATCGCTGACCCCAGCCAGGGTACCGGGCATCGAGACCTGGTTTCGGCGCTCTCGCTGGCAGCGGTGGCCGCAGGTGCAGATGGTCTCTTGATAGAGGTACACCCCAATCCCGACGAGGCGTTGAAGGACGGCGCACAATCGCTGACGCTGCCCCAGTTCAAAAGCTTGATGCCGCAGGTAGAAGCAGTGGCACAGGCAATCGGGCGCAAGGTGGTAACAGAATGAAGCCGGTCACAACGTAATCATAGGCTGACTACAGCAGGAAGCGTGAAAGAGCGGCGCGGGCCTGGGCATTGTAGGCTGCGAGCTGGGCCAATGCTTCGGCTACCTCTTCAATCCACTGCTCTACCGGTATATCCTCTTTATGAAGCACGATGCCCCGCACCATATGCGCGCGCTGGGCTAGCAGAGGTCCCTGCCGCTCCCTGCTTATGCCATATTGAAACTCACCCAGAGTTAACACTATCTCCTTGACCGGGTGCTCACGAGAGAAGAGGCCAGATTGTCGCGTCACCTTCGTATGGGTGGGCAATGAACCTTCGAATTTGACGGCCAGAGCCTCTAAAAATGCAGCGACATCGGTATAGTCGGCGCGCAGTGACGCCGCAAACATTTCCACCTGCATAGGCTCAGAGAGTTCATCATTCATACGGCTTTCCTTCTTTTTCTTGCGAAACAGGTACGATGAGCGTGGATATCATTTCGTTTGCCGTGTATTATAGCACGATACCTGTTCTTGCAATAGCCAGAGGAAGCTGATGAAGAAGTGAGAAGCCTTACTATATCTGTTGCAAATTGCAGATCAGTTCCATCATAGTCAGGCGTACACGAGAGATTTCGCGTACATCACCGAACTCCTGGGGATAAGTATCTACAATATCCTTTGGTTTGAGACCGCTAGAAAAGAGCAAGTTTGCCAGTCGTCGTTCGCGTTCATTCGAGAGGGATGCTTGAAGATTGCTCCATATCTGTTGAGTTTCAGCCGAATTGCACAATGCTCCGGTCGAATGCGATGCCCCTGGTATCTTTGCCGAAACCGGCTCGCGGAGTGCATCAAGAATAAGCCCATGAAGATTGGCACGGAGACAACGGAGCACTGTAGCCAGTGTATTAAATTCAAATGGCGGAGAATCGAGAGGAATTTGCCACGCATAGCGAAATGCCCTGTCGATATAATACTCTTCGCTATACAAACGACAGGCGGCTTCACTGCCTGGATGCCGCATCAACCAGTCGAGCAAGACACCACGAAAATGGCGTTGAAACCACCGTTGAGCATATACATCTCCATGCCACGCACGCATGAACATTTTTAAGCAATCTTGCTCGCAGTAAGCAACTTCACCTCCGCCATTAGCTACCTCTACTCCATCATCGTTCGGAACTCTAAAATGCTTTCCCATATTTGACGCACATTCACCCGCTTGCCCCGCCGAAGTTCTATCTTCCATGGTACTTCTTCTCCTGCAAAAACCTTCGTAAAAAAGGCCTCATAACGACGTGTGCTTTCACTTTCTACTTCATTGACGAAACGTATCCACCAAAACCCTACAAACTCCTCGTCTATAAAGAAACTCGATGATTAGATGCACTCCATGCAAATGCTTTCAGTTGAAGTAAAAAATAGGTCGTTGACTCATCCTGAGCAATGTAGGTTTTCGGTTTAATTTGTCGTCCTCAGAGTAGGATTACCATAACTGGTACCGAGGAAAGGAACCGTGGTATGTATCCAGGTGCACGCGATCCTACCACTCCCCTACAAGCTACTGATGCACCGTGGTTTGTAGAGATTGTAGAACTGGCGCGGAAAGGAGATAAATCGGCTTTCGATACCTTGTACCAACACTTCTACACGCCAATCTGCCTGTACCTGGCACACATGGTGGGAGATAATGAAGAGGGGCATGACCTTGCCCAGGAAACATTCCTGAAAGTCTGGCGGAGTTTACCTGCTATACATAACGAGTACCGCTTCGATACCTGGCTGTATCGCATCGCTACCAATACGGCAATTGACCATTTGCGCCGCCGTAAATTTCGCTGGCAGAGCGGGAAAGATCGCAGGAATGAAGATATCTCTGAATCTATGAGCGTGTCGGGTCCAGAGGAACGGGTGGCAGAAGTGGAACATATTCAACAAGCTTTGGCGCAGGTATCGCTGAAATATCGTAGTTGCCTGTTATTGCAACTCGTTGCAAATTTACCCCAGCGTGAGATTGCTGCCTCGCTGCACATCAGCCCAAAAAGTGTGAGCATCTACGTAAGCCGGGGAAGCGAGCAATTTCGCCTGGCATATCAACGTCTCTTACAAACAAGTAGCAAGTCACTTCAAAAAGAGGAGGCACAGACCAATGATAGACTCGACAGCTATACCATGTACAGATTGGGTACAGAAACTTTCGGCTAGACACCAGGAAGATCTCTCACCGGCTGAGCGCGAGGCGCTCAACGAACACCTGGCTTCATGTCGAGCATGTAATGAAGTGTACGCTGCATACAAATCTCTGGAAACAGGTATTCGGAGTTTGACCATTGCCACATCTATACCTGAGTTTTCATATTCGTCTATACAATCTAAGCATAAAACACCTGAATTTGCACCCGTTCTATCGCTCCAATCGCTCTTCTTGATGATTCTTGCAACACTATCATCTTTCTATTCGAGTATAAGCAGGACTCCGGTGTATCAGCACGTCCATACCTGGATGCTTATCACGCTGGCCAGTTTCCCTCGCAGGATAGTGTATGTAAACTCAGGCAATCGTTTTGTTTACGCCATGCGGACTGACAGTGGCTATCTCTTGTGGCGGCAAAAGAGATATAAAAAGCATGAACTGATCTCCAATTCGTCAATTCGATGCAGCGGTGTGTCATACATTGGAATTGGTATTGCTCAAGCCGCATTCGCAGATTTTTGCAGGTATGCTGTGCAACCTTAATTCACCGGACAAATACACGATAATATGCCATCTGTGTCGGGGCTTCCTCGACTCCCACCGTGATGCTCTGCACATTAGAGATATCATACGCCGAAAGCGCAGTACGTAGTTCGCCACAGATGTATTCCGCCAGGCGTTCAGCCGTTGAGTTATCGATGGGCAGTTCGACGACATCGGCGCGTGGGAACACATAGCGTTTTTCACCAAAAAGAATCTCCCATTCATTGGCAAGCTCGCCGAATTCGAGATGTGGATTGCGCATCGGCAATAAAAACCGGTGATTGAGACGCTGGCAGATCTCCCTGGTCAGTTTTTTGATGATGGTGAAATCAAAGACCAGTTTATCCTCGTTCAGTGTGCCTTCCATCTCGACCAGCACACCATAGTTATGCCCATGCAGGCGTTCGCATTTGCCGCCATAGGTGATAAAGTGGGCGGCACTAAATTTGAGGTTGCCCCCTTCTACTTTTACTTTGCGTAAGGTTGTTTCTTGTGCCATGGTTGGCCTCCTTCCAACAAATGCCGTATCTGCCATTCTATGCTATTATACATCTCCCTGAACGTCCCTCTCGTGCGGGTTTACCTATCACGCGAATTTCCATCAGACCCATTACACTCACATTGACAAAAGCCCGACGAAATGAATCAATATACATACTACTGTCTGAAAGGACGATACCTATGCCACAACTGCGTGTTGGCCCACTGGTGAGGGCAATGAGCTCCGAGAGCGTCGTTATTTGGACGGAATGGACACATCCCTGCGAAGCGATTCTGCAGGCCACTCCGAGCGACCAATCCAACAAGCAGGTTGCCAGTCCACAAACAGTCTGCTCCCGCACCATAACTATCGGGAATCGTCACTACACCCTTTTACGGCTGGATGGGCTGCAACCGTCAAGCTGGTACGATTATGACGTCGCCTGCAAGACAGATGGTGAAGAACAGGCGATACCTGCGGCAACTGGCGCATTGAAACACTGTTTTCGCACGCTCGATCCGCCCGAAGCTGGTAACGCGCTGCGGCTCGCCTACGGATCATGTCGCAAACCCTCCACTCTCGAACCAGACGCCCTGAACGCCTTCAGCTCCTGGCTCATGGATCGCTTTGACGAGCGAGAGACCGCCTGGCCCCACCTGTTGCTGCTCATTGGAGATCAAATTTACAGCGATGATTTCACAGGAAGGCGTGGCAGGCGTAAAGGTACATCTCCTCTGACCATCAATGCACAATCAGAACCGCCTGGGCGCACCGGAGCACAAACCTTCGCCGAATTTGCGTCCTTATACGAGCAAGCCTGGGCGGGCGATGACGGCATACGCCAGGTCTTAGCGGTGATTCCGACCTGTATGATTTTCGATGACCACGAGATCACCAATAGCTGGAACACCTCGCCGGACTGGAGAGCGAGCGCATTGAGACATGGCCTTGAACCGATGCTGGTCGATGGCCTGGTGGCCTACTGGGTCTACCAGGGCTGGGGCAACCCCGGCGCACAGAGCGAAGCCAACAATGCCTTAGCCGCCTTGATGCAAGAGGCGACACAGCGCGGTGAGGATGCGCTGGAGCGTTTGAGAGCCACTGTGCGAAAAGCGGTCTACGAAGAGATTGCTCCGCGCTGGCACTATGACATCCCAACCATGCCACCCATTTTCGTGATGGATGTACGCGCCGACCGACCAGCCATCCTTCGCGACACGGATGACGCCGACGCGCCAACACGCATTATGACCCGCCGCCAGATGAGCGAACTTGAGGAATGGATCAAGAACCATGACACATCGACGGTGCTGCTCGTTTCCTCAGTTCCCGTGCTCTTGCCACCTTTGATCGGTCTGGCGGAATATGCCATGGGCATTCGTCCTTTTCACGGCACCTTCTTTCGACCAGTGGGACACCTGCTCACACGCATCCAGCAGAGAGTGACTCGGCACATGAGCTTCGATCACTGGCCGGTTTTTGTGGCGACCTGGCGTGAACTGGTGAAGCTCCTCTCTCATCGCAGGCATGATATCGTCGTTCTCTCGGGCGATGTTCACTTTTCCTATGCCGCAGAAGCTCATCGTGGTCTCTTCCACTCGAAGAAGCTTGCATCCTTATTCCAACTGGTAGCCAGCCCATTCGCTAACGCGCTGGACAGCCGGGATGCAGGCCTGGTCCGTAACCAGGCGCGTGTAAAACGAGCCATCTATGGAGGATTACACATCCGCATGCTCCATCTTACCGGCACAAAAGCAACAGTCGCCCGCGACCTGCTCATGCAAAATACAGTGGCCCTGGTTACCTTCGAACCTCAATCGGGCAGCAGCAACAAGGGGAGGTATTCCATGCGACAAGTCTATCTGGGAATCATCGATGGCAAACTAGAAGAAGTAGCCCTCTCAACGTTCCAATAAATGCCGTATCTTTAGGGCGATTTGCAACGACAATCTCAGTTCCGGGTCTTCCAGCGACCTGCCCAGTAGCTCCTCGATGCGTCCCAGCCTGTAGAGGAGCGAATTTCTATGCAGGTGCATGGCGCGCGCCGTCTCGCTCAGGTTTCCGTTGTAGCGAAAAAAGCCCTCCAGGGTCTCCATTAAGGCGCTATTGCTTCTTGAGTCGGAATCGAGCAGTGGGCCGAGGGTCTCTTCATAAAAGTGCGTGAGTTCCTGCTGGCCGTAGAGATGGAAGAGCAGCCGGTAAATCCCCAGTTGGGCGAAGGAGTGGAGTTTTCCATCGCCGAACAAGCGCCGTCCGATTTCCATGGCCTGTTGTGCTTCCTGGTAGGAGTGCGGTATCTGCGTAATATCCCTGGCGAGGCGTCCAATGCCAACAGAATAACGCGGTACCTCGCCATGGCTATGCTTCACATTGCCAGACTGGAAGCGAGCCTTTACCCGTTCCAGGCGCACCAGGATGGTCTGCTCATACTCGCGTTCCTGCTGGTTATCGCTTTCCGCGACCGGAAGCAGGGCAATCACGCGGCGAGACTCGCTCGATACCCAGCCAGCAGGCCAGGTGCGCAATAACTCATCGCGTAGCCTCCGTGGCCATTGCATGGCAAAGCTGCCAGCCGGATAATCAGGCTCGTCAGGAGAGAGTTCGAAGAGCGCGACGACTAGCGCGGCCGTCAGATCGAACCCAAGCAGGCGCGCACGCGCGATCATCTCATCGGCCTGCTGGTAATTCCCCTGTAAAACATCCATCAGGGCCTCGGACTGATAGCGGCTCTCGACCTCGCTGCGTTCGCGCTCGCGTGCAAATTCTAAGGCCAGGATGGGAGCAACCTGCCCTAAGATGAGACGCTCCAGGTAGTCAAATTCTCCCTCGTGTCCGATCATGGATAAGTAGCCCACCACTTCGTGGCGTATCTGGATGGGAAGCATGATGCGCGCCAAATCCATCCCACGCAGCGCTTCATCGGTCAAGGGCTCCGGGAGATCTATGGGATCGCTGCCCGGTGGCGCTGCTTGCAAGCGTATCTGCTGCCCGGCATCCTGCAAGACGATCCACTCCTCGCAACTGCGCGCCAGCTGATCGCATATGCTCTGAAGGCCCATGCTCTGCGCGCTTAATTGCATCAGTTGGTGCGAAACCTCTGTCGCTTTGCGCTCGCTTTCACCGCGAAAGCTCACCACGAAGGTAATCACCTCGCGCTCGATCTCTTCGAGCAGGGCAGATGGTGGGAGTAAGAGCAGTGGAAGATGCAGCTGATCGGCGGTGGTAAGCGCTTCGTGGCCGAGCGCTCCAAGTGATGGCGCGCCTACTGCTACTGCCGCAACGCCTTCTTTGTGCAGACTTGTCAGCAGGTGGGGAAGTGTTTCGTCGAGTCGGCGCAGTTGCGCGAGGGTGAGGAGAGCGAGTTCCCCTCCACGCACGCTTTCAAAGGCGGGAAGGCGCGCGCGCATGCGACAGGCCCATGTTACCCGGCGATGAAGTCCCTCCCCTCCTGCAACAAGCGTTGCATCGCGTGAGACGAGGAGGGTGAGAATATTGCGGACCGATGCCGACGATATGGGAGAAGGAGAACTACTCATATGTACACATCGAAAAAATGGGAAGCGCGGCGTTTATCGCCGCGCTGTCGATGTGGCTACACTGCCACTGGCTTTTTGCGCCTTACGCTTCAACTCGTACTTTTTCGCTTTAATACGATGCTTGCGCCACGCAACCCGCTTGGTTTTGTTCATGCCATACTTCCTTTCCTTCAAGTAGTGTGGAGTTATTCCTCGCCCTCGATGCCGCCCTCAAAGTCGATCTCGGTCATCTCCTCGGGTTCGTCTCCACCGTCGTAGTATTCGTCTTCGTTGTTCGGGTCTTCGTCATCCTCGCGATCATAGCGCAGCATGCTGTCCTTGATGTAGGCGCGGATGGTGTCTCCGCCGCCCTGGGACGGGAAGCTGACCTTGCCGAACATGTTGGGATGCTGGTACTCTTCGCGAATAATCAGGCGCACGTGCCCATTTTCCAACCCCAGGATAGCCGCCGCGTAACGGTTACCACCCTCCATAAAGTTAATCAGGCGGTTAGCCAGGCGCGGCTCTACCTGTCCGATATCCTCGCCCGCCGTATTGCGCGCCAGCAGGGTGTGGCCGATGACATGCAGTTGTACCCTGTCACCAACGCCCACCTTTGCTATCACGGAGGGCGAACCAATGTTGAGTAACTCGGTCATGCCAGTTTTACCGGTCTCTTCAATGAACAGGCGGGGATCGATGCGCTCCGTTCCCGTGTGCAGCTGGACAGGCTCTTCCTGAAGCTGTGCGAGCCGCTCCAGGTTCTTTTTGGCGATGGTATTGTTCGGGCTATACTTGAGCGTCTGGGAATAGGCCTGCCGCGCCTCGACGTACTGGCCCAGCTCGCTGTATGCCTTTCCCAGGCGGTTGTACGCATCAGGTTCGAAGGGGAACAGCTGCAGGATATTCTTGTTGGTGATAACCGCTTCTTCCCACTGGCCAGTCTGCGCCTGTTGAATGGCCAGGTCCGTCCACTGTTTTTTCAGTCGCGCTTTTTCTTCAGCCGATTGTGTTTGTGTCAAATTACGCCTCCTCTATCCCCACTGGGATATATCTTCGATGTCAGCATATTATAGCGCAACCGCGCAACCCTGTAACGACCAGGCGGTTGTACGCTCGATACGCACCTTCACCAGGTCTCCAGGCTGAATACTACGAGATGCCTGCGGAAAATCACTCGATGGAGAACCATCTCCATCCTCGCCAGGTTGCGGGAAAAAGACCCATTTATTGGTACGATTGCGGCCCTTCCACTGCAGGCGGCCATGCGAATAATTCGTATCCTCGACCAGCACTTCTTCAACCTTGCCAATCGATGGCTCGTTCAGTTCAAGCGCGATGCGCGCCTGCACCTCTTCCACCGCGTGCAGGCGGCGCTTCTTCTCCGCCAGGGGAATGTCATCTTCCCAACGCGCTGCCACTGTGCCGGGGCGAACCGAGTAGGCGGCGACATGTACAACATCGAAACGCACTTCTTCGAGCAGGTCCAGGGTATGCTGGAACTCTTCCTCGGTTTCGCCACAGAAGCCGACAATAATGTCGGTAGAGAGCGAGACGCCGGGCCACAATGCGCGCAGGCGATTGATGCGGTCTCGATATTCGTCAAGCGTATAGCCGCGTTTCATGCGCTTGAGCATGTCATCATCGCCCGCCTGCACCGGTATATTGACATGCTCGCAGACCTTGGGCAGCGCGGCCATGCGTTCAATCATGCTATCGTTCATATGGCGCGGGTACGAGGTCATGAAGCGAATGCGCTCCAGCCCGTCGATCTCGCTGAGGTGGCGCATCAGCTCGGCCAGGTCTGGCTTTCCCGGCAGGTCCAGCCCGTAGGCTTCAACGGTCTGGCCCAGCAGCGTCAGTTCTTTCGCGCCCTTGGTGACCAGCGAAGCGGCCTCTGTGACCAGTTCATCCACCGGGCGGCTGCGTTCGCGTCCTCGGCGATACGGCACGATACAATAGGTGCACACCTTGTTACAGCCCAGGATGACAGGCAGCCAGGCGGTAGGACCGGTCTTCGCCGGTTCGATCTTCGTGGGGTAGTGGGCCATACGCTCGCCGGGCTTCGGCGTGATGGCCATCGGCAGCACGCTGCGTTTGCCAATGGTGCTGGTGGAGGTGGCAAAAGTCGGCAGGATGTGCTCGATTGGCTCTACAGGAATGGGTTCGTCGGGCGGCATAAACTCGATATCGAGACAGCCCGCGCCGGAGATGGGCGTCCAGCGCTCTTCGAGGAAACGCGGCAGGATGTCGGCCTGCTCGACTTTCATGAACAGATCGATATGTGGATAGCGCTTGCTGAGATCATCGATGGTCTTCTGGTTGCCGATCATGCAGCCCATAAGCGCGACCAGCAGGTCACTGCGCTTAGACTTGGCATGCTTGAGCTGGGCAAGCTGGTTATGCGCCTTCTCTTCCGGCGCCTTACGCACGCTACATGTATTGAGGACGACGAGATTAGCCTGCTCCATACTCGTCTCTTCCCAGCCTAATTCGTCGAGGAGCGTCTGTATGCGTTGGGAGTCAGCCTGGTTCATCTGGCATCCCACCGTCCAGATGTGATATTTTCCTCGCGCAATACTGGTAGTCGTCGTGGTCATCGCGTCGCCTCTCTGAGCATCAATGGTCATGATGTATCCCGGTTACTTTGGAAAAAGGTGTTCCTTTATAGCTGCCTCTTCTAGAGACGACATTATACACTATACCAGGCTGTGTGTCACCTTTTTTGAGAAGACTTGTAGGCATATTATCGCAATGTGTGTTGATGGATAATTAGAAAGGCTCTCCGTCAAATTAAGTGTGCCTGCTTGCTCTGTGTGTTGCCCTCTCCCTGTCACCTCTTCTCTGCGATATGCATTTCTACTGATGCCTTTGTTGCGTTTTTCAGCTATACTCTCTTTTAGATACGTCTAGTTCTCTCCAGGTCTATTGTTGTTTTGAGGTCGCGCCATGTCGAACACCCAGAACCCACTTTCGGCAATTGAAGAGGTCTTTCACAACTATGGGCAACGCCGCGCCGCGCTCGACTACGCCTTCTTCAAGCTCAATCTGCCCGAACACGATGTCGCCCTGCTAGTCGATTTCATCGTACGGCGGCGCATCGGGATCGCCCAGGTGCGCGTGAGCATCCATGCCCCCACGGGCGGTGGCGTGTCCTTCGCAGAGATTCCGCTGGATCGCTTGGTGACCGGCTCGATGACTACACCAGGTCAGGGCGCGCACATCGGCGACAACTGGCTGAGCACCGTGGGATCGCGCGGCATGGTGGGCGACACTGCTTGGGACCTTGCCTTCCAGCCAGTCGGCTCGGTGCTATATCCGCAGATAAAACTGATCGAGCCGCTGCATCCCTTCGATCTCTCGTATCGAGCCGCTGCATGCGTTCGATCTCACGTTACAGAGTGTGCCCGATGTGCGCTTTCGTGGCATCCTGCGCCTTGCCGGGCAACGCTACGAAGTAAGCGAGGCACGGGGCATGGTCAGTTCCTATTTCGGGCGCGCCTTGCCAGAGCGCTGGTTCTGGATCTCCTGCAACACCTTCGATCGCCAAGATATCGCCCTGGAATGCGTGGTCTCACGTATGGCCTTATTTGGAGGACCAGTGCATCTCAAGACAGGGTACTTTTCTGTGTGCACCGCCGGGAGCAGCGAGACCATCATCGCCCCAGTCAACGGATCCATCCGGCTCGAAGGCACACGCGAGGCGCTCACGATCACCGCTCACCCACGCAGCGGCAAAGCGGCATATATGCTGCAGTGCTCTGCCTCCACGCGCGACTATCACGATCTGGGTGATCGGATTCAGACTACCTTGCTTGCATCCTGCACTCTCACAGGCATCGCCTCAGCCAATAGAACCGTCGGTCTGGAAGAGCGGATGCCGGTACGGACCTGAACAGTCCTCCCTTTTTCTCATTTTGATGTATGTTAACAGCATGAGTAGTTACATGCCGATACGCGATTTCATACTTGCCTACAGTAACAAAGTACGGCAGAGTAGATTTCCTATGAGGGATGAAGCAAGCAGGCACACTTAAATTGGGGGAGAGCCATTATTATTGACCGCTAACAAATGTGGTGATTACTGGCGTTGCGATGGAGTAATATCGATTTTGAAAAGGGTATACTGCACGTACGGCGTACTATGAACCCTGTGAGGGAGCCTGGTTATAATGAGGGAGAACCGAAAATAAGAGCAGGACTGCGGGATATCATGCTGCCAGGTGTGGCAATAGAGTCACCTTTTTTGAAACAAACGCTGGTTTACCTCGTGTTGAGTTTCATAATCTGCGGTACAGTTTTGTCGCCATTTGATTGATCGTTTAATACATAAATAAACCTGACTCTTTTAGTGATCGATAAGCCCATCACCAAAAGAGTCAGTGCCACTCTTTCTGAGAAGTTACAGTCAGAGATAGCAGATGCAGTTTTTAACTCCCAGGCCTCTTAGCTCGTTTAATCGGATTTAGTCACAGTCC
>WNGJ01006504.1_pt1 | contig 22489 bp, 20 predicted proteins | sample 5400611 | NCBI WGS metagenome assembly WNGJ01 (sample SAMN13153375, study PRJNA577476) | soil metagenome | isolation source: 40 cm soil or saprolite under Garry oak tree replicate 1 | place: USA:California | collected 2016-06-15
GAGGAGATCGAGCTGCTGGGCGGCAATTACGATCGGCGCGGGGCCTGGAGCGACGAGGCGCTCGCGGTCATGCGGGCCTGCTGGCGCGACGCGCGCACCGCGCACCACGGCGAGTTCTTCTCCTTCGACGAGATCGGCGTCTTCCCCAAGCCGACCCGCGGCGACATCCCGATCCTGATCGGCGGCCACACCGAGCGCGCGCTCCGCCGCGTGGTCCAGCACGGCGACGGCTGGCACGCCGCCTTCATCACCCCGTCCGCGCTCCAGGCCGACCTCGCGCGCCTGCGCGAGGAGTGCACGCGCCAGAAGCGTCCCTATGAGCAGCTCACGGTCAGCGTCCGCGCCGGCCTGTCTCTGCGGAGCGCGCCCCTCGGCCCCGACCGCAAGCCCCTGCAAGGCTCCCGCGATCAGGTCATCGCCGATCTCATCGCGTTCCGTGACCTCGGCGTCGAGTCCATACTCCTGGAAGCGCGCTACCGCGACCTCCCGGACATGCTCTCGATCTACGAGACCTTCGCCCGCGAGATTCGTCCCCGCATCTAGCCCGATCGCGGGCGCGCGTCCCCGGCGCCCCTCGCCGGACGCGGAATCCCGCCCCGATCGCGGCCGACACCCCGGTGCGACACCGATTGCGAGGGCTGGAGGCCTGGCTCGATTACCCGGTGCCGCTCGGCTGGGCCGTGCTCGGCGCCGGGGCCTGACCCTTCGGCTACTTCGCGTCGTGGAAGATGACGCCGAGCGTATAGCGCTCCCCGGAGGTGACCCGGCTCACCCCGTGACGCAGGGTCACGCGGTACGCGCCACGAGCGCCGCGGGCGGGCCGGTCCCGCGTGGCGAAGATCACGATCTGACCCTGCCCGAGCGGCACCACTTCCCCGCGCGACTGCGCCCGCGGCCGCTGCTCGACGAGGAGGAACTCTCCACCCGTGAAGTCCTCTCCCGGCCGGCTCAGCAGGCAGGTCATCTGCAGCGGGAAGGCCACGTCGCCGTAGAGGTCCTGGTGCAGGCAGTTGTAGCCGCCGGCCTCGTAGCGAAGCAGCAGCGGCGTGGGCTTGGTCTGGCCGCGCTCGGCGCAGGTGGCCAGGAAGCCGTCGAGGTCCGGCGGATGGGTGGGCTTGCCGCCGAGAGCCACGCTCCACCCGTCCGCGATCGGGGCCAGACGCGGATAGGCGTGACGCCGCAGGGCGAGCACGGTCGGCGGCAGCGGGTTCGCGAAGTACTTGTACTCGCCCTCCCCGAAGCGGAAGCGCGCCATGTCGATCCGGCTCCGGAACCGCCCGTCCTCCGGGTACAGCGCGATGAGCTCCGCGCACTCCGCCGCGGTCAGCAGCGGGGGCGTGGTGGCCCAGCCCCGCTCGCCGAGCCCGCGGGCGATCCCTTCCCAGTCGATCCGCTGCAGACGCGTCTCGACGGACGGCGCGGAGGTCAGGCCGCGGGGCGACATACTTTGCACGGCCGGTAGCCCACCGACCGCGCGTCCTCCACCGAGGCGAAGACCACCCGGTTGTCCGGCCGCATGTTCCGTCCGTGGATGCACCCGACCCGGCACACGATGCGCGTGCTCGTGCACCCCTCTAGCACCGGGGTGGTGCGCTCGAGCGCGGCCAGCCGATCCTTGACGTCCGCCCCGAAGATGTAGCCGCCGAGGCCTCCGTCGCTCCGCCACACGCGGTGACACGGCAGGATGAGCGGCACCGGATTGCGGCCGAGCGCGGTTCCCACCGCCCGGACCGCGCGCGGATGGCCGACCCGCGCGGCGATCCACGCGTAGGCGCGCGCCTCGCCGAACGGGATGTGCCCCGCCGCCTTCAGCACGCTCCGCTGGAAGTCCGGGACCGTGGTGAGATCGACCGGCACCCGGAAGAAGGCGCGCTGCCCGCGCAGGTACTCGTGGATCTCGAGCCGCGCCTGCTCGATCAGCTTCCGCGCCGCCGCGGTGGCCGGCTTGCCCGCCGGCCCGGTGCCCACCCGCGAGATCCCGCGCGCCGTCGCCTCGATGCCGAGGCGCGCCTCGAGCCGCTCGAGCGCGGCGCTGGACTCCCGGGCCGCGGCCGCGATGCGCCGGGGCAGCTCCGCCGCCGCCGCCTCGGGCCGGAAGTAGTCCGTCAGCAGGAGGTCCAGCCGATCCGGTCGCTTGCCCTCGTCATGCATGATCCGCTCCTCGTTTGCCGAGCTCGGCCCGCAGCAGGGACTTGCCCCGCGCGAGCTGGCTCTTCACGGTGTTGATCGAGATGCCCCGGATGCGCGCCAGCTCCCCGTAGGAGAGCCCGTCCACGTAGCGCAGGGCCAGCAGCACCCGCGCCTCGCGCGGGACCCGCTCGAGGGCCCGGTGGAGATCGAGATAGGCCGCGGGCGGGTGGTGGTTGCTCAATCCCGCCAAGAGCTCCCCCGCCCCCGCCGACCGCTCGTCATGGGCGGTCCGGGTGGCCCGCCGGCGTAGCTCGTCCACGCAGACGTTGGTGAGGATGCGATAGAGCCACGTGGAGACCGCCCATCGGGCGTCGTACCCTGCCGCGCCGGCAAAGCATTGCAAGAACGCGCGCTGGACCGCGTCCTCGGCGTCGGCGCGGGAGCCGAGCAGCCGCCCGGCCACCGCGAGCAGCTTGCCGCTGTAGCGCTGGGCCAGGTCGGTGAACGCCGCCTGGTCCCCCCGCGCCACCTTCGCCATCAGCCCCCGCTCGGCGTCCATCTCGTTCCTCATGGAGATATACGGCCGAGGATTAAAAAGAGGCGGAAGCCAGATTTAAACGGTTGTCCGCGGCCCGGGGGAGTGCGGGGGCCATTTCTGGGCCCCCGCAGATGAAGAGCCTGAAGACTTAAACGATTGCCAGCCCGAGGCTCTAGACGGTCGCCCCCCTTCTCCCCAAGGCGCGCCGCGCTAGATCTTCTCGCCGAGCTTGTTCCAGTCGTCGAGGAACTTCTTGAGGCCGATGTCGGTGAGCGGGTGCTTCATCAGCATCTCGAGCACGTTGAACGGCATCGTGGCCACGTGCGCCCCCGCCTTGGCCGCGTCGATGACGTGCAGCGGGTTGCGGATCGAGGCGGCCAGCACCTGGGTCTTGTAGCCGTAGTTCCGGTAGATCTCGCAGATGTCCCGGATGAGATCCATGCCCACGTGCCCGATGTCGTCCAGCCGGCCCAGGAACGGGCTGATGTAGACCGCCCCCGCCTTGGCCGAGAGCAGGGCCTGCGGGGCCGAGAAGCAGAGCGTCTGGTTGACCCGGATGCCCTCGCCGCTCAGGTACTTCACCGCCTTGATCCCGTCCTTGGTGAGCGGGCACTTGACCACCACGTTGGGGGCCACCTGCACCAGCTCCTTGCCTTCCTTCACCATGCCGTCGAAGTCGGTGGCCACCACCTCCAGGCTCACGTCGCCCGGCACTACCTTGCAGATCTCCTCCACCAGCGGCCGGAAGGGACGCTTCTCCTTGGCGATGAGCGAGGGGTTGGTGGTGCAGCCGTCCACCAGGCCCATGGCCACGCCCTCGCGCAGCTCGTTCACGTTCGCGGTATCCAGAAAGATCTTCATGTCATCCTCCGTCTCAGGCGCGCTCCACCCGGACCGTGGTCCCGGAGCGCACCGCCTTGAACACCTTGGGATCTCCCAGCACGCGGCCAAACACGTTGACCGGGCTCGCGGGCCGGATCTCGTCCCCCCGGCTCGCCGGCGTCGGCCCGTAGAAGATGCAGAACGCGGACCCCGGCGGCCAGTAGGCGAGGTCCCCCGGCTCCACCACCTCGCGAGGATCCTCGCTCTCGGCCTTCACCGGAATGCCGAAGTAGATCTCGTCGCCCCATGTCTGCCCGGCGATGCTGAGGGGCAGGGCCTTCCAGACCGCGGAGGCGGTCTCCGAATCGCTCAGCACGGCGTCCGCGGTCACCTTGCCCACCGTGATGCGGATCTTCCGGTCAGCCATGGACTCGCCGCGTAAGCACGATCGAGTCTAGCCCCGGGGCGAGGCCGGTAGCAAGCACTGCCCCGCTCACCCGACCTGGCGGCGTCGGTAGGCCGCGAGCCGCGCCTCCAGGGCCGCCCGGTCCGGGATCGCCGCGACACCCTCGCCCTCGACGGAGGCGGCCGCGCAGCACGCCGCGACCGCGGCCGCGTCCCACGGGTTGCCGTCGCGGTTGTAGGCGATGAGGAACGCGGTGGCGAACACGTCGCCGGCGCCGGTCTCGTCCTGCTCCACCGCGACATCGGGCTCGACGCCGTACTGGTCGCCGTTGACGAAGAGGGTCGCGCCCCGGGGCCCGCGGGTGAGCGCGCCGACCGGCACGTGCTGGAACCACTCGAGGGCCTCTTTCTGGAAGGGCTCGATGTCCTCGAGGCTGACCACGAGCGCCTGCACGTGCGGCAGCACCAGGTCGGCGTCCTCCCAGGGCTGCGGCGAGACCACTCCGCCCGCACCGCGCTGCCGCATCCAGCCCTGCGGCAGGACGGCCATCGAGGTGTCGGGGAAGGCGGCGGCCAGCGCCGGATCGACCTCGCCGGCGATCGGGCAGAGCACGCCCAGCGCCACGTCCCGCCACTCGTCGGGCAGCGCCGCCGCCTCGAGATCGGTGGCGCGGCCGAGGATCGCGAGCTCGCGGACGCCGCGACCCTCGGCGAGGCGGCCCGGGCCGATCCGGAACGTGGTGGTCCGCGTGGAGGGCACCGTCACCACCTCGATGCCGCGGGGCAGCGCCTCCCGGGGGAAATCGGGGCCGAACGAGGTGAGCACGCCCACCCGCAGCCCCTGCCGGTGGGCGGTGACCGCCGCGTAGTAGGCGGCGCCTCCCGGGCGGAGGCCGCGCGGCGTCTGGTCGAGCGTGACGTGCCCGATGACGACGACGTCCACCGTCACGGTCAGAGCGCCATCTGCTTGGCGATGATCTCCTTCATGATCTCGGAGGTCCCGCCGCCGATCGTCATGAGGCGGATGTCCCGGAAGAATCGCTCGACGGGGTACTCGCGCATGTAGCCGTAGCCGCCGTGGAGCTGCACGCACTCGTAGGCCACCTTCTGGGCCATCTCGGCGGTGAACAGCTTCACCATCGAGATCTCCTTCACCGCGTCCTCCCGGTCCCGGAACTTGAGGCAGGCCGCGTAGGTGAGCCAGCGCCCGGCCTCGATCAGCGTGGCCAGATCCGCGATCCGGTGCCGGATCACCTGCTTGCCGGAGAGCGGGCCGTCGAAGGCCTGGCGCTGCTGAACGTAGGCGATGGTGTCCTCGAGGGCGCGCTCGCAGCCGGCCACCGAGTGCAGGCCCGCCACCAGGCGCTCGCGCTGGAAAACGCGCATGACCTCGTAGAAGCCGCCGCCCTCCTGCCCGAGCAGGTTCCCGGCCGGCACCCGCATGTCCTGGAAGGCCAGCTCGGCGGTGTCGGACGCGCGGTTGCCCATCTTGTCGAGCTTGCGGCTCACCGAGAAGCCCGGCGTGCCCCGCTCCACCAGGAACATCGAGATTCCCCGGTGCCGCTTCGAACCCTCTCCCCCCTGGGGAGAGGGCAGGGTGAGGGGGCTTTCCTGGATCCGCGCGGCCACGAAGTACAGATCCGCCATCACCCCGTTGGTGATGAACATCTTCGAGCCGTTCAGGACGTAGTGATCCCCGTCCCGCACCGCGCGCGTGCGGATCGCGGCCACGTCGGAGCCGCCCCCGGGCTCGGTGACCGCGATGGCGGTGAGGGCCTCCCCGCGACAGATCGCGGGCAGGTACCGCTCCTTGAGCGCCTCGCTCCCCGTCCAGTAGAGGTGCGGCGACGCCATGTCGGTGTGCACGCCGACCGCCATGGCCAGGGACGCGCAGCGCGCCCGGGCCATCTCCTCGCAGAGCACCACGGTGGTGAGGACGTCGGCGCCGGCGCCGCCGTACTTCTCGTCGTACTCGACGCCGAGGAAGCCGAGCTCGCCCATGCGCGGCCAGATCGACTTGGGGATCTGGCCCGCCTCCTCCCACTCCTCGACGTGCGGCTCGACCTCCTTCTGGACGAAGGCCCGCACCGCCTGGCGGAACATGTCGTGGTGCTCGTCGAAGATCTTCATGCGCTCGAGTCTACTCTCGACTATTCCCTGCCGTCACCCCAGCGGGCCTTCACCGCCTCCCGGTCGACCGCGCCGTCGGCCGCGCGCGGCAGGGCATCGGTGAAGACCACCACCTGCGGACGCTTGAAGCGGGCGATCCGCTCGCCGACGAAGTCGGTCACCTGCTGGGCGGTGGGCCGCGAGCCACCCTTGACCTCCACCACCGCCTTGACCGCCTCGCCCCAGCGCGGGTCCGGGACGCCGTAGACGCACACCCCGGTCACCGCGGGCATCTGCACGATGACGGTCTCGACCTCGGCCGGATAGACGTTCTCCCCGCCCGGCTTGATCAGCTCCTGCTCGGGCTTGCGCTTGGCGTAGTGCAGATAGCCGTCGGCCTCGAAGCGGCCGACGTCCCCGGTGTGGTGCCAGCCGTTCCGGAAGGTGTAGGCGGTCACGTCGGGCTGGCCGAAGTAACCCTGGAAGACCAGCGGGCCCCGCACCACGATCTCGCCGGGGGTGCCGGTCGGGACTTGACGATCGTACTCGTCCACGATGCGCACCTGCGCCGCGGGCACCGGGCGGCCGGAGGCTCCCGGCTTGTCGGCCACCGGCTGGATCGTGACGAAGCCGCTCGTCTCCGACTGGCCGAATCCGGTCCAGAAGCGCGCCCGGGTCTTCTCGTGGAGGCGCCCGATGGTCGCGGGCGAGTCGAGGCCGGAGACGTGGGTCAGGCTCGACAGCGTGCTCCCGGCCTTCTCGGCCGCGTCGAGCAGGCTCGCCAGGACCGGGGGAAAGTCGGAGACGTGGGCGATCTGGTGCCGGTCGATCAGGCGCACCGCCTCCTCCGCGTCGAAGCGCGGCACCACCACCACCGCCCCGCCCGCGTGCAGGTGGGCCAGCGACATGCCGAGCGCGGTCACGTGGAAGAGCGGCAGCACCGCCAGGTAGCGGTCGCGCGCGGTGAGGCCGAGCGCGGCGATCGCGGTCAGGTTGGCCGCGAGCACGTTCGCGTGGGTCAGCACCGCGCCCCGCGGGATCACGTCCACCGCGGCGGTGGAGATGACCGCGAAGGCGTCCTCGGGCCCGACCGCGGCCGGCGGCGGCGGGGCGCCGGGGCGATAGAGCGCGGCGATCGCGGTCAGGTTGGCCGCGAGCACGTTCGCGTGGGTCAGCACCGCGCCCCGCGGGATCACGTCCACCGCAGCCAGTCGCCCACCAGCGGCAGGCTGGCCGCGTCCACCACCATCATGGCCGGCCGGGCGCGCTCCACCACCCGCTCCACCTCGGGGCCGGTGAGCCGCCAGTTGATCGGATAGGCGACGATGCCCTGTCGCGCGCAGGCCCCGTAGAGATCCAGGTAGGCCACGTCATTCTGGGCCAGCACGCACACGCGATCGCCCCGCGCGATCCCGACGCCAGAGAGCCCGGCGGCCAGCGCGTCCACCCGCTCCTTCAGCTCGCCGAACGAGACCGTCCGGGCGCCCTGGATGACCGCGGGGGCCTCGCGGTGGACCGCGGCCCCCCGCGTGATCAGGTCGTAGACCGTGAAGGCGTGGAGGCTCAGCTCAGCCACCGCTTTCTCCGCTTGTAGTGCTTGACGTCGCGGTAGGACTTGCGCGCGCCCACCTCGGTGAGGCCCAGGTAGAACTCCTTGATGTCGGCATTTGCGCGCAGCGCGTCCCCGGCCCCTTCCAACACGATGCGGCCATTCTCCATCACGTAGCCATGCTCGGCGATGCCCAGGGCGAGGGTGGCGTTCTGCTCGACCAGAAGCACGGTGAGCTTCTGCTCGCGATTCAAACGCTGCACGATCCTGAAGATCTCCTCCACGAGCATCGGGGCCAGTCCGAGGGACGGCTCGTCGAGGAGAACGACCCGGGGGTCGGCCATCAGGGCCCGCCCGATCACCAGCATCTGCTGCTCGCCGCCCGAAAGGTACCCGGCCTGGACGGAGCGTCGCTCTTTCAGCCGGGGAAAGTACTGGAACACCCGTTCGATTCCGGTCGCTACCCGCTGGCGATCGGATTGAATATGGGCTCCCGCAATCAGGTTCTCCTCGGTGGTCAGGTGCTCGAAGACTCGCCGCCCCTCGAAGACCTGCACCACCCCGCGCCGGACCACCTCATAGGCGGCCAGATGATCTATCCGTTGGCCGCCGAGCTCGATGGACCCCTTCGTCACCTCACCACGCTCGGTCCGGAGCAGTCCGGAGATGGCCTTCAAGGTGGTGGTCTTCCCGGCCCCGTTGGCGCCGAGCAGCGTGGTGATGCCACCCTCGCGCACCTCCAGCGACACCCCCTTGAGGACGAGGATGACACCGTCGTAGATCACCTCGATGTTGTTGAGGCTCAGCATGATGTGGTGTCACCGGAGGGGGCCGGGCCCCTCCGGTGCTTGTCCTCCATTTCGCGGTGGGTCGCCGCGTGATCGGACCTGATGGCTACGACTTCGGCGCCGCCTCCTTGATGTGCTTCGCGAGCACATCGGGGTAGGCCGAGAACCAGTCGGTCGTCTTACTGAACTTCCCGCCCTTCACCTGCCAAATCTGGACGAGCCCGCCCCCCTCGTGATCGGTCGGGCTGATCTTCAGGGGCGGTACGAGCCCTCCGAGGGTGAAGTTGGAGATCTGCTCGAAGCCGGCCTTGACGTCCGCCCCGGTGATCTTGCCGTTCGGCTTGGCCTTCAGGGCACTCCGGATCGCCTCGACGTGGAGGGCCGCGATGAGTACCCCACGGTTGTAGAACACGGTCGAGGCCATCTCCTTCGGCGCCGGCTTGCCTTCCTTCTTGTACATCTCCCGGATCTCGTTCAGCACCGGGTAGTCCTGACCGACCCCCGCGAACTGCATCGTGTAGTAGCCCTCCGCGGCTCCGAAGCCTCCCGCGGCCTCGATGTTGGCCTCCGCCGACGCCCACACGAAGCCGATGACCTTCTTCAGCGGATAGCCCACCCGCTTGAGCTCCTTGATCGACACCGCGGGGGCGCCGCCGAAGAGATGGGAGATCACGAAGTCCGCGCGGAAGCGCTGGGCGATGTCCAGCACCTGCGCCCCCATCTCGACGCCCGGAGGCGGAACCGCAAACTCCCTGAGCTGGAACCCCTCCCGGGCCGCCAAATCCTGGAGCACCTGGATCGGCTCGCGGCCCGCGGGGTTGTCATAGAAGATGAACGCGACCTTCTTGCCCTTGAGATTCCCACCGAGCTGGTCCTTGACGAACTTGACCGCGGCGGTAGCCTGCGACCAGTAGGTCGCCGCGATCGGGAAGATGAACGGATACCGGGTCCCGTCCGCGGCGGCGGCGCTGCCGAACCCCGGCGAGGTGCCCGGGATCCGATCCTCCGTGAGCTTCGCGGCCAGCGCGTATATCTGGGGCGTGCCGTAGACCGCGATCGATACCGCCCCCTCCTTCTTGAAGCGCTCGTAGGACTCGACCGCCGGCGGCACCTTGTACTCGTGGTCGACCTCCAGGGCATTGATCTTGTGACCCTCGACCCCGCCCTTGCTGTTCACCAGGGCGATATAATCGTGAAAGCCCGGACACAGGACGGTGCCCACGATCTGGGTCGGCCCGGTGCGGTCGCACTGCACGCCGATGACGACGTCGCCTTTCGACTGGGCGATGGACGGGGTGGGGGCCAGCAGGCCGCTCCCTCCCAGCACGAGCGCCAACGCGATTGCCAGAACATGTCTCATGAGCGTTCTCCTTTCATCGCGTACTTCAGTACGCGAATGGCCAGATCCGGAAGTAGTTCCGGATGTTCCGCCACAGGCGGTTGAGGCCCTCCGGCTCCACGATCAGGAAGAAGATGATCAGGGCGCCGAAGAGCATGACACGGAGATTGGGGATGAGGTTGAGGACGGTCCCGGGGTCGAAGAACACCCCACCGAAGCTCTCCATGAGGCGTCGGATCACGATCGGCAGCAGCGTGATGAAAAAAGCGCCGAAGATCGAGCCCTGGACCGACCCCAGACCCCCGATGATGATCATGGCCAGGTAGTCGACCGACACGCCGAGCTGGAACTGCTCGTAGTTCGCGATCCCGAGAAAGTAGGTGTACACCACGCCGGTCACCCCGGCATAGAAGGACGAGATGGCAAACGCCAGAAGCTTGTAGCGAAAAATGTTGATCCCGATGATCTCGGCCGCGATGTCCTGGTCGCGGATGGCGATGAAGGCTCGCCCGACCCGGGACCTCACGAGGTTCATGGCACCGAGCGTCGCCAGGACCACGAAGAAGAGGAGGAAGTAATACATGTCGCGCTGAGTGCCGAGCGCCATGGACCCGAGCCGCGGTCGCGCGACCTCGATCGAGGCTTGCACCCCCCCGCTGATGAAGGTCACGTGGTTGATGATCCACTCGATGATGAACTGCCCGGCGAGGGTCGCGATCGCCAAGTAGAGCCCCTTGATGCGGAGGGAAGGAATACCGACGATCACCCCTACCAGCGCGGCCACGATTCCCCCGGCCAGGAGGTTCACCGGCCACGGTGAGCCGAGCCGGTTGGCCAGATTGGCCGCGGTGTAGGCTCCGACCGACATGAAGGCCCCGTGGCCGATCGACACCTGCCCGGTATAGCCGACCAGGATGTTGAGACCCAGCGCGCCGATGACCGCGATCCAGACCAGATTGGCGACCGAAAGGTAGTACTCCCCCAGGCCAAGCGGAACGAGCCCGACGAAGACCACCGCGAGGGCCCCGACGGCCCAGCGGGCGATCGGGAGCGGGTACAGCGCCATGTCCGCCTCGTAGCTGGTCTTGAGCACCCCGCATTCGCGATGGATCATCGCTCTAGATCCTTTCGATGATCTTCTTGCCGAAGATCCCGTAGGGTCGGATCATGAGGGCCAGGATCATCAGGACGTACGGGGCGAAATCCTTCGTACCGCCGCCCACGTATGGGTCCACGTAGCCAGCGGTCACGTTCTCGACCAAGCCCACGATCAGCCCTCCCACGACCGCCCCCGGTATCGAGTCGAGGCCCCCCAGGATCACGACCGGAAACACCTTCAGACCGACGAGGGAGAGATTGATGTCGACGCCGAGCAGGTTTCCCCAGATGATGCCGCCGATCGCGGAGACGACCCCGGTCATGGCCCAGGCAAGCCCGAAGTAGCGCTCCACGTTGATCCCCATGGCCATCGCGACTTGCTGGTTGTCGGCGATGGCGCGCATGGCGATGCCCTTCCGGGACTTGAGGAAGAACCAACCGAAGCCCCCCAGGAACGCGAGGCTGACCAGCGCGCCGAGGAGCTGGATGGGCGGGATGAACAGGGGGCCCACCACGATCGGCTCGTCAGGAATGGGCAGCGGCAGCGTCCTGGTTCCGGCGCCGACCGTGGCGGGGCCGACGCCGCGCAGGATCGAGGCGAGCCCGATCGTGGCCATCACCACCGCGATCACCGGCCGACCGATCAGCCGGCGCAGCATGATTCGCTCCAGAGCGAAGCCGAAGGCCACCATGGCGCTCAGGCCGATCAGGATGGCCGCCCACAGCGGCGCCCGCAGGACGTCCAGGGCTCCGGCCACCACCAGACCGGCGATCATCACGAACTCGCCCTGGGCGAAGTTCACCGCGTCGGTGGCCTTGTAGACGAGCACGAAGCCGAGCGCGATGAGGGTGTACATCAGGCCGATCATGATGCCGTTCGACAGCAGCAGGAGCAGGAAACCGAAGTCGTCAGACACGGGCCGCGGCCTCCGCGACGTCCTCGATGCTGACGCGCGACTGGATGGTCGCCTGTCGGCCATCCTCGTAGGTGATGCTCGTCGAGAGCTCGGCTTCCGCCGCCCCACCGTACAGCGCATCGATCACCGTCGCGTACTTGTCGGCCACGTAGCGACGCCGCACCTTGCGCGTCCGCGTGATCTCCGCGTCGTCGGCCTCCAGATCCTTGGTGAGCAGGAGGAAGCGCCGGATCCGCGTGCCCTCCGGCAGCGTCTCGTTGCCCCGGCGGATCTCGTCGCGGATCAGTTCACGGACCTGCGCCTTCTGGGAGAGGTCCATGTATGACGTGTAGGCGATGCCTCGCCGCTCCGCCCAGTTACCCACCGTTTCCGGGTCGATCGCGATCATGGCGGCGACGAATGGCTTGTCGTTGCCGAACGCGACGGCCTCCCGGACGTAGGGGCTGAACTTGAGCTTGTTCTCGATGAACTGCGGGGCGAACGGGGTGCCGTCCGTGAGGGCGCCGACATCCTTGGCTCGGTCGATGATGACCAGATGGCCCCGGGGGTCGATGAACCCGGCGTCGCCGGTCCGGAACCAACCGTCGGGATCGATCACCTCCTGGGTCGCCGCCTCGTTCCGGAAGTAGCCCTTGAACACCGTGCACCCCTTCACCAGGACCTCCCCGCGGTCCCCGATCTTGATCTCCACCCCCGGCACCGGTCGCCCGGCGGTGGAGGGATTCGCTTCCCGGTCGGGCTGCAGCGAGACGAGCCCGGTCGTCTCGGTGGATCCGTACACCTGCTTGAGGTTCACCCCGATCGAACGGAAGAAGCGGAAGGTATCGGGCCCGAGGGGGGCGCCGCCGGTCAGCGCCCACTTCGTCCGCAGGAGGCCCAGCTGGTCGCGCACCGGGCCGTACACGAAGAACTCCCCCAGTGCGGTGGCCAGCCGCAGCCCGGCGGGCACCGGCTTGCCCTCTGTCCGCAGGATCTCGGCCCGCTCCGCCGCCGAGCGGAAGTACTCGAAGGTCCGGCGCTTGAGCGGCGTGGCGTCTGCCGCCCGCACCAACACCGCGGTGAGCATGTTTTCCCAGATCCGTGGCGGGGCGAGAAGCGTGGACGGTCCGAGCTCCCGCAAGTCGCGCTGAACCGTCTCCGGACTCTCGGGGCAGTTGGCGCAGAAACCGGCCACCAGGCTCGCGAAGAGCGTGTAGACCGAATCCCCGGCCCAGGCCATGGGCAGATACGCCAGCGAAGTGTCCTCCGGCACGAGGCGCGACACTTGCCGGAAGCTCTCCGCCACGCCGATCGCGTTGGCGTGGCTGATCATTGCACCCTTGGGGCTGCCGGTGGTGCCGGAGGTGTAGGAGATGACGGCCACGTCGGCGGGACCGCCCTTCTCGACCTCGCTCTCGAAGAAACCTGGGTGTTCGACACCGAACTTCCGACCGGCCTCCTGCACGTCTTCGAACGACTTGAGCCAGTCGTGCCGGTAGCCGGTCATCCCCCGCGGGTCGTCGTAGACGACGAGGCGGAGGGACGGCAGCTCGTCACGCAGGGCCAGGACCTTGTCGACCTGCTCCTGGTCCTCGGCCACGATCACGCTCACCTCCGCGTGGTTCCACACGTAGGCCAGCTCTTTGGCGATCGAGTCCTGATAGACGGGCACCGAGATCCCGCCCAGACTCTGCGCCGCCACCTGGGCCCAGTACAGGCGCGGTCGGTTGTCCCCGATGACGGAAAGCCGGTCGCCGCGATGGAGGCCAAGGGAAGCCAGGCCCAGCGCGAGATCCCGCACCTGATCGTGGTATTGGCGCCAGTTCCAGGTCTGCCAGATACCGCGATCCTTCTCACGCATCGCCGGTCGGGCGCCGAGCTCGCGCGCGTTGCGCTGCAGCAGGCGGGGAAGCGTCGTCAGATCAGGCATTCTGGCCTCCATTGCTGGTGCCCTTGGCATCGCCCAGGTACGCCTTGATCACCTGCGGATTCGTCCGCACCTGATCGGGGGTGCCCTCGGCGATCTTCAGTCCCATGTCCAGTACCGCCACCCGGTCCGAGATGTCCATGACCACGCCCATGTCGTGCTCGATCAGGATGATGGTGGTGCCCCACTCGTGGTTGACGTCCAGGATGAACCGGGCCATATCCTCTTTCTCTTCGTGGTTGCAGCCGCCCATCGGCTCGTCGAGGAGGAGAATCTTCGGATCGAGCGCGAGGGCGCGGCCCAGCTCCACTCGCTTCTGCAGGCCGTAGGCCAGCGAGCCGCAGGGCCGGCGGCGCAGGTCCTGGATCCGGAGGAAGTCGATGATGTCCTCGACCAGACGCCGGTGCACGACCTCCTCCCGCTGAGCGAACCCCCAGTAGACGAAGGAGGCCAACACCCCCGACTTCATACGGACGTGGCGACCGAGCATGAGGTTGTCGAGCACGGTCATGCCGCGGAACAGGGCGATGTTCTGGAACGTCCGCGCGATCCCCAGCTCGGCCAGCCGGTTCGGGGCGTGGCGGGTGACGTCGGCACCCTCCAGGCTGATGCGCCCTGAGTCCGGGTGGTAGAAGCCGCTGATCATGTTGAGGAGGGTGGTCTTGCCCGCGCCGTTGGGGCCGATGACGGACAGGATCTCGCCCCGGCGCACCTCGAGGCTCACCCGCCCCACCGCCTGCACCCCGCCGAACGACTTGGAGACGTCCGCGATCTCGAGCTGAGCGCTCATGGCCGGATTCTCACGAGAGCCACCGTTTGCGGCGCCGGTAGTTCTTGACGTCGCGGTAGCTCTTCCGCTGCCCGACACCGGACAGTCCCAGGTAGAACTCCTTGATATCCTCGTTCTCGCTGACCGCCTTGACGTCGCCGTCCAGCACCACCCGGCCGTTCTCCATGACGTACACGTACTGGGCGAAGCGCAGGGCCATGTTGGCGTTCTGCTCCGCGAGCAGGACCGCCACCCGCTCCTCCCGGTTGAGCCGGCCCACGATCTCGAAGATCTCCTGCACCAGCATGGGGGCGAGCCCCATCGAGGGCTCGTCCAGCAACATCAGGCGAGGGTGCGCCATGAGGGCGCGGCCGATCGCGAGCATTTGCTGCTCGCCCCCCGAGATGTAGCCCGCGTCGACCGACCGCCGGTCCCGCAGCCGCGGGAAGTACTCGTAGACCCGCTCCAGGTCCGCCTTGAGCGAGTGGCCGTTGCGGCGGGTGTAGCCGCCGGTCAGCAGATTCTCCTCGACCGTCAGGTGCTCGAAGACGTGGCGGCCCTCCATGACCTGCACCACCCCCCGCCGCACGATCTCGGACGCCGCGCGACGGTGGATCGCCTCCCCCCCGAGCTCGATGCCGCCCTTGGTCACCTCGCCGCGCTCGGTGCGGAGGAGCCCCGAGATGGCCTTCAGCGTGGTGGACTTGCCCGCCCCGTTGGCCCCGAGGAGGGCCACGATGCCCTCCCCGGGGACCTGGAGCGACACGCCCTTCAACACGAGGATCACGTGATCGTAGATCACCTCGATGTTGTTCACCGAGAGCAGCGGATGGGCGGCGTCGCTCACGACGGCTCCGTTGTCTCCGCCTAGTTCTCTTTGGAGCAGTCGCGCATGGTGTAGCCGAGCTTCTTCCCCTCTTCCACCGCGGCCGCCTCGAGCTTCGGCCGGACGACCTCCTTCATGGGCTGGATCCACTCGGAGACGATGTTCCACTTCTTGCCGTCCCACTGCTGGATCAGCACCGGCCCGCTGCCCTCGTGGTCCTCGCAGGTCACCTTCACCGGGTGGGTGAAGCCCTTGAGCCCGATCTGGTCCAGCCGGGCCTCGGTGAGGTTCAGGTGCTCGTAGCCCCAGCGCACCTGTTCGGTGGTCAGCGGCTTGTTGCCGTACTTGGCCATGGAGGTCCGGAAGGCCTCCGTGAGGTACATCGCGTTGACGACCCCGCGATTGTAGAGAGCCTCGCCGATCTTGTCCTTCGGCCCGATGTTCTTGTTCCGGTCGTAGACGAACTTGACGATGTCGGCGTGCACCTTGAAGCTGGCTCCCGGGGCGTGGAAGGTGGCGCCCTTGTAGCCCTTGGCCCCGTCGCCGGCCGGGATGACGTCGGCCTCGCTGGCCGACCACCAGTTGCCGATGAAATGGTCCATCGGGAAGTTGATGGCGGCCGCCTCCTTCACCGCAACCTGGTTCATCACCCCCCAGCCCGACATGAACACCCACGCCGGATTGATCCGCCGCACCTGGAGCCACGTGGCCTTCTGCTCCTGGCCCGGATGGTCCACCGCGAGCAGGGTCAGCTCGAAGCCGTGCAGGCGTGCCAGCTCCTCGAGGGTGGGGTTGGCTTCCTTGCCGTAGGGGCTGTTGTGGTAGATGTGGACGATCTTCTTGCCCTTGAGCTTGTCGAGCCCGCCCTCCTGCTGGCCGATGTAGCGGATGACCGAGGAGGCCTGGCTCCAGTAGGTGGTCGGGAAGGTGAACACCCACGGGAACCACCGCCCGTCCGAGGCCGCGGTCATGCCGTAGCCCATCGAGTGGACCACGATCTTGTCCACTCCCGCCTTGGGGATCAGCTGGTACGTGATGCCGGTGCTGAGCGGGTTGAACACCATCGCCCCGCCGTTCTTGCCCTTGAGCCGCTCGTAGCACTCGACCCCCTGCTTGGTGTCGTACTGGGTCTCGCACTCCTCGACCACGAGCCGGACGCCGTTCACCCCGCCGTCGCGCTCGTTGATCACGGTGAGGTAGTCCCACAGCCCGTTGGCGAACGGGGTGCCGCTCGGGGCGTAGGGGCCGGTGCGGTAGACGGTCGAAGGGACGAACATCTCCTTGGCCTGGGCCGAGACGGTACCCGCCATCGGACCGGCGATCACCACCAGGGCCAACAGCGCGATCACGACACGTCGTAGGGTCATGGGCACTTCCTCCTTGCTCTCGTCGGGATGGAACGCTCTCAGTACGGGAACGGCCAGAGCCGCAGCTTCTCCTTGGTGATCTGCCAGAGCCGCGCGAGACCGTGGGGCTCGACGATCAGGAACAGGATGATCAGCCCGCCGAACACCATCAGCTCGATCTGCTTCTGCAGGGCTACCGGCATGGCCAGGCCCAGCAGGTGGGGCACGTTGGTGAGGAAGATCGGCACCATCACGATGAAGGCGGCCCCGAGGAACGAGCCCAGGATCGACCCCAGCCCGCCGATGATGACCATGAACAGGACCAGGAACGACACGTTGATGTCGAAGGCCAGGGTCTCCGCGCTGCCCAGGTAGAGGAAGACGTACTCCGCCCCGGCCACCCCGCAGAAGAACGAGCTGATCGCGAAGGCGAGCAGCTTGGTGCGGAGCGGCCGCACCCCGATGATCTCGGCCGCGATGTCGCGGTCCCGGATGGCCATCCACGACCGGCCGATCCTCCCGCGCACCAGATTCTTGGCCACCAGCGCGAAGACGGCCACGAAGGCGAGCGCGGTCAGGTAGCGCACCGGCGCGGTCGCGGCCGGCCCGGTCACCATGATGGAGGCCACCGTGCGCGGCGGCGCGGTGATGGTGCCGGAGGACGCGTAGTCGGTGAACCAGGCGACCTTGTTGAAGAGCCAGAGGAGGAAGAACTGGGCGGCCAGGGTGGCCACCGCCAGGTAGAAGCCCTTGATGCGCAGCGACGGCAGCCCGAACGCGAGCCCGACCAGCGCGGTCACGAGCCCGGCCAGGAGGAAGGCCACCAGGACGCTCAGGCGGGGGAACGCGCTCGTGATCTTGAACGCGGAGTAGGCGCCCACCGCCATGAAGCCGCCGGTGCCGAGCGACACCTGCCCCGCGTACCCGGTGAGCAGGTTGAGGCCGAGGGTGGCCAGGGAGTAGATCAGGAACGGGATCAGCACCGCCTGCAGCCAGTACTCGTCGGCGACCAGCGGCACCGCGATCACCGCGGCGGCGACGGCCAGGCCCACCACGATCCGGTCCTGGCGGATCGGGAACACCGCCTGGTCGCTCGCGTACGTGCTCTTGAACTGCCCCGCCTCCCGGTAGATCACGCGCTAGACTCGCTCGATGATCCGCTCGCCGAAGAGGCCCTGCGGCCTCACCAGCAGGAAGGCCAGCGCCAGCACGTAGGCGAACCAGTTCTCGATGGCGCCGCCCACCAGCGGCCCCCAGTACACCTCGGCGAGCTTCTCCCCCACCCCGATGATCAGCCCGCCCACGATCGCGCCGGGCACCGAGGTGAAGCCGCCCAGGATCAGGACCGGGAGGGCCTTGAGCGCGATCAGCGAGAGGCTGAACTGCACGCCGCTCTTGGCCCCCCACATGATCCCGGCCACGATGGCCACCAGGCCCGCGGCCGACCACACCACGATCCAGATGGTGTTGAGCGGGATGCCGATCGAGAGCGCGGCCTCGTGGTCGTCGGCCACCGCGCGCAGCGCCCGGCCGATCCGGGTGCGCTGGAAGAAGACCGCCATCACCGCCACCAGCACCGCGGCGGTGATCGCGGCGGTCAGCTCGAGCCGGTTGACCTGCACGCCCCACACCATGAACGAGCTGTCCGGGATGCCCACGTCGAGCTTCTTGACGTTGCTCCCCCACACCAGCTCACCGAAGCCCTCCAGGAAGAAGTTGAGGCCGATGGTGGCCATGAACAGGATGATCTGCTCCTGGTTGACGAGCGGGCGCAGCACCACCCGCTCGATCGCGAAGGCGAGCGCCCCCATGACCGCCATCGTGAGCAGCAGGGCGAGCACCAGCGGGGCCCCGCGCTCCATCAGCCCGACCAGGGTCAGGGCCGCGAACAGCACCATGACGCCCTGGGCGAAGTTGAAGACCCCGGAGGCCTTGTAGATGAGCACGAAGCCGAGGGCCACCAGGGAGTACATGAGGCCCGCGGCGAGGCCGCCGATCACCACCTCGGCCAGGAATGCGGGGGAGCCCGCCATGTCCTTCACGGGCCCGACCAGCACCCCGTAGAGGACGTCAAGCATGGCTCACCCCCAGGTAGGCGTCGATCACGCCCTGGTCGGCGCGCACCTCGTCGGGCCGCCCGTCCGCGATCTTGCGCCCGTAGTCGAGCGCGATGACCCGGTCCGAGATGTCCATGACCACGCTCATGTCGTGCTCGATCAGCGCGATCGTGGTCCCGAACTCGTCGTTGACGCCGAGGATGAAGCGGCACATGTCCTCCTTCTCCTCGACGTTCATGCCCGCCATCGGCTCGTCCAGCAGCAGGAGCTTGGGCTCGGCGGCCAGGGCGCGGGCCAGCTCCACCCGCTTCTGCAGCCCGTAGGGCAGCGTGCCCGCCCCCGCCTTGCGGATGGCCTCGATCTCCAGGAAGTCGATGATGCGCTCGACGAACTCCCGGTGCGCGAGCTCCTGCCGCATCGCCGGGCCCCAGTAGAGCGCCTCCCACAGGAAGCTGCCGCGCATCTTGAGGAGCCGCCCGGTCATGATGTTGTCGAGCACGCTCATGCCCTTGAAGAGGGCCACGTTCTGGAAGGTGCGGGCCACCCCCAGGGCCGCCACGTCGTAGGGGCGCAGGCGCGTGCGGTCGCGCCCCTCGAACCGGATCTGACCCGCGGACGGGTGGTAGAAGCCGCTGATCACGTTGAGCAGCGTGGTCTTGCCCGCGCCGTTGGGGCCGATGATGGCCACGATCTCCCCGCGCCCGATCTCGACGCTCACCCGATCGAGGGCCTGGATGGCTCCGAAGCGCACGCTCACCTCGTCCACCTCCAGCAGCGGGGTGGCGGACGCGACCGACGGCGGGCTCGTCGGCTCCCTCACGCGGGCGCCCCCGCGACCGCGAACGTCTCGGCGTCGCCGAGTCGCACCGAAGCCCGCACGGTGGCGGTGCGACCGTCCTCGTAGGTCACCTGCGCCTCGACCTGGACCGAGTCGCCGGCGCCGTAGAGCGCCTCGATGAGCGGGGCGTACTTCTCGTCCGGATCGAGCTCCTTGTGGAGCAGGAGGAAGCGCCGGATCTGGGCGCCCCGGAGCGCCTCGTCCTCGAGCAGGCTCCGGTTGACCCGGACGACTTCCTGCCGGATCAGCTCGTAGACCTCGGGCTTCTGGGCGAGATCGGTGTAGCTCGTGTACGCGAGCCCGCGCCGCTCCGCCCAGTTGCCGACCGAGACCAGGTCGATGTTGAGCAGGGCGGCCACGAACGGGCGGCCGTCGCCGACGCACACCGCCTCCTTGATGTAGGGGGAGAACTTCAGCTTGTTCTCGAGATACTTGGGCGCGAAGATCGTGCCCCCCGCCAGCCGGCCCACGTCGCGGGCGCGGTCGATGATCCTGAGGTGGCCGTCCTTGCCGAAGAAGCCCGCATCGCCCGAGTGGACCCAGCCCTCGACGAGAGTGCGCACCTCAACTCCCGGCAGCGGCGGCCCCACCGTGTCGAGCTTGACGTCGCCGTCCTGCTGGATGCAGATCAGCGCGCTCGACTCGGTCATGCCGTAGAGCTGCTTCACGTTGATGCCGAGCGACCGGTAGAACTCGAACAGCTCGGGCCCGATGGCCTCCCCCGCGGTGTAGGCGACCCGGATGCGGCTCATGCCCAGGTTGTCCCGCAGCGGGCCGTAGACCAGAAGCCGCCCGAGCGGGTAGAGCAGCCGATCGCGGAGGGCGACCGGTCGATGGCCGAGGCGGCACCGCTCCACGCGGCGGGCCAGGTCGAGGAAGAAGCGCACCAGGCCGCGCTTGATCCAGGCGGTGTCGTCCACCCGGATCATCACCGAGGTGAGGATGTTCTCCCAGATGCGGGGCGGGGCGAAGAAGTAGGTCGGCCCGATCTCCTTGAGGTCGGCCAGCACCGTCGTCGCGCTCTCCGGGCAGTTGGTGGTGAAGCCGGCCACAATCGACTGGCTGAAGGAGAACATGTGGTCGCCGATCCAGGCCATGGGCAGATAGGCCATGACCTCTTCGGTCTCGTCGAGCCGCTCCCGCGAGACCGCGCTGCGCGCGGTCTCGATCAGGTTCCGGTGGGAGAGCATCGCCCCCTTGGGCTGCCCGGTGGTGCCGGAGGTATAGGCGATGACCGCGGTGTCCTCGGCCGCGCCCTTGGCCACCTCCTCCTCGAAGGAGCCCGGCCGGTCCTGGGCGAATTTCCGCCCGCGCTCCTGTAGCTCCGTAAGGCTCAGCAGGCAGGAATCCTTGTAGTGCCTGAGGCCTCCCGGGTCGTCGTAGATGACGTACTCGAGCCCCGGACACTGCTGTCGGACGTGGAGCAGCTTGTCGACCTGCTCCTGGTCCTCGACGATCGCGAAGCGGGCCTCCGCGTGGTCGACGATGTACTCCATCTCCTTCTCGATGGAGTCCTGGTAGAGCGGGACCGCGATCCCCCCGAGCGCCTGCGTGGCCAGTATCGCCCAGTACAGCGCGGGTCGGTTGTCGCCCACCACCGCGGTCTTGTCCCCGCGCGTGAAGCCGAGCGCGGCCAGGCCCAGAGCGATCAGGCGGGCCTGCTCGGCGTACTGGCTCCAGGTGTAGGACTGCCAGATGCCGAGGGCCTTCTCGCGGATGGCGACCTTCCCGGAGAGCCGGCGGGCGTTCTGGAGTGCGAGCTTGGGAAAGGTGTCCGGGGAGGAATCGAGCATCAGGTCGCGAGAACGTGGGCGTCACTCGCGCTGGGCCGCGCGAGACGACAGCCACCTCCACCATTGGAGAGAATTTCCGTCATTGCCTAAGGAAGCGCTCGCCGGGAAGCGCCCGCGACCGGGGGTGATAGAGTGGCGAGAGTCTAGCTTAGGGGCCTCGGGGTGTCAAGACTTCGGCCGCCAGGACAAGGGTTTACGGCGATATTTACGGTCATCTGGCTGACAGTCCTCTGGACGGGCGGGGCCCTCGCCCAGGGCCCGCCGGCGGCCGCAACTCCGGACCTCGACTGCGAGCACCCGGCCGAGGCCCGCGCCTTCATCGCCCGGCTGCGCCTGGCCGAGATCGAAGGAGCGGAGGACATCCACCGGGAGGCCATGTGGGAGGCATTCGGGCGCTGCCCCGACGGGGTCGCGGGAGGGCCTTGCCGGATGGACGAGCAGCAGCGGTTCGACGCCCGGTGGGAGGTGGAACGGCTGAAGATCGAGGCAAAGTACCGTGACGTGCTCGGTGCGTTCGAGCAGCGCTGCCGAGGAGCCATCAGCCTGATCAGATAAGGAGTTAGAGCGGCTTCCTCAGGAACCGGGCGAGCTCGCCCACGACCCCGCGCCGAAAGGCCAGCACGCAGAGGACGAAGATGGTCCCCTGCACCACCGTGACCCAGGCGCCGAGCTGGGCCAGGTAGGTCTCGAGCCCGATCACGATCACCGCGCCAGCCACCGGCCCGAAGACGGTGCCGAGTCCGCCCAGGAGGGTCATGAGCACCACCTCCCCGGACATCGTCCAGTGCACGTCGGTGAGCGAGGCGAGCTGGAAGACGATGGCCTTGGTGCCGCCCGCAAGCCCGGAGAGGGCGGCCGACAGGACGAACGCGATCAGCTTGTACTGGTCGGCGCCGTAGCCGAGCGACAGCGCCCGGGGCTCGTTCTCCCGGATCGCCTTGAGCACCTGCCCGAACGGCGAGTGGATGGTCCGATAGATCAGGAGGAACCCGGCCAGGAAGATCGCGAGCACCGTGAAGTACATGGCCAGCGTGTTCCGGAGATCGATCAGGCCGAAGAGGACGCCCCGCGGCACCGCCTGGATGCCGTCCTCGCCACCGGTGAACGGGGCCTGCAGGCAGAAGAAGTAGAGCATCTGGGCCAGGGCCAGGGTGATCATCGCGAAGTAGATCCCCTGGCGGCGGATGGCGAGCGCCCCGATGACCAGCCCCAACCCGGCCGCCCCCGCCACGCCGGCCAGGATGGCCAGCTCGGGCGGC
>WNGJ01003388.1_pt1 | contig 22487 bp, 29 predicted proteins | sample 5400611 | NCBI WGS metagenome assembly WNGJ01 (sample SAMN13153375, study PRJNA577476) | soil metagenome | isolation source: 40 cm soil or saprolite under Garry oak tree replicate 1 | place: USA:California | collected 2016-06-15
GATGATGAACATGAATGAGCATGCTGAACTCCCACCGCAACCGACCAGTTCATGAAACAGTTTGATATCTTGGTTGGCGAATGGAATATGGTGGGAGCCCATCGTGAATTCCCATCCGCAGCACATGGACACTCTTCTTTCGAGTGGCTGATGCAGGGCGGTCTGCTGGTCTGGCATTTTGAGTGGGAACGCGGAGGCCCGCCTTCCGCTCTCAGTGTCATCGGCCATGATGACACGGGTGAAACGTGTTCCATGCTCTATTCCGATGAGCGAGGGGTGGCAAGGATCTATCAGATGAGCCTGGAAGGCGGCGTGTGGAAGATGTGGAGAGAGTCGCCGGGCTTCTCACAACGCGTGACTGGCACGGTAAGCTCGGATGGAAACACCATTACCTGTCAGGGAGAGTTGTCGCGCGATGGTTCACATTGGGAACAGGACCTCTCTGTGACGTACACGAGAAAGCCCTAAAAGGGGCCTGCTCACTCCGTCTTCCAGAAGGAGGAATCAATCATAACAAGGGAGGAGGTCACACCATGAGCGAAAACAGCAGGCTCGCGCAAGCGATCCTCTCTCAACTGACCTATATCACGCTCTCCACCGCCACAAAAGATGGGGTGCCCTGGAATGCGCCCGTGTATGCCGCATTTGATGAAGCATACACCTTCTTCTGGGTCTCGGCAAAATACGCTCGTCATTCCCAAAACATCAGAGCGAACCAGCGCATTGCCATTGTGGTGTATGACTCGACGGTTCCCCCAGGAACCGGAAAAGGGGTCTATATGGAGGCCAGGGCATATGAGTTAACCGATAGCCTGGAATGCAGCCACGCATTAGCCTGTTTGCGCCGCCGGGGATGGGAACATCCCCCTTCTGTAGACATGGTGGTTGGGGCAACCCTGCGCGGGGTCTATAAGGCGGTTCCAGAGAAAATATGGATCAGCACTGAAGACTCCAATGGGCTTGATGGTCGGGTGGAGGTTGAGAGCATGTTTTGGAATCGAAAGGCGATCCCGCCAGATATCGTTTCGTGAGCTGACCCTGAATAGGTCTCATTCTGTCCTAATGGCATTGTATACTTCATACAATATCTGCTCGGAGGGCTCCCTCCGACCCTTGACGTCGAGACCGGGTCGGCCGGGGAAGAGGAGGTGGTATAATAGTCGCAGCGGCACCGAAGCTGGTCAACCGACAGCGGGGACAGTCTCGGCGAGGATTGAGAGATTCCGACTGCCCTCCAAGTCACTCGATTGCGTCAGGCGACATAGGGGACTGCGAGCAGATGATGGAGAATTATGAGCCAATTATGAGTTTTGGTGAGGACGACGCTGAGATCTACGATGCTGAGCCTGATGTCAGCCAACGCGGGGATACGTTGGCGACGGTCTCGTTCCTGGAGCAACTGGCGGGTGGTGGTCCCGCGCTGGAGCTTGCGATCGGCACCGGTCGAGTCGCGCTGCCCCTCGCCGCTCGGGGCGTTCGCGTCGACGGCATCGACTTCTCACCCCCAATGGTCGCCAAGTTGCGCGCCAAGCCGGGTGGCGACCAGATTTCGGTGACGATTGGCAACTTCGCTGATGTCCCGGTCCAGGGTACCTACCGCTTGATCTTCGTGGTGTTCAACACGTTGTTCAACCTGCTGACCCAAGACGACCAGGTGCGCTGTTTCGAGAACGTCGCCGCCCATCTCACTGATGACGGTTCGTTTGTGGTGGAGGCCTTTGTGCCGACCTTTCTCACCCGCTTGCGCAACGAGCAATACGTGAATACCGAAGCCATCGCAGTCAACGAGGTCTGGCTCGATGTGGGTCGCCACGACCCCGTGACGCAACGGCTCGAGGAAAGTCACGTGGTCCTCTCTCGCGAGGGCGTGCGCGTGTACCCGATCGTTACGCGGTACGCATGGCCGTGCGAACTCGATCTGATGGCACGGATCGCCGGGTTGCGCCTGAAGGACCGGTGGGCCGGCTGGAACCGAGAACCCTTCACATCCGCCAGCAGCACGCACGTGTCCGTCTACGCACGCTGAGCCGCAGTCCCGATCGCCGGGCAACGGCGAACTCTCAATATTGTCTGACGCTACAGCGCGTCTCGCTGACGGTACTGAAGGCACAGGATATCGGCTTTCCCAAAACGTTATCCGTCATGTAAGCTGGTCTAGCCACTATTAGATGCGCTGGGGTTGGGTGCGTTCGGCGCTCCCTTCGTGCTCAGTGCGTGAGGAGGAGGGCCTCGATGCAGCCAGCGGTGCTGAGACCTGACACTGATGGGTGAAGTCAGAGCTGGCCTCCGGCCCCCGATGGAATATGGCCAGCTAGCCGGCGGAGCAGCAGGCGGATGGCCGCGAGCTGGATGAGTGTCTCGCTCGTCTGAACCTTGCGCTCATAGTCCTTGGCCAGTCGGCGGTTCCGAATCAACCAGGCGAAGCAGCGTTCCACCACCACTTCCATCTCCGGCAGGGATGCACCTCGACGCGGAAGAGTCCTCGCATGGTGGTAGCCACCGTCAGTCGATCTCTCGAAGCGAGACGGCTCATCTCAGCGCCGGCGTGCTTCATCGTTTCCGTCATAGCGTCTGCTTCTTTCCTCTCGACATGGCTCATTGCTGACGTGTAGCTTATGGCTGTAGTTCCCCGCGTTGGACGCGGGCAAGCAGCCGTGCCCAGGCGAGCACGTGTGGAAGAGACCATGGGTGTAAATTACGGTTGTCAAGATACCAGGGGTGAGTCGTCCACCCGAAAGGGGAATCTCGGCCAGAGGTTCTCTCTATGGCTCTGTTTCCATTGCTCGCGTGCTCACGCTCCTTGTTCCGTGTCGCTCTCCTCTTCAGGAATGCTTTCCTCAAAAATCAGGATATTGCGAAAGGGATCGCAGAGCCAAAATCCTTTCGTCCCCCAGGATGTCGCCTGGAGAGGAGACCGAAGAGCGCCCCCTCGTCGTGGTAGGGGGTCGCAAAGCCGAGTTGTCCATAAAAGGCCAGAGCTTGCTCCATATCTCCGACAAGAAAACGAGGAGCAACCGAATCGAGGGTGGGTTGACGCTCTTGGGATGCTGACATGGGTTCATGTTCCTTTCTGCTGCAAATACGGAATGTTCATGTGAAGTCATTCTTCCGAACGCACCGAGAAGCGGCAATGCGCTTTCCCTCCGTCGCCGCTTCCGAGAAGCAGGAAATTGTGCAACACGCGTCTCTCTGCTTTCGGGATGATGCCATCACGGAATGAGTCAAAACTGGCGATATGGTCTTTTCGACAGCTGAACCAGCTTCACGTTGAGAGAATTGCATGTCACAGGTTCTCCCTCTGTGCAAAAAAGTGTGGCGCGCTCATCCCCCGACGTTTACACAAAGCGGAGCCCGCCTTATGGAGATGACTGGCTCGCAGCCCAGGCGCGGGCCATACGGGCCAGGGTCGCACCACTCTCATAGGAAAGCTGGCTCATTTTCGCCCATTCCGCCGGATGGGTGGTCTTGATCCAGGTGAAAAAGGGGGTGATGAGGCGCTGAGCGTCCTGGCGCTCCTGTGGGTCGAGGCGGTGGATGACCAGGGTTGCGATGTGGTTTTGACTGAAGGTGAAGTCCGCCTACCGCCGCGAACCTGGATACCCGACGACGCGATCCAGCTCGCTGACCTCGTGATAGATGCAGGTCACCTGCTGGCCCCGGATATGGAAGTCGCTGAGGTCGATGTGCGCGCGCTCCCCGACCAGGTAGTCGAGGACAGCCCGAACGCTCGGATACCGGACGCCCTCCTCTTCTATACGTGCCACATCAAGGAACAGGGCCGCTGCCGCGTCGGCATCGCCACGATTGATGGCGTCCTGGTAGGCATGGAGATGGGTAACGGGGTCCTGAGGATCTGCCTGCACCATGTCACCTCTTTTCAAGCACTTTGAGCATGTTCAAACATCTGTTCTTTCCCACCTTTCTCATTGTACCGTTTTGAAGCCCCATATGCAACTGCTCCATGAGTGCCTATGCAGGCCAAGCGGACCATCAATACTGACCCAGCGTGCCCCGCCGCTTGGCGATGCGCTCGCACCAGCGAAAGATCACGATCCCCAGCGCCAAGTAGGCCGCCGCGTTGCCCACCAGCCATAGCAGTGTGCCGTCACCGGTCAGCGTCCCCAGCGAAACTCCCTCGAGCAGCGTCTTGCGCAGGACATCGATCCCCGGCGTGAGCGGGAGGAAGCGCGCGATCGCCGCCATCCAGCCGGGCATGCGCTCCAGGGGAACCAGTACCCCGCCGAAGATCAACACGACGACCTGGAAGAGGTCCTTGAGGATCTCCAGGCGCTTGAAGAGCAGCGTCAGCCCGCCCAGGATCAAGGAATAGCCCACACTGCCCAGCACCAGTAGGGCCAGTGGCAGCAGGGCGGCCCATCGCAGCGGGATCGTCACCTGCACGACCAGGTCGATGAACAAGGACAGCAGAAGCGCGCTGATGGCTGCCTCGACCACGGCTGCGGCTTCGAGCCCAATGGTAAGTAGCCAGGATGGCAGCGGGCTGAGATACATCTGTTCGAGCGTGCCGCTCTGCATCTCACCGAGCAGCCCCCAGAAGAGCCGGTTGGTTTGCATGTGGAAGAAGATGTAGCCGACAAAGCCGAGCAAGAGCGGTGTCACTTGCTCCCGGTGGAACGTTCCCCTTCCCACGGCAAAGGTGATCGCCAGGAAAAAAAGTGCGAACAAAATCAACTCCAGCAGTGAGGCGATCTTCCCCCGCCAAAGGTCGATCAAGCCCTTGGTGACCTCGTTGCCAATGGCAGTGGCGATTGCCCGTACCCCTCCCTTCGCCTCGCCGGTGGGAGGCAGCGCCTCGGATGGGGGTGTCTGTATGAGTCTTTCTCCCTGCATGGTCTCCTCCTTTGGTTTCGCGCAGGCTTCGTGTGAGCAGCGCGAGATTCAGCGTGTGTGTCTTAGCGCAACGTTCCCCGCCGTCGCGCCCGTCGATCGTTGAGCAGAAACACCAACCAGCCCAGGACTGCTAACAGGACTGCGTGGATGATGAGCCACGGCAGCGTCCCATCGGCCCACACTGACCCGAGCGACTGCCCTTGCAGTACCACCTTGCGCATGGCCTCTACGCCGAGCGTAGTGGGAAAGAACCGGGCCAGCGTTTGCACCCAGGTGGGAAACCATTCCAGAGGGAAAAAGGCCCCATTCAGGAGGAAGATCAGCCCACTGAACAGATGCGCGATGGCACCGATCTGCGGGAGCGCCAGGGCCAGGCCACCAAGCAGCAGGGCAAAGCCGGCAATATCGATTAGCGTCAGGGCTGCAGGCAGCAAGCCCGCCAGTCGCAAGGGGATGCTGATGCCCAGCAAAGAGCTCATCCCCACGCCGATGACGACGGCGATCAGCACCCCTTCGAGGAAGACAGCCAGCAGTCGGCCCACCAGCAGGGCTGCTGGGGAGAACGGGCTGAGGTGCATCTGCTCGAACGTGCCACTGTTGACCTCTTCGAGCAGGTCGCTCACCAGCTTAAGGATGGCGAGGTAGAGCAGCGGAACGGCCAGGAAAGGCAGCAGCGTGGACAGCACCAGCGCCCGCTGGATCGTACCGTTGCCAAGGACGAACTGCAGGAATGGGTAGAAGGCGACAAAGGTGAGGATTTCTAGCAGCACAACGGTGCGATGTCCCCACAGCAGCCACAGGCCCTTCTGGGTCTCGTTCAGCACCGCGCGGGTTGCCGCCACGACCCAGGGACGACGTCTTCCTCCTGCCCCTTGTTCGCCTATTTGTGGAGGCTTTGAATGGAAAGCGGTGGTGGTTGACATCTCATTCCCCCTCCTTGAGGATCTGGACAAAGACGTCTTCCAAGTTCGGTTCGACTGGCTCGACCGCGATGAGCGGCAGATGCTGCGCACGTATCTGGGCGAGCAGGTCATAGAGTCTCTCCTGGTCAGGGATCGGCCCGCGTATCAGGCTTTCGCTGTCTTCGGACGTGACTGAAAAGCCGTCGAGCCACGGGAAGGTGGAAGAAGCGAGAGGGCCGCCTAATCGGATCTCATAGGTCTCCTGGTGCCGTTGCTTCCAGATATCGAGTGAGCGCAAGAGGGACTCGGCGCGTGGGACAATCAACTTGCGTGGCAATCCCTTGAGGCGGCCAAAGTAGAGCAGGTTCTGCCACGCGGAGAGCGACCAGTAGACATTGCGCGCTCCTTCCAGCACCGCCCCGACCTGCCGTACCGCCAGAGGACGCTCTCTGGCGACGTCGTAGCCATTCAGATGCACGCGCCCCTCGGTTGGCGTGACCAGCCCGCACATCATCTTGATCGTCGTGGTCTTGCCCGCGCCGTCCGAGCGTGTCGCCGAGGAGAGGATAAGCGATATCGGACGACTCACACAGATCATGCGCCGTCTCCCACGTGAGACTCCGGCGCGCCTGGTGGAGGTCGCGTGTGCGCTCACGGACTGCGATATGGACGCACAATTCCTCTTCGGCCTGGATCTCATGCTGACTAGCCTCAAGAGCAGGCAGAAGTGAGGCTCAGAAGCGAGGAGATCATGCTGGAAAGAAATATCCTGGCAGACATTCTGAGGTGGTGGTCCATGATGCTGGCGGTTCACCTGTTCTTCATAGCGTATCTCATTCAACAGCAGAACAACAAGCTGGCCGATCTGCACCTGGCTGCCTTCTTCTGGCTGTATGAGCACCAGGAGGCTATTGCTCAACGAATTTGGCAAAGCGAAGGGGCGCAATCATAGATGCGTGGATGCTTGTTTCCGTACGCAAGAGGTGATAGAATCCGGCATGAAAGCTCTCTCACCATTTGCCAGTTGCTGGCGAGCTAGCGAGGAGGTGACCCATGAGAACTGATCCAAGAAACAAAGGCCACGCCACATCTGGGCCTGTCCGGGTTCCTCGCTGACCGACTCCTTTCCCATGCGTTCTTTCTCCGCACGCCTGGATCTCGCGGTGAGCGGTACTCCGGTTGGCTGATGTGATTGGTGGCTGCTCAGGCTGTCATTCATCTCTTCCCCCGAGATGTGCTGTCTTTGCACACCGAAGAGACATATGCAGTTGCCTTCAGGCAAGGAGAAGAAACAAATATGGATCCAATCCATAACGATCTACTCATCTGTCCCCAATGTTCGGGGACATTACAGCCCGGCCCACAGGGCAGCGAACGGCTTGACTGCCAGACCTGTCCGCTGAGCTATCCTCTTCGTGACGGCGTGCCCGTCCTGGTGATCAAACAGGCCAGCGCTCGCCAGATCGAAACCTCCGACGAATTTGAGCGCTTGATCAGTGAAGCCCTCCAGGCGCCCTTCTCAGGATGGGATTTCTCCTGGCTGGAAGGCCGCCGCGTGCGGACAGGAGGCCCACATGGGAAGCTTGACTACGAAAGGCGGGCACGGGAAGCCGTCGCCAAAGCGACCGCCGTGCTCGACCTGGGCACTGGCGGAGGCGAGCTGCTATCGCAGCTGGCTCCCTTCCCACCTATTGCCATCGCTACCGAATCCTACCCTCCCAACGTGGCGGTGGCATCCAGGCGGCTGGCCCCCATTGGGGTGAAGGTCATCTGGGCCGATGCGGGATGCCATGACTTGCGCGGCTATCTCATAGGGAGTGAGGATGCACTCGTTCGAGAGGCCAGAGCAGCCGAAAACGGCGCGGAATAGGTCCTGGAAGGCGACGCGAATGCGCACGTGGTCTTGATCGGTCTCCAGCCAGGGATGGAGCCGTCGTAAGAGGTGGGTGACGTTCCAGTGAGACAAGATGGTCTGTGCGATCAGATCGCTTATCGAGAGCCAGTTGCTGCTTGTGAGCTGGCACACGAGGGCGCACACGCGATGAAAATCGATGCCCCAGGCCTGAACCAACTCGTGATGCAGTTCCACCAGACCTGTCTCAGGTGGATGGCTCTTTGAAGATGATAGGTTTTCCATAAAGCAACTCCTCGCAGAAAATAGGGGTAGTACGACGCCAAGATGAGGACCAGGTGAAGAACCTGGAACGCGAGGAGGTGCGCGGGGTAGATGGGTACGACAAAAGACACCAGGGGAGGCTGGCGTTCGGGAAGGTGGCTCATCACTGACAGCGCTCCTGTCTGTCAGCCAGAACCAGAGAAAGAGAAGAGGTTAGATTATGCTAGCATGAGCGAACATAGCTGTTCCTTCGATCGGAAACTGTATAGCGCATCCTCTGGGATGCAAGCACAGTATCACATCACGCGCGCCCTCTGTCAAGGCATCGGGTGAGCATGTGACTGTCCAAAAAGTGGTAAAACTGGGTAAAATAGAGAGAAACGAGCCCAGGCGAACGGATATGCGCCAGGAGAGTCGCTGCAGGAACTCAACCAGTTGATCGGAGAGTTGAGGGTGCAAAACGATCTGCTTAAAAAATCTCGCGGGCTCTTGGGCAGTTTCTCGCAAACAGCACAAAATGGACCTGGCCCGCACATTTTGCGCGATCGCTCGTCCTATCAGCAAAAGCCAGCTCGCCTGTGCTTTGGGCATCGAGCGTCTCAGCCTGTATGCGTAACTCAAACGGCCAATAATGGAGAAGACCCTGGCTGTCTGGATCAAGGACTGGCATGAACAGGATGATACGATTGGCTACCACAAACTGGCGGTCTTGTTGACTTTATCATCAACTGTGTCCCCAGAAGCGCTTAGGCAATCTTTCTCCTGAGCATTATACCCAGCAGCAGGCGCGAGAGCTAACCGACCCATAACCGTAGTGATCGCTGTGAACCTGACCTTCTCAGCAAAAAGCCGATCGAAATGCTCTTAAGCGCTGCTGGAGTGAGGAACTATGACCTATTGTAGTCTGATCTGTACACACGATTCCTTTCGTCCGAGCGACTGCTCGCGCGTGCGGTGGCTGGACTGGGAGAACGACTATCCCCTGGCCCGGGCTTACTGGCCCCAGGACCCCCCATTGGAGCGTGTGGACTGGGAGCAGAATCGTGCAGACGGCTTTCGCTATTGCGCCATTGTTGAGCAAGAGGCTATTGCCGCTCTGGCTGCGGTCTGGACGTATTCAGAGACCCACTGGGAAGTGGCCGCTGTCAGTACTGCCACGGCTTCTCGAAAGAAGGGGAATGGCAAGGCGGTGGTCTGCTTTGTGACGGCTCATATTCTCGAACACGGTCGCAAGGCCACCCTCTTGACGGAGAGCACGAATGCTGCCATGCTCAAAACGGCGGAGAGCGTCGGCTTTTATCGTTCAGCTGAACGAGGGAGGGCGAAAAGCGAAGCGCCCAACATGTGAGGATCATATGTATCAACAAGGGGGTGAGGAAGCTTCTTCTGGTGGAAGTCTCTTCTCTTGCCTTCTTGGAGTGTTTAAAAAATCAGTCCTTGGTAGAAACATGAGCATGACGCTTCTCGATTAATCGTGCGAGCGAAAGCATGGAAAGATGACAGAGCAAGATGTATCTCCCATCGAGCAGCGCATCAGAATGAAAGGTGGAAACATGTTACGGTCGAATGCGATGACCATCGGGCAACTCTCCCGGCGCAGCGGCGTGCCGATCAAAGTCCTGCGCGACTACGAGGACCTCGGGTTCCTCTATACATTGGGCCGCAGCGAGAGCAACTACCGCCTGTTTGGGGAAGAGGCGCTGTGGTGTGTGCAGGTGATCCAGGGCCTGCGCTCCCTGGGGCTGACCCTGAAAGAAATCCAGGCACTCGTCACGTGCTATCTTGTGCGTCCCGGCGAGCCGAGCGTCGCCCTGCTGGAAGCACAACTGGCGCAGGCCCTTGCCCGCGTCGAAGCCCAGATGAACACCCTGCAGGCACTTCGTCAACGCATCCTGGAGTTCCAGGCCGCATATGCCGGCGCACCAGCCCGGCCCGCTGCATCAGCCCTGGTGCAGTTGTTGGCACGAGACCCATGCCATCGTGCCGTGTAATCTGCCTCTTGACTCTCCCCTCGGGGGGAGAGTGTATACTCGGTCTGTTGCTGCGCGTGAGATCGTAAACGTCTCATGCAGGTACCTGGAACAGGCGGAGATCTGAGAATGTTTCTATTCCTATCTATCTGGTTGCCGGGATCTCGTGGAATGGTATGCTCACCTACACAGCTGGGCAACCATGTTGATTCCCTGTTCTTGAACACGACAAGTGGAGGTCGATTGCTATGTCATTGAAAACGGAAGAGCGCCGCTTTGTCGTTGGCCGGGAGGTAGGCAGGTGTGGACGCTGCACGCGTTTGGTGCTTGGCCTGCTGGGGCTCATCCTGATCGGAACGACAGTGGCGCAGAGTGGACTATCTGCGTCGACGATTGGCCAGATGGCAGGCGGCTTGCTCCTGACTGCGGCTCTGTACCTCATCCTCTTCTGGCAGCTTGGCGAGAGGATAGCGCAACCCTGGCTGCGGACCGTGGCCTTCTGGGCTCCTCTCGTCTTCGTGCCTCTTCTTTTCCTCATTCCCTGGGGTTGGGGGTTCGGGGTTCTGCTGTACTGGTCGGTGTCTTGTCTCATGGCGGCACTCCTGTCCCACGGTGACTGCGAGATCGTGGCGTTTCCCAGCCTCCTCTTCCGGCGGCATTACACGGTCTACTGTCCGCTTAATGCCGTCGACCTGGTCGAGCGCCACTACACCAAACGGTAAACACGGACGACGGCTTTGGTTATGTAGGGAGAAAGCCTGAAGCGGCCAGGAGCGAGCGCTCAATGCTTGCCGCCTGGCGATCGAGAGTGAGTGCACTCGCGGTATAAAGCCCACCTTCCACCAGGCGCTGGCGGAGGTCCCGGCTCTGAGCCAATTGTCGAACTGCATGTGCCAGAGCTGTGGGATCTCCAGGGGGAACACGGATGCAATTGACCCCATCGAGGCAGTACTCGCTCGATCCTCCCACACCGGTGGCAATCACGGGACAGCCGCTGGCCATCGCTTCCAGGGGCACCAGCCCAAAGGCCTCGTGCTCAATCATGCTCGTAAAGAGGGTGACGTCGGCTTGCTGGTAGCATTGGCGCATCTGCTGCCGAGACGCCAGTGAGAAGGAAAGTCGAGATGCGACCCCCAGCGTTGCGGCGAGCGCTTCCAAATGTTGACGATAGGCCGGGTCGATCGGCCCGACGATTTCCAGCATCGTCTCTGGTGGGAGATATGAGAGGGCGCTGATGGCCGACTCGATCCCTTTCTCTTCGATCGCTCGCCCAACCCAGAGCAAGCGCCACCGCCAGGGACGATCGGGCACCTCGACCAGTGGCGGAAACTCGCTTGGGGAGAGACCCGGAAAGATGATCTCGGCGCGGGGAAAGTGCCACCCGCCGATCTGCTCGGCTCGTCTTTTGGTCCAGGCACTCACAAAGTTGAAGATCCCTATCGTACCCAGGTCCGGAAGCCGTGTGGGGAGCCCCGTGCGCTGCTCGACTGCTGCCGCCTCTTCAGGATGCTCATTGCACCACCTGAGCCACCCATCCGCCCACCCGCCGTAGCAGAGCCAATCATCCCCGATGACGAACACGAGCGGGAAGCCCAGGCGCGCCGTCGTGGTAATGAGTCCCAGGGACATGGCTCCCATGTGCCAGAAAGCCACGACATCGGGGTGGAAGGCTGCCAACACGCGCTGCATCTGTACCTGGTTGTGTTGTTCGATGACCAGCGCCTCCTGCAAGGGCGGATCCAGGCAGGCTGACCCGTCCCAGTAGCTGCGCAGGATGCGGCGCAGCAGGACGGCGCCCTCTTCTGCATTAGAACCTGCCGAGACGGTCTCCCGCTCCGGTGGGAGCGTGGTGAGCACCAGCGCTTCATGTCCACGCTGCTTGAGCCAGCTGCAGACCTGGGCGCACATCACTCCGTATCCGCCAAGCACCGGAGGCGGATAATCAAGTGTCACATTGAGGACGCGGAGGTGTTTCTCCATTGTGCTGACTCCTGCTCTCTCATTTCGCGTCTGTCGAGCAGGTTTGGGCCACCAATCGTCCCACGGAGGCGGCTTCCTCGACCGAAAGGATGAACGCTTCCGGATGGTCAGCGAGAAAGGTCGAGGCCGCCTGCTCCGACTGAAAGAAAAGCGACTGCAGGCAAAAGGTGGCTCGCGTACAGTGGCCTCGCTCGGCTGGTACGATCAACGACATCACACTGCCTACAGGAAGCAGGTCCAGGATTGTGCCTTCGGGCGTGGCGACAAAGGTAATGGGCTGATCGGTGACCGGACACGTCGAATGGACCTGTGCCTCAATGTGCAGCGACGGTGGGAACAGGACGGTATCAAAGGCGCACCAGGTGTAGAGCAGCTTGCCGCCAATCTGAAACCGATGGGAGGTGGGCACCAGGGTAGCTCCCAGGCCGATGATATTGCCCGCTCGATCAAACTCGACATCTGGTGGGAGCTTCGCCAGGCGTTGTTCCAACTCGTCCTGGCTCACCTGGAGTAGGGCTTGGAGGGTAGCTGGCGCAACCGGTTTGCCGCGCGTGACCTGCTGCATAATGGGACGACAGAGCTCTTCCTGCCCACAGCGCAATTGCTCTGACAGGCGCTCGGCAATCGTTTCGAGTGATGAGTGTGGCATACGTCCCCTTCCTTGCTTTTCTTCGGTTCATTGTTGAACAGATGCTTGCTCTCCGACCTGCTCGCTCACGGTTCATCCTTTCGGAAGCGAGAGCCTTCGACCATCCTTCCTACCTGGTAGGCCTCCTCTACCGAAAGGATCACAGCCTGGCGATGCGCCGTTTGCCACAGCAAAGCTGCCTCGCGCGAGGCAAAGAAATGCCCGTCGTTGCACACGTCCTCCCGCACATTGTAGCAGCACTCCGCCGCGACATCAACGACGAGCGAGACCTGAGCCTCTCCTGGGTCCAGGTCGAGCACCTGTTCAGGCGTGACCGTGAGCTGAATGCTGCTTCCGGTGACCAGACAGCGCGAGGTGACCTGGGCGGAGAGGTGCAGCTCCACCGGGTAGGTTAGCGTGTCGAAGGCGCACCAGGCGAACAGGGTGCGCTGCCCCACCCGAAACTGGTGCGTGGTTGGGACAAGCGTGAGCCCGGAGCCGACCAGGTTCCCCTGCGCATCATACTCGAGTTCCGGGTGCGCTCGCAAGATCGAGCGCACCTCATCCAGGTTGCGATGGAGCCTGCGCGCAAGCAGCTCTGGGGCTACGGGTCGTCCACGCGCTAAGAGCTGGGCAAGCTGGTCAAACAGCAGCGTATTGCGCTGGTAGCGCTCCTGTCTCTGAATGACCGCTTGAGCGATGGCTTGTAGCCGTGTGTGTTGCATCAGCAACCTCCCTGTTCTCTCCCGGGTCCTCTCTTCACGATGGGTAGCGGTAGCGGGCGACCAGGCGGCCAACCTGGTAGGCATCCGCAACCGAAAGCAGCCGGGCGGTGGGAGAGGATGCCTGCCACAGCAGCGCATCACGTTTTGAGCGGAAAAAAAGACTCTGGTTGCAGAAGGATTTGCGGTCGCCATCACAGGCGCTGCCCTGTCCAGGGATCACCAGGGAAACGACGCTACCTGGAGGGGTCAGGCCGTGAACACCTGTAGGCGTGATCGACAGCGCCACGGGAGTGCCGCTCACCGGACAGGATGACTCCACGCTCGCCACAATCTGGAGCAGCGCCGGATAGGTCAGCGCATCAAGCGCGCACCAGGTGTAGAACGTCTGCCCCTGCACCCGAAAGCGATGGGGCGTGGGGATGAGGGTGAGTCCCCATCCCACGACGTTGCCGCTCTGGTCCACCTCGAGATCAGCTAAGCCTGCGAGCACTCCCGCCACCTGCTCGGCAGTCATCTGGAGCGCGCTCGCCAGGCGCTCTGGTGTAACTGGATGCTCACAGGCAAGGAGCCGGACCACTGCTCGGCCGAAGGCGTCATGGTCGCCGCCCAACCCCTCGGCCAGTTGCCTGGCAAGCAGTTCTAGTTCTTTCTCGTGCATCCATCTCCTCCTGGAAAGCTTCTCGCCAGACGGCGAAGGCCCCCGTTCATCGTAACGGCTGCGAAACTTCGATTAGAGCATGTAGCCTACATCTGACGCGCTCGTGGGGTAGGCGTAGACCATGTTCTTGAGATCACTCGCAGAGAGGCCCGCGCGGATCGCGAGCGCGAAGAGATTGATGACCTCCTCGGCGTGCGGGCCCAGCAGGTGTGCCCCCAGGATGCGTTCGGTGCCTTCCTCGACGAGCGTCTTGAACCCGGTATGCGGGAGGGCTACCCGCCGCGAGGAATACCAGCCCGAGGTGTCCTCGTGGTGGGTGGTAAAGCGCAAGCCCTGTGCGCGAGCCGCTTCCTCAAGAAGGCCGACCCGTACGAGTGGCGGAGTTGTAAAGACCACGCTGGGAATCCCGCTATAATTCGGGGTGTGCCGATTGCCCTCCAGCAGGTTCCTGGCCACGATCTCCCCCTGCATCCCTGCCACCGGCGTGAGCGGAAACCCGCCGCTGGCAACCGAGTCCCCTGCCGCGTACACGGCTAGATTGGTCACGCTTTGCAGGTACTCGTTCACCAGGACACCCTCCTTTTCGCGCGCTACCCCCGCTGCCTCCAGGTCGAGGTCGTCGATCTCCGGCACGCGCCCGGCGGCATGCACCACGAGATCCGCCTCGACCGTGTGCTCCTGCGCCCCAGTGCGGGCGTGGACGAGCAGGTGGTCGCCTTGTCGCTCGATGGCGGTGACCGCCCGGTTCACCTGCACCTCGATGCCCAGTTCCCGGCTGGCCTGCACGAGCATGGCGACGAGATCGGGGTCAAACTTCTCGAGGGGGCGGCTGCCCCGGTGGAGCACCTGGACCTGTGCGCCCGCACGCGCCGCGATGTGGGCGAACTCGAAGGCGATATAGCCGCCGCCGACGAAGACGACGCGGCGCGGGAGCGCGTCCAGCTCCAAGAACTGCGTGCTGGTGGTGAGCAACTCCTCGCCCGCTATCCCCAGGGGTGCATGGCGTGCGCCGGTCGCGATCACCACATGGCGACCGACCAGGGTCTCGTCGCCCACCCGGATGCTGGTCCGATCCACGAAGTGGGTACGGCCATGTCGCGTGATGATCCCCGCCTGCGCAAAGCTCTGCTCGTTTTGCTCAGGCCTCGGGTCGGTGAAGGTGCGCTTGAAGCGGATCAGGTCCGGCCAGTTGAGGGACAGGCCCGGTGCCGAGACGCCCTGACCCTGCATGCGCCGGCTCCAGTCCACGAGGTCGGCCACGCCCACCAGGACCTTCTTGGGATCGCACCCGCGCAGCTGGCAGGTTCCCCCGTAAGGGTGGTCATCGACGACGGCCACGCTCCAGCCAGCCTCACGGCAGGGATAGGCAACGCTCTGGGCGGCTGTGCCTGTTCCCAGAACGATCACATCAACGGTTGTTGTCATCACAGTCGTTCCTCCTGTGTCTTTCTGGAAGTCGCGTCGCGTCACGCGGCTGGTTGTCCTTCTCTGTCAGGTGAACAACGCCGGGCGCGCACGCTCACCCTTCCCCATTCTGGAACCGCTGCATGGTCAGCCGGGCAAGCTCTTGCCCGAGGGTGAAAGCCTCCTCAATGGAAAGCACATGACCATCAGGGTGCGAAGCCTGCCAGGTTGAAGCCGCCTGGCGTGACGCGAAGAACTGACTATAGGCGCAAAAGGCTTCGCGGATGTTGCAGCACGTCGCTACCCCGTCCTGAATGAGCACTGACAGCACGAGAGATCGAGGGTCAAAGTGCTCCAGTCGCTCTGGTGTGATGGCCAGATGAATCGGCTGCCCGGTTATAGGACAGGAAGAGGAGACCTGTGCCGTGGCTTTCGTCCACGCCGGGAAGATCAGGGTATCGAGGGCGCACCAGGTGTAGAGGAGATGCCCCTTGACCTCAAAGTGGTACGGCGTTGGCTGCAAGGAGATCCCTGCGCTGACCACGCGGCCTTCCTCATCATAGACGATCTCCTCACACTGGCGCAGCGCCTCGGTCACTTCAGCGATCGGACGCTTGAGTGCCGTCGCCAGTTGCTCTCTGGCGACTGGAGCGCCCTCGGCAAGCAGCCGCATGAGGGGCAGGAAGTAGGCCATCCGCTCCCAGGCTCCACTGTGCGCAATGGCCAGGGCGAGAGAATCCACACGTGTTTCTGATAGACTCATGTCTGTTTCCTTTGTGTTTCCTTGGCTTGGGTTCCTGATTATACCAGAAGACTTGCCTCTCTTGCAGTATCTCCGGGTCATGGATGAACGCGTTGTCCAACCCTGCCACTCTGATCGGCGTGGGACGCACGTCACCATAACCGGTTGAACATCCAAGTCTGCTAGGTGGCGCAGCAACTGAGCCGGTTCACGTCTTTCGTAAAGGAGAGAGCGACGAGACCCAGTGCCTCGGCCATCGTCGGATAGACGTGGATCAGGTCGATGAAGTCATCCGTCGTCGCTCCGAAGCGCAGGGCCATGGCCGCCTCACCAATGACCTCGCCCGCGTTCTCCCCAAGCATGGAGACCCCGACGACCCGGCGGCTCTTCCCGTCCAGCACCATCTTGATCACGCCGCGCGTGTCCCGGATGGCCCCGGCTCGCGGCACGACCGAGAGCGGGATGGTGTTGCAGTCGCACTCGATCCCGGCGGCTACGGCCTCTTCGTCGGTCATGCCTACTACGGCGACCTGGGGGTCGGTGAAGATGGTGCGCGGGATGACGGTATGATCGACCTCGCGAGGCGGCTCCCCGGAGAGGGCGTTGTGGGCGGCGATCTTGCCGTCGTGCGCCCCCACGGGCGTTGCCATCTGGCTCGCGGTTTCCCGTCCGATCACGTCACCGGCGGCCCAGATATGGGAGACGCTCGTGCGCAGCGTACGATCAACCCGCACGGCTCCTGCCGAGTCTATTTCCACGCCCACACGCTCCATGCCGAGCGCCTGTGTATTGGGACGTCGCCCGGTGGATACCAGGAGCTGTTCTGCTGAGAGGGTCTGCTGACTGCCGTGCCGCTGGAGCGAGAGGGCCACCCCCTCGCCCGAGCGTCCCACGCTGCACACCTGCGCTCCGGTGACAATGCTCAACCCTTCCTCCTGGAGGATCTCGGTGAGGGCCTCGGCGATTTCCGGTTCGTAGCCGGAAAGAATCGTGCTTCCGCGCGTGACGAGGGTCACCTCCGTCCCAAAGCGGGCAAACATCTGGCCCAATTCGAGCGCGATATAGCCGCCGCCCAGGATGAGCAACGAACGGGGTTGCTCATGCAGTTCGGTCCCCCAGGGGTCATCGGCAGAACTCAAAAGGTCACTGGTGAGGTATGGCACATCCGAGAGGCCCGGCACCTGAGGAATGGCAGGTAGCGAGCCGGTCGCGATCAGGAGCTGCGAGCCGATCAGGCGGCACGGGCCATCAGGAGTACTCACCTCAACCTCGTGGTCGGAAACAAGCGCTGCCTGGCCGGGGACCACCTGAATCTGGTCGGGATCATCGAGCAAGCTCTCATACTTGTGGGCACGGTACTCCTTGATAATCTCATCCTTCTGAGCCACCAGCTCCGCCCAACTGAACGGCATGTGGATCGGGGTGAGGCCAGGATAACGTGGGTGGGCGGCATCGTAGACGAGGCGGGCCGCCGCAATCAGGTTCTTGGAGGGCAGGCACCCCCGGTTGGCGCAGGTGCCCCCGACTGTGCGAAATTCGGCCATGACGGCGCTTTTGCCGAGTTCGGCAGCGTGCAGCGCCGCGGCAAAGGCTGTCGAGCCACTGCCCAGAATCACCAGGTCATACCGTTCTTGCATTGATGTCATCGTAATGCTTCTCTCCTTGTCGCAGGCAGGTCATCCTGCAAGGGCAAACGCTCCTGCGCGTGCGTCTCAGATGCGGCAGTGGCACAGGTGTGACAGGCCGCATCCATCTCACGAATCGGGCGCGCCGGGCCGAACAAGAACCAGACCCCCAGCGCCAGCGCCACCACGAAGTAGAGGCCCGCCCCGGTGTAGACCAGGCCGGTATTACGGCTGAGAAAACTGGAAAGTTGCGTTCCGGCCAGCAGTGAGGCAAGCCCCGGCAGGGTAATGATCAAATGACAGGGACAGGCAAGAAAGCCCGTCACGGTCAGCGCAACACCCCCGATTCGACGCATCAGATACCTTCCTTCCGTCTTTCCCGCAAAGCTGAAGGAGAGTAGGTGGGAACAGGTGCGGACTTCGGCGCGCACCGGCGGTAGAGCCAGAGATCCCAGACCTGCGCTCCCAGGAGAACGAAGATTGCCCCATAGGAAAGGCCTGGGCTCCAGGTGGGTGTGGCCGCCATGCCATCGGCCATGTGATCGCCGCCTGACGCATGGGGGAGCAATCCGATGCCGTAGATGGCGAAGAACGTACTACCGGCGGCAACCAGGGAGAGGATGAACGGTCCAGGCTGATGATGTCGGCGCAGATGGAGCCCGGCGATCAACAACGTCAGCAGAAGCGTTGCGGAAAGGCCCGGCTCCAGATAGCGGTCATTGAGCAAGAACCCTGCCCCAAGGGCCGAGAGCACCCCAACCAGGGCAGGAAACCCTAAACAGCACAGCGTGGTAAAAAGGGCTGCGAGTGCCACAAGAGGACTCCCACCCCCACGCATCCAGAATCGTCGTTGGAACATAGTGGTCCCTTTCGTCGGTGATCGGTAGAGTGTCTCCTATGGGATAAAAGCGCGCCAGAGCGCACGTCCAGCACGTTCATCAAATTCGGAGACCGCGACCCCCAGGGTAGTGTTCAGCCACTGGTAGCGCCGGTCCGTGGTCGTAAATTGGATCGCCATCGTGAGCCTCCACAGATGCGGTTGGCCCTGGTCAGCCCCTCGCAGCCCGTATCCTTTGGCATCAAACCATATGTGGGCTCCGTCGGATGTTTCGATGATGCCAGCCGGATGAACAGTGCAGAGATGTTGCCCGGGTGGCGGTTCAAGTCCGGCTCGCACGAAGACATAGGCGCAGTTACCGGCGTACATCGACCAGCGAGCCGTCCCACTGAGCAGATTTCCCGAAACGCTCCCATTGCCACTGCCAACCAGCTCACCCTCACGCGTTTCAGCCGACACCACCACCTCCATATCCGACTGGTACTGGAGCCGAGCTTCAAACAGGGGTTTGAGCAGACCAGTCTCACCGTTCTCTTGTATCGTATCCATGATCATGTCCATACTTTCCATGCACGCCTGTGTTCTCCTCGCCAAAGCGATGAGTCTTGCTGGTTGAGTGCATCAAGCATGGGACAGCGACCGGTCGGTCCTAGCCCGGTACAGAGGGAGTGGACCTGGAGCAGAGCTTGCCGCATGCGGTGTAACTCGACCATTTTCCGCTCCACCTCGGCAATTTTCGCCTCGGTGCGCCCCTTGACCTCCTCACAGGACGTCTGGGCATCCACGCGCAACAGCAGCAGCTCGCTGATCTCTTTGAGTGAGAAGCCTAACTGTTGTGCGCGTTTAATAAAGCGGAGACGCGTGACCACTTCCTCGGAGTACTGCCGATAACCAGAGGCCCGGCGCGGCGGTTCCTCCAGCAAGCCCTCGCGCTCGTAGAACCGCACCGTTTCCACGCCGACCCCGGCTCTGCGAGCAACTTGCCCAATCGAGAGGGTATTCATCTTTGCCACTCCTTTCGGAAAAAGTATACACTCCGTACCATACTACAGAGTCAAGAGGAAGGGAGGGGGAAATTCCGAGGTGGATGTCGAGCAAAGGAACTCGACCGTGATACCCATCTGTTCCTCGTCGCATGAACTCTGGCAGGTGAATGGCTCTTTCAACGTGAGGCCGCTTGCTTGAGAAAGAGGAAGAGGGGAATGAATCAGAGCAAGTAACATGCCGAGGTAAACGGCTCCGCCCACTCGCGCAACGTCAACTGTTCATCCCACCATATCTTCTTCTCCCGCTGTGCCCACTCCCACATCGCCAGACACTCCTGGAGCATGTAGAGAGGGAAGCGCTCCTCAAAGCCTGCACGCTGAGGCCGATGCCTGCTGTGGGTGCGTAGAAACTCCTGGGCAAGAGCAGGAGTGTGCTCATCGAGATAGCTGGCAAGGGGTCGCGAGAGATCCGTTTCGGGATCGCTGAATCCTGGATACAGATCAAAAAACCCACTGACGTGTCACTGGTCACCCATGCTCTCGATGACGACGTTCGATTCCTGATAATCGCCATGGACTCAGATTTGCGCTCATGCAATACACCAGCATAACTCATCAATTTTCTGATCCACCAGACTGGCCATCAGCCAACGAGGCGGCAGGAACTCGCCTGTTCCACCCATTTTTGGTATACTTGGGCTGAGCGCTGAGAGAGCAATCACCATTGCAGAGAAGACAGAACCTCGACTTCACGAGTGTGCACGCCATGAGGAGGGAGGTCGCAAGCCATGGCTGAGCCGGGTGCAGCCATCAACAGGGAAGCCATCTTGACGCTGCGACGGCGGGTTCGCTTCCAAGACGGCCGCCCCTACGACGCTCGCTGCGGACGGGTGGCGGCGGCGCTTGAGGTGCAGTTCGGCTGGACACGTCAGTGGGGACGCCTGCGCCTGCTCGACGCTCGCGTGTGCTGGCGGCACTGCTGGAACCAACTCGCCGATGGCCGCATCCTCGACGCCACCGCCGATCAGTTCGAGTCGCGCTGGCTGGGTGACCTCGTCGTGCTCGAAGCTGATGACTCTCATGCCACGGCCTATCAGCCCACACCGCCGCAGTGGATGTTCACTCTGCGGGAACAGGAGCAGGTGATCGAGCTCGCCGCCATTGCACTGGCAGGAGTCGCCCCGCTCTTTGGCTTCACCGCCATTGCGCTTGGCCTCATTGGGTATGTGACCACCCTCTTCAAGCTCAGCGTCATCTTCACTATCCTGTGGGCACGCTTGTTTCTGGGTGAAGGCCAGATGCGCAGCCGCTTGTTTGAAGCCTGCGTGATGGTGGTTGGCGGAGGGCTGGTTGCCGCGTAAGACCTCGTATCTGACGAGTGCGATACGCGCGCCTGTCCCTGGCTCTCCTGTTCGGATCTCTATCACATGCGGCGATTCTGGAACTGCAGGGCTATGTCTGGCCGGCTTAAATGGCTTCTGGGGCAAATCACGAAACGAGAAACCCTTGCATACACTCGTCAGTTCACCTACATCGACGAAGGGCAGATTTCCCGCCAGGGAATGCACGAAGTTAGAGTGAGATACAACCAGTCTCCATACAGATCGTATGAAAAGAGTGGGTGAAAGTATCTTCGGCGACAGGGAAAGAGGAACGACCTGATGAATGTTCTCGACGCGACGTTTGGTCATCCGCGAGGGCCTCTGGGCCGCTTAGGGGGGTGATCATGGCTCGCTCAACCCGACAGCGCAATGCGTGGACGGTCTCGCTCCTCGATATTCGGCAGGATGATCACATCCTGGAGGTGGGCTGTGGCCCAGGCGCGTTGATTCAGGCTCTCGCGGCAAGAGCAACAGAGGGGTTGGTTGTCGGCGTCGATCTTTCGCCAACGACGCTGCAGCAGGCTGAAAGACGCAACGCTCGGGCCATCCACGAAGGGCGGGTGCGATTGCAGGTAGGTTCCGCCACGGCTTTACCATTTGAAGATGCCTCGTTCGACAAAGCGCTCTCTGCCAACTCCGTGCCATTCTGGCCGGATCAAGAGGCCGGGGTGAAGGAGATGTGGCGAGTCCTCAAGCCCGGGGGAGCGATCGCCATCATCCTCCAGCCCATCTGGGCCAGGACGGAGAGCGAGGTTAAACAGATCGGCGCAGGGCTCCTCGCATTGCTCGCGACGGTCGGTTTCCAACAGGTCAGGTTGGAGTTCAAGCCGATGAAGCCGATTGCCAGCGTCTGTGCGCTTGGCATCAAAAGATGAATGTACTCGTGGGTATTCGAGATGCCGGACGAGTGCGAGGGTGCGGGTAGCCGCCAAGAGTGGGAGGGTGTGGCGATGCGCAACCCATCACACCAGAACTGGAAGTGGATGGGTCAGTCATCTCACCGCTCGTCCGGCTTCATCCGTCCACTCTCAGTCTTGTTGGTGATCGCGCTGAGCCGTCTTCTGAAGGGCAAAGCACCTATAGAGCGCGAACGGACTTCTTCCCGTTCGCACCAGCCGGTGCTTGAGCGTGGTTTCCGCAAAGGGTGTGAGGGCCTTGGCCTTCTCCAGCGTCTGCGCTTTGACGAAGCGGAAGTCATAGATCCACAACCGTCCGCCTGGCCGTAGCACCCGGTAGAGTTCCCGCAGGGGCTGCTCTAACTCATACCAATGGTGCATGCTGATGGTCGACACCACCACGTCAAAGGACTGATCCGGGTAGGGAAGGTGCCCCACATCGCCGCTCTCGAACTGTACCCGCTCCTCTAGCTGCTCGCGCCTGGCATGCGCGCGTGCTATCCCGATCATATCTTCCGACAGGTCAATGCCGTAGACCTGAAGCCCTGGAAGCCTTCGGGCGAGTTCCCTTACTAACGTGCCCGGACCGGTTCCGGCATCCAGCACCTTCCCCTCGACGAGCCGGAGGGCGGCAAGGTCTGCGATGACCCGCTGATACAATCTCCTGGTCAGTCGCACCATCACCACATCATAGACGCGACTCCCCCAGCCAGTAAAGAGGGAGTTAAAATGGCTCAAGTGGCGGACTTCCGCATGTTCCCTGACCTCATGCCTGTGCATATCA
>WNGJ01001578.1_pt1 | contig 22486 bp, 16 predicted proteins | sample 5400611 | NCBI WGS metagenome assembly WNGJ01 (sample SAMN13153375, study PRJNA577476) | soil metagenome | isolation source: 40 cm soil or saprolite under Garry oak tree replicate 1 | place: USA:California | collected 2016-06-15
GGTCGCGGACGGTTTCTGGACCAAGGCCGACATCTGCACCTCGCAGTACGCCGCAGCCTGCACCGCAGCAGGAATCTCTTAGCGCTACAGTCCTTTCGTGACTGAAACCGGCGGGCGGCCCGAGGGCCGCCCGCCCACCACACCAGACTCTCGCCAGCCGCTGCTAGAGCTGCGCGGCATCAGCAAGCGGTTCGGTGCGGTACAGGCGCTCTCCGGTGTCGACTTCGAGGTTTATCCGGCTGAAGTTGTGGCACTGGTCGGTGACAACGGGGCCGGCAAGTCGACCCTGATCAAGACCATGGCCGGGATCTACATCCCGGACTCGGGCGAGATCTGGTTCGAAGGCAAGCATGTCCCCGTGCACGGCCCGCGCGACTCCGCCGCGCTTGGCATCGCCACTGTCTACCAGGACCTCGCGCTTTCCGACAACCTGGACGTCGTCGCCAACCTGTATCTCGGGCGCGAGGAGGTCGCCTCTCCGCTGCCCTGGATCAGCGAGGAGAAGATGGAGTTCCGCGCCCGCGAGGTGTTGAAGTCGCTGGACGTCAAGATCCCCAACCCGCGCAACCCCGTCGCGGCGCTGTCCGGGGGCCAGCGGCAATCCGTCGCGGTTGCGCGCTCGGTGATGTGGAAGGCCAAGGTGGTGCTGCTCGACGAACCGACCGCCGCGCTCGGCGTGCAGCAGACCAAGCAGGTGCTCGAGCTGGTTTTGCGGCTGAAGCACCAGGGCATCGGCGTGATCGTCATCAGCCACAACCTGGCGAACGTGTTCGAGGTCGCGGACCGGATCATCGTCATGCGCCTGGGCAGACGGGTGGGCACGTTCATCCGGTCTGAGTCTTCGGAGGAAGCGGTCGTCGGCGCCATCACGGGCGCTGAGTTCGGCAAATTCAAGCCCCAGGCATGAGCGCAGCACCGGCTCCGGCACCAACCCCTGCGCCGGCGGCGCAAGAAGTCCGGGCCGGCCTTGGCACTCTGCGGCGCCGGATCACCTCAGGTGACGTCGGCTCGCTGCCGGTAATCCTCGGCCTGGTCCTGATCTGGGGCGTGTTCGACTATCTCAACCCGAACTTCCTCAGCCCCCGCAACCTCACCAACCTGACCGTTCAGATCGCCGACATCGGCATCGTCTCGGTGGGCATAGTCCTCGTCCTTCTCCTGGGTGAGATCGACCTGTCGGTCGGCTCGGTCTACGGCCTGGGCTCGGCGGTGATGGCGGTGCTCAGCGTCCAGCACGGATGGCCGACCCCGGTGGCGATCCTGGCCGGGGTGCTGACCGGCACGGCGATCGGCACCTTCCATGGCTTCTTCTTCACGCGGTTCAGGATCCCGTCCTTTGTGGTGACGCTCGCCGGCTTGCTCACCTGGTTTGGCGCGCAGCTCCATGTCCTCGGGGAGACGGGCACGATCAACCTGACCGATCCGAGCATCGATCAGCTGGCGGGCGAATTCTTCGATCCGACGTTCGGCTGGATCCTCGCGGTTGCCGTGGTAGCCATCCTTGGCGCGGACGTGTTCATCCGGCGGCGCCGGCGAGCCAGCGCCGGGCTTCCACCGACTGGATGGGTCGGCGACGTGGCGAAGTTCGTGGTCGTAACGGTGGTGATACTCGGCGCCACTGCGGTCCTGGCCGGCGACCGCGGCGTGCCGCTGGCCCTGCTCATCCTGCTCGGGTTCATCATCGGCTTCGACATCATCACCACCCGGACCCGGTTCGGGCGGCATATCTTCGCCGTGGGCGGCAACGCGGAGGCTGCCCGCCGGGCGGGCATCTCGGTCAACAGCATCCGGATCGCGGTCTTCGCCCTGTCGGGCACCATGGCGGCGGCCGGGGGCATCATGGGCGCATCACGTCTCCTCGCCGTCAACTACTCCTCGGGCACCGGAGACATCCTGCTCAACGCCATCGCCGCGGCAGTCATCGGCGGCACCAGCCTCTTCGGCGGCCGCGGGACCGTCTGGTCGGCGCTGACCGGGTCGCTGGTCATCGGCTCGATCAACAACGGGCTTGCCTTGCTCAGCGCGGCCTCGGACGTCAAGTTCATGGTCACCGGCGGCGTGCTGCTGGCGGCCGTCACGATTGACGCGGTGGCCCGCCAGGGTAGACAGAGGGCGGGGGTCTAAGCCAGGTTCGAGTCTCCCCTCCCGGCCGGGGCCTTCGGCCCGGGCCGACCTCCCCACATGGTGGGGAGGCCAGGTGATTTGGAATCCCCAAACCTGGGTAAACGTTCTCCTAACAATGGCAACACCAAAGTCCGAACTACTCCCAGTCCTCCCCATGGACGACATCGTCGTCCTCCCGCACATGTCAGTCACCCTCGCGGTCGAGGGCGACGACCAGAAGGCGGCGATCGAGGCAGCCCGCCAGGGCAACCGCCAGATCCTGCTCGTGCCGCGCATCGACGGCAAGTTCGGCACGATCGGCACTGCCGCGCGCCTGGGCGAGTCGGCAGACCTGCCAACCGGCGCCGAGGCCTTCATGATCCGCGGCGAGTACCGCGCCCGGCTGGGCAGCGGCCAGGCCGACATCGGCGGGGCGCTGTTCGTGCAGGCCGACCCACTCCTGGACCCTGAGCCTCCAACCGAGAACGCGCTCGAGCTGGCGCGCGAGTACCGCGCGCTGCTGGAAAACCTCGTCGAGTCGAGGGGAGTGCCGCAGGTCGTTCAGTTCCTGCGCGCCGCCAGGACCCCCGGCCACCTGGCCGACCTGGCCGGCTACTCACCTGACCTGTCCACCGAGCAGAAGCTGGAAATCCTCGAGACGATCGATCTCGAGGAGCGGCTCACGCGGCTGATCGGCTGGACGAAGTCGATCCTGGCCGACGCCTCGCTGAAGGAGAAGATTCGCAGCGACGTCGCCGAGGGCATGGAGAAGACGCAGCGCGAGTTCCTCCTGCGCCAGCAGATGGAAGCGATCAAGAGGCAGCTCAACGAGGGCAGCAGTGACGTCGTGTCCACGTATCGGGAAAGGGTGGCCAAGGCGGAAATGCCCGAGGGCGTGCTAACGGAGGTCAACCGCGAGCTGGATCGCCTCGAGCGGACGAGCGAGCAGAACCCCGAGTACGGGTGGATCCGCACATACCTCGACTGGATGCTCGACATCCCGTGGAACGTGCGCTCCGAGGACAACTACGACCTGACGAAGGCGCGCCAGATCCTCGACGAGGACCACACGGGCCTCGGCGACGTGAAGGACCGCATCATCGAGTTCCTGGCCGTGCGCAAGCTGCGCAAGGAGCGTGGGCTCGAAGTGCTTGGCGGCCGCGGATCGGGCGCGATCATCACCCTGGTCGGACCTCCGGGCGTGGGCAAGACCTCGCTGGGCGAGTCAGTCGCCCGCGCGCTGGGCCGCAAGTTCACGCGCGTCTCATTGGGCGGCATCCGCGACGAGGCGGACATCCGCGGCCACCGGCGCACCTACGTCGGCGCGCTGCCGGGTCGCATCGTGCGCGCCCTGAAAGAGGCCGGGACCAAGAACCCGGTCATCATGCTGGACGAGATCGACAAGGTCGGCAGCGACTGGCGGGGCGACCCGTCCGCCGCCCTCCTCGAGGTCCTCGACCCCGCGCAGAACAACACGTTCCGGGACCACTACCTGGAGGTCGACCTCGACCTCTCTGAGGTGCTGTTCATCCCGACGGCCAACGTCTCCGAGACGATTCCGGCGCCGCTGCTTGACCGCATGGAGCTGATCCGGCTCGACGGCTACACCGAAGAGGAGAAGGTCGCGATCGCGCGTGACCACCTGCTCCGACGTGTGGTGAAGCAGGCGGGCCTGAAGCCGGACGAGGTGACGGTCACAGAGGACGCGATCATGAAGGTGATCACCGACCACACGCGTGAGGCCGGGGTCCGCAACCTGGAGCGCGAGCTCGGCAAGATCACTCGAAAGGTCGCGACGAAGGTCGCCAAGGCCGAGCTGACGCCACCAGTGGCGATCACGGTCGAGCGCGTGCGCGAGTTCCTCGGCAAGCCTCGATTCGACAACGAGGTCGCGGCGCGGACGTCGGTGCCGGGCGTGGCCACGGGCCTTGCGGTGACGGGTACTGGCGGGGACGTCCTGTTCGTGGAGGCGACCGCGACCGACAGCAACGGGCACGGCAGCACGGTCATCCTGACCGGTCAGCTCGGCGACGTGATGAAGGAGTCGGCGCAGATCGCGCTGTCCTACGTCCGCTCGCACACTGAGGAGCTGAACATCGAGAAAGGTGCCGCCGACAAGTCGTTCCACATCCACGTACCCGAGGGCGCGGTGCCGAAGGATGGCCCGTCGGCCGGCGTGACGATGACGACGGCAATCGTGAGCTTGCTCACGGGACGGCCGGTGCGAAGCACTGTCGCGATGACGGGAGAGGTAACCCTGCAGGGGCTGGTGCTGCCGATCGGCGGCGTCAAGCAGAAGGTGCTGGCCGCTCACCGAATGGGACTGACCGAGGTCATCCTGCCCAAGCGCAACGAAAAGGACATCGACGACGTGCCCGAGAGCGTGCGCGAGAAGATGACTTTCCATTTCGCCAGCCGCGTGGCTGAGGTGCTCGAGTTCGCGCTCGAGCCCTCTGCCAAGGCCAAGTCCGAAGCAGCCTAAGACACACCCAGTGCCGATTCAGGCGACGTTCGACTGACCCGCGTGCCTGGGTGAAAGTTCTCGTTCCCGACTCGCCTCTGCGCGCCGAACTCGGCACACTGCCTGTGGGAGTTGAGCTCGTCGCGGTGCCAGAGCCGGACGTGGAGATGCTTGTCGCCGGCCCGGAGCTCGCCGACCGCCTCCCTCAGCTCTTCGAGTCGTTGCCGCGCCTGCGGGTGGTCCAGTCGTTCAGCGCCGGCGTGGACTGGCTGTTGCCGATGACACCAAAAGATGTTTTGGTCTGCAGGGCGGTCGGAGTTCACGACGCGCCGGTGGCGGACTGGGTGATGGCAGCGACACTCACAATGCAGCGCCGTTTCCCGGAATACATCGAAAACCAGCGGCGCGCCGCATGGGTTCGCACCGATGGCGATGAGTCCGACGCCAAGGACCTCGAGGGTCAGAACGTGGTGATCGTGGGTCATGGGTCGATCGGTCGGGCGCTTGCCGCACGCATGGAGCCATTTGGCATGCGGGTCACCGGGATCGCGCAGCACGCTCGCGAAGACGCTCTGCCAACCGCCGCTCTGCCAGACCTGCTGCCTCAGGCGGATGTGGTCGTGGACCTGCTGCCGCTCACGCCGGCGACAGAGCAGTTCGTGGATGGTGATTTCCTGGCGCGGATGAAGCCTGGCGCGCTCTTTGTGAATGCGGGCCGGGGCCGAACAGTGGACACCGAAGCGTTGCTGGCGGAACTCAAAGCCGGACGAATTCGTGCCGCGCTGGATGTCACCGATCCAGAGCCACTACCGTCCGACCACCCGCTGTGGCACGCCCCGAATACTCTGATCACCCCTCATGTCGGGGGCAACGTGCCGAGGTGGCAGGGGCGCGCGTACCGCCTGGCCGGAGACCAGATCCGCCGCTACGCTGCGGGCGAGCCGCTGCTTGGCGTGGTTGAGTGAGGAATATGCCCAGCGTCGGTGCGCTTGCTATTTGATGGAGTTATGAGCAAGTCCTCGGCGGAGATCCTTCGGCGGGCGACCACGATTGCTGTGGTCGGTGCCTCACGCGATCCCAACAAGGCGGGAGGGTCCGTGCCTTTCGGATTGCAGCAGCGCGGCTTTCGCATCATCCCGATCAATCCCTTTGCTGACAAGCTCTTCGGCGAGCGGGTTTATCGCTCGCTGAGCGATGTGCCCTACAAGATCGACCTCGTCGACGTGTTTCGGCCCGCCGCGGATGCTCCCGAGATCGCACGGCAGGCGGTTGCAGCGGGTGCGAAGACACTCTGGCTGCAACTCGACATCCGCTCTGACGAGGCGCGTCGCATCGCCGAAGCTGCCGGCATGGATTACGTCGAGGATGAGTGCACAGCGGTCGTGAGCTCTCTGTACAGGATCAGAAAACCAACCGCCGCGTAGGGCGCGATTTTTACCCGCCGGAGCCGGCACTGGCGGTCCCGGATCGACTTGCAGACCCGCCGGAGCCGGCACTCGCGCCTTACCAGGCGGCGCACCGCGCTACTCTCTCCACGCATGCCGCGCCGCCGCAAGCCTCGACAGCTTCGGGATCGGAGCATCGAGTGCGAGCTGAAGTTTCGGGTCTCAGGAGAGCGCGCCCACAAGAAGCTGCGCGAGATTCTTCGCCAGCGGGGCGCCCATCTGGACGGGAGATACCGCGAGGAGAACTACCGCTTCAACGGCCCAGGCAACTCCACGCGTGACACGACGCTTCGTCTTCGGGTCATCGATGGAGGTCCGCGGGGGTTTCTGACCGCAAAGGGCCCGGCGAGGTTCGACGGCCGGGTCAAGATCCGCGAGGAGACCGAGATCGCCGTCTCAGACGCTCACGCGACCATGGACCTGCTGCAGCAGCTCGGCTTCCAGGTCGCGTGGTCCTATCCGAAGCGCCGCGCCATGTGGATGCTCGACGGCGTCGCGGTGACACTGGACGTGCTGGAATTCGGCTGGTTCGTCGAGCTCGAGGGTCCGCTGGCGGTGCTTCCCGAGATGGCTCGAAGTTTTGGCTTTGATCCAGACAAGGCGTTGCGGGAGAGCTATTCCGTCCTAGCCCGGAAACGCCTCACCACAGGTAAGAAAAAAGTCGCCTAGGTCTTGGCTGGGCCTACCCATATCGTCTGGATGTTCACGAATTCCTTGATTCCGTATGAGGCCAGCTCTCGGCCATAGCCTGAGCGCTTCACTCCGCCGAACGGAAGGCGCGCGTCAGAGGCGACCATGCCGTTGACGAAGACCAGGCCCGCCTCGACTCGCTCGGCTAGCTTCTTGGCCCGCTCGACGTCCTTGGTCCAGATGTTGGAGCCGAGCCCAAAGTCGGTGTCGTTGGCGACCCGCACGGCGTCTTCGGCATCTTTGACGCGGATCACCGCAGCCACGGGACCGAAGGTTTCTTCGTGGTAGACGGGCATGCCCGGGCGCACATTGGTGAGCACCGTGGGCTGGAAGTAATAACCGCCGCCATTGCTCACGCGCTTGCCCCCGACCGCCGTGCGAGCACCGAGGCGCACCGACTCGGTGACCTGGCGCTCCAGCCCGTCGAGCAGATCCTCGCGGGCGAGCGGCCCAACCTGGTTGCCACGATCCATCGGGTTGCCGACCTTCAGCGCGCCGACGGCCTTCGTAAACAGGTCCTCGAACTCGTCGGCGATCGCCTCCTCGACTATGAAGCGCTTCGCCGCTATGCAGCTCTGGCCATTGTTCTGGTTGCGCGCGCGACACGCGACAGTCGCGGCGGTTGGGATGTCGGCGTCCCGCAGAACGATGAATGGGTCCGAACCGCCCAGCTCCAGGACCGACTTCTTCAGCGCCTTGCCGGCGGCTGCCGCCACCAGCGAACCGGCCCCCTCCGAGCCCGTCAGCGTCACGCCGGCCACCCGGCGGTCCGAGACGATGCCCTCCACCGGGCCCGAGCCGATCATCAAGGTCTGGAAGACTCCTTCGGGCACCCCGGCCTCGCGGAAAACCTCCTCGATGGCGAGCGCGCACTGGGGAACGTTCGATGAATGCTTGAGCATCATCACGTTGCCGGCCGCCAGCGCGGGCAGCCCGGCACGAAACGCCTGCCAGAAAGGGAAGTTCCAGGGCATCACCGCCAGCACCACCCCTAGCGGCTGGAACCGCACATAGCTCTCGGAGGCCGTGCTCTCGGCCGGCTCATCGGCGAGCAATCGGGCGGCGTGGTCGGCGATCCACGCGGCCGTCCAGGCGCATTTCTCGATCTCTCCTTCGGCTTCAACGATGGGCTTGCCCATCTCGGAGGTGAGCAGCGCCGCGTACCTCTGCTTGTCCGCCCTGAGGACCCCGGCTACCGAGCGGATGATCGAGGCTCGGACCTCAACACCGGCGTCGCGCCAGGCGTGCCTTGTGGACCAGGCTCGCCCGATGGCAGACTCGATCCCGGCGCCGTCCAACTGAGGGAAACTGGCCAGCTCCCGGCCTGTCGCCGGATCGATGGATCTCAGCACCCTGTCGAATCATGGCACGATTTGTCAGATGGCCCGCGCTCCGGTGAAACGGCGTCTCGAGCGTCCTCCCCTGCTGACCACGATCAAGCCGGATCGTGCGGACGGCCGCCGCCGCGTGGTCATCGAATCCGTAACGCCCGAGATCGACGCCGGCCAGTTCGCAGCCAAGCGAACCGTCGGGGAGCGCGTCACCGTCGAGGCGGACGTCTTCGCGGACGGGCACGACGCCCTGGCTTGCGTGCTGCGCTGGCGCCACGAGTCTTCTCAGCTCTGGAGCGACGTGCCGATGGTGCCGGTCGTCAACGATCGGTGGAGAGGCGAGTTCATGGTCAGCGAGCTCGGCCGTTACTTCTACACCATCCAGGGCTGGGTCGACGCTTTCGAGACCTGGAGCCGGCAGTTTGCCAAGCGGGTAGAGGCCGGACACGACATCACGCTCGAGCTGGAGGTCGCCGCGCGAATGATCGAAGCAGCCGCGCCTCGAGCGGATGGATCCGACTCGAATCGCTTGATGGCGTACGCCGCCGCGATCCGCAAAGGACCCTCCTCGGCATCATCCGCGCTGGCCGGCGATCTGCCTCAGCTGATGGAGCGGTATGCCGACAAGAGCTTTGCCGTGACCTACGCCAGGGAGCTGCAGGTCACAGTGGACCCGGAGCTGGCGTCCTTCAGCTCGTGGTACGAGCTGTTTCCTCGCTCGGCGGGCGATCCCGCCCAGCACGGGACGTTCCGCGACGTCGAGAAGAGACTGCCGGGTCTAGCGGAGATGGGGTTCAACGTTCTCTACCTTCCGCCAATCCATCCGATCGGCCGCACGCATCGCAAGGGCGCGAACAACTCCACAAAGGCCGGACCCGACGAGCCCGGCAGCCCGTGGGCGATCGGCTCTGAAGAAGGCGGGCACAAGTCCATCAACCCGCGACTCGGCACCATGGAGGACTTTCAACATCTGCTTGGCGCTGCGGACAAGCAGGGAATGCAGGTGGCCCTCGACATTGCCTTTCAGTGCTCGCCCGACCACCCATACACACGCGAGCATCCAGAATGGTTTAAGCACCGGCCTGACGGCACGATCCAGTACGCGGAGAACCCGCCGAAGAAGTACGAGGACATCTTCCCCTTCGACTTCGAGACCGAGCACTGGCGCGAGCTGTGGGACGAGCTCCTCTCGATCGTCCTGTTCTGGATCGACCACGGCGTCACCATTTTCCGCGTCGACAACCCTCACACCAAGCCATTCCCGTTCTGGGAGTGGCTGATCGGCGAGGTCAAGCGCGAACACCCCGATGTGATCCTTCTGGCGGAAGCGTTCACCCGCCCCAAGGTGATGTATCGCCTGGCCAAGGTCGGGTTCACGCAGTCGTACACGTATTTCGCGTGGCGCAACACAGCCTCGGAGCTGGTGCAGTACTTCACCGAGCTGTCTCAGCCGCCGATTCGTGAATACTTTCGTCCAAACCTGTGGCCCAACACCCCCGACATCCTGACCGAGTACCTGCAGACTGGCGGCCGCCCGGCGTTTGCCGCTCGCCTCATCCTGGCTGCCACCCTTGGCGCGAGCTACGGCATCTACGGGCCGGCATTCGAGCTCTGCGAAGCTCGCGCTCGCGAATCCGGATCCGAGGAATATCTGGACTCCGAGAAGTATCAGATTCGCAAGTGGGACTACAACAGCCCGGACAGCCTTCGCGAGCTGATCACATTGGTCAACAAGGTCCGGATTGAAAACCCGGCTCTGCACAGCGATCGCGGCCTGCGGTTCCATCCCACTGAGAACGATCAGCTGATCGCCTACACCAAGACGACTCCGGACCTGGCTGATGTGGTGCTGACCGTCGTCAATGTCGACCCCCACCACACGCAGGCCGGCATGGTCACTCTGCCGCTCGAGGATCTAGGCATCCGGCGCGACCGCGGTTTCCAGGCGCACGAGCTGTTGAGCGGAGCGCGCTACCTCTGGAACGGACCTCGCAATTACGTCGAGATCAACCCGCACTCGATTCCGGCGCAGATCTTTCGTTTCCGCCGCCGCCTTCGCAGCGAGCATGACTTCGAGTATTTCCTTTGATTCAAGCCTCCACTCGACGCCGGAAACTCGAGACCTCAAGGCTGGACGACGACCCGCTCTGGTACAAGGACGCGCTCATCTACGAGCTCCACGTCCGCGCCTTCAACGACAGCGACGCGGACGGAAGCGGCGATTTCCGCGGCCTGATCGACAGACTCTCGTACCTGCAGGACCTTGGGGTCAGCGCCTTGTGGCTGCTGCCGTTCTACCCCTCACCGCTGCGGGACGACGGCTACGACATCTCCGACTACACCAACGTCAACCCGATGTTCGGCACGCTCAGCGATGCCAGCGCTTTCGTCAGGGAAGCGCATCACCGCGGTATCCGGGTCATCAACGAGCTCGTGTGCAACCACACCTCGGACCAGCATCCCTGGTACCAGCGCGCCCGGCGCGCGAAGCCTGGCACCGCTGCCCGCGACTTCTATGTCTGGAGCGACACCAACCAGCGGTACCAGGACGCGCGAATCATCTTCAAGGACTCCGAGACTTCCAACTGGACCTGGGACCACGTAGCCGGCGCGTACTACTGGCACCGGTTCTATTCGCATCAGCCGGACCTGAACTTCGACAACCCCAAGGTCAAAGAGGCGGTGCTCAAGGCGCTCGATTTCTGGCTCGACCTGGGAATCGACGGCGTAAGGCTCGACGCCGTCCCGTACCTCTTTGAGCGAGAAGGGACCAACGGCGAAAACCTCCCCGAGACTCATCAGTTTCTCAAGGAGATGCGCCACCATATCGACTCCAACTACTCCAACCGCATGCTGCTCGCGGAGGCCAACCAGTGGCCTGAAGACGCCGTCACCTATTTCGGCCAAGGCGACGAGTGCCACATGTCATTCCACTTTCCGCTGATGCCTCGGCTTTTCATGTCGATCCGCATGGAGGACCGCTTCCCCATCATCGACATCCTCGCCCAGACCCCGGCCATACCCGACATCACGCAGTGGGCGCTGTTTCTCCGCAACCACGACGAGCTCACCCTCGAGATGGTCACCGATGAGGAGCGCGACTACATGTATCGCGCGTACACGCAGGACCGGCTGGCGCGCCTGAACCTCGGCATCCGGCGGCGGCTGGCGCCGCTGCTTGGCAACGACCGCCGCCGCATCGAGCTCATGAACGGCCTCCTCTTCTCGCTGCCAGGCACACCGGTCCTGTACTACGGCGATGAGATCGGCATGGGCGACAACATCTTCCTGGGTGACCGCAACGGTGTTCGCACCCCGATGCAGTGGAGCGCCGACCGCAACGCGGGCTTCTCGCGGGCGAACCGTCAGCGCCTCTACCTCCCGGTGATCACCGACCCCGAGTATCACTACGAGACCGTCAACGTCGAGGCCCAGGGCCAGAATCCCCACTCACTGCTGTCGTGGATGAAGCGGCTGATCGCGCTGCGTAAGCGACATCGGGCGTTCGGCCGCGGGACGCTCGAGCTGCTGCGGCCGGAGAACCGCAAAGTGCTGGCGTATGTAAGGCGATATGAGTCCGAGCAAATTCTTTGCGTGGCCAACCTTTCTCGCTTCCTTCAGGCCGTGGAGCTTGACTTGAGCAAATGGAAGGGCCTGGTGCCGGTCGAGCTCTTCAGCGGCAACGAGATGCCCGTAGTGGGGGAAGGGCCCTACTTTCTGACCCTCGGCCCGCACTCCTTCTACTGGTTCTCCCTTGAACCCCGACAGGCGCCGGTGGTGCAGAGCGACGGCGCCTCGGCGGCCGCCTCGCTGCCGGAAATCCGCGTCGCCGGCGATTGGGAGACTGCACTGACCGGCCCTTCCAAGGAACGCCTCGAGGCGGTCCTGCTTGGCTACGTGAAGCATCGCCGGTGGTTTGCCGGGAAAGCACGGCGCCTCAAATCTGCGCAGATCTCGGATGTGATACCGGTGCCCGGTGTGGTCGGCGGGGCTTATCTGACCGCTGTAGCCATCTCCTACGCAGAAGGCGATCCGGACACCTACCAGCTGCCGCTCGCTTTCGCCAACGCCGCCGAGGCCCCTCATATCCTCGAGCGCTGGCCGCATTCCGCCATCGCCTGGGTGCGCGTGCGGGGCGATGAAGGGCGCGGCCTGCTGTACGACGCGCTGGGACCATCGGCTTTCGCCGAGGCCGTGCTCGGGGCAATCGCGAGGCGCCGGCGGGTCGCCGCCGGAAGCGGTGTCCTGATCGGTTCGACCACGCGCGCCTTCCTGCGCCTGAGGGGGCCGGAGACAGTCCGGCTCGAGGCTGCGCTGTCTGTGGCCGAGCAGAGCAACAACTCGGTCGTCTTCGGCGAACGTCTCATCCTCAAGGTGTTCCGGAGACTCGAGGAGGGCGTCAATCCCGAGCTCGAGGTGGGCAGGTTCCTGACCGAGAAGACGAATTTCGCCCAGATAGCGCCGCTGGCGGGAAGCCTGGAGTATCGCCGGGAGGTTGGCGAACCCACCAGCCTGGCCGTCCTCCAGGGATACGTGCCCAACCAGGGCGACGCCTGGCAGTACACCCTGAACACGCTCGCGCAATTCCTGCAGGGCCCCGAGCTCCTGGAGTCAGAGCCACCGGTGATGCCGCGCAACCTCCTCCAGGCGAGCGGCGCCGAGCTGCCTGAGGTTTCGGCAAGAACCTTCGGCGCCTATCTCGAGTCGGCGCGCCTGCTCGGCCGGCGCACCGCCGAGCTGCACATTGCGCTGGCGTCCGACGTCGAAGACCCCGCCTTTTCGCCGGAGAAGATCACGTCCCAGGACCAGCGTTCGATCTATCAATCCATGAGCGGCCTGGCGATGCGCTCGACCGACCTCCTTCGCACCCAGCTGAGCAAGCTGCCCGCGGACGCTCGAGAAGAGGCCAAGCAGGTGATCGAGCTCGAGCCGCGGATCGCGAGCCTTTTCAAAAAGTTTTTGAGCCGGCGCCAGAGCACGACGCGGATCCGCATCCACGGTGATTACCACCTCGGCCAGGTCCTCTACACAGGACACGACTTCGTGATCATCGATTTCGAAGGCGAGCCCACGCGCACCCTCTACGAGCGCCGCCTCAAGCGCCTGGCCCTGAGAGACGTGGCCGGGATGTTGAGGTCCTTCGACTATTCGAGCCAGGCCGCGCTGCGCGCAGACCATATTGCCCCGAACGCGCTTCCCCGCCTGCGAACCTGGGGCCGGTTCTGGGTCCAGTGCGTGTCGGCCGCTTTCCTCAAGAGCTACCTCGCAACGGCGGGTACCGCCTCGTTCGTGCCGCAGACCCCCGACGACCTCGACCTACAGCTCACCACGATGCTGCTCGAAAAAGCGCTGTACGAGCTGCGTTACGAGCTGAACATGCGGCCCGACTGGGTACGCATTCCACTGCGCGGCATCCTGGAGGTGGTGGCGCCCGCATGATCGCGCGCTCTCTGCTCAGCCCGTTCGACCTGCACCTTTTCAACGAAGGCACTCACAGCCACCTCTTCGACAAGCTCGGCGCGCACCTCTCCACCGAGCCGGAGGGAACTTCCTTCGCCGTCTGGGCGCCAAACGCCGACTCGGTCAGCGTGATCGGCGACTTCAACGGCTGGGACAAGACCGCGAACGGGCTCTTCCCAAGGGAGCAGTCAGGGATCTGGGAAGGCTTCATCCCGGGCGTCAAGCACGGTTCGCTTTACAAGTACCACGTCCACTCGCGGGTGACCCGCGCCGGCGCCGATAAAGCCGATCCGTACGCCGCCTACTCGGAGCAGCCGCCGCGGCAGGCGTCGATCGTGTGGGACCTGAGCTACCAGTGGGGCGATGAAAGCTGGATGTCGAACCGCAACGTGAGCAACGGGCGCAGCGCGCCCTGGTCGGTCTACGAGGCGCACCTCGGGTCGTGGATGCGCGTGCCCGAAGAGCAAAACCGGTGGCTGACCTATCGCGAGCTCGGGCCCCGACTCGCCGACTATGTCAGCCGCATGGGCTTCACGCACGTGGAGTTCATGCCGGTGATGGAGCACCCGTTCTACGGCTCGTGGGGGTACCAGGTGACCGGGTTCTTCGCGCCGACCAGCCGCTACGGAACCCCGCAGGACTTCATGTTCCTCGTCGACTACCTGCATCAGAACGGAATCGGGGTCATCCTTGATTGGGTCCCGTCGCACTTTCCATCCGACGAGTTCGGATTGCAGAATTTCGACGGGACTCACCTTTACGAGCACGCCGACCCGAGGCTGGGCGTGCATCCCGATTGGGGGAGCTCGATCTTCAACTACGGCCGCAACGAGGTGCGCGGCTTCCTGCTCAGCAGCGCGCTGTGCTGGCTCGACCGCTATCACGCCGATGGCCTGCGCGTGGACGCTGTCGCCTCGATGCTGTATCTCGACTACTCGCGCAAACAGGGTGAATGGATCCCGAACAAGTTCGGCGGTAACGAGAACCTGGAGGCGGTCGACTTCCTGAGGCGCTTCAACATCGAGGTCTACAAGGAGCAGCCCGCGGTCCAAACGATCGCTGAGGAGTCAACCTCGTTTCCACTTGTCTCGCGGCCGACCTACCTGGGTGGCCTTGGCTTCGGGATGAAGTGGGACATGGGCTGGATGCACGACATGCTCGCTTACATGACGCAGGAGCCGATTCACCGCAAGTTTCATCACCACAACCTCACGTTCCGCATGCTCTACGCGTTCACCGAGAACTTCATGCTCCCCCTGTCGCACGACGAGGTGGTGCACGGGAAGGGATCGCTGCTCGCGAAGATGCCTGGCGACGACTGGCAGAAGTTCGCGAACCTGCGCCTGCTGTACGGGTACATGTACGCGCAGCCGGGCAAGAAGCTCCTGTTCATGGGCGATGAGTTCGCGCAGTGGCACGAGTGGGACCATGAGCAGAGCCTCGACTGGCACCTTCTCGACCAGCCGATGCACGGCGGCATGCGCCTGTGGGTGGGCGACTTGAACCGCGTGCTGCGCGACGAGAAGGCGCTCCATGAGCTGGACTTCGACCCAGCCGGATTCTCCTGGATCGATGTCACCGACGCCGACCAGAGCGTGGTCAGCCTCATCCGCAGGGGCCGGTCTCCACAGGACGTCATCGTCGGGGTCTTTAACTTCACCCCGGTGCCCCGGCAGAACTACCAGATCGGCATCCCCGACGGAGGGCGGTGGCTCGAGCTGCTCAACAGCGACGCCCCGCTCTATGGGGGCAGCGGGCAAGGGAACCTGGGCGGCGTGGAGGCGGTGCCCATCAGCATGCACGGGCACCGGCACAGCCTGACCCTGACCCTTCCACCGCTCGCTGCGCTCTTCCTGAAACCCGCGCCGGGGGACGGCGGCTGACCCAGGGCCGGCTGAACTGGCGTCTTACACCTTTTTTACCTTTTCGTGAGTCAGACCCACCTAAATTTCATTCACTCAGCCTTTCCAGGCTGAATTACGAAGGGTGGGAGCTATGAGAAGGGTGTTGGCCGGCTTTGGCCTGGCTGTGGGCATGCTGTTGATAGGGGTCGTCAACGCAAGCGCATCGACCGTCTGTTCGATCGATCCGACCTACAAGATCGGAACCCCGCTGCACTACAGCCTGAGCGTCCAGGTCCTGGGCACGCATGTTTACGCGAGCGGGACGAGCAGCACGACGACCTGGGGCGGCGTAATCGGCATTTAGGCGTTAGCGGCATGACGCCGTTGGTTCGCGGCTACTTCCTGGCCATGGCGGCGCCCGCGGTCGCGGTCGCCCTGCTGATGCTCGGCCTGCCACAGGCAGGCTCGGGCGATCCGCTGTTGATGGTCTTGCTGGTGGCGCTCGGCGCGGCAGCGGCAAATTTCCCGGTCATGGTTTCCCCGCGCTACAAGACGGACGCCTCGCCGGCGATCGACCTGGCCCTGGTGATCCTGTTTCCACCCGCCACCGCCGTAGCTCTGGTCGGATTGAGCAGGATCTTGGGCGATGGAATTCTTTGCCTGAGGCGCAACCCTCTCACCCGGTCGAGGCGCCGGGAGCCGGTCGACCTGGTTTTCAACGCCTCGCAGCTGATGATCGCAGCAGCAGCTGCGGCCATCGTGTTCCACGGACTCGAACCATCCTTTGGGCAGCTCATCGCGGCGGCCCTTGCAGCCTGCGCCATGTACGTCGTGAGCGCATCCCTTGTTGTCGTGGCGGTGGGTGGACTCACGGCTCGAAACCCATTCCAGATCTGGGTCGAGACCGCCGGTTCGGAGCTCAAGCAGACGGCGGCCACCTACGTGGCGGGTTACCTGCTGGCGGTGTTGTCGAACGGCAGGCCGTGGCTCGCGCTGGTGATGATGGGTCCGATCGCCGGCGTGCAGATGGCTCTCAAGCGGTCCGTCCAACTGCGCGAACAGACCGTGGCAGCGGTCGAGTCGATGGCGGACATCGTCGACCGGCGAGATCCTTACACGTTCAAGCATTCGGAGAGCGTTGCCGACCATGCGGTGCGCACCGCGAAGAAGCTCGGGCTTCCAGATCGTGAGGTTGCACTCATCCGGCTCGCGGCCCGAGTCCATGACCTGGGCAAGATCGCTGTGCCCGATGCGGTGCTGCACAAGCAGGGCCGGCTGACGGAGGCCGAGTTCGAGCTCATGAAAAAGCACCCCCAGACCGGCGTCGAGGTCCTGGAGAAGTTCCCCGAATACAAGCGCGGTCGTGACCTGGTGCTCTCGCACCACGAGCGGATGGACGGGCGCGGCTACCCTCGCGGTCTGAGCGGTGACGAGATTCCCCTCGGCGCGCGCATCATCGCCGTGGCCGACTCATGGGACGCGATGACCTCAGACCGGCCTTATCGCGCAGCCATGGATCCTGAGGTTGCGCTGGGAGAGCTGCTGCGCGGCCGCGGCACACAGTGGGATGCGGCAGTGGTGGATGCCTTCGCCCAAACGTTGCCGGGCGCTGTGAACCATGAACCCGCGCGGCACGCGGGTATTGCGCGGCCGTTGCTCCGCTCGCTCGGCGCCGTGGCTGGAGTCGTCATCAACTAGTCCTCCGGGTGGCCGGTGTTGCCGAACGCGATGCGATCGCGAACCACCGGCGCGCGGCCCAGCAGACGAGCTCTCTGCACTGCGTCCTCGCCAAATCGATCCCGGATCGCGTCCATCGCGGTCTCGAGCTTCTGGCTGCGAGCTGGAGCGGATGCCGAGAAAAGATCAAGCTGCCCGGCCTCGTCGTCGACCAGTCCGGACAGGCCGACGCCCAGGGTGCCGACGGCGCGCCGGATGTCGCGAAAGGCCAGCAGCGCATGCGCCGCCTGATAGATCTCCTCACCGGTCCCAACCGGCTGTGCGAGCTTTTGCTGCTTCGAGAAACGGTCGACGTCCGGGCGGTAGACAACCCCGATGGAGACAACCGTTCCGCGGCGGCCGGCCGCTCGAAGCCGGCGCCCAACCATCTCCGACAGACGCATCAGCAGCTCCTCGAGCTCCTGCTGCGAGCTGGTCGAGCGCGCCAGCACATGCGAGTGGCTGTAGCTCTTGCGCGGCGGACCGTCAAAGTGGCCCCCCTCAAAGCCGCGCAGTCGGTGCAGCCAGCCGCGAGCCACCGGCGGCTGCATGCCCGCACGGCTCAACTGCTCGACGGTGGCGTGAAGGAACTCGAGTGGTGTCCTTACCCCCGCCAGGAGCAGGCGGCGAGCGGAGGCTTCGGCGATGCCGGACAGGTCGGTAAGCCGCAGGCGGCCGAAGACCGCGACCAGGTTGGTGTGATCGATCCGCTCCAGGCCGTCGCGCTTGTTGAGGTTGGAAGCCTGCTTCGCCATCCAGATCGAGGTCGAGATGCCGATCGAGCTCGTGATGCACTCCCCCACCTCCTTGCGCAGCGACGCCTTGACTGTCTTCGCGACTCCCTCCGGCCCGAGCTTTTTCAGGTTGGGCGTGCCGGCGAGGTTCATCGAGGCTTCGTCGATCGACATGCGCAGGACGTCGGGGGTGTGGCGCGTCATGATCTCGATCAGCCGGTCCGACACCGCGCGATAGCGGGGCGGGTTGGGCTCCATGACCGCTATGCCGCCATGGATGGCTTTGGCCTCGAAGACTTTCATGCCGGTCTTGATGCCGAGGTCCCGGGCCTCCCTTGACGAGGAGACGATGGTCGCGGCGTCGGTGTTGTAGGCGGCGATCGCGAGGGGCTTGCCGCGAAGGCTTGGATCGTGCTGCTGCTCGATCGAGGCGAAGGCGCAGTTGAGGTCGACGACGAGGGTCTCCGGGTCGGCCGTGTTCAGATCCACGACGAACTAATGTTCGCACAGCCTGGCGCTTTCCGCGCGGAAAGCGCGTATCGAGGTGCCGGCATAGGTGGTTTCCGCGCGGAAACAGCCCTTCTGCGCCGGGCTAAGGCTGGGGGGTTGTTGCTCCTGGGCCGAATCTTCCTGGCGTGCCCATTTCCCGGTGGATGACGTGCATCACGGCATTGATCAGGGCCAGGTGGGAGAACGCTTGCGGGAAGTTGCCGAGGTGCCGGCCGCTGCGGGGGTCGATCTCCTCGGCGTAGAGCTGCAGGGGGCTGGCGTACGACAGCAGCTTCTCGCAGAGCTCGCGCGCCCGGTCTAGCTCGCCGATCTCGCATAGGGCTGACACGAGCCAGAACGAGCAGATCGTGAACGTGCCCTCCTCGCCGGAGAGCCCATCGTCAGTCTCGTCAGTTCGGTAACGCAGCACCATGCCGTCGACGGTCAGCTCGTCGGCGATCGCGAGCACGGTGGCGCGGACCCGAGGGTCGTCCGGCGGCAGGAAGCGGACGAGCGGGATCAGGAGGACAGATGCGTCCAGCGCCTCGGTGCCGTAGTGCTGGACGAAGACTCCTCGCTTGTCCACGCCGTGCTGGCACAGGTCCGACTTGATGTCGTCGGCCATTGCCTGCCATGACCTCGCCAGCTCGACATCACCGTGCATCTCAGCCAGGCGCGCTCCCCGGTCGCACGCCACCCAGCACATCAGCTTCGATGAGGTGAAGTGCTGCGGCTCGCCGCGCACCTCCCAGATTCCCCGATCAGGTTTTCGCCAGTTCTCGATCGCGCATTCGACCGCTCGCTTGAGGATCGGCCATACGACCTCAGGCAAGTAGTCGCGCGACCTGGTGTGCAGGTAAACCGAATCGAGCACCGCCCCCCAGACGTCGTGCTGAACCTGCTGGTAGGCAGCATTCCCGGTGCGCACCGGCCGCGAGCCGTCGTAGCCGCTGAGGTTATCGAGCGTCTTCTCGGTCAGCTCGGGCTCCCCCCCGATGCCGTACATGATCTGCAGGTCCTTCTTTCCGGCCGCCACGTCGGCAATGAAGTAGAAGAAATCATTGGCCTCGCGGTCAAAGCCCAGCGTGTAGAGACCCCACAGCATGAAGGTCCCATCCCGGATCCACGTGTAGCGGTAGTCCCAGTTGCGCTCTCCGCCGATGGTTTCCGGCAGTGAAGTCGTCGGCGCGGCCAGCAATGCGCCGGTGGGGCTGTACGTGAGGCCCTTCAGCGTCAGCGCGCTGCGCTGCAAGAAGCTTTGCCACGGGTGTTCTGGGAACTCGCCGCCATTGATCCACTCGCGCCAATAGTCGGCGGTGCGCTCGACTCGCTCGAACGCCTCCTCTGCCGTCGAGGGCGCGGGGTGCTCCTCCCAATGCTCTTTGGAGGTGGAGTGGCGCGAGCGCGCCCAGACCATGGCGACGTAGGCGCGCTCGCCCGTGCGCAGTGTCTTGGTCGCGTGCGCGCCCGGTCCCTCGAAGCCGACGCGCAGGTCCGTGACGAGGCGCAGCGGGACCTCCGTCTCGCTTCCGCTGGCGATCGCCTCGCCGTACCCGGACCCCGCATATTCCCACTTGGCGGAGGTACTTCCGTAATCGAAAACCGGGTGGCAGTCAAGGCTGAGCTCAACGTTGCCGACAACGCAGCGCGCGGTGCGCAGGAGGATGTGCTCGGCCTCATAGTCAGTCGGCGGCCGGCGGTTGGTGCCCGAGCGGCGCTGGCTGTGATACCAGGGACCGATGCACAGTGCGTCGCGCACGATCAACCAGCCTGTCCGCGTCCTCCACGTCGTTTCGAGGACCAGGGTCCCCGGAAGATAGCGGCGACCCGCGGGAACCTGCACCCCTGTCGGGCCGAACCTGAAGCTGCCCGCCGCCCGATCAAGGATGGCTGCAAACACACTGGGGCTGTCGGGCCTGGGCAGGCACATCCACTCCACGCGACCGCTCGGCGCGACCAGGCAGTTGACCTCGCAGTCAGACAGGAAGGCGTAGTCGGCGATGGGCGGAAAGGCGCTCTGGACTCGAGGGAGTGCGGCTTGCGGCCCCGCCTCCCGGTCAGGATCCTGCTGCCGCGCGCGATCGCCGTTCACGGCCGGCTTCATAGCCGGTCCCAGGTCTGACTCTCGGGCTTTCCTCGCCACCTCTACCCAGCTATCGAGAGGATATGCCGATGGCCCCCCGGATGCGCTCGAAAACCTCATCGGGGCCGCCCATGCCATCGACCTCGATCACCCGAACCCCGTGCCGGCGGTAGTAGTCGAGCACGGCCTCGGTGAGCTTGTGGTACTCGTGCATGCGCTCGGCGATCGCCTCCCTGGTGTCGTCAGGCCGCCCCTCGATCGCCGCCCGGTGGAGGATCCGCTCGACGAGCACGTCCTCCGGCACGTCGAGCGCGATCACGAAGTCGACCTGGTGGCCCTCTGACGCCAGCATCTCGTCGAGCGCGCGCGCCTGCTCCAGCGTTCGCGGGAAGCCATCGAGAAGCACGCCCTCGCCGACCTCCGATTCCGGGAGGCGCCGGCGGACGATGCGGACGATGATGTCGTCCGGCACGAGGTCGCCGGCGGCCATGATGCGCGCCACCTCCTTGCCGATCTCGCTGCCGCGCTTGACCTCGGAACGCAAGATGTCACCGGTCGAAAGGTGGACGAGGTGGAACTCCCCTTCAATCCGAGACGCCTGCGTCCCCTTGCCGCTGCCGGGTGGGCCGAAGATGATGCCGATCAAGCCTCCCCCTCGGCATCGCTCTGATGCCTGCGGTCGGTGATCCGGATCGCGTGTCGTTTCCTCCACCAGTTGTTCGCGTGCTCGTCGAGCAGCGCCTTCACAGCCGGGTCCGGCCCCGCGACTTCGCCGCCCTGGCTCAGCTCCAGCCACCGACGCGTGATCTCGACATAGAGGTCGGCTTCTGTCCAGCCGGGCAGCTGCTCCAGGACCCGATGTTTTCTGATGGCCTCCGCCACCGGCTTGTACACGTTGTCGTACCAGCTGGCCGCCGCCTCGGGCAGCGGAACCTTGCGGCTCTGCTCGAGCGAGAGGAAGTAGCCATGGCCGAGGATGTGCTTGAGGATCTCGTCGTAGCGTCCGAGGCGGCTGCACTCGAGTCTGGCCTCTGGCCGCAGCCGATGCAGCTGGGTGGTCTCGAGAAAGGCGGCGTACTCGGCCGCACGCAACAGGGCGCCGGCGTCGATCTTCGACGTCATCGGGGCACGAGTCTGGACCTCGACCACGCGCGCGTTGATCGTGGCGCGGCCGAGGCTTCGCGCGACCGAGACGCGATGGTGCCCGTCGATCACGTAGTAGTTGTCGCCCACCTTGTACACGTCGATCGGCGGCAGCTCATCGCCTTCGACCATCGCCTGATAGATCCGCGTCCAGCGGTCGCGCATCCTTCGGTTGACGGGCAAGAAGCCAGGGTCGAAGTCTCCAGTCTTTGCCGGCGGCGCAGCGGAGCCCACGACTCTGTCCAGCGGGATCTCCTGCACGCCGCCATAGGCCCTCCCTTCCATGCCCGCCGCCTCGAGCACCGGCTCGATCGATTGCAGCCGGCGCGCGCGCCGGGTCAGGATGGATCGAATCGCGCGCGTGAAGGCGCGAAATCTGGCCGCGTCGAAGTCCTCGAGTGCCCGGATCCGCTCCAAAACCGCCCTAGCTTAGAGGTACGACTGGGCATCGCCGAGTTCGCGTGAGCTCGAGATGGCGAATTGGTGCTAGCTCCACCACCCCCACCTGGCCGTGGCCTCTGGCCACGGCCGTCCTCCCCACAGGGTGGGGAGGTGAATTTGCCAACTCCAGCTCCCCACCCGGCCGGGCCCGCTTCGCGGTCCGGGCCGACCTCCCCACAGGGTGGGGAGGTGAATTGCCGACCTCCTCACTGGGTGGGGAGGTGAATTTTGCCAACTCCAGCTCCCCACCCGGCCGGGCCCGCTTCGCGGTCCGGGCCGACCTCCCCACGGGGTGGGGAGGTGAATTGGCACTACAGGAGGGCTTGTTCGCTTTCCGAGTCGAAGAAGTGCAGGCTGCGAATATCCAGGCCGAGGCGGACCTTGTCGCCCGGCTGCACGGCCATGCGGGGGTCGACGCGGGCGGTGACCTGGTCGCTGCCCACCTGGCCGTAGAGGAACTGGTCGGAGCCCAGGCGCTCGACCACGTCGACCTTCATCTCCATCGCGGGCGAGCCCTCGACGATGCGGTCGGTGACCGCTTCCGGC
>WNGJ01001579.1_pt1 | contig 22477 bp, 20 predicted proteins | sample 5400611 | NCBI WGS metagenome assembly WNGJ01 (sample SAMN13153375, study PRJNA577476) | soil metagenome | isolation source: 40 cm soil or saprolite under Garry oak tree replicate 1 | place: USA:California | collected 2016-06-15
ACTCCCGGAACTTCTGCAGGCACGCGCGAGCCGCCGCTCGCTGCGCATCTGGTGCGCGGCTTCCTCCAGCGGGCAGGAGCCGTATTCGATCGCGATGTGCCTGAAGGAATTTGCGTCGACGCTGGCGGGGTGGCGGGTTGAAATCCTGGCGACCGACCTGTCGCAGGCCGTGCTTGAAAAATCCAGGGCTGGCATCTTCAGCCAGTTCGAGGTTCAGCGCGGGTTGCCGATCCACATGCTGGTCAGGCATTTCACCCAGGTAGGAGAGTTGTGGCAGCTCAATGCCGACATCCGCGCCATGGTTCAGCACCGGCAACTGAATTTGCTGCAGGACTTTTCCCATCTTGGAATGTTCGACGTGATCTTCTGCCGCAACGTATTGATCTATTTCGACCAGGAAACCAAAGCCAACATCTTCGATCGCCTCGCCAAGATGCTCGAGGTCGATGGCGTACTGGCGCTCGGCGCCGCTGAATCCGTCGTCGGAATAACCGACGCCTTCAAGCCCTACCCGGACCGGCGCGGGCTCTACCGCCCGAATGCGACCCGAGGCGTCCGCACTGTGGTCGCTTCCATGATACAGCCTGCGCTGAAACTGGTGGCCTCGGCGGCTCGGTAGAAAACGATCCCGAAGGACGCGTCTCGGACGGGATCCCGGGATGGCTAAATCATGATCCGATTAGATCGAACCGGATCATGATTTCATCTCTGTGTTTGAGCATGGCCTTTTCGCAAAACCGGCTTCCACTTTTCCGGATCATGCTGTGACTCACAGGATGGCGTGCGGCAGGAATCGCGACGTGTTGCCGGTGATCGGATTTTCGTCTTCGCGGACCGATAGCCCGCACGGGATGTGATCGATCAACCAGCTGCCAAGCACCGGGTATTGGCCGGAAAAATTCGGCAGCGGCGCCAACGCCTGGCGAATAAAGCCTTCGGCGCCGTAGGGTCCTTCCTGTTCCACCAGGGTTGCGCCGCGGCTGACCAGTGCCACATTCGCGCCTTCGCGGGAGTAGAGCGGTTTGCGAACAAAGGACGCGCCGAGCCGAGCAGCGTTCGGGTCGTCTTCGAAAAAAGCCGGCAACAAATTGGGATGCCCTGGAAACATCTCCCACAGCAATGGAAGAATGCCCTTGTTGGAGAGGATGGCTTTCCAGGGCGGCTCAAGCCAGCGCGTCGGCGCGTCGGCAAGTTTTGCGCCGAACGCATCCTGAAACATCCATTCCCAGGGATAGAGCTTGAACACAAGCTCCATCGGACGGTCGTCAAGGTCGACGAAGCCGCCGCCGTCGCGCCATCCGATGGCCTCGATATCGATCAATGTGGTTGCGAGGCCGGCCTGCCGCGCGGTGTCCTCGAGATAGGCCAGCGTACCCGCGTCCTCGGCGTTTTCGGTGATTCCCGTCAGATGGATCTGGCGTCCGGCAGCGACCTTCTTCCAGCCGTCGATCAGGCGCTCATGGATCGAATTGAACTGATCGGCGCGCTTGGGAACGATGTGCCGCTCGATCGCCTGCTCCAGCCAGGTCCACTGAAACACCGCCGCTTCGAAAATGGAGGTCGGTGTATCCGCGTTATACTCAAGCAGCTTCGCAGGACTGTGTCCGTCAAAGCTGAGATCGAGCCGGCCATAGAGACTGCTTTCGTCGCGGTGCCAGCTTTGGGCGATCAGCGGCCAGAAGGCTTCCGGTATCTTCAGGCGCCGCAGACATTTTTCATCGTCGATCGCGCGGCCGACAAGTTCGAGGCACATGGCGTCGATTTCGCCCGACGGCTCCTCGATCTGGCGTTCGATCTCCTCCAGCGTGAATGCGTAATAACTACGCTCGTCCCAATAGCGCTCGCCATCGATGGTGTGAAAATCGAAGCCGCATGCTTCCGCAGTGGTGCGCCAATCGCTGCGTTCGGGACAGGTGATGCGCTGCATGGAAGCTGTCAGCTGATTTCGGGTTGCGCGCCATTTGGCGAAGCTGGATCAGACTCTAGCCGCCCGCATGCAGATGGCCGTGTCCGTGGAATCCATGGGGCGTGATCCCGAAGCCGCCATAGGTGGCGCGGCAATAGGGCTGGCCGTCCGGCCCAGGTAACGGCGTACGCCCGGGACCGCAGTCTTTGCGCGGCACCAGGCCCATCGATACCGCGCCGACGGCAGCACTACCCATCATGGTCAGGACGACACGGCGGGAGCGTTTCATGCTGCGATCCTCCTTCGACCATCGCCGACATTCAGGCATGCGCGCATGGACGAGGCAAGCAAAAGCCAGCCGTTTCACGGCATCTTGCGAATGTCGTCCGTCGTCAGCCGCCGCCGGAAAAATGCGAGGTGAACGCATGCGCAAACGAGCCGAATCCGCCGCGCGTCACGCCGCCTGAACCGGAGTCGGACGACGTGCCGGAGGACGAATGGCTGGATGAGGTATCGCTGCTGTAGAAACTGCTGCGTGACGATCCGCTCGATGAGCCGTGACCGCCACTGGATGAAGAGCCGCGGGGCGGGCATTCGGAGCCTGTTTGCAGGCCCGGCTGTGCGGCCATTCCCGGTCGGCTGGGCTGGCAGGTCTCGCGCGGCATCATCGCATAGGCGCCGCCGCCAATGGCAAGGGTGCCCATCAAAAGCAGCGCCACATGATGGGAGCGCTTCACAGGCTGCGCCGATGGGGCGACGACCGGCCTGCGCGCGCCGAATTCCCTGTTGGGTTTCTCTGGCATGATCAATAGATCATCGAGGCGGCGTTGAGGGCGCCGGCGGCGAGCGACGCCAGTCCGAGCCAGATCGCGGGCGCGAGTTCGCCTGCCGCGATCCGTCCCGACAGGTTCGGCACCGGTATCCTGACGATGAAATACACGACAATCTGGACGATCAGCGCGATCGCGCTCCAGATCAGGCAGTCCACCACATTGGAGGAATGGGCGATGGCGCTGACCACCGGCAGCACGAAGCCGAGCAGGCTCAAGCCGAGCGCGACCGCGGCCGCCGGGTCGTTGTCGCGGATCAGCTGGAATTCATCGTGCGGGGTGACGCGGGTATAGACGAAGAGGTAGGCGACGACGGCGACAATGCCGGTACAGAAGTAGACCAGGAAGGCCGGTAGTCCGGCCAGTGACTGAAGGATCATGTCGGAGCGCCCCTAATCGACCGGCATCAAGGTCGCACGATCCGTTTGTCGCCGCACGCGAACAGCCGGTTCAATCCCCAAGAAACACCCCCCACCCATGATGGGCGCAGGGGTGTTGCAATCGGTGGATCGCACGCGCCCGCAATGCAACGAAGGCGCCGTGATCGATCAACCCAGATCCAAGCTTCTGAGTTTGTTTGCGCCACGCGAAGCGGAGATTTGTTCAAAGAAAGGATGGTCGCAAAAAACATAATTCTCGCAAACCAGTCCGCTGGCGGTGGTCTTCACGCGGTCGCAGCCCGTGAATTCGAAACGGCCGTCCGAGCCCGTTCCAGTTGCAATCCAGCGAATGAAGTGCGAATCACCCGATTCCGCAAATTCCGGCACGGCCAGGGACCAGTCGGGACACACCGTAAGCATGTCGGCGATCACGCCGAGATAGAGGTCGGGATCGTGGATATCGCCAATCGGCCTTGGCCAATGGCCGATGATGTCGCTGGTGATTCTGCTCCGGATGGCTGGAACCGTCGAGATATCGGGCTTGGCCCAGAAGGCTCGGAACCCATCGATCGTCCATCCGCGGGTCGGGTTTACGATTTCATGTCGTGCCATGTCTCGTGCCATGTCGGATCTCCTATCGCTCTTGCGTACGACAAGGTTGCAACGGGTCGATCGGAACATCGATTACTTCGGAGGTAGGTTGCCGGGCTATGACGCGTCTTCTCGGACAAGCCAGCGGAGAGGGTGCGCCAAACAAAAACCCCGCCATTTGCGGCGGGGTCCAGTCTGGGAGGAGTGAGCCGTACAGGCTCGAAGTAAATCCTTGATCAGGCGGGGATCCGCTCTTCGACCTCGTGCGGCTCGCGCAGCACGTAGCCGCGGCCCCAGACGGTCTCGATGAAGTTGCGGCCTTCGGAGGCGTTGGCGAGCTTCTTGCGCAGCTTGCAGATGAAGACGTCGATGATCTTCAGTTCCGGCTCGTCCATGCCGCCATAGAGATGGTTGAGGAACATCTCCTTGGTCAGCGTGGTACCCTTGCGGAGCGAGAGCAGCTCCAGCATCTGGTATTCCTTGCCGGTCAGGTGGACGCGCTGACCGCCGACCTCGACCGTCTTGGTGTCGAGATTGACCACGAGATCGCCAGTCTGGATCACCGACTGGGCGTGGCCCTTGGAACGGCGCACGATCGCATGGATGAGGGCGACCAGTTCGTCCTTGTGGAAGGGCTTGGTCATGTAGTCGTCGGCGCCGACGCCGAGACCCTTGACCTTGTCCTCGATGCCGGCGAGGCCGGAGAGGATCAGGATCGGTGTCTTGATCTTGGAGACCCGAAGCTGCTTCAACACGTCGTAACCCGACATGTCTGGCAGATTGAGGTCGAGCAGGATGATGTCGTAATCGTACAATTTTCCGAGGTCGACGCCTTCTTCCCCAAGGTCGGTCGTATAGACGTTGAAGCTCTCGGATTTGAGCATAAGCTCGATTGACTGCGCGACGGCGCTGTCATCTTCTATCAGCAATACGCGCATGCCAGTCCCCTAAATGTCGCCGCTCCGGGCGTCAGGTCGGCCGCACTACTTGCGGCACTCAAAACGCCTTTGAACAACTGATTCGGATCCTGACGACGTATGGTTAACAAACTCTGATTCATGTCCGCAAGGTCTTTCAGTGCAATTTTTAACGAATCGCCCTAAGATACTGCATCCAACCAGATTTTTGTATCCGTTCTCGCTCAAGTTCCACATTAGAAGCCGGGCCTAACCGACTCCCGCGACTCTTCCATCCCAATGACGGTCGAGCGCTCTCTCAGTCACACCAAAGACAGTGACGCAATGATTAACGATGCGGGTAAACACGAGGTTAAGGTCCGGGTCCAAAAGCATGAAAACTTAAGGTTTTCGCAATGAAAGCGCTCGCCGAACAGATCGCCGACATCGACGGTGTCAATATTTACGGCCGCGTTGTCGGCGTGCGCGGCCTGATGGTCGAGATCGCGGGTCCCATTCACGCGATGTCGGTCGGCGCGCGTATTGTGATCGAAACCGGCGGCAATCGCTTCATTCCGTCCGAGGTCATCGGCTTTACTGGCAACAATGCTGTCGTCATGCCGTTCGCAGGCCTTGAGGGGGTCCGGCGCGGCTGCCGCGCGGTTATCGCCAATGCCGCAAGCCAGGTGCGGCCGTCGCCGCTGTGGCTCGGCCGGGTCATCAATGCGATGGGCGAGCCGATCGACGGCAAGGGGCCCTTGGCCCAAGGCGCCTCGCCGATGCCTTTTCGCAACGCGCCGCCCCCGGCGCATTCGCGCAAGCGCGTCGGCCCGCCGCTGGATCTCGGGGTGAGGGCGCTCAATACCTTTCTGACCTGTTGCCGCGGCCAGCGGCTCGGCATCTTCGCCGGTTCCGGCGTCGGCAAGTCGGTACTGCTGTCGATGCTGGCGCGCAACGTGGATGCCGATATCACGGTAATCGGCCTGGTCGGCGAACGCGGACGCGAGGTGCAGGAATTCCTGCAGGACGACCTCGGCGACGAGGGGCTGGCGCGATCGGTGGTGGTGGTGGCGACCTCGGACGAGCCGGCCTTGATGCGGCGGCAGGCGGCCTATTTGACGCTGGCCATCGCCGAATATTTCCGGGATGAAGACAAGGACGTGCTGTGCCTGATGGATTCGGTCACGCGTTTCGCCATGGCCCAGCGTGAAATCGGCCTGTCGGCGGGCGAGCCGCCGACCGCCAAGGGCTATACGCCGACCGTCTTCACCGAATTGCCGAAGCTGTTGGAGCGCGCCGGCCCGGGCGTCGGAATCGGCACCATCACCGGCATCTTTACGGTGCTGGTCGACGGCGATGATCATAATGAGCCGATCGCGGATGCGGTCCGGGGCATCCTGGACGGCCATATTGTGATGCAGCGCTCGATTGCCGAGCGCGGTCGTTATCCCGCGATTAACGTCCTGAAATCGGTCTCCCGCACCATGCCGAAATCGGCAGATCCGCTGTATTTGCCGACCATTACGCGGGCGCGGCAGGTGATGGCGACCTATGCCGACATGGAGGAACTGATCCGGCTCGGAGCCTATCGCACGGGTTCCAGCGCCGAGGTCGATGAGGCCATCAAGCTGCATGAGCCGCTGGAGGGTTTTCTGCGCCAGGCCAAGGACGAGGTGGCCAGTTTGAATGACGGTTACCGGCAACTTGAGCGGATACTCGGGAGTTTGGAAACGGAACGCTAACTTTGTCAGGCCATCATCCCCGGCACACGTTTAGCGATACCGGGCCCCTTGAGGGGTGCCGGTTCTGTCCCGCGTCCAGATCGGGACTTCTGGGGAGTATGAGTCGATGAAGTCACGTGAAACGCTGATCCGCCTGAAGAAATTTCAGGTCGACGAGAAGCGCCGCAGGGTTGCCCAGATTGAAGGCATGATCGCCGATTTCCAGCGTATGTCGGTCGACCTCGAGCGCGAAATCCACACCGAGCAGGAGCGCGCCGGGATCAACGACCCGACGCACTTCGCCTATCCGACCTATGCCAAGGCTGCCATCCAGCGCCGGGAAAATCTCACCCGTTCGGCGGATGAATTGCGTATCCAGCTTGAAGACGCCAAGAGCCTGCTGGCCGAGGCGTTCGAGGAGCTCAAAAAGGTCGAACTCCTCGACGAGCGCGATCAGGCGCGCGAGCGCGCGGAGGAAAACGCCCGCGAGCAGGCTGATCTCGACAGCATCGGTCTGATGCGCGCCCGCATCGGGGCCATCGCCTGACGGCTTTCCGACGTCGTCGGTTACTTCAACCAAACCCGGCCGCGAGGTCCGGGTTTTTCTTTGGCGATGTGCAGATGTCCACAGGCCGGCTTCGCCGACTTGGTGGACCGTTTGGCCACAAGGTATGGTAGGACAACCTTGGAGCCCGCGCCGGTGTGGACAAAAGCGATGGGGGCATCGCGAATTCTTGAGGACGCTGAATGCTGACGCCAGCTGAGCTGGTCTGGCTGATTGCCGCCGTCGCGAAGGGGGATCAGGCCGCTTTTGAGCGGCTCTACGCCGCCACGCGGGCGAAACTCTTTGGCGTGGTGCTCCGTATCTTGCGCCGACAGGATCTTGCCGAGGAGGTTATTCAAGAGGCTTACGTCAAGATCTGGACCAGTGCCGGACAGTTCAACCCCGGCCTGTCGTCGCCGATCACGTGGATGGCCTCGATCGCCCGAAACCGGGCCATCGACGTCGTGCGCAAACGCAGCGAGGTCTCGATCGAAGAGGAGCCGGCGGCGATGGAAGTCGCTGCCGACACCCCGGATCCGCTTGCGCGCCGGGAGATGACCGAAGAATTGAAGCGGTTGCTGGAATGCGTCGGCCGTCTGGAGCCGGACCGACAGAAGCTCGTGTTGCTGGCCTATTACAACGGCTGGAGCCGCGAGCAACTGGCGGTGAAGTTCGAGACGCCGGTCAACACGGTGAAGACCTGGCTGCGCCGCAGCATGATGGACATCCGGGAGTGCCTCGGAGTTTAGGAGTGCCTCGGACCTTATTAGCTGTGTCTTGTCAGGAGTGTCTTGTCAGGAGTGTCTTGGCGTCGAGGAGTGTTTTGGACTTTAGATGATGGCCCACAGCGAAGACCATATCGCGCTCGCCGCGGAATATGCACTCGGCACGCTTGATGCCGATGAGCGCGCGCAGGTCGAGACGATGATGTCCGTCGACGCGGACTTCGCCGCGATCGTCCATGCGTGGGAGCAGAAGCTTGGGGCGCTGAACCAGATGGTCGGATCGGTCGAGCCGCGGCCGGAAGTCTGGGACAAGATCAAGACCGCGGTCGGACATTCCGAGCCGCAGGCGCCATTGGTGCTGCCCGACGCGCCGCCGCCGGTTGCGCCGGTTGCGGAGCCGGCTGCCGCCGTCGTGGATACCTCGAATGTCATTCAGTTGTCCGCGCAAGCCCGGCGCTGGCGCAATGTCGCGACGTTCACCACGGCAATCGCCGCGGCCCTGGTCGCGATGATCGCGGTCCAGGTCTATCAGCCGGATTTGCTTCCCGAGGGCCTTCGCCCCAAACCGCGAACGCAACTGGTCGAGGTCAGGACGCCAGTGACGCCGGCGTCTTCCGGGCAATATGTCGCCGTGTTGCAGAAGGATGGCGGCTCGCCGGCGTTCATTCTCACGGTTGACGGCGCGACCAAGAATTTCACGGTTCGCAAGATCGACGCCACGCCCGACCCCGGCAAGAGCTTCGAGCTCTGGCTGATCTCCGACAAGCTGCCACGGCCGCGCTCGCTGGGCGTGATCGGCGGCGGCGACTTCACCGCGCGTCCGGTGCTGTCGTCCTATGATGCCGACACCATCAATGCTGCGACCTATGCCGTGACCGTCGAGCAGGCTGGTGGCTCGCCTGACGGCAATCCGCACTCGGCGCCGGTCTTTGCCGGCAAGCTGATCGAGACCGTCCCGCCGGCGCGCTAGCTGCATGATTCGGAAAAAGCATGCCCTCAGGCCACAACCCGATGGGTGGACGCCGGTTTTTCCTCGGGACAAACGCAAAGCGTTGGCCCGAAGATCATGCTCACACAAGCAGATCACATCATGATCCGATTCGATCCAATCGGATCATGATGTCTGACTTCGAAATCGGAAGACGTTGCAACCCACAAAATGAAAACGCCCGTGGGGAGCGGGCGTTTTCCGTAGTCGACTTGGGGTAGTCTTGGGGTAGTGGGGTCTCCTACATACTCACGTGGCGACTTTGGGGGGCTGTTAAAGAGCCGCGTGAATTCATAAAACTCGTTAGCGGACCACGGAGTCGTTCGAGCTCGTAACTGTCACGGCCTTACCGGCCTTGAGGACGCGCGCGGTCTGGGTGTATCCGTCGTCCGAATTGCTGCGGGCCGAGATGCCGAAGCCCGCCATCGCAATACCCGCAACGAGCGCGACGACCACGATTTTCAGGTGGGTCGTGCGGTCGGCGCTGTAGAACGAATGGTTCATTCAAGCCTCCTGCCCTCTTACTGCCTCTGCAGTTTGGTCGGCATCATCCGCCTGCAGGTTCAACATCTCAACAGCACAAACGTGGGGATTCGTCCTTTAGTTCAAAAGAGGCGATCACAAGGCAGTGATAAGACGTGATCCTCCGCGATTAGAACACGTTTTAGGCGGTCAAAATTGTAAATTCATTAGTTATTACAATGAATTAACGTATTTGCCCCTTCTGCGCCGCAAAATGGCCTCGGTTGGCGCCCGTTAATAAATCGTTTGCCTGTGACCAAAAAGCCCTGGCCGTCGGCGCTGATTTGCGCGGCTCAGCGGGCCTCCGCGACCGTCATTGCGGTCTAGCCATAGCTCGGCCGGCCATGATGGAAGCCGTTCGAGCAGGGAGGGCGTCGAGGTGCAATTCCTCGCACTCATACACTTCCGACGGTCTTCAACCGCGCGCGCGGATGGATTTCCGCCTGCGACAACACGGTGGTTTGCGATCTGAAGCGCTCGACCAGCGATCGCACGAACGGACGGATCGATGCCGAAGTGACCAATACCGGCGCCTCGCCTTCGCGGGCGGCCTGCTCGAAGCGGTCACGCACCACGGTCATGAACTCCGACAGTTTTGAGGGCTGCATCGCGAGGCTGCGTTCCTCGCCCTGGCCGATCAGCGACTCGGCGAAGGCCTGCTCCCATTTTGCAGACAGCGCGATCAGCGGCAGGTAGCCGTTGTAGGTGGTATTCTGGGCGCAGATCTGCCGCGCCAGCCGGGCGCGAACATGTTCGACCATCGTCGACGGGTTTCGCGAAAACGCCAGCGCGTCGGCGATGCCTTCGAGAATGGTCGAGAGATCGCGGATCGAGATGCGCTCGGCCAACAAGAGTTGAAGGACGCGCTGGATGCCGGAAACCGTGACCTGGCTCGGCACGATGTCCTTGATCAGTTCGCCCTGCTCCTTCGGCAGATCCTTCAGGAGTTTCTGCACCTCGCCATAAGACAACAGATCCGACATGTTGTTCTTGAGCAACTCGGTGAGATGGGTCGAGAGCACGGTGGCGGCGTCGACCACGGTATAACCCTTCAGCGAGGCCTCCTCTTTGAGGCTGGCGTCGACCCAGGTCGCCGGCAATCCGAACGTCGGCTCGATGGTGTGAATGCCGGGCACCCCGACCTGGTTTCCGCCGGGGTCCATGACCATGAACTGGTTCGGCCAGATCTTGCCGGTGCCGGCATCCACTTCCTTGATCTTGATGACGTAGGTGTTGGCCTCGAGCTGCACATTGTCGAGGATGCGCACCGCCGGCATCACGAAACCCATCTCGACCGCGAGCGAGCGGCGCAGCGCCTTGATCTGCTCGGTCAGGCGGTCGGTGCCGTCGGGGCCGTTCACCAGCGGCAACAGCGCATAGCCAAGCTCGATCTTGAGATCGTCGATCTTCAGCGCGTTTGCGATCGGCTCTTCCGCCGTGGCCGCCGCTGCGGCGGCAGCGACATCCGGAGCCGCCGCGGCGACGGCTGCGGCTGCCGAGGTGGCACGATTGCGTTTGCGGGCCGACAGCGCCAGCGCCGCTGCCCCGCCGCCGAGTGCGAGGAAGGGGATCATCGGAATGCCCGGCAGCATCGCCAGCACCAGCATCACGCCGGCCGACATGCCGAGCGCTTGCGGATAGCCGGAAAGCTGCTTCATCAGCGCCTTGTCGGCGGCGCCGCTGACGCCGGCCTTGGAGACCAGCAGGCCCGCCGCGGTGGAGACGATCAAAGCCGGGATCTGGGTGACGAGACCGTCGCCGACGGTCAACAGGGTGTAGGTGCGCGCGGCTTCGCCGAAGCTGAGACCTTGCTGGGCGACGCCGATAATGATGCCGCCGATGATGTTGATGAAGACCACCAGAAGACCCGCGACCGCGTCGCCGCGCACGAATTTCGAGGCGCCGTCCATCGCGCCGAAGAAGCCGCTTTCGTCTTCCAGCGCCTTGCGACGTTCCTTGGCGATCTTCTCGTCGATCAGGCCGGCGCTTAGGTCGGCGTCGATCGCCATCTGCTTGCCCGGCATGGCGTCGAGGTGGAAGCGCGCGGCAACTTCCGCGATGCGCCCCGAGCCCTTGGTGATAACGACGAAGTTCACGATCACCAGGATCGCGAACACGATAATTCCGATCACGAAATTGCCGCCCATCACGAAATTGCCGAAGGCTTCGATGACATGGCCGGCGGCGGCCGTGCCCTCATGTCCGCGCGACAGGATCAGCCGGGTGGAGGCGAGGTTGAGCGACAACCGCAGCATGGTCGAAATCAGCAGGACGGTCGGGAAGGCCGAGAATTCCAGCGGTGCCTGGATGAACAGCGACGTCATCAGGATCAGGATCGACAGCGTGATCGAGATCGCGAGAAACAGGTCGAGCACGATCGAGGGCAGCGGCAGGATCAGCACCACCAGGATGGTGAGAATGCCGAACGCCAGCGCGAGATCGCCACGCTTCAGAATGGCGCCGATTTCGCTGAAACTCGGAAATCCGCTCCCCGGCGCCGTGCCTTGACCTGCCGAAATATCGACCATGGTAGCTGCTTCCCCCCGTGAATGCCGCTCGCGGGCGCCAAACGTCTGCGCGGCGGCCGAAGGACCGCCGTTTCGAAAGTGAGGCACCGCACTGGCGTCCACGGGTACTCCCCCGTTTTACGCGGCTGACGACACTCAAATTTCACTCGGCAATTTTTGCCCGGTTTATGGTTAGGAAAGCGTTAACGCGAGGATATTGCGCCGTCATTCCGAGACGGCGAACCGGGAATATCGAGCTGATCGTGGGCGATTCCCCGATGTGCAATTGCCCATCTGAGGTCTGGTCCTTCGGACCATTGTGGAATGACGTCGGTGTCGCGGCATGCCCAGTTACACCGCATCTGCATGCCCAATATCGCGCCATGTTGCTTGACCCGAAGGCTGCGGGGGACGAAGTTGCGGCCTGTGCACGCCCCCTCCGATTCACCCAGAAATCCGGCCGCATTCACCCCTGATTCCGCTCAGGCATGGGTAAGGCTGGCGCTTGCGGTCCTGATCGGCGCGATCGGCAGCGTCGGCATGTGGTCGGTGGTGGTGGTGCTGCCGGTGATTCAGCCCGAATTCGGCGCCACGCGCGGCGCGGTATCGCTGGCTTTTACGCTCACCATGCTCGGCTTCGGCCTGGGCGGCATCGTCACGGGCAAGATCACCGACCGCTTCGGCATCGTCGCGGCGATGGCACTGAGCATCGGCTTCCTCGGGGCCGCTTATGTGCTCGCCGGGCTTTCGACCACGCTGTGGCAATTTATCCTGGTGCATTGCCTGATCGGGCTCGGGACCTCGGCGACCTTCGGTCCGTTGATGGCGGAAGCCTCGCACTGGTTCGAGCGCTATCGCGGGCTGGCGGTGACCATCGTCGCCAGCGGCAATTATATCGGCGGCACGATCTGGCCGCCGCTGGTCAATTGGGGAATCCAGACCATCGGTTGGCGACATACCCATATCGCCATCGGGATTTTCTGCGCGGTGGCGATGACGATCGTACTCGTGGTGCTGCGCGCCCAGATCGGCGTGGCGAGCCGGCGGAATCACGAGAACGCGCCGTCGCCTCGGGTCGATCTCGGCCTCTCGACCAATACGCTGACGGTGATGCTGTGCATCGCCAGCATCTCCTGCTGCGTGGCGATGGCGATGCCGCAGGTTCACATCGTCGCCTATTGCGGCGATCTCGGCTACGGCGCGGCGCGTGGCGCCGAAATGCTCTCGCTGATGATGGCGTTCGGCGTCGTCAGCCGGATCGGCTCGGGATTTCTCGCCGACAAGATCGGCGGCATCAGGACGCTGCTGATCGGATCGGTGGCGCAGGGCTTTGCACTGTTGTTCTATTTGTTCTTCGACGGCCTGACTTCGCTCTACGTCATCTCCGCGATGTTCGGCCTGTTCCAGGGCGGCATCGTGCCGAGCTATGCCATCATCGTCCGTGAATCGATGCCGGCGTCTGAGGCGGCAACACGGGTCGGAATCGTGATTTTTGCTTCCGTGTTCGGGATGTCGTTCGGCGGCTGGGTGTCCGGCGTGATTTTTGATGCCACCGGTTCCTACGCCGCGGCGTTCCTCAACGGGCTCGGCTGGAACGCGCTCAACATCACCATCGTGGTGTCGCTGTTGATCCGCGCGCGGCAGCGTCTGGCGACGGCGTAAACGCTACACCGCGTGACCCGCCTTCAGGAGCGAGCAGCCTGTGATCTTCAGGCTGCCGTCCGGCTGTTGCTCCAGCGTGTACAGCGCCTCCCACGCCTCGCCATTCGTATCGATGATGTGAACGCGCTGCGCGATCTGGCCGTCCGAGACGCGACCCTCGCCGAATTCGAAACTCCTATGGCGATACACTGGGGCATAGCTTTGCTGGACCATGAACAGGAAAATATCTGCGCGGGGGAAGATGTCGTGGATCGCGGGCGCGGCGTAGGAATAGGCCGACGCAGCATCGTCGCGGCTGAATGCTTCGACCTGCGAGCGGATGACGCCCTGCGCGGCGGCGACATCGTCCGCGGCGCGGGCGGGGAGGGCGAGGGCGGTCAAGAATGCCGCCAGCAGGACGAAGGCGCGCATGCAGGGGCTCCGTGGTTGATGGCTCTGTCGTTACGCCGCAATTCCCCGAAAGCTACACTTGCGCGGAAATACCTGCAAACATGCGTTGAGCCCTTCTGGCTCCAACATCAGCGCCTCGGAACAATGTCGATCCGGATCGGGTCGCTGTCGCAGCACTTCCGGTTCAGGAAATTTCCGCGAGCGCCTGCCGCATCTCCGCTGCGGTGGCGGGCTCGGCGCCGTGGCCGCGCACCATCCGCACCGCTTCCTCGACCATGGCAAGGTTGCTGGTCGTGGTGCCCAGTGCGGCATCCTCGAGGCCGACGCGAACATGGCCGCCGCGCTTGACCGCCTCGCCGATCAGCGCGCGAATGTCCGCGCCGACCCCTGCGATCATCCACGGCGCTGCGCCCGCTTCTTCCTCGAGCAACGCCAGATGCGCGACCAATGCGTAGGGTTTTGGCGGAAAGCCAAAGGCAAATTGTTCCGAGAACATGAAACGGTAGATTGGGGTTTTCACGTGCGCCGCTCGCGCCAGCGCGGCGCCCGCACGGGTGAAGCCGGGTTCATAGATCGCGAACGCCGGATGAAAACCGTGACGCGCGGCGAAATCGAGCGCGTGCCGGACATGGCTTTCCGGATTGATATAGGTGCCGGCCGGCCTCGAGCCAGACTTCGTTGCGGTTTGGGTAAAGTTGACGCTGCCCGGATCGATCACCGCGAATTCAAGCAAGCCGCGTGCGGCCAGCGCTTCGATATGGGCGAAGCGGGCCGCGGCTTCGGCAACGGCAACGGCCCCATCGACATTTGTCGTCAGGATCGACGGGTAGGACGGATAAACGGGGACGTCGACCTGGTTGCGGATGCCCTCGATGATGCGGGCGTAGACCTGCCAATCAAAAGTTTGCGGGCCGCCGCCGTCATAGGCATGGGTGTGAATGATGGTGGCGCCGGCGCGGGCGCAGGCCACACCCTCCGCGACGATCGCCTCGACAGTATCGGGAATCCCGGGTTGCAGTGCGCGGCTCCAGGCGCCGTTCAACGCCGCTTCAATCCAAACCTTGCGCATCGCGGTGTCTCCCCTTTCCTCTAACGCGCCCGTCTCGGTTAGACAGGCTGTTGCGTTCATCGTATCCTGGCGCGACCATTGCCCGATCGCGCCAGCATTTAAACGATTTGTCTAGCGGGGAGAGCAAGCCCAATGTCGACAACCATCGAACAGGCGTCGCCCTGGCTGCAAGGAAGAGCCTTCGCGTCGTGGCGCGAAGAGTTCGATCGCCGCGGCTACCTTATCTTCGAACGCGTTCTCGCGCCCGACCGGGTGACGGCGATCCGCGCGGCGCTGGCGCCATTCCTTGAGCGCGATCTCAAAGGCCGCAACGATTTCGAGGGCCTGAAAACCAACCGGGTCTATGCCATGCTGGCCAAGTCACCGCTGTTTGCAGAGCTTGCGATCCATCCGCTGGCGTTGGCTTTCGCTGAAGCCGAGCTCGGAGAAAGCTGCCTGCTGTCGGCGATGCTCGCGATCAACCTGCATCCCGGTGAGACCGTACAGCCCTGGCATTTTGACGACAGCATCGTCCGGATGCCCCGGCCGCGGCCGGCCCTTGGCGTCAGCGCGTTCTGGGCGATTGACGATACGACGGCATCGAACGGCAGCACCGAGATCGTTCCGGGAAGCCATCTGTGGGACGAGCAGATGTTCGAGGGGGCGGCGGAGCCTGCCGACTTTACCGGCAAGGCGGCCCCGCATGACGATCGCGATTTCGGCAACCGGCCGGACGCCGTGAAGCTCGTGATGCCATCGGGATCGCTGGCGATCACCAAGGGAACGCTTTGGCATCGCGGCGGCGCCAATCGCTCGGATCGGCCACGTCTGATCATCACGCCGCAATATTGCGTGGGCTGGGTGCGGCAGCTTGAGAACATGGCCTTGGCCGTTCCCGCCGAGGTGGCGGAAAAATTACCGGAGCGCGCCCGCGAACTGATCGGCTATTCGATCCATCCGCCGTTCATGGGGTATGTCGATGGCGTTCACCCGAAGCGGCTGCTGCGGGCGCGGTTGATCTGATGCGAAAGAGAACCACCGCCAATGCGCCCCTTGAATCCAAAGCGCTCCTTTGAATCAGTGTCGGGACTCGAGTTCGACGATGGCGCCAGTCGGCTCAGGTTCATGAGGCGCCAGATGGGTGAGAGTTTCGTCGCTCCAGTTCGCAAGATTTACGACTTTCGCCGCCTGAACTCGATCCCGAGGAGCTTCGTCGGCCGGCTCCAGAATGTTCAGCCCATTGCTGTCGAGCAAAAAAGTGTGATCCCCAAACAATTCGCTCAGTTGCGGAACCGCCGGGTGATTGTCGGGAAGGGCTTGGGCTTCGAACTGGTTCATGGTTCGCTCGACCTGTGCGGAAGTCAGTTTCATTGCTCATTCCTTTCAACGGTTTTCTTTCGTTGCAACGTGGTGCGCTGCGGGTCACGCGTCGCATGCCCTTCCACCTTGACGGTGGTCAACGCTGGCCAATGTTTCTCGTTGCAGACCCACGCCGGCGCTTTTTCGAGCAAGCAGCGAACCCGGTAACCAGTTACACGAGTCGTCGAGCTGAGCGTGGCACTCGATTGCGGCATACCACCCGCAATAACAACGATATATTGATCCCCGTTTTTGACCGTTTCTTGTCTCGACGAACCTTAATTGATCGCTATGCCCTCTCGACATGCCAGCTCTCTAAATTCTCCGGGCGGGGAGATGACGATTTCCGGATGAAGCCGTCATCGACTGCAAGGTGCGCCAGCAGCGGTCGCTTTCATGAACCGGAACTTGACGAGACCCGATGAGAAACTCGCGGGCTCGGGTCTCTCTGCCTTGATCCGATGATCCGCGGCGGAACTGAGCATGAGTATCGATCTAAATGATTGGGCCCCGGTGCATCGAGGCATCGCGGGGCCCTTGATCTTCGTCTCGCGAAGAATGTCTGGTAGGCACCAGTTTTATGTCGAGATCCGGAAAGCGCGTGGCCTTTGCGCTTTGGTCTCGCGGATATGTTCAGATTGTCGGCGGCGCAAATGACGGCTAGCAGCTGCTGTTCACCTCAACCTGCGCCGTGACCTTGCAATTGAGCGAGGTCAATGCCTAGTTCCCGGTGGCGTCATGCTCCTCACCAAGTGTGGACCTGCGGACATAGTGTCCGCGTCTGCTGCACGCCGTCTCGACCACATGATCGGACGCCAATGCCTGCCGGGTCGGGGAGCCAAATACTCCGCTACCTTCAACAGGTGCAGCATGAAAATGCTGCGGCAGATATGCACCGGTGTCAAGTTACACCAGCGAGCTGACCGGTCCACAATTTCAGCTGGCGGTCGAAGATCCCGGCTTTGCTCTTTTTGTACGAGGCCTGTTTCAGGTCGGACGTAACGCCGACATAGCGCTGGCCCAAAAATGTTTCGCTTTCGTGCTTCGCGATTTTCCGGGGATACAAAATCCTGCTCGCGCGCGGTCATTCGAACGGGGGACGCGGGCGATGCTGGTTGCTGCCAAATAGGCGGTTACAAATAGGTGGTTAAGTGCGTCGCATCCTTCTTGCCACTTTCGTGCATTAATCGGCTGTCGGCCGCTTCCGGAGTCCTGATGTCCATTCGTTGCCTGCTTACCACCTCGCTGATCCTGAATTGTCTGTCGGCAACGCCGATGAAGGCGGCCGAGCCCGCCAAATCGGTCGTCTCGAGCCATCGAACGACCACGTACAAGACCGTCGCGGTCAACGGCCTGAACATTTTCTATCGGGAAGCGGGACCCAGCAATGCTCCGGCCATCCTGCTGCTGCACGGCTTTCCCTCATCGTCCCGGATGTTCGACACACTGATGCCCTTGCTCGCCGATCGCTATCATCTGATCGCTCCGGATTATCCCGGCTTCGGAAATTCGGAGGCGCCATCGCCGGAGAAGTTTTCCTATACGTTCGATGCGATCGCGGACGTCGTTGACGCCTTCACGCAGGCAGTCCATCTCGATCGCTACGCACTCTATCTGCAGAATTATGGCGGACCGGTCGGCTACAGGGTCGCGGTCGCGCATCCCGAGCGGGTCACCGCGCTGATCATCCAGAATGCGGTCGCGCATGAGGAGGGGCTGGGCAGACTGCAGGCCGTTCGCAAGGGTTTTTGGGCGGACCGTGCCGCCAACGAGGACAAGTATCGCGCAGGCCTTGCCTCGCTCGACGTGGCGCGGCTGCGGCACGTCAACGGATCGCCGCATCCGGAGCGCTACAACCCCGACCTCTGGAAGGATGAAGTGGCGTTCCTGGCTCGCCCCGGCGAGGCCGATATCCAGTCGGATCTGTTTTACGACTTCCGCAACAATCTGACCGCCTTCCCGGCCTGGCAGGAGTGGCTGCGTCAACGCAAGCCGCCGACCCTGATCGTGTGGGGCCGCTACGATCCGGTGTTCGACGTCGCCGAGGTCGCGGCGCTGAAGAAAGACCTGCCGAAGGCGGAGGTGCATCTATTGGATGCCGGACATTTCGCGCTCGACGAGTCCGCCAGCGATGTCGCCCGACTGATGCGCGGCTTTCTGGGGCGGTCGTCGCCCAAGCCACGCAGCCTAGCCGGCGCACCTATTTGAGCGGGCGCAAACGCCCCGGTTCAAGAGACCGCCCAGCCAGAGCGTTTTCAAGCGAAAGCCAGCCCCGGGCTTGATCCGGAGTGGAGGTCGGTTGGTGTCAAGAAAACGCGTCATTCCGGCCGCTTGCCGCACCGGCGCGGCGGGCGGGCCAAGTGGGGGACCGGCTTGGAACCTTGCCTGCAAGGAAATGACGGGCCTTGGCCCGGATTGAGGCTATCGCTTCCGCTTCCGCCTCACGCTTTCCTTGGCGCGACCGCGTTGTGACGGCGATGTTGGCTGACGACCGGTGGCTTGGACGCGAAGACCGTCGACGAACACATCCAACAGCCGCAGCACAGTTGATTGCCAGCCGGGCTGGTCGTGCATGTAGCACATGCCGATGAGGGCTCTTAGAACGTCTTCGGCACTGATGTCGGAGCGTATCTCGCCGGCTGTGACGGCGCGATCGAGAAGCGCGCCGATCGCCTTTGTCAGCCGATCGAACGAATAGACGTAGAGTTCCGACGAACCCTGCACGGCAAGCGCCAGCGAGGCTATCATCCCCTTCTTGGTGGCGACCAACTCGACATTGGCTCGCAGCCAGCGGCGCAAGGCGTCGACCGGCGCCGACGCGCTCTTCAACTGCTCCGCAAGCTCGCTGAGTTGCTCTACCTCACGACGATAAACGGCTTCAAACAGGGCCTCACGCGTGGGGAAATGCCGGTACAGCGTTCCGATGCCGACCCCCGCGCGTTTCGCGACAGCCTCCAGGCTTGCGTCCGGACCGCCGGCGCTAAAGACGGCCTTCGCGGCCTCCAGCACCCGCTCGCGATTGCGAACCGCGTCGGAGCGGGGCTTGCGAACCGTTTCTGCGGACTGGTCTGCCATCTGACTAATCTAGATCACGATTTGGTTAGATTGAATCGGATCATGATCTCATCTCTTTGTTTGAGCACGATCTTTTCGGAAAACCAATTCCCGCTCTTTCGGATCATGTCCGGTGGGACGATCTTGCTAAGCGGAGGATGCCTCCGTATATGCCGATGAGCACCAGATTTGGACACGCCGGTCGATCAACGCCAGGGGCGGCGACCCAGGTTTGACCATAGCATTGATCGGAACCCTGCATGAATCTCCCCATCAGCCTTACCGTTAATGGTGTGCGCCGGAACATCGAGCTCGCAGATCCGCGCGTCACGCTGCTCGACCTCCTGCGTGAGCGCCTGCAACTGACGGGTACCAAGAAGGGATGCGACCGCGGCCAATGCGGCGCGTGCACGGTGCTGGTCAACGGGCGACGGATCAATTCGTGCATGGCCTTGGCGGTCAGCCACGACGGCGCCGACGTGACGACGATCGAGGGCGTCGCGCGCGGCAATGAACTGCATCCAGTCCAGGCCGCGTTCGTCGCCCATGATGGCCTTCAGTGCGGGTTCTGCACGCCAGGGCAGATCATGAGCGCGATTGGCCTGATCAATGAAGGGCAAGCCGGTGACGACCCGGAGCGCGTGCGCGAAGGCATGAGCGGAAACCTCTGCCGCTGTGGCGCCTATGCGGGAATCACCGATGCCGTACTCGACGCCCAGCAAAGCCTTGTCCAAAAAAGCCTTGCCCAGAAAAGCCTTGCACAATCAGACCAAAGGCGCACCGCATGAAGACTTTCGATTACGTCAGGCCGACGAGCATCTCCGACGCCATCGCGGCCGCAGCCGCACCGGGCGCGGCCTATCTCGCGGCCGGTACCAACCTGCTCGACCTGATGAAGGGCGGAGTAATCGGTCCGAAACGCCTCGTCGATGTCACGCGCCTGCCGGGCCTCGACCTTATCGAACGTCTGCCCGATGGCGGCGTCCGCATCGGCGCGCTCGTCCGCAACGCCGATCTCGCGCACGATCCTGGTTTCGCAAAGTCCTATCCCGCGATTGCCGAGGCGCTCCTGTCCGGTGCATCGGCGCAGCTTCGCAACGCCGCAACGGTCGGTGGCAATCTCTTGCAGCGGACGCGATGCGCCTATTTCTATGACGTCGCCAGCGCCTGCAACAAACGCAAACCCGGCGCGGGTTGCGATGCCCGCGACGGTGAGAACAGATTGCACGCCGTGCTCGGCTGGAGCGAGGCCTGCATCGCCACCCATCCGTCGGATTTCTGCGTGCCGCTTGTCGCCCTCGATGCTGTCGTGGAGATCGAGGGCAGAACCGGGAGGCGCGAGGTTGCGCTCGAGGCGTTTCATTGCCTTCCCGGCGACACGCCCGAACGAGAAAGCCTGCTCGAACCCGGTGACTTGATCGTCGCGTTGCGGCTGCCCGGTGAGGCGCGCAGGTTTTCAGCGCATGCACGCTATCTGAAAGTTCGCGAACGTACCTCCTATGCCTTCGCCGTCGCATCGGCCGCCGCGGCGCTGCGCATTGAAGGCGGCACGATCCGGGAGGCGCGGCTGGCGCTCGGCGGGGTTGCTGCCAAACCGTGGCGGGCCCGGCCTGCGGAGGAAATCCTGGCGGGCTCGCGTCCCGATCCCGCCGTCTTCCGCGACGCAGCGAACGCGGCGCTCGGCGATGCCAAACCCTCCGGAGACAACCGGTTCAAGATCGAACTCATGCGGCGGATCATAGTGCGCACGCTGACATCAGCCGCGGCGGGTACGCCGCAGCGCATTCCCGCCCTTCCGGCTTCCCCTTTCTCATCCGTTTTGCGGAGCGCTTCATGACGCCTGAGATCATCAGCCTCACCGAGGCCACAGCCCATGTCCGGCATGGCTCGAATATCGGCCAACCGCTGACCCGTCGCGACGCGATCCTGAAGGTCAAGGGTGAAGCCCGCTACGCTGCGGATAACCACCCGCCCGGGATGCTGCATGCAGTCTTGGCGGTCAGCAGCATCGCGCGCGGTCGCGTGAGCTTCCTCGACGTGCAGGCGGCGAAGAGCCATCCCGGCGTTGTCGAGGTCATGACGCCGGCCAACCGGCCGCCGCTCGCGGCGGATCCCGACGCGAAGACGAACCCGTTCATGTTCCGGCTCGATCTGCTGCAGAGTGACGAGGTGCGTTATGCGAACCAGTCGATCGCAGTGGTAATCGCCGAGACGCTGGAAGCCGCAACGGAAGGAGCGGCGCTGCTGTCGCCACGATACGAAACCCGGCCGGCCCGCGTCGGTCTCGATGCCGGCGAAAGTTTTGTCCCACCCGCCGTCGGCGTTGGTAATCCGGCCGAAATTCGCCGGGGCGATGTGGCGGCGGGCCTTGCCGCGGCATCGAAGCGCATCGAAGCGACCTATGAGACTTCAGCGCAGTATCACAATGCGATGGAGCCGCACGCGATTGTCGCGGCTTGGGACGGCGACACACTGTCGATCGATACGCCGAGCCAAGGCCTCGCCATGGCCCAAGCGCGGATCGCTGGACTGTTCGGCATGCCACCAGGGAATATCCATATTCGCAGCCCGTTCCTCGGCGGCGGCTTCGGCTCCAAGGGCTTCATCAGCGGGCCGCAAATCCTCGGCATCCTGGCGGCCCGGCTGGTCGGCAAGCCCGTTAAGCTCGTGCTGCGTCGTGAACATATGTACGGCCCGGTCGGCCATCGCGCGCCGACCCGCCAGACGATGCGCATCGGCGCCGACGGCGAAGGCGCGCTCACCGCGATCGAGCATCACGCGAAGACGGTGTCGAGCACTTTTGACGATTTCTTCGAGCCTGCCGCGGACGCCTCGCACACGCTTTATGCAAGCCCTGCCATTGCTACATCGCACGAAGCGGTCCGCATCGACACCGGCACGCCGCTGTTCATGCGCGCGCCTGGCGAGGCGACGGGATCGATTGTGCTCGAAAGCGCGATCGACGAAATGGCCTCTGCCTGCGGAATGGATCCCTTGGCATTCCGCCTCAAGAATTACGCCGAAGTCGAGCCGATTTCCGGCAAGCCGTTCTCCTCGAAGGCGTTGCGCGAGTGCTACGCGCGCGGCGCCGAGCGCTTCGGCTGGTCGCGACGCGTGCTGGCGCCGCGCGCGATGCGTGACGAGGCCGGTTTCCTGGTCGGCTGGGGCATGGGAACCGCGACCTTTCCGGCGCTGATGTTCCAGGCCGAGGCGCGTGCCGTGGTGCGCCGTGACGGATCCGGCCTGATGGAGACCGGCGCCCACGAGATGGGGCAGGGCGCCTGGACGGCGCTCGGCCAGATCGCAGCCGACGGACTTGGACTGGACCTCGAACAGATGGAGTTCAGGTCCGGC
>WNGJ01004552.1_pt1 | contig 22473 bp, 22 predicted proteins | sample 5400611 | NCBI WGS metagenome assembly WNGJ01 (sample SAMN13153375, study PRJNA577476) | soil metagenome | isolation source: 40 cm soil or saprolite under Garry oak tree replicate 1 | place: USA:California | collected 2016-06-15
AGCGTCCCTCGTCGAGATCTTATCCACTGCGCTGCTTTACACATACTTTAGAGGTGCGTTCTAGTTTTGACAACTTAGCCGCGAGGATGTCAGCCGACCATCACGCCTGCACCACCTCTAACTGACTGGTAGATGCTAAACAGCCGTGCGCAGCCGTTTCTTCTTGATCGGTTGATTTTATTCGCCTAAAACGCCCGCGCGGCTCCCGTTGGGGGCCGCAATCGTTTGAATTTCCGGTTGAGTTCCCATCTGGCCTCAACCACCGACGCGTTTCTGCTACGAAATCGCTACGGAAAATCACTAACTAGTTGGTATCGCTACGAAATTCGTGCGCGATATCTAACCGCTCGAAAGGAGCGGGACAGCTGATGATCGCGACTATTTTCATGGCACTTGCCGCCGGCTGCACGTCGGCGCTGATGTTCGCCTCGATCATCTCGGGCGCGCTCTTGTCGTTGCTGCTGTGCTATCTGGCGCCGCTGCCGCTCTTGGTGGCAGCGCTCGGATGGGGCCCGTTCTGCGCGGCCATTGGCGGCATCGTTGCCGCAGCGGGGCTCACCGCGATCTTCGGCCTCGCTTACGGCGTCGCCTTTACGATCGCGGTTGCGCTACCGGCCTGGTGGCTCGGCCACCTCGCGTTGCTCGGCCGGCCGATCACGGTTGGCGCCGCTTCCCCCGGTACCCCCTCGGGCGCTGCGCGTGATCTCGAATGGTATCCTGTCGGCCGCATTCTGCTTTGGATCGTTGGCTTCGCGACCCTGAGCACGGTTGCAGCGCTGCTGACGCTTGGGACCGACGCGGCTTCGATCACGGGCGTGCTGCGGCGCGGCTTGCTGCGGTTGTTCGAGCCACACGAGGCGCCTTTGAGCGAAGAGGCCGAACATTGGGTCGATGCGCTGGTGACCCTCGCGCCGGTCGCGGGCGTGGCTGTCGCGCAGATGACGCTGACGCTTAATCTCTGGCTATCGGCGAAAATCACCGCGACGTCCGGGCGGCTGCACCGCCCCTGGCCAGACCTGCGCTGCACGGTGCTGCCGCCGATGACATTACCGGCGTTGTTCATCGCGATCGCGTTCTGCTTTACCGGCGGCCTGGTTGCGATCCTCGCGCAAATCGCCACTGCGGCCTTGATGATGGCCTACGCCCTGGTCGGCTTCGCGGTCCTGCACATCCTGACGCTGCAAATGAAAAGTCGCGCGTTCTGGCTCGGCACCACCTACGCCATCATCATCGTGTTCGGCTGGCCCATCCTGGCCTTGGTCGCGCTCGGGCTCGCCGATGCGCTGTTCGACTTTCGCCAGCGCTATCGGCGAGGCAAGCCGCCGCCCCTCCCCGCGTCCTGAATTCACCGTTTCCGCCCCTCCAAATCACCTGCCAAATCATCCGAAGGAGAACGAACATGGAAGTCATTTTGCTGGAGCGCGTCGCCAAGCTCGGCCAGATGGGCGAAGTCGTCCGCGTCAGGGACGGGTTTGCCCGCAATTTTCTGTTGAAGCGCGGCAAGGCGCTGCGCGCCACCGCCGACAACCGCACCAAATACGACGGCATGAAGACCGAACTCGAAGCGCGTAACCTGATGGCCAAGGGTGAAGCAGCCAAGGCCGCGGAGAAGGTCGATGGCCTCGATCTCGTGATCATCCGCCAGGCGTCCGAAACCGGACAGTTGTTCGGCTCGGTTTCGGTGCGGGACATCGTCGCGGGATTGGAGGGCCATGGCGTCATGGTCAGCCGGCCGCAGGTCTGGCTCGACGCGCCGATCAAGACGGTCGGGCAGAAGAAGGTGACCATCGCCGTGCATCCTGAGGTCGAGGCGAGCATCATGCCGCCGCTGGCGAGTTCTTCGATCCGGAAGCCCAGCACGATGATGGCGAGCAACCGGCGCCGGCCGCCGAAGAAAAGTAGGGCCTGCGTCCGGCTCTATCGAAAATTTTCAAGCCCGGCTTTTTCAGGCCGGGCTTGAAGTTCCGGCCGCGATGCTCTGGTTCAGCATCGCGATCGACGCCAGCGCGGTCGCGGTGTGTTTTTCGACGCCATCCGTCACGCAGAAGACATCGGCGGCCACCACGGCGACCTGACGTCCGGGCTTGATCACCTTCGCGCGGCAGATCAGGCGCTCACCGGTCGCCGGCGACAGCAGGTTCAGCTTGTATTCCGCCGTCAACGCCGGCTGGCCGCGCGACGTCGCCGCCGCGATCGTGGTGGCGTTATCGACGAGGAAGGCGGTGACACCGCCATGAAAAAAGCCGTGCTGCTGTAGAAGCTCCGGCCTTCGGTCCACCGCAAGCGTGCATGAACCGCGCGCCAGGCCGGAAAGCTCCGCGCCGATCAGCGCCATGAATCCTTGCCGGCCGACATTGTCGCGAATGGCAGTTGCGATCGGCGCGAAATCCGGGTCGAGGCCAACGGTCACGACGAACCTCCGCTTGCGAGCGCGCGAACCGCGCAGGCGATGAGAATATCGGCCTGCGGCCTCGGATCGGCGCGGTCGCGGCCCGACAGAAAGGCGCGGCAGAACATCTGCGCCGGACCGATGATCTGGCTCAGGAACAGGATCGGCGTCATGGCCAAAAGCTCGCCGCGCGCAACAAGCGGCGCTCGCCAGTGCTCGATGCCTTCCGAAAAGCGCGCGTTCTCCGCGCGCTGCGCGTCGCGCATCTCCTCGGCCCATTCGCTCCGTGAAATCTCGAACAGATAGCGCGCCTCGCGCCGGTTGTTCACGACCCAGTCGAGATGCGCGCGGATCAGGCGACCGATGCCGTGCTCGGCTTCGCTCTTTGCTCCGCCCTTGGCGCTTGGGGGTGGATCAAGCGCCCTGAGCATCGCGGCGTGGTATTGCGTCAGAACGTCCAGGAACAGCGCGCCCGCCAGCTCCTTCTTCGAAGCGAAGACATGGAAGAAGCTGCCGTTCGAGGCCCGCGCCTGCTTGCGAATCGCCGCGACGGTCGCGCCCTCGAAGCCGTCGCGCTCAAACACCGCCAAGCCCGCGGACAGCAAATCCTCGCGTACATGAGCGGCCATGGTCCTCTCGCGCTCGACAAGTGGAGTATCACTCTAGAGTATTGCTCTAGGAATGGTCAAGGCCCGCAGCGATGGTCAAGCCGGCCCACGGCGGCAGGAGGCTCGTTATTGCGAGATCGGCGGCGTGGGAGGTCCTGCGGGAGCCGGCGTCGGCGCTGACGCGGCCACGGCGGGCGGCGGCGCGGGCGTGACGGGCGGCGTCTGATCGGGCCGCGCGGGCGTCTCCCCCGGCTCGGCCTTGGCGGACTGCGATGGCCCTTCGCCTGCGGGCCTCGCGCCCTCCTCCGGCTTGCCGGAATCGGACCTGCTTGTGCCCGAGTCGGATTTGCCGGGATCGACCTTGGCGGTATCGCCCTTCGGCGGCTCCGAGGGCTCTTCCTTGGCGGTGTCGGCCTTCGGCTCCTCCCTGAAAAATTCCTTGAACGGGTCCTTTGACGAATCTTTGGGCGTTTCTTCGCCGCCCGGCCTGCCACGCTTGCTCAGTTTCTGCTTGGCAGACAGTCTGCGGCCGTCGGGGCCGCGCTCGCGCGCGGCCTGTGCAGGAACCTCGCCATCCACACGAGGCCTTGCAGCATCCTCAGGCGCGTCCACCGGCCGCGCCAGCCGCTTTGCATCCAGCCGCCTTACATTGTGTCCGAGGCGACCGGGCTCGCCCGGAGGTGCCCCCTCGGCATCCCGCCTCGCTGCCTGCCTGGGCTCGGAATCGGGTCTCGCATCGGGTCTTGCGGCCTCCTGATTCGCCGTCGCGGGACGTTGCCTGCGTCCGAACCGGTCAAGCTGGTCAGGCGGGCCTGAGGGCCGCGCATCCGGCTTTGCATCGAACCTGGCGTCCGATCTCACCTCCCTGGCGCCGTCCTTCGCACCGTCGCTACCGCTGTCCTTGCCCCCCTTGGGCTGGGCGCCGACATAGCGCGTGTCGCTTGCACCATTTGAGACCAGATAAGAGGAAAGCACATTCGCCATATCCGGACTGGTCGTGTAGTGCTGGCGCAGAAAGCCCGACAGCGATCCCGGCGGCACGGTCTTCAACAGGCCTCGCGGGCTCTTGTGGCAGGCGCTGCAGGTGCCTGCAAAGATCTGGGACGGACTCTTGCCGGCCTCGAGATTCTGCGCCTGCGCCCGCTCCGCCGTGAAACAACCGATGAGAAGCATCACCGTCGCTAGACTGAGCGCTCGGCTCAACATTCCTGATTCTCCAGATGGATCGCTTCCAGCATCACCAGGATACTCGATCCGGCACCGGCGGCGTGCATCTTTTAGCCGAATATTGCGCGAATGGAAGCGCACAGCCCCATGCAACTGCGTGATCGCTGTATTCGGAATATCCGCTGTGTCCGCAGTGCAATAGCACATCTCGATCAGCCGATCTATAATTGGGGCTATGATGCAAGGAACCGGAGGAACTAATCGGTTCTGCGTGCGTCAAGATGACGGCCGGGAAAAGTTCGCTTCTTGCGGGATCGCTTGCTGCGGTGATTTCGATGGACCGTCTGTTGCGTCGTTTCCTGAGTGCGTTTATCCGCCGTGGTTCGATGGTTTTCACGACCGCCAGCGGCGAAAAGTTTACCTGCGGCGATGGAACCGGTGAGCCGGTTTTCGCCCGCTTCCTCACCACCGACGCGCAACGCAGGGTTCTCTTGAATCCGGAGCTTGCGCTGGGTGAAATCTACATGGACGGCGATTTCGTGACCGAGCGTAGTTCGATCACGGACGCCCTTGCCATCCTCTTGGATCAGCCAGACGTCGTGCCGAGCTGGGCCAAGCCGCAATGGTGGCTCCGCTACCTGGTCAGGCGCGTCAGGCAATTCAATGCGCGCGGCCGGTCGCAGCAAAACGTCGCGCATCATTATGATCTCGACGGTCGGCTCTATTCCCTCTTCCTGGATGCCGACAAACAATATAGCTGCGCCTATTTTGACACGCCGGACGCGAGTCTCGACGACGCCCAATTGGCCAAGAAACGCCACATCGCCGCCAAACTCCTGATCGGGCCCGACCACCGGGTCCTGGATATCGGCTGCGGCTGGGGCGGACTTGGTCTCTATCTTACAGAGATCGCCGGCGCAGACGTCACCGGCATCACGCTCTCCACCGAGCAGTTGCAGACGGCGAAAGCCCGTGCGGCGGAGAAACGCCTCACGCATTCCGCGAAATTCCTGCTGCAGGATTATCGCGACCTCACCGGACCATTCGACCGCATCGTGTCGGTCGGCATGTTCGAGCACGTCGGCGTCGACTTCTACGACACGTTCTTCAGGCGATGCGCCGAGCTCCTTACCGATGACGGCGTCATGCTGCTGCATTCGATCGGCCGCTCGACCGGACCCGACGTCACGAGCCCCTGGATCACGAAATACATTTTTCCCGGCGGCTATATCCCGGCGATGTCCGAGGTCATGCCCGCCATCGAGCGCGCCGGGTTGCTGATCTGCGACATCGAAATCCTGCGGCTGCATTACGCCGAGACGCTGAAAGCCTGGCGCGAGCGCTTCATGGCGCGGCGCGAGGAGGCTGTGCTACTCTATGACGAGCGCTTCGCGCGGATGTGGGAATTCTATCTGGCCGCATCCGAAATGTCGTTCCGCAAGCAGAACCTGATGAACTTCCAGATCCAGCTCACCAAACGCCAGGGCGTGGTACCGATGACACGGGATTACATCGCGCGCGAAGAGACACGACTGCGTGGCCTCGAGCATGGCAACCGGCCGGAGCTTAAAATGGCCGGCGAGTAGCAATACGAGTAGCAATAATTGTGCGCTGATCAGTTGCAGCGGCTGAAGGCTGAGCGCCCTTGAGCAGAGAACGGAACCTGGCGCGCGAGCTGCGCGCGCAATTCGGCGAGCGCCGACCAGGCGCACGGCAACGCACGGCATTCCGGGCGTGAGGCCTCTTCCATGGCGCGAACCAGCGTCGACAGCCACAACTGACTGTCGTCCGTGGACCACCCTGCCCTTGGCTGCTGAACCATCACCGGCACCCTTGCTTGTCCCGTTGCCCGGGAACGGCCGAAAACCCTGCCGCAAAGAAACCGGGCGATATGTGAATTACCTCACAAAGCCCGTTGTTCGGTTCCCTTAAACCTTCGGTATGGCCGATAAGACCTACAAACCTTCGTTTGACGTCCAGGAAGACCTGGGCACCGACTACGCGCTGATCCTGAGCGGCGTCGGAGCCGCGCTGATCGCGCTTGTCTACCTGTTGCTGACCTGACCCGGCCGCGGGGACCGCCGACTCAGGGTGTGGCTCGCGCATAGGGATGGGTCTTGTTCTCACGCGATAAGGTTCAGGCCCGCTTAGATTTTTTGCAGATCCTCGTCCTCATCGCCGCCCGGCGACCGCCCGATTTTGGCCGAAACCCGTCAAGCATCGCGCGGCGCGGCTCAAGGATTCATCCACATTTTTGAAGAACGGTGCATAGCGGCGAGCTTTCGCTTCCGCTTTGCGCGGGAGTAGCGCTTTATCGCCGCCCCGCATCGGACTAAACACCCGCTATCATGGCCTCGACTGATTCGAACGTCCTCAAGCTCGCTCCCGACGCGACCCCTGCGGCCTATCGGAGCGCACCGCACAATATCGAAGCGGAGCAAGGCCTTCTGGGCGCGATCCTGGTCAACAACGACGCGTTCTACCGGGTGTCGGACTTTCTCGAACCGAAACACTTCTTTGAGCCGATCCATCAGATGATCTATGAGACCTCCGGCAGCCTGATCCGGATGGGCAAGGTCGCGACCCCGGTGACGCTGAAGACGTTCCTGCCGGGCGACACCGACATCGGCGGCATGACGGTCGGCCAATATCTCGCCCGCCTCGCGGCGGAAGCGACCACCATCATCAACGCCCAGGATTACGGGCGCACGATCTACGACCTTTCGCTGCGGCGCGACCTGATCCTGATCGGCGAAGACATGGTCAACGTGGCCTTCGACGCGCCAGTTGATTTTGCGCCGAAGGCGCAGATCGAGGACGCCGAGCGCAAGCTGTATGAGCTTGCGGAATCCGGCCGCTATGACGGCGGTTTCCAACGTTTTTCGCAGGCGCTGACGATCGCCGTCGACATGGCGGCGAAAGCCTTCCAGCGCGACGGCAAGCTGTCGGGGATCGCGACGGGCCTGCGCGATCTCGACACCAAGATGGGCGGGCTGCAGCCCTCCGACCTGATCGTCCTCGCCGGCCGTCCCGGCATGGGCAAGACCTCGCTTGCCACCAACATCGCCTACAACGTCGCCAGAGCCTATCAGGGCGAAGTGCAGCCCGATGGTACCATGAAAGCCGTCAATGGCGGCGTGGTCGGCTTCTTCTCCTGCGAAATGTCGGGCGAGCAGCTCGCCACGCGTATCATCGCCGAACGCACCGGAATCCCATCGAGCAATATCCGGCGCGGCGGCATCACCGAAAGCGATTTCGAGAAAATCCGCGACTATTCGATCGAGCTGCAATCGCTGCCATTCTATGTTGACGAAACCGGCGGCCTGTCGATCTCGCAGCTCACGGCGCGGGCGCGGCGGCTGAAGCGACAGAAGGGGCTCGACCTTGTCGTGATCGACTATATTCAGCTCTTGCAGGGCTCCGGCAAGCGCGGCAACGACAACCGCGTGCAGGAAGTCACCGAGATCACCACGAAGCTGAAGGCGCTCGCCAAGGAGCTCAACGTGCCGGTGATCGCGCTGTCGCAATTGTCGCGTCAGGTCGAATCGCGCGACGACAAGCGCCCGCAACTGTCCGACTTGCGCGAGTCCGGTTCGATCGAACAGGACGCCGACGTCGTGATGTTCGTGTATCGCGAGGAATATTACCTGGCGAACAAGGAACCCCGCGCGGGCACGCCGGAATACGAGAAATGGATGACCGAGATGCACCTCGCGCACGGCAAGGCCGAAGTCATCATCGGCAAGCAGCGCCACGGCCCGACAGGCACGGTCGAACTGCAGTTCGAGGCCGCGGTGACGCGGTTCGGCGACCTCACCCAAGACGGCCAATTGCCGGATCGGGGCTATTAAGGTTCCATATTAAAGTTCCATGCCTTGAACCGGTGCGCTCCGCCGCGTAAAACCGCAAGGTCATGAACATTGTCTCCGATCCAAAATTGACCGATCCAAAACCGGCCGATCCAAAACCGGCCCATCCAAGACTGACTGATTCAAGACTGACTGATTCAAGACTGGCCGGCGAAGGCACGGTCCTGTCGCCTGAGGCCAACCAGGCGGCGGCGCTTGCCACTGCGACCGGCGTCCTGACCGTAGACCTCGACGCCCTCGTCGCAAACTGGCGCAGGCTCGAGAAGGCCGCCGTTCCCGCCGAATGCGCCGGCGTGATCAAGGCGGATGCCTATGGATGCGGAATCGAGCCGGTTGCGCGCGCACTCGCGTCAGCTGGCTGCAAGACTTTCTTTGTGGCAACCATCGAGGAGGCGCGCGCCGCGCGGGCGGCGGTGCCGTCCGCCGCCATCTACGCGCTTAACGGCTTCTTCCAGAACACGGGCGAGGCCTACGCCAGGATCGACTGCCGGCCCGTGATCGGCGATCTCAATGAATTGGCCGAATGGGACGTGTTTTGCCGCCGCTCGGGCTGGAACGGCAGCGCCGCCATTCATATCGACACCGGCATGCACCGGCTCGGCCTTAGCGTCACCGACGCGCAAGGCCTCATCCCGCGCATCAACGCCGGCAATCACGGCATTACGCTGGTGATGAGCCACCTCGCTTCGGCAGAGCAGCTCAACAACCCCGTCAACGCCAGACAGCTCACGGCCTTCCGAGAGATTGCAAGCCTGTTTGCGGGCGTGCCGGCGTCGCTTGCGAACTCGTCGGGTATTTATCTTGGCGCGCAGTTCCAGTTCGACCTGGTGCGTCCGGGAGCCGCGCTCTACGGCGTCAACCCGACGCCGGAGGCCGACAATCCGATGCAGCCGGTCGTCGAGCTGAAAGCGCGCATCGTCCAGATCCGCAATATCGAGCGCGGCGAGACTGTCGGCTATGGCGGCACCTGGACCGCACGGCGGCCGACCCGGCTTGCCATCGTGTCCGCGGGCTACGCCGACGGATATTTCCGCGCGGCCAGCGCCAATGACGGCACCCGCGGCGCCGAGGTCATCGTCGCCGGCAAGCGCTGCCCGATCGCAGGCCGCATCTCCATGGACCTGACGGCAGTCGATATCACCGACCTGCCTCCGAACGCCGCGCGACGCGGGCACATGGTGACGCTGATCGGCGAGGGCATCACGGTCGACGAGCTCGCGCATCATTTCGGGACCATCGGCTACGAGGTGCTCACGAGCCTCGGTCGACGCTACGCACGGATCTATAAAGGCGGCAAAGGCGGCTTGGCGTAGGTGACGTCAGACGCGACGGCCCCGGCGGCCGAAAGCGCCGCCACCGCTGCGCCGGGCGCGTGAGCCGCTGACTGCTTCTTCCGCGCGTCCACCACCTTCCTTGGACATGGGACCTTCGGTGACGACTGAGGGATCAACGGCGGCCTCCCTGTATGAAGATCGCGACCTTCAACATTAACAATGTGAAACGTCGGTTGCCCAACCTGTTGCAGTGGTTGCGCGCGACGAAGCCCGACATCGTTTGTCTGCAGGAGCTGAAATGCACCGACGCCGAATTTCCGGCACAAGCGATCGAACGCGCAGGCTATGGCGCGGTGTGGCGAGGACAGAAAACCTGGAACGGTGTCGCCATCCTGGCGCGTCATGCCGAACCCGTGCTGATACGAACCGATCTGCCCGGCGATCGCGACGATCACGAGGCGCGCTACATCGAAGCCGCCGTCAGCGGCATCATCGTCACCAGCCTTTATCTGCCGAACGGCAATCCGCAGCCGGGCCCGAAATTCGACTACAAGCTCGACTGGTTCAGGCGGCTGCGTCTGCACGCCGCGAAATTCTTAAAACAGGATCTGCCGGTCGTGCTCGCCGGCGATTACAACGTAGCTCCAACCGAGCGCGACATCTATCCGACCCGATCGTGGGACAAGGATGCGCTGATCCAGCCGAAAAGCCGCGCCGCGTTCAAGTCGCTGGTCGCGCAGGGCTGGACGGATGCGATCCGCGTCACTCATCCGTCAAAGCCGATGTTCACCTTCTGGGATTACAAGCGCAACCGCTGGCCCCGCGATGCGGGCTTGCGGCTCGATCATCTGCTGCTCAGCCCCGCAATCGCGCCGCGCCTCGTCAAGGCCGGCGTCGACCGCAAGCTGCGCGGCGAGGACGGCGCCAGCGACCACGCACCGGCGTGGATCGTTCTGAATTAATTCGCCGAAAGACGTTTCGTATTCGCCGCGACATGTTCGCGATAGCGGCCGATGATCGAGGCAGGCGTCGCGCCGGCAAGCCAGCTCGCGACGGCCTCGAAGGCGGCGGCGACCTTCTCGCTCACCATCAGGCGGGCTTCGTGCTCGGCGTCTTCGTCGCCGCTTGCAAATTTCTCAAGCCGCAGCCGCACCACTTCGCTGGCTTCCAGCGCCAGCATGGAGCTTGCGAACCACGGAAACCCGTCGTCGGAGCCGGTAAGGACCGCGTGGCGGTCGAGGGCGGAAAATCGGTGGTCATTCATCATCGCGCTGCTCAATTCTTTGAATTCGCGATGAATTGTATAAGCTTCGAATTTTAAGGATCAGGCAGCGGTATCGCCGCGATTTTTGCTTTCGCCGATACCGCGGGTTAACCAAGAGCTGGCGGCGGCAAGCCTGTTGGCGTCGGCGACGAAGCAATCGCCTCGCCGCCCTTGAGCCGGCGTCACCATAAGTTCTTGCCGTCGATCACCGTCACCGGCACGGCATCGAGATCGAAATCATCCAGGAGCCGCGCATTGACGCCGACCTTTGGATTGTCGAAGTCCGCCTTGCCCGTCGACCAGTCCGGCGAAAAGGAATAGGTGCCGCAACCGCAATTGGCACAGAAATGATGTTTGACGGTGCGGCTGCCCCATTGATAGGTCGCAACCTTCTCCACCGGCGTGGTCAGGCGAAACTGTGCCGGCGTGTAGTAGGCCCACAACGCGCCGCGTTTGGAGCAGAGCGAGCAGGTGCAGCGCGTTACGCCGCTAGGCGCCTCGCTCACTTCGAACTGCGTGTCGCCACAATGGCAACTTCCCTTGATTGTCATGGCCCGGTCCCCTTCTTGATCGGCAAAGTTGCCGACATCGATGCGATGTACCTAGTCGATGCCTGCTGCCAACCTGGTGTCAGCAATGATCGCCGGCCTTGCGGCTTTTTTCCGGGTTGCGCTTTGAGGGCACCGGCTTATTGCTGACGGCACGTCCCAGCCGCCGTCGGATCGCGGAAACCCTGCTTTTGAGCTTTCTGTTCGTCCTCACCGTCGGCCTGATCGCCGGCACGCTTTCCGGCATCGTCGGCACCGGCTCGTCGATCATGCTGATGCCCGTGTTGGTCTATGAATACGGACCCAAGGAAGCCGTGCCGATCATGGCGGTCGCGGCCGTGATGGCGAACTTTTCGCGCATTCTCGCCTGGTGGCGCGAGGTCGACTGGCGCGCCTGCGCGGCCTATTCGGTCACGGGCATTCCGGCGGCCGCCCTCGGCGCGCGCACGCTGCTGGCGCTGCCCTCGCACGCCGTGGATATCGCGATCGGGCTATTTCTGATTGCGATGGTGCCGGTGCGGCATTGGCTGGCGCGGCACCAGCTCAAGGCGCAGCTCTGGCATCTCGCGATCGGCGGCGCGCTGATCGGCTATCTCACCGGCATCGTGGTGTCGACCGGCCCGTTGAGCGTGCCGCTGTTTCTGTTCTACGGCCTCACCAAGGGCGCGTTCCTCGCGACCGAAGCCGCGAGTTCGCTCGGCCTTTATTTCAGCAAATCCGTGACCTTCCAGCGTTTCGGCGCGCTGACACCGGATGTCGCGCTGAAGGGCCTGATCGCGGGCTCCTCGCTGATGTCGGGCGCGTTCATTGCCAAGCGGTTTGTGCTCAAACTCGAGCCGGATGTGTTTCGGCTGGTGATGGACGCCATCATGCTCGCGGCGGGCGTATCCATGCTATGGAATGCGACGCAATCCTCCTGAACGGCGATTCCGCAACCCATGGCCAAATCCGCGCTCTCCTTTGTCTGCCAGAACTGCGGCGCGGCGTATAATCGCTGGCAGGGCAAGTGCGACGCCTGTGGCGAGTGGAATACGCTGGCGGAAGAAGATACGACCGGCGCGACCACGATGCCGGTCTCCATTCGCTCCAGGCGCAAGGGCCGAAAGTTCGCGCTGGAAAGTCTCACCGGAAAAAGCCAGGACGCCCCTCGCCTGTCCTCCGGCATGGCGGAGCTTGATCGCGTCACCGGCGGCGGCTTCGTGCGCGGTTCGGTGCTGCTCGTCGGCGGCGATCCCGGCATCGGCAAATCGACATTGTTGACTCAGGCGACAAGCCTGCTCGCGCGCGCGGGCCACCGCGCCGTCTATATTTCCGGCGAAGAGGCGGTCGCGCAGGTCAGGCTCCGCGCGGAACGGCTGGGCCTCGCCGACGCGCCGGTGCAGCTTGCCGCCGAAACCTCCGTCGAGGACATCGTCTCGACGCTGTCCGAAGGCACGGTGCCGCGGCTGATCGTGATCGATTCGATCCAGACCATGTGGACCGATACGGTTGAGTCCGCGCCGGGCACGGTGACGCAGGTGCGCGCGTCCGCGCAGGCACTGATCAGGTTCGCGAAGAAATCGGGCGCCGCCATCATTCTGGTCGGCCACGTCACCAAGGACGGCCAGATCGCCGGCCCCCGTGTGGTCGAACACATGGTCGACGCGGTGCTGTCGTTCGAAGGCGAAGGCTCGCAGCAGTTTCGCATTCTTCGCGCGGTGAAGAATCGCTTCGGGCCGACGGACGAGATCGGCGTGTTCGAGATGACCGGCCTGGGTCTGCGCGAAGTGTCGAACCCCTCCGAGCTGTTTCTCTCCGAACGCGATCTGGGAACGCCGGGCACGGCGGTGTTCGCCGGTATCGAGGGAACGCGTCCAGTCCTGGTCGAATTGCAAGCGTTGGTGGCACCCACCTCGCTCGGCACGCCCCGCCGCGCCGTGGTCGGCTGGGATCCGAGCCGGCTGTCGATGGTGCTGGCCGTGCTGGAGGCCCATTGCGGGGTCAAGCTGTCCGGCCATGACGTCTATTTGAACGTCGCGGGCGGGTTGCGTATTCAGGAACCCGCAGCCGACCTCGCCGCCGCGGCCGCGCTTGTTTCGTCGCTGGTTAATGCGCCGCTACCGACGGATGCGGTTTATTTCGGCGAAATTTCCCTGTCTGGCGCGGTCCGTCCGGTAGCGCAGACCTCGGCCCGGCTGAAAGAAGCGGCAAAACTGGGATTCGGCCGCGCTGTGCTGCCCGAATCGGCGCGCGGTGACATCGGCGGCGATGCGGGCCTCTCGCTCAGTACCGTCGGGGGGCTGACCAGCCTGGTTGCAGAAATCGCCGCGCGCGGCAGCCCGAAAGCAAATCGGGACGCTGCCGCGGCCGAGAAAAATGCCACACCCGCGAGATTCCGCCGCCAGGAGGGCTAGGCGGGCGTGACCTTATCGGCTCTCGCCGCTATACATCGCGCGCAAAGTTCGATCCCGCATGTAAAGGTATGGGATCACGCATTTTCCAGCCTTGCGGGGGTCACCATCTCACCCTCACCTAAGGCGGCTATGAGACGCCGATTCGGAACTTTTTTGAACCTGCGAGCGACCACCAGCCGATGCCGATAACCATTCTCGATCTGATCCTGCTCGGCGTGATGCTGATTTCCGGGCTGCTCGCGATGGTTCGCGGCTTCATGCGTGAAATTCTGTCGATCGCGGCCTGGGGCGCGGCGGCCGTGGCGACGCTCTACTCATTCTCGAAGCTGTTGCCGACCGCCAAGACCTATTTCAACAACGACACCGTCGCGGCCGTGGTCGTGGTGGCCGGCGTTTTCGTCGGTACCCTGATCGTGGTCTCCGTGATCACGGTGCGGATTTCGGACATGATCCTGGACTCCCGGATCGGCGCGCTCGACCGCACCCTGGGCTTCCTGTTCGGGCTGGCGCGGGGGCTCTTGATCGTCGTGGTCGCCTTCCTGTTCTTCAGCTGGCTGGTCCCGGAAAAGCAGCGGCCGGACTGGGTCACCGGGGCAAAGTCCCGGGTGGTCCTGCAAGGAACTGGGGACTGGCTGATGTCGCTCTTGCCGGACGACCCCGAGAACACCATTTTAAAGAGATTCAAGAAGAATAAACCTGAAGACGAGCAAACTGACGCCGACCAGCCCCCCTCGGGCAGCGGTGATGGCTATAGCAAACCGGCCCGCGACAGCCTGAAAAAGCTGATCGAGAAACCCGCGGCAAAGTGAGCCTGGCCTAAAACAGAGAGGCGAAATGGACGAGACAGCCAACCCTGACCATGACGCCCAGCTCGATCTGAACTTAAGCCCGCAAAATTTGGGCCCGCAGAACTTGGGCCCGATCGAGCACCAGTTACAGGACGATCTCGAAGGGGACACGCTGCGCGAGGAGTGCGGCGTGTTCGGCGTTTTCGGCCATCCCGAAGCCGCCGCCATCACCGCGCTCGGGCTGCACGCGTTGCAGCATCGCGGCCAGGAAGCCGCCGGCATCGTCTCCTTCGACAGCGGCCGGTTTCACAGCGAGCGCCGGCTTGGCCTGGTCGGCGACACATTTTCCCGCCGCGAGGTGATCGAGCGGCTGCCCGGCTCTACCGCCGTCGGCCATGTCCGCTATTCCACCACCGGCGCGACCATCCTGCGCAACGTGCAGCCGCTGTTCGCCGAACTGAATGCCGGCGGATTTGCGGTCGGCCACAACGGCAACCTGACCAACGGCTTGACCTTGCGCCGCGAGCTGGTGCGGGGCGGCGCGATGATGCAATCGACCACCGACACCGAGGTGATCCTGCATCTGGTCGCGCAGTCCCGGCGCAGCCGCTTCATCGACCGTTTCATCGAGGCGCTGCGCGCCATCGAGGGCGCCTATTCGCTGGTGTGCCTGACCAACAAGAAGCTCATTGGCGCGCGCGATCCGCTCGGCATCCGCCCGCTGGTGCTCGGCGATCTCGACGGCTGCCCGATCCTGGCATCGGAGACCTGCGCGCTCGACATTATCGGCGCGAAATATGTCCGCGACGTCGAGCCCGGCGAAATCCTGGTGTTCGACGAGCACGGCACGCAGAGCCACAAGCCGTTTCCGCCCAAGCCGGCGCGGCCCTGCATCTTCGAATATATCTATTTCTCGCGGCCGGATTCGATCGTCGGCGGCCGCTCGGTCTACGAGGTGCGCAAGGCCTTCGGCGCGCAGCTCGCGCGCGAAAGCCATGTCGAGGTCGACGTCGTGGTGCCGGTGCCGGATTCCGGCGTCCCCGCCGCCGTCGGCTACGGCCAGCATTCCGGCGTGCCCTTCGAGCTCGGCATCATCCGTAACCACTATGTCGGCCGTACCTTCATCCAGCCGACCCAAAGCATCCGCGAATCCGGCGTGCGCATGAAGCACTCGGCGAACCGCGCCGCGATCGAGGGAAAACGCATCATCCTGATCGACGATTCGCTGGTGCGCGGCACCACCTCGAGGAAGATCGTGCGCATGATGCGCGAGGCCGGCGCGCGCGAAGTCCACTTCCGCCTCGCTTCGCCGCCGATCCTCTATCCCGATTATTACGGCATCGACCTGCCCGACCGCGGCGGGCTGTTGGCGGCGACCCATTCGCTGGAGGAGATGCGCGAACTGATCGGCGCGGACTCGCTGGCGTTCCTGTCGATCGACGGCATGTACCGCGCCATGGGTTACCCCGGCCGCGATCCCGCCAATCCCCGATTCGCGGATCATTGTTTTACGGGCACCTATCCGACCCACCTCACCGACCAGACCCAGGTCGAGCCGCAGCCAAGGCAATTGTCGCTGCTGGCGGAGGCGAGCTAGTTGTCGTCCCCGCGAACGCGGGGACGACGATGGATAGAGCTAACTTGATGTCCCCACCCCTCGCCTCCCGCATCGCCCTCGTCACCGGCGCCTCGCGCGGCATCGGCTACGCCACGGCACTGGCGCTCGCAAAGCAAGGCGCGCACATCGTGGCAGTGGCGCGCACGCAAGGCGGGCTCGAAGAACTCGACGACGAGATCCGGAAAGATGGCGGCAGCGCCACGCTGGTGCCGCTCAGCCTCACCGATTTCGACGGCGTCGCGCGCCTCGGCGCGGCGCTGCATGAGCGCCACGGGTGCGTTGCATGGAGCCGCTCCTGAAGCAGTCCGATGCCGGCCGCGCCGTGTTCATCACCTCGGGCGCCGCCAACAAAGCCCCCGCCTATCTCGGGCCCTATGCGACGTCCAAGGCCGCGCTGGAGACATTGGTGCGGGTGTGGGCCGCGGAAACCGCGAGCACCAATATCCGCGTCAACCTGTTCAGCCCCGGGCCGACCCGCACCCGCATGCGTGCCGCGGTGTTTCCCGGCGAAGACCCGATGACCCTGGAAACGCCGGAGCAGGTCGCGGAATTGATCGTGCCGATGTGCTCGCCGGCGTGGACTGAAACCGGCAAGCTCTACGACTACAAGTCCCGCACGCTGGTGCGTTTTCGCGCGCGGGCGTAACTCAGAAACATCCCCGTCATTGCGAGCCAACGGGGCGCGCATTCGCGCGACCCGTTGGCTCGCAATGACGGTCAGGCAATTGACTCTCCTCGCCCCCCGCGATTGACTGCCGGCCTAAGCGGGAAAACCCGCAGCAATAAATCGTGGGAGGATTCCATGACGCGGACGCAAGATCGCAAGCGGTCGATGCGAGGCGCCGGGCGTTTCATCAAAGCATTTTCGCTTTGCATGACGGCCGCGCTCGCACTCAGCGCCGCGCTCTTCCCCCGCACCGCTTCGGCGGGCGACCTCCCAACTTTCGCGGTCGACGCCTCCTGGCCAAAACCGCTGCCGAACAACTGGATCCTCGGCCAGGTCGGCGGCGTCACCGTCGATTGGCAGGGGCATATCTGGGTGATCCATCGCCCGCGCTCGCTGACTGATGACGAGAAAGGCGCAACGCTCAATCCGCCGCGCTCGAAATGCTGCGTGCCGGCGCCGCCGGTTTTGGAATTCGATGTCGACGGCAATCTCCTGCGTTCCTGGGGCGGCCCCGGTGAGGGCCATGAATGGGTCGGGCGCGAGCACGGCATCGAAGTCGACGAGCGCGGTTTTGTGTGGATCGGCGGCAACGCCGACAACGACAACGCGATCCTGAAATTCACGCTCGACGGCAAGTTCGTCTCGCAGATCGGCAAGATCGCGCCCAGCAAGGGCTCTAACGACACCACGCAGCTCGGCAAGCCCGCGGAGACCGCGATCGACAAGGAAGCCAACGAGATCTACGTCGCCGACGGCTACGGCAACCACCGCGTCATCGTGTTCGACGCCACGACCGGCGCCTACAAGCGGCATTGGGGCGCCTATGGCAACGTGCCGAACGACGACAAGCAGGCAGCCTACGATCCGAAGGCACCCGTGCAACAGCAATTCGGCAATCCCGTGCACTGCGTGAAGATCGCCGATGACGGATTGGTCTATGTCTGCGACCGCACCCAAGACCGCATCCAGGTGTTTAGGAAGGACGGCACCTTCGTGAAAGAGTGGTTCTATGAAAAGAACACGCTCGGCAACGGCGCGGTGTGGGACCTCGCGATCTGGCCCGACCCGAAACAGACCTATCTCTTGAGCGCCGACGGCGAGAACAACGAAATCAGGATTCTGAAGCGCGAGGACGGCAGCGTGGTCGGCAGTTTCGGCCGGGGCGGCCGCAACGCCGGACAGTTTCACTGGGTGCACGCCATGGCGGTCGACAAGCAGGGCAACGTTTATACCGGCGAGGTCGACAACGCCAAGCGCATCCAGAAATTCAAGCCGACCTCGGACGCGCTGCGCTGACCGCACTGTCGGCGCCGGTATTTCCGAAGGACGGACGGGCGTTCGCGTTAAGATGCCGCGTCAAAACACACCTTTGGCGGATTGCCGCCTGAGCCAAGACGGGCTATCGGGAACGTCAAGCTGCCGACGAAAGGCTCCACGAAGAGAGCCACCCCGGCGCCAACACTGGAGGAAATCATGAAGACAACGCTCGCGCGGGGTACCGCCGCGCTCACCATCCTGGCTGGACTGGGCTTTGCGACTTCGGCGCTGGCCGATGACAAGACCGTCAAGATCGGCGTGCTCAACGACATGTCGAGCCTTTACGCCGATATCGGCGGTCCCAATTCGGTGGTCGCGGTCAAGATGGCGGTCGAGGATTCCGGCCTTGCAGCCAAGGGCTGGAAGATCGAGGTATTGAGCGGCGACCACCAGAACAAGCCCGACATCGGCACCAACATCGCGCGGCAATGGATCGACAATGAGAAGGTCGATGTCATCGCCGACACGCCGAATTCCGGGGTCGCGCTCGCGATCGCCAACCTCGTCAAAGAGAAAAACATCGTCCATCTCAACTCGGGTGCCGCCACCGCCGATCTCACCGGCAAGGCCTGCACGCCGAACACGATCTCTTACACCTACGACACTTACATGCTCGCCAACGGCACCGGCAAGGCGCTGACCAAAGCTGGCGGCGATAGCTGGTTTTTCCTCACCTCCGACTATGCCTTCGGTCACGCACTGGAGCGCGACACTTCGGGGGTGGTGATCGCCAACGGCGGCAAGGTGCTCGGCGCCGTCAGGCATCCGCTCAATACCTCGGATTTCTCGTCGTTCCTGTTGCAGGCGCAGTCCTCGAAGGCGAAGGTCGTCGGGCTTGCCAATGCCGGAGGCGACACCACCAACTCGATCAAGCAAGCGTCGGAATTCGGCATCGTCTCCGGCGGGCAGAAGCTCGCGGCGCTGCTGCTCTTCATCACCGACGTGCATTCGCTCGGCCTTAAGACCGCGCAGGGCCTGACGTTTACGGAATCCTTCTACTGGGACCTGAACGACAAGACCCGCGAATGGTCGAAGCGCTTCGCAAAAGTGTCGCCCAAGGGCGCCATGCCGTCGATGACGGTAGCGGGCAACTACGCGGCCGTGCTGCATTACCTCAAGGCGCTGGACGCGCTTGGCGGCAACCCGCATGACGGCGCGAAAGTCGTCGCCAAGATGAAGGAGATTCCGACCGACGATCCGCTGTTCGGCAAGGGCCCGTTGCGCATCGACGGCCGCCGCATCATCCCGGCCTATCTGTTCGAGGTGAAGAAGCCGGACGAATCGAAATATCCGTGGGACTATTACAAGCTGATCGCCACCATTTCACCGGAAGATGCGGCAAAACCGCTCGAAGCCAGCGAGTGCCCGCTGGTGAAGAAATGACTGCGTAGCAGTCATTCCGGGGCGCGCGAAAGCGTGAGCCCGGAATCTCGAGATTCCGGGTCTGGTGCTAACGCACCATCCCGGAATGACTAGAACGTTCGTTCTGACCGGCCAGCGTCCGCGCCGCGATCGCAAGCGCGAGCAGCAACAACAGCGACGCCAGCAGAAATGGCGCGCCCGGCAATTTCACCGGCGCATTGGCGCCGATGAAATACGCAAATGTCAGCGTGAACAGGAACGGCCCCACGAGTTGCGAGACGCTCTGCACGCTGGACGTCGCGCCCTGCAATTGCCCCTGCTGATCGCCCGCCACCTGTTGCGTCAACAGCGCCTGCGTCGCCGCGCCCGAAACGCCCCATAGCGCCATCACGGGAATGCCGATGCAGAACAGCACGCCGGTCGGCGCCGCGCCGAAAATCAGGAAGCCGGCAGCACCGAAGGCAAGTCCGATCAGCAGCGCCCGCCGCTCACCGAACCGGCGGACGATCGGAGCGATGCCGATCCCCTGCACGACCATCGCGCAGACGCCGACCATCGCGAGCGTCAGGCCCACGGTGCGCACGGTCCAGCCGTAGCGGTATGTGGCATAGAGCACGAAGGTGGACGGCAGCACCACATGGGCGAGCTGGGCAAAGAAGTTGGCAAGCGACAGCCCGGCGAGCGTCCGGTTCGAGCGCAACAGATGCAATCCGCCGATCGGATTGGCGCTTGTCCAGCGGAACGGCGCGCGCCGCTCCTTTGGCAGCGATTCCGGCAGGATCAACAGGCCATAAAGGCCGTTGGCCAGGCTCAAGCCCGCGGCCGTCCAGAATGGCAGTCGTGGCGCGATATCGCCGAGCAGCCCGCCGAGCGCCGGGCCCAGAATGAAGCCCGCCCCGAACGCAACGCCTATTCTGCCGAACACCGCGGCGCGCTTATCCGGCGGCGTCCCGTCCGCGATATAAGCGAACGCGGTCGAGATGCTCGCCGACGTGACGCCGGAGATCACGCGGCCGACGAACAGCCAGGAGAGCGACGGCGCCAGCGCCATCAGCACGTAATCCGCCGCGAGCCCGAAATTCGACAGCAGCACCACCGGACGCCGGCCGAAGCGATCCGACAGGCTGCCGAGAACCGGCGAGAAGAAAAATTGCATTAGCGCCCAGGCGGAGCCGAACAGACCGAAAATGCGCGCCGCGTTCGCAGTGTCGTTCGCCACGAAGCTTTCGATCAGCTTGGGCAAAATCGGAATAATGACGCCAAGCGCCAGCGTATCGAGCAGGATGGTGACGAAGATGAACGCGACCGCGGCGCCACGCACCGGCGACGCGTCGACAACGGCTTCCGACGCTCGCCTGCTCACGACGCCCGCTTGCGCTTGTGCGCGAAGGGATTGGCTTTTTCGCGCAGCGTGATCCTGACCGGCGTGCCCGGCAGGTCGAACACGTTACGCAATGAGTTGATGAGATAGCGTAAGTACGATTGCGGCACGGCGTCGGCGCGCGAACAGAACAGCACGAAGCTCGGCGGGCGCGCCTTGGTCTGGGTGATGTAGTTCAGTTTCAGCCGCCGGCCCGAGACCGCGGGCGGCGGATTGGCGTCCACCGCCTGCTCGAACCAGCGATTAAGGGCCGACGTCGGCACACGTCTATTCCACACCGCATAGGCCGCAACGATCGCCTCCATCAGGCGGTCGATGCCCTCGCCCATCAGGCCCGACACCGCGACGATCGGAACGCCCGCAACTTGTGGCAGCCAGTGATCGGCTTCAGTGCGCAACGCCGATATCTGTCCCGGCTTGCCGTCCGTCAAATCCCATTTGTTGACGGCGATCACCAGCGCACGGCCCTCGCGTTCGATCAGATCGGCGATGCGCAAATCCTGTTCCTCGAACTTGTTCTGCGCGTCCATCATCAGCACCACGACTTCGGCGAAGCGCACGGCGCGCAGCGCATCGGCGACCGAAAGCTTCTCCAGCTTTTCCTCGATCCGCGAGCGCCGCCTCAGGCCTGCGGTATCGAACAGGCGAAACGCGCGGCCCTTCCAATCGATCTCGACGGCGATGGAATCGCGCGTGGTGCCGGCCTCGGGGCTGGTCAACAAGCGCTCCTCACCGAGCAGGTGGTTGATCAGCGTGGATTTGCCGGCATTCGGACGGCCGACTATGGCGACGCGAATGGGCCGTTTTGTGAAATCCTCCTCCGTTACGCTTTCGTCACCGGAGTGTTCCTCTTCGTCCTCCACCGGTTCCGGCATCAGTTCGCGCAACGCATCGTAGAGATCGCCAAGACCCTCGCCATGCTCGGCCGAGACCTGGATGGGATCGCCGAGCCCGAGCGCATATGACTCCATGGCGCCGGCCTCGCCGTGCTTGCCTTCGCTCTTGTTGGCGAGCAGCAGCACCGGCTTGTTGGCGCGGCGGGCGAAATCGGCGAAGGCGCGATCGTTCGGCGTCAGCCCCGCGCGGGCGTCGATCACGAACATCAGGGCATCGGCCAACGCGATCGCCGTCTCCGTCTGCTCCTGCATCCGCGCCGTCAGCGAGCCCTTGGCGCCATCATCGAGCCCCGCGGTGTCGATGATGGTAAATTCGAGATCGCCGAGGCGCGCCTCGCCTTCCCTGCGGTCGCGCGTGACGCCGGGCTCGTCATCGACCAGCGCGAGCTTCTGCCCCACCAGCCGGTTGAACAGCGTCGATTTCCCGACATTGGGCCGGCCGATAATGGCGATCGTAAAGGGCATAGGCGATCCGTGCGCACTTATGATGCGCATGTCAATGAGACGGCAAGACCGAGATTAGAGCATGATCCGGAAAAGCATGCCCTCGGGCAACGACCCGATGGGTGGGAACCGGTTTTCCCTCGCGACAAACGCAACGCGTTTGCACGGAGATCATGCTCAAACATAGGGAGGAGATCATGATCCGATTCGATTCAATCGGATCATGGTCTAACGCGTAAACGTGCCGCTCGGCACCGGCGCCGGGAAAGGTGCCTGCGACTGCTGCGCCGATTGGCCGGCCGGCGCGTCGGACTGATCGGGCGGCGGCGCGGTGGTGCGCTTGCGTGCGATCTTTTTCGGCTTGGGCGCAGGTGGCGCGGCGGGCGTGGTGTCTTCTTCGGGCGCGGCCTCCGCGTCCGGCGCGGCGGCCTCGGCCGGGGCCGCGGCGACGGTCGCGCTCTGCTTGCCCTTTTTGGACTTCGCGGCCT